>Ga0208044_1000164_pt1 | contig 61602 bp, 49 predicted proteins | sample Sb_taG_8_FD_187712 | JGI IMG/M metagenome (GOLD analysis project Ga0208044, IMG submission 187712) | Peat soil microbial communities from Weissenstadt, Germany - Sb_50d_c_BC metaG (SPAdes) (version 2) | ecosystem: Environmental > Terrestrial > Soil > Wetlands > Peat | place: Germany...
GTGCAGTTGGTCAGCGTGCTCGTGCCGCCGCCGGTGGTGGCCACGCCCCCGCCGGTCCCGGAGGCGGTGTTGTGGCTGACGGTAGAGTTGGTCAGCGTGGTTGTGCCGCCGGAGCTGAACAGGCCCGCGCCCTGGTTGGCGGAGTTGCCGCTGACGGCGCAGTTGGTCAGCGTGCTCGTGCCAGAGGCGCTGATGTACAGGCCACCGCCGTCGGAGCTGGCGGAGTTGCCGCTGACGGTGCAGTTGGTCAGCGTGCTCGTGCCTTTGGAGAACAGGCCGCCGCCGTTCCCAGAGGCGGAGTTGCCGCTAACCGTGCAGTTGGTCAGCGTGCTCGTGCCTTTGGAGAACAGGCCGCCGCCGTTCCCAGAGGCGGAGTTGCCGCTGACGGTGCAGTTGGTCAGCGTGCTCGTGCCGCCATCGTTGTACAGGCCGCCGCCGTTGCCGGAGCTGGAGTTGCCGCTGATGGTGACGTTGGTAAGTGTGGTCGTGCCGCCATCGTTGTACAGGCCGCCGCCGTTGCTGGCCGTATTGCCGCCGGTGATCGTCAGTCGCGAGAGTGACGCCCTGACACCAGAATTGACCTCGAACACTTGGCTCACCCCGCGGCCGTTGACCGTCACGTGACCAAAGGTCGGGCCCACAATACTCTCTACCCCCCCCGTGTGGCTCAGCACGAGCGGGCCGTTGAGCAGGTTGATCGTCCGGGGCGCGTTGAAGAAGGTGCTAAAATCGATCGTGTTGTTCCCCGGGGTCGTATTCGCCCTGGCGATCTCATAGCGCAGGGAGCCGATGCTGCCGTTGTCAAGCGTATTGGTGACTAAAAATGTGGAGAGTACCATGCGGTCCTCCAGCAGCTCCAACGTCGGACGAAACCGCCGCCGCTGCAGGCCCTTGACGGTCCCCCGCACGCCGCTCCGCCGATCTTTCGCTCGCTGGTGACTCATGGTTCCCTCGATCTTCTCGTTATGAACAACCTTTGGTGGTAATCGCTCTCACGCCGGCCCCAGCGGCTCAGTCCCACTACCGGCCGACCCCGCCGCGCCAGGGGTCGGCTGGGCCGGTACCCGCAACGGCGCCGGCACATCGGCCAGTGCCACGTCGGGCACAACGAACGAGTGCTCCAGCAACTTGTCGTCGTTGTTGATCAGGTCCGGGTAGCGCCGGCCCGGCAGCACGGTCACGGCAAAAATTTCCTGGACGGCGGTCTCGAACCGCAGCAGCGCGACCACCTGCCCGGACCTTAGGTCGATCGCGCAGATGCCACAGGTCCGCTCGTGCTCGGCCAGCCGCTCGGTGATCGGGATGCCGCTGAAGACGGCGCTCTCGCGCACCTGAGAAAGGCCGACGAAGGCGAGGTTGCCGGCGAAATCGAGCCCGCGCGTGAAGCCCGGCACTTCGGCGATTGGCTCGTACTTGCCGGTGTTCGCGTCGATGAAGCCGAGCGTTCCCGCGCCCGACTCGCAGACCCAAAGCCGGCCTGCGTACCACCGCGGCGAGTGGGGCATCGACAACCCGCGGGCGATCACCGCGCCCGAGTCCACATCCATCAGGACGCCGCCCTTGGCCTTGTTCGCCCGCCAGCCGGCCGGCTCGTCGCTCTCGCCCAGGGCCGTGACGTAACGCGGGCGGCCATCGACCATCCCCAGGCCGTTGAGATGGCAGCGGTCGGTGGGCTCCAGCGCCGAGACGAACGGCGGCCGCCAGCGCGGCGTGAAGCTGGCCGAGCGGTCGAGTGTGCAGAGGCAGGAGAACCGAGTGTTGACGACCCAGAGCGCGCCGCCGGCATCCCAGGCCATCTCATGGATCTGGATGTTGCCCGTGACGTGGCTGGCGCGGGGCAGGAAGCAGGCGTCGTGCCGGCCGGGCGGATCGAGCTTGGCGGTGACGGCCGGAACGTTGACGTACTCCCAGACCTGAAGCGTGGTGCCGACGGCCAGCCGGTCGCCGTCGAGGGCCATGCCCATCGGGGCCTGGAAGACGCGGAAGTGAGTGTTGAGGTGGTCCCCCTCCTCGCGGACCAGCACGAGCTTGCCGGCCTGGTAGGTGGTGACCAACAGCGACGCGCCGAGCTGCCGCAACAGCGCGGGGAAGTTCGGCGTGTGGACGGCCCGCAGCGGCGCCGGATCCTCCGTCTTGGGGCGGCCCGGGTCCGGCATCGGGCCGGCTGGTGCACCTTGCATGCTAAAGAGAAGATCGTGAGCGCTCTGCTTGGTCTGGTCCGGCGTCAGGCGTGCGGGGGCAGTTTGCGTAGCCATATTTTTCCCACTTGTGCCCAAGGGACCGGAGCAGGGCGGGCCGGCTTCATCGACCGCAACGGCTCCAAGATCGATCCTTGGCGTAGAGATCAGGTCACAGTCATTCCGGCGTGATCCTGCGTGAAGCGGCACGATCCCAAAGCTGGAGATAAGGGCTCGGAACAATCGTTAAAACGTCTGATCTAATTCTCGTGGTTCCATTCCGAGATCGATTCGGGTGCACCAAACGCTGTTGTGTCGGATGGAACTTCGGATGCGGTCAACTGCTTTAGTGGAGGTAGTTCCTGACCAGACAAGGAAGAAGTTCACTCCTTGTTACGCATTCGCAAAGTGCACCGAACCTACCAGGGTTCGTCATGCGGCAAAAGGAAGTATCCTGGGCGACACCGCGGTCAGGCTTAAAGGGCGACGTTCGCCGTGGTGATCCGCATCAAAAAGGCACGTACGCCACGACCAATCGGGTTAACTAGAACACGTACGAATGGTCGCGTCAATTAAAAAAGAAATTCTTGATCAAACGATCAAACGATTACCCGGCTCTCCCAGTAAGGCGCTCGCGTTTACCGTCCCCCCGATGTCCCTTCCCATCATCCAGGGCGATGAAGCCAGTCGCCAGAAGGTCCTGGAGAGGATGGCCCATTACCTGGTCCCCGGCATGAGCATCGCTGTGATCCAGGACGACCGGATTCTCTTGACGCGCGAATATGGCGTCATGAATGCAGCGAGCAGGCAGGCCGTCACCAGGCAGACGCGCTTCCAGGCGGCCTCGGTCAGCAAGCCGCTTGCGACCCTCGCGGCTCTTCGCCTGGTCCAGCGGGGCAAGCTGGCCTTGGATGGCGACCTGGACAAGTTCCTAGTCTCCTGGAAGATCCCCGACAACGACTTCACGCGACAGAAACCCGTGACGCTGCGCCAGATCTTCACCCACAGCGCTGCCTTCACCGTCAGTGGGTTCGGCGGGTATGCCCCCGAGGCGAAACTCCCCTCGCTGCACCTGGTGTTGGACGGTGAGAAACCCGCCAACTCAGCGCCGATTCGAGTCAATTTCGTGCCGGGCAGCAAAACTCGCTATTCCGGAGGCGGCTTCACTGTGCTGCAGCAGACGCTTATCGACGTTTACGGCCGTCCCTTTCCTGCGATGATGGATGACCTTGTCCTCATCCCGTTGAAAATGGCACACAGTTCGTTCCAGCAGCCGCCTGCCAGCGCCCTCGCGAAAGAGGCAGCCAGCGGGCATACAAATGGGAAGCCGATAACAGGCCGCTGGCATGTTTATCCGGAAATGGCGGCCGCGGGACTGTGGACAACGCCTTCGGATCTCGCCCTCTTCGTGCTCGGCATAGAGCATGCTCGGCGCGGCAACTCCGACGCCATCCTATCGGCCGATCTAGCGAACCAGATGCTAACGAGGCAGATCGATAATTGGGGCCTCGGCATCGACCTTGGCGGAAGAGGCCCGTCTTTGTCCTTTACACACAACGGTGCTACCTGCCCTCCAAACAGTCTTCAATGAAAACCCGGAGCTGATTGCGAAATCTGGCGACATGGTCCAGCACGCCGAGTGCGCCTTGCTGCAGTTGGCAGCCAACTCCAATCTGCTCGGCAAGGAGGCGATCCATCGGCACATGCTCGGCCTGAAGGCGCGCCTGAAAGGGACGGCAAACTCCGAATTGGAATACTTGTTGATCGACAGAATTGCCATCTGCTGGTTGGGCGTCAATTACTATGAACAGGATGCCGCTAGTCAACTCCTCAGCGAAAAGGGCCAGCCTTCAGAGCATAGGCCGACCGTCTTGGGACGCGGCAAGAAGCGTTCGATCGCCGGCCAGTATCACGAACTGCCTGGCTTGGGACGCCGGCCAAAAACAAGACGCGTGGTAAGAAGGTCGGTATTTGCTTCGTCGTCATCAAATGGCTCGAAATAGATTTCGACCACTACTTCTCGCTTGCCTTTCTTGCCCACTCCGTTCCGATTATGATGGGAAGCTGCTTCTGGTCGAGAGCGTGATCCCTACCGACAAGACTTTCAGCGGCTGGTCTGGAACTTGTGCGGCAGGGTATGCGTGGCTGTGCGGCTGAAGAAGGTGACAATTGTTCTACCAATCACGGCTGCACCAGATCCGGGTGCGAAACAAAGATTGACATGTGATTGGCGGTATCGTACTCAATCCAAGGTCTAACGTATACGACAGCTTTGCCAGGAGCCGTAACCCGACCTTCTGTTACATAGATCTTGAGTGGTATGGCGCCCTTGGAAAAGTTTGCCGTTCTGTGGGCCGTTAAGTAGTGATAGCCCTGGATATTCCAAGCAGGGTGAAGATAACCATTTCCGGTGATGCTCTGAAGCACTCCAAACTTTTCAACAATGGCATTTCTGTTAGAAGTAACCTCCTTGTTATACTTGACAGGTGCTCCTTGGTTATCATCCGCTTCCTGCTTTTCTTCACGGAAGATCTTCTCAACGGCTGCTTGTGCTTCATCAACCATGCGAGTCTCTTCTCGAATTCGAGTCTCTTCGAGTCGATAGTGGCGTTGCAAAACGAACCAAAGGACGGCGAAACCAACACCTGAGAGTATCAGGATACTTGCCCAGACGGCCTTGCCTTTTTTCATAATCTACTCCACATCCCCGGCAGCTGCCGAACCACGCTCGCACAGGCCACGTTTGTTTTACTTCCCTGCCGCACCTGTCGCAGCGAGTATAACTTGCCAGGGCAATCGCATCAAGAAACCCGTCGCCGCTAATGACTTGCGTGATCCCGACCGGCAGCGAGCCGTCTTTTGACAAGCTCCTTGATCTGACGATAATGGTCATCCCTGGCGGGCAAGAAAGTACAGAGGACGAGTACCGAAAGCTACACGAGTCTGCCGGGTTTCGGTTGAGCAAGATCCTTTCGACAGAAGCCGAGGTCAGCAAAAGCGCAGCCAAGATGGAAGCCTTTGGCGAAGGCCGGGGTCGCATTGCCTGATGACACGTCAATGAAGCGGAAGTACGAGGCCCCGGTCTCGTTGGCGTGGTAGTTGTCCCGAACATACTCGAAGCGGTAGAGACGATCCTTGAAGACAACCGGCGTCGTCTCCACCATGAGGAGGTCAATGGTACCCAGGGTTCGCCCCTCCTCCTTGCCGACTACCCTGACCGCCGGGAGCATGCCGTTCATTGGTGCCGTGCGTCGATACGAATGGGGTTAATGCAAACAGAGCCCGGCGGGCCGTTGGGAAAGTTGGTCTCGTAAAAAGTGGGCGGCTCGTAGGTCCATCCTTGGTTCAAGCGTTGCTCTTCCTGCACGAGATTCTTGTAGAGCCGTTGCCCCACAATCGGTGCCGCGCGTCGGGCTCGCTCACCACATTCCGCATACAACTCATCCAAGAGATCCGTGATATTCTTCGCCTGCCGGGTATCATTGCGATACCACTCGCGCGTCGCCCATAGAACACCTGCGTAGCGATCGTTCAGATTCGCGGCTTCGTAGGCAAAGCGTGCTCGCACACGCTGGTCCGAATGATGGCGAAAACGCTTCCAGGCGCGGAGTGTCGTCCGCACAATCCGCACCACGCTGGGACCATTCACCTCGAAATCGCGCTGGAACGCCCGCAGCAGCAGCTCCGTTTCCTGACCCTGGGGAATGTGCGAGTGGCGGTAGTTGAACCGCAACTGTCCGTGGATGTCCGCAATCGAGTAATCGGTGAAATCGAGCAACCTGCCTTGTGTCTGAAGCTCCCTAAAGAGTGGCGTCCCGGGGATTGGTGTGTAGAGCATGAACTGATGGAATTCCGTCGCATGGCGCACGGCATGCTCAATCACCTCGTCGATATTGTCGAGTGTGTGCTCTTCCAGGCCAATGATGCTGGAGCCGAGGACGCGGACCCCGTGCTCGCGGAGCTGCTGCGCGAAAGCGATGGTGTCGGTGCCGGCAAGCTTCTGATAGCGCGAGTTCTTCCCCTCCAGGCCCATCCACACCCAGGAAACCCCCAGTCGCACAAGCTGGTCGAAGGTGTATTTCTGCAACGCGTTGGCCGAACCGAAAACATAGAGCGCCCAAGGCTTGCCGTGCTTTTCCATCAGTTCCAGTAGCTGCAAGCTCCGCTTGGCATTCAGTAGGAAGTTCTCGTCCATGACAAAGAACGATTGCATGCGGAGGTTCTTCTCCAACTGACACATGATCTCGAATAGCTCGGAGCCCGTGCGATAGAATTCGATCGATTTGCCTTTGCCGCCGAACATGGCGGATGTCGAACAGAAATTGCACCCCATTGGACAGCCGACGGATGGAATGAGCGTGGCGCAGGCGTCGCCGGGGTGATTAATCAGGTTGGTTCCCATAATCCGCGAGCCGATGTTTCCGGGAACCTGCGGATGACGAATCGGATTGTTGGTGTCCTCTCCAAGATACTCTCTCATCCAGCACACGCCATCCGCCCGCACCACGTGATCGCAAGCGCAATAGCGATCCAGATTCGGGAGATTGGCCAAGTGCCCGCCAATGAGGATCTGCGCGTGCGGCAGGTGCTTGCGGATAAAGCGGCACATCCAGCGGACTTTGGACAAATTGGTTTGAATCGCACTAATTCCGACAATATCGTATTCCTGCGTCTGAATCTCCTGCATGAAGCGCGCTTGCGAAGGGAAATCCAGCAACGTCACGGGCGCGTGCAGATTGGCCTGAATTATCATCAAGCCCCACGAACGATTAAATGTCCGCAACGAGAACGCATGTTGCACGCGCGTGACCTGGTTGTGATACAACTCCATCGGATTGATGATTCGACTGCCGTAGCCATCATCTTGGGCGTAGGGACCAAACACACTGGTCAGCAGCACCCGCGCCCTGGATCCCAAGGGATGATGCGGCGTCTTATCGGGGAGTGCCGTGGTTTGCGAAAGAGGTACCAAATCAGGTGCGGACATAAAAAACCGCCTCTCAATGTGAGCAACGTTTCGCTTGTTTGCGCGACGCACCAACAACCGCAGCCACGGAGAATTCCCAAGAGAAACATGGAAACGCGACAGAGCTTTCGGCAAACGTTTGGTGGTCGAAATTCCGCAGTCCGTTCGTGCGGCAAACGCTCCTGCTGGTTCGCGCCCAGCGCGGGCGCAGAAGACATGCCGCAAAAACATCGAATCCCTGTTCAGCGCCAATCGGTACCAGGCCGTCCGTGTCCGGCATGCGGGCATCGAGCAGCACCAGCGGGTACGGCCGGCCCAGTGCGGCAGCGTCCCAGCACACCGAGCGGTCCATCTTGCTCATCTTGGGGATTCCAAGAGATCCTTTCATTGCGGCAGCCATCCGTTCGATCTCTCGCGATCGATTTGTCCGGGTAGTTCGTAAAAAAGGGAGACCGTTTTCTGTTTCATCTGGATGCCGCCGAGCTTCGGCTCCCATAGCCATGTCCAACGGTGCAGATCCTTACGCGGCAGCAAAATTCGGTCGAATATCTTGGTCTTTTTGTCCTTGACCCAGCCGCCATATTGATTCGAATATTGCCAGACTTCGTGCCGCACCGTCGCCACCGGCATGCCATATTCGGCGTCGTAACTCGTGGATTGATCCCGCACCAACTGCATGAGAATGCGGACTTGTTTTTCATCGCCGGCCAGATAGAGCGGAGCGACTTTGTTTTCATAGTGTTGTGATTTTGCGATATCCTTGACAATCTGCTCGCGGATGTCATCGGGCACGGTCGCGTCGGCCGGAAGAAAGGGATCGAACTCGGCAACGGGCGGGTAGTGAAAGCCTTCCACGCGCACCCGGTCGTTCGCCAGGATCACCAAGTCATAGCGGCCGGGCGGTAGCTTCTGGAATAACCAGCGATTGCCTGACTGCGGCTTCGCCGTAGCTGCAACTTCCGGCGCGCCGATCTTTGCCTTACGATCGATTGGCTTGCGCGGATTACCATCTTCATCCCAGCGGAGCAGCGCGCCCACAAATGTCACGCCCTTGGACTTGCCTAGGTCGATGATCAAGTCCCCCGCCCGTAATGGGGTGGAGGAACAGATCGACAAACCCAGGATCAAACTCCTTACCATTGGTTTGGCTCTCATGTTGGTCTCTTCATTGCTGCTTTGCCTTGCTGGATGCCGCGGCCTTCTGAGATTGCAACTGCGTTACCTTCGCCCTGACTTCCTGGACCAGCGGACTGCCGGGGTAATCGTGGAGCAGATCCTGATAACTCGTCACGGCTTGTTCGAAGCGACCTCGTTTTTCTTCGCATTCGGCCGCGAGGAACACCAACTGGTCGGCGTAAGGAGAATCCGGGTTTACGACGAGGAGATCACGGGCCACGGCGCACGCATTCTGCCATTTGCCGCGGCCGGCGTGAAAGCGGGCCTGAAGAAGCGGCAGATAGCCTTCGAGTTTGTCGGCCGGGAATTCGTCCTGCCAGCGCCGCAGTTCGGATCGTGCCCGGTCCCAGTCCTTGTCGCGGAGAAATGCCTCCGTGGAACGGCTGAAGGCACCACGCCGGGCGTCCTGTTCGGCCGTGCTGTGCGTCAAGCCTCTTGCAGACCCAGCTTCCAGGTAGGACTTCCGAGCAGGCTCCTTTTCGCCGTTGCGCGCGTACCAATCTCCCCAGACGCGAAGCACGTGACTATGTAGCGCCGAGTGTTCCATGTTTGCCAGGTCCGCCGTGGCTCTTTCGAGAAGTTCCTTGGCTTCGCGTCTTTGAAGCAGATCGTTGAGGAAGATGTCGGCTGCTGAAACTGTGCATTCCACTTTTAGCTGTTTGCGCCGGACGGCCGAGCCGGCCGCCTGCCAGACCGCGGCAGCCGCATTCGGGTCATCAAGGCTATCGCGCAGCAGTGGGCCGATGACTCGTGCCAGACCAAGGCACACGTTCTCGTCCTTGTCCGGCTTGTCGGTAACAAGCCACCCCTGGCCGACCTTGGCGGCCAGCGCGTGCCGGCCTGCCTGCTCCAAGGCCAGCACGAATTGCAGTACGGCAGCCGGATCGAGTGTGGCCGGCTCGTACTTCGCCAAGATCGTCGCGTACCGCGACAATTTATCGTAAATGTCACTCTGATCCGACACGATGATTGGCCGGTGAATATGGACACGATTGGCGATCTCGGCACCGCCGAACGAAGTCATCTTTACCGTATACATTCCAGGATGAAGGTAGATGTGCACCGGATCGGTTGTTTCGGACGATTGCCCGTCGCCGAAATCCCAGCGGGCTTTGTCACGCCCGCCGCCGGGAATCTCGTGAAACCGGACGCGGACCAGCGGCACAGCGCTTTCCGCCAGTGCGACCTCGCCGGCGATTTCCACGCCGTACTCGTGCAGACTTCCTTTGCGAAAGTGCTTGAGGCTGGTGGCGGGCAAGTGGGCGACGTGGTCGGCACCGAATGCGCTGGCGGGGATTATTTCCGGTTGGCCGGTCTTGGGCGATTGCCATGCCGCCACCATGCACGCATCCTTTCCGCGGGCGGCGTGGAAATACTCGAACTGATGCGACCCGGCAGTGAGCCGGACATCCCCTTTGATCCTGGCGTCCCCGACCGGACCGTGTTCTCCCGGAGCGGAAACCACTTCCCGGCCATCGACCAGGAGAAAGCTGCAATCCTGGCTTGAGGTGAAGAAGTGATAGGTCCCATCCGTGGGAATGCGAATCGTTCCTTCGAACTTGCTCAAAAACGATTCCGGGGCGGGTGAGAACGGGTTGAGACGATGGAAGACTCCAGTGACAAAATCACTACCCAGCGGATCTGCGCTTGCAAATGCTCTACGAACGGATTGCAGACTATTGAGATCACACGACTTCCACGATCGTGTTTCGAAGAGCAGTCCGCCGGAGGCTTTCCAAGAAGGCGGTTCCTTCCTCGGAGCCGGTCCGCCATAGTAGATTTTGTAGTTGCTCTGCTTCGGAACAGTTTGAAAAGCGATGCGACAGAAGTCACCGGGGCCGAACTGGAGAACTCGAACCGGCACGGCGTTATCCTGATTGTCATACACCGCCAGGTTATGGGCATCAGGGAGCAATTCGCCCTGTGTGAAGAACTCCGTGACCACGATGCGTGGCTGTGCTGGCGCCAGAGGTACTTTTACCTTCCGCAGGCAATGACAGCTCGCTCCGGGGCCCCAGAAATCCTGAGCGAATAGTGACTGCGAGGAGCTCGCCAGCAGGAGAACCCCGGACAGAACGGCACTGAGGCGGGCCAGACATGATGATTTCTGAGAATTGCCTATGCGCATAGACGGTAGCTCCCGGCGACAGCAGTGATGGTTGAAGCATGTGTGGCAACTGCCATGCCGAAGTGACCGTGGGAAACCGGACTGCGCGCACGCCGAGCAAGTTCGGCAGCTGCCAATCAGCAACTTTGCAGAGCAGGCTCATGTATCGGTAGAACTTGCTTCGTGTGCGAGAACGACAACTAAATGGCACGGTTGTGCGAAAACGCACACGGATCTCAGATTCCTGGTCCGGTCTCGCGCGCACATGATTCATAAATTGCAGTGCTGCAAATCATTTGTTGATAGTCGGGCAGAACTTTCCACGCCTGATCTCGACCTGGCCAGGTCCAATGTGGGCCTGTTCCTAGTTTTGGATCGTTCGAGGCGTTGTTTCCAAAATGTGCCTGGCCTTCGGCACACGTCTTGCTCGGACTCACGAGGACAATCGTTTCCGTAACGTCCGCGAGGAGTCAGCGCATGTCAATCCCGGCTCAGCCCGCCTCAGGCAAAATGAGTCCTGAAGAAGCCGTTGTCCGTCTTCAGCATCGGGCGGAGTCAATCAAGCACGAAGTTCACAAGGTGATAATCGGCCAGGAGCAAATGCTGGAGGAGATGCTGATCTGCCTCTTCGCACGTGGCCATTGTCTGACCATCGGCGTACCGGGTCTGGCCAAGACGTTGGCGGTAGCGACGCTCGCAAGAGCCTTGCATCTGAAATTCAGCCGGATTCAGTTCACGCCCGATTTGATGCCCAGCGACATTACGGGTACGGAGATCATCGAGGAAGATCCCGCGTCGGGGAAAAGGACGTTTCGTTTCGTCCGTGGACCTATTTTCGCCAACATCGTGCTGGCCGACGAGATCAACCGCACGCCCCCCAAAACGCAGGCGGCCTTGTTGCAGGCTATGCAGGAATACCAGGTCACGGCCGGCGGCAACACGCACGATCTTGACCAGCCGTTCTTCGTGATGGCCACGCAGAACCCTATCGAACAGGAGGGGACCTATCCGCTGCCGGAGGCGCAGCTCGACCGCTTCATGCTGTCCATCAACATCGGTTACCCCAGTCGGCAGGAAGAGCAGCAGATCGTCAAAGCCACGACGCAAGCTTCCCACAACGACGTTCAGCCTGTTCTGCGCGGACGCGATTTGCTGTGGATTCAGCAGCTCGTCCGCGAAGTTCCCGCCAGCGACCACATGATCGATTATGCAGTCGACCTGGCCCGCGCCACTCGACCGAAAGAAGCGAACGTCCTTCCATTCATCAAGGACTGGCTCGCCTGGGGAGCGGGACCGCGCGCCGCCCAGTACATGGTGCTGGGGGCCAAGGCTCGCGCAGTTCTGCACGGACGACTCGCGGTCAGTGCCGAGGACTTGCGGGCCATGGTGCGCCCTGTTCTACGCCATCGCATTTTCACCAACTTCAATGCCGATGCCGAAGGGGTCGATACCGATCAAATCCTCGACAAACTGCTGAAGGCGGTTCCAGAGCCGTCTTACGGCGAACCGACGTCAACCCGGCGGAAGCAGCAGCCGGGTTAGCCCGCGGGCTTGCCCGACGAGCCGAGGCGGCCGCCAAGAGCATGGGCAAGCAACGATCACCCCTCGCCCCGGTACTCCGTGGAGAGGGGAGAAAGATCGCGGCCGCTACATCCTCGTCCAATCTGCTTTAGGACTCAGCCATCTTTTTGATCGTGTCTTCAATCTCTTCAATGAGAGCAGGTAGATTGGGACGCACAAAACTCATGCTCGGAGCGGGAATTCGATTATGCTTCATGTCAGGCGGAACATGCTTGTGATGGGGATAAGTGCTTTGCAGATTTGGATCATCGGAATGCGGCTGGGAGTCGTACCAGAAGAGCTTCTCCTCCCCATGCCAGACTTCGTAACCATACCAGTCCAGCACGGCCGGCAAGCGATGGTAGAGAATCCGTTCGCGCACGACCAAACGAATGCCACGAGCAAAATTCAACTCGCCTGTCACGCGCGCCAGTGAGGCGCCTCGGCGAATCAGTGCCAGCGTGGAGCGCTGCACCGAGGGGAACCTTTCCGCGAGCGTGTAAAGGAACAGCTCATAATCTTGAATTGTCCGAAACGCATCGGTCATGAGGCAACCTTGATCAGTCCTTCAAGGCTAGGTGGTTTCTGCTGCAACCTCTGCACTTCGTTACGATACACCGCCTGGCGCGCGAGCCAGGTCCGATATACACTTGCCCACTCGCCAAAGTCCAGAACCCAGTGCTCATTCTCGGGTTCCTCGCCACTAGCGTAGGCGGCATAAAACGTTTCGGAGCGGACGCCATATTTCCGCTCCATGGCCAGCAACTCCTCCTCAAGCGCGTGGATGTCGGCGAGAATATCTTGGAGCCCCATGCTTGACCCCTATCGTTGTAGCGACCGGCAACGTTCTTGTTCTTCCCACATGCGAACGCCTGCTCGACGACCATTATCGCCAGCAAGGTGCGGAACCTGAATTAACCTTATGGTACTTTTCTACCCATGAAATTCCAAGTGAAGCATGCCCGGATAGAACGTACGCTGGCATTCCTGCTTACCTTTGGCGGAGTCACTTCGTTTACCGAAGAAAGGGACGCTGCCGCGATGGCAAATCGTCGGCCTGGGCTCACTCCTTCTCAAGAAACGCCAACGGATTTTCCGTCACCGCGATTTCCGAACGTGTTCCTGATGGAGCAGGTTTCACCGGCATCGGCAGTCTCTTGCCTCCCAGACAATTGGCCAGATATGCTTCAAGCACCAATCCCGCCAGCACCGCGGCCAGGAAGAATTCCCACAGACTCTTCCCCTCGCGCAGACGGTGGATCGTGCCGGCCAGATCGTCCGGATCGTCGCAGAAGAGAAGCGGCTGACGACCAAATCTGTTCTTCAACTCCTCCTGGCTGATTTGGGCGGGGTCGGCTTCTTCGGGATCAGGGTTGACTGCGAAAATGAAAGTTTTCGGCTGCCGGGGATCGTTCTGATGGACCAGGTAGATACCGGCCTCGTGAGTGTCGCCATAGCGAAAGACGGAGGCGTCTTTTTCCGGAGTTCGCAGGCGCAAGGTATTTCCGGATGGGTGGACGACTTCAATCTCTGTCCCGCGGGCGCTGTTTCCCAGCGGCACAAGCAGCGGCGACCCTGCCTGAACCTGGGAACGCGCCGCCTCGGCCCCGGCGGCGTGAAATACCAGGCGGGCAAAGAGCGGCAGGAACAACGGCTTGAGCGGCAAGTTGGTCCAGTCGACATGAACGCCGGTTCCGAGCAGAAACACCGACCCTGCTCCAACGGCGCGCTCCGCGAGCAAGGGCTGACCATCGTCGAGTCGGGCCAGCACGCGTCCATCTGCTTCCGGGGCCAAGGGGAAATGTTTGTAGATCAAAACCGACTGATACAAGGAGGCGGGTTCCGCCAGCGGAGCCAGGGCCGGATGGTCTTTTTCCAGCGAGCCGATATGCCAACTCTCACTTCCGCCCTTGGCGGGTTGGCGTAGGGCTGCCAGTTCGGCCGGCAACAACTGTTTTCCGATGCTTTCGTTCATCCGATTGTACGCGTCGGCCTGGACATTCGGTCCGCAGATCCAGAAAAGATGGCCGCCGGCACGCACATAATCGCGCAGCCGCTCGGCCACGGAAGGATCAGGGGCCGGAAGATTGACGCAGAAAATGATCGCATAATCACCAAGCATCTCGGCTGCGAGTTCTTCGGCCAACAGGGAGCGTACGCGCACGGCCGAGTTGCCCGAACGACCCGGCCCCAGGGCACGCTCCAGGTAAAAAGAATCTTCGGCGTAGGGGATCTCGTGGCGACGGGATTTGACGATCGCCACCGCAATCTGCTGATCGAGCGTCAAGGCGAAGTAAAGCCTGTTGTCGAGCGGCGACCCGTCCTCCTCCGCCAAACGCACCTCGCCGCGGTGAACTCCCGCACGATCCAGCGTGAAGCGGAACTCATGTCTGAGCGCACAGCCGGGCGCTAGATTCAGCGTCGGACTGACCGCCTCCTTCGTGCCGTCGATATGAAGCTCCAGGTGTTTCTGGAGAGGAATTGAAGAGGTGTTCAATACTTCCAGACTTGCTTGGATGGGCACGCCGGCCACCGGCGCCGGCATCTGAATCCGGATATTCCGCAGGGCGACGTTTGGCATGGGATCGCGATTGACTTTGATCAGGACCACCGGAACTTCCGGCGTTTTCTCGGCGGGTTCCTCGTCCTGCGCGCGCAAACCTTCCCAGGAGATGGACTGGTTGTCCGTGACCACGTAGATTTCGCGATGCGTCGTGTCCGCCTGGGTCAGCAGGCTGCGCGCCTGCTGCAGCTTGCCGGCCAAATCAGCTCGTTCGTAACTCAGCTTGGCCTGGGCCAAAGCCTGCCGTACGGTTTCATGTTTGTGATAGAGGCGTCCCTGTTCGGGAGAGACAGGCCCGTCGGTCAGAAGTAGCGCCACGGAGTCGCCGTCACGCAGAACGTCGAGGACCTGCTCCGCTGACTTCCGGGCGGTCTCGAAACGCGGCTGGCCGGCGTCCATGATCGCCATGCTTGCCGAGTTATCGAGAATGACTACCACGGCTGTGGCCGCTCCTTTTCCCCAAAGAACCTGCAGGCTGGTGACGGCGGGCCGGGCCAGGCCCACGGCGACGAGGACCAGGGCGGCCACGCGAAGCAACATCAAGGCCAGATCGTCCACGTACTTTCGCCGTCTCGTACGTTCGACGCTCAGCCGGAGAAAACGCAGCGTGCTGAAATGAACCGTGACCGCCTTTTGGCGGTGGATCATGTGCAGCACCGGGGGAATGACTCCGGCCAGCGCGGCGATCAGGAACAGCGGGGCAGCGAAGGTCACAGTTGCATCCGTTTCACCAGATAGCGGGACAACATGAAATCGTAAGGAATGGAGGTATCCGTTTTCACATAATCAATCTGGCACTCGGCGCACATCCGCCGGTAGCGTTCGATGAACTCTTCCATCTGCCGGCAATAGTCGTCGCGCACATAAGCGGGATCTATCTGCATGCGCTCGCCCGTTTCCATGTCGAAGAACGTAGCAACTTCCCGGAAGGGAAATTCCACTTCGGCCTTGTCGAAAACATGAAAGACGATGACCTCATGCCGCTTGTGGCGAAAGTGGTGCAACGCCCGTTCGACCGCGTCGGCCGAGTCGTAAAGATCGCTGATCAAGACGATCAGGCAACGCCGTTTGAAACGGTTGGCCAGCCGGTTGAGCGTCGCGCCGATGTCGGTCGTCTGCCCCGGCCGGACCGCTTCCAGTCGGTGCATCATTTCGTCAAAGTGGCGCGGCGAACATCGGGCCGGCATGTCGAGCCGCACCTGCGTGTCGAAGGTCGCCAATCCGACCGCGTCCTGCTGTCGCGTCATCAGGTAGCCGAGCACGGCCGCCAAGAAACAGCCGTATTCGAGCTTGCTGATCCCGCCCTCATGGCGATAGGCCATCGAGCCGCTGGTATCGAGGAGGATCTGGGCACGCAGGTTGGTCTCTTCCTCGTATTGCTTGATGTAGAGGCGGTCGGTGCGGCCGAGGACGCGCCAGTCGAGGTGGCGTGGATTATCGCCAGCGCTGTATTTGCGATGCTCGGCAAACTCGATGCTGAAGCCCTTGTAGGGACTGGAGTGCAGGCCCGCGATGAATCCTTCCACGACACCACGGGCGGCCAGGGCCAGATTCTTTACCCGTGCCAGGGCCGCAGGTTCCAGAAATCGGTAGCCGCCGGCAACACTCATCGCAATTGATACCTCTTTCGCAGCGTCCATTCGCTGGCGAGCACGCCGACAAACAGGACCCAATAAAATGTCGGGAAATACAACGGCTGTTCCAGGGAAACGTGGCGGCGTTTTTCCTTGCGATCCAGTTCATCGATCAAGCGATCGGCGGTGCTGATGTGGTGGTAACGCCCGCCCGTGGCCGCGGCGATCTGCGATAGCATTCTCTCGTCGAGATCGAGCCGGTCGAATTCCAGGTTGGGCCGGCCGACAGCGATGCTGATCCGCTCGGCGCGTAATGTCTTCCCGCCCAGTGCGGCCTCGGCCAGAATTTCGTAGTTCCCGGCCAGCCTTGGCTCGAAGACTCCGGAATAGTGTCCGGCGGATCCGGGCACGGCCGAAAGCGGTACCGTTTCCTCTTTGCCTCGCGGATTCTTGACCAGGGCCGAGACCTGCGCCCGAGTGGTTCCCTCACCTTCCTTATCACGAACCACGGCGGTGATGGTGATCGGCGCATCGGGCGCGTAATAGGCCTTGTCGGTCTGGGTACTGATCCCGGCCTCGGTTTTGACCGATTCTGTGCGATTGGCAAGCCAGCGGACCATCTGTCCCCAGAAGCGCAGGAAGGGCGATTCCTGATCGAGCGCACGCGGCACCTGTTGCCAATTGCGCGTTGTGTCGCCAGTGAAGACGGCCGAGCGTCCCTTTCCGGAGGAATAGACGGCCAGCACGGGCATGGGCTGTTTGACGGTCCCGGTGCCGTAAACAGCCAATATGTTCGCAGCCGGCTTGGCGGCGAGGACCTTGACGCAGCCGTCCAGAGGCGGAAGGCCTTCCACCTGAGGCGGGGCGTTTTGGCCAGGGAAAAACTTGCCGATATTGGCGAAGATGCCATGACCCCGGCCGGCCGGCGTCAACACCGGCAGAAAAGGTTCCGGAATCTGACCGATTTCCCTAGCGCCAAGCAAAACGGGAAGGATCTCTTCGAGCGGCGTACCACCATACCCGCCGGGCCCCAGGCTGTGATAGCCGCCGAACATCAACAACCCGGCCCCATCGCGAATGCGCTTGACCAGAAGGGTTATCTGTTCGGGTTTCCAGTACGTGCTGTCGAGGTCGCCGAGCAGGAAAACGTCGAATTTCTCGTAAAGAGCAGGTTCGGTGGGAATGCCGCCCAGCTTCAACCCTTCCATGTTGGTGCGTTGGACGAAAACGTTACGCCGCGTCTGCACCAGGGCGCAAAACTCGATGTCCGGGTCTTTCGACAGGAAGCGGTCGACCAAAGCGCCGTACTCGGCCCGAAGTGTTCCTTCAAGGTACAACACCCGAATGCGGGCATCGACAACCTGGGCCAGCGTGGAACGCTGGTTGTTTTGTGCGATCTTCTCATCGGCCGCGACCGGAACGCGGGCCGTGTACGTATGGCGGCCCTTGACCGTCGGCACGAATTGAAAAACGACCTCCTGCGCGCCTTCCACGTCGTCGAGCACCAATTCGGCCTGATCGATCTGCTTGCCGTCCTCCTCGAGGAAAACCTTGACGACCCTGCCGCCGTAGCCGACCGCGTCAACGAAGGCGGTTACCTTGGCCCGGTTGTCCACCGGAAGCTGATCGGGACATTCCAGGCCGGTCACCTGAATGTCCTTGTAGGAAGGACTGCCGCGCAGGCTGTTGCCAACGCCGATGGCATGCACTTTCAGCCCTAGCCGGCGGGCCGTCTGCACCGGGTCGCCGGCCGCGTTGTGAATCCCGTCGGAAAGCAGCACCACGGCTTCGACATCGCGGCGCGGGACTTTTTGGGCGGCGGCGGAGAATGCCCGCGTCAAGGAAGTCGCCTCTCCCGTTGGTTGAACGCGGGCAAGATCGTCCGGTCGTTCCAGGGGCGACGCTCGGTCGGAGAATTCGAGCAAGTGCAGATCGAAATCCTTGGCCAGCCTGCTCCACCAATCCGCGACACGCAAGCGGGCCAACTCGAAGCGCGTGTTCCCGCTCGCATCGTCCGCGGTGGCCATCGAGGCCGAACTATCCACGAGAAAAATCAGCGCACGCCGCTGGACAACCTCTTTCTCCAGGCTTAGCACGGGACGAAAAAGGAGCAGTACGATGAGAACGACGGCCGTCAATCTGAGTGCGAACAAAATGCGCCAGCGCATCGGCGCCAGCAAGCGGTAAGCCTTGCCGTAGAAATAACTCGTTAGCAAAGCGGCCACGACCGTGACCACTAGCATGGTCGGCAGGCTGTGACCTTGCTCCAGTGAGAAGTGGAACACGACCGTTCCTTTACGACAGGGCTTCCAAGGGTGTGTCCTATCTCCGCGCACGCAGCCAAACTACAATTGAGGAATCGTGCATCCGCGAAGAATTGACGCACGCCGCTACTTGGAACCCGTGCTCTTGCCGGCAGGTGGCCTGGTTTTCGACGCCTTCTTCTCCCCCTCTTCGAGTGCTTTTTCGCCAAGGTAGATCGCGCGGACATGGACCAGCGATTTCAGATCGCTATCGAGTTCGCCCTTATCGCGCTTATGCAGAATGAAGCGCTGGGGCGTCTCGCCGGTGCCGGCCTGAACGTAGACAATGCCCGACAGCGGCCCCTGGATCTTGCGGCCACTGCGAAGCGTGATCGTGTGCGTGTACTCGCGAACGGGGTACTTGTGGCCGGTGTAATATTTTTCGTCATTAGCGTTTTCTTTGAAACGCCACTCCTTTTCGAGCCACTCCTTTTGAATCGTGCAGGCGACCTGCTGGATCGCTTGCAAAGGGATCTCCCGGTGTTGTTCCTGCTTTTGGTCAAAGATCTTCAAGCGGGCTGCGCGAGTCAGATAGATTTGTCCAGGGAACACCGTCCCGTCAGACAATTCTACGTATCCGGGCACGGCATCTTTGGGTTTTTGTTCCGCGCCATCGAATGGATGCAAGGCGGGAGGGTCATCGAGCCACGCGGCCGGCGGCAGAAAGAACGGCAGGTTGCCGGCCAAGACAAGAACATACGCACCAGCCAGTGCAAGCATTTTCACCTCAAAAAGCCATATGAACTCACGCCGGGCAATCTTAAGCAACGCATGTGCCATCCGCTAGGGCCGCGTACCGAATCTGACTTGGCCGCTGAACGCGGATCCGGTCCAGGGCCAGGCCACATCGCCAAGGGCTACTTTTGCGTTTCGCCATGAACATGATCGTCCCCTGGAGCCTGCGTTGTTGCTTGGCCCCTGTGCGGTTTGGCGTCAGCTCCTGTGCGAATCCGGACGGCGACCCTGACTCGGATCGGCTACTTTCGGGCTGGTGAAGCGATGCAGGTCCATGACAAACAGTGGTTTTCGTGCTTATTAGGGATGATTCGGCCTGTCCGGTTTCCGATTCCCTGCACCGACGATGTTCTGCTGCCGCGGCATAGCGATTGCAGAACAAGCAACGGAGGGGATGCGCGCGGAGCATGTGGGGACAATAGTGCCCGCGGTTTCCAAGGGGGGCGCACGATGGCAGTCAGTCGAGATTCTTCGACCAGGGAGTTGACGCGACGCCAGTTTGCACTCAATGTAGCCATGAAGGGTTGGGCGGCGCTTGGAGCTTCGGCATCCGCGGCGCTTCCTTCCCTGGCTGCAGACGATTCCGGTCCAGTGGATTGCGGTCCGCCTCCCATGGCCAAGCCCCAGAGCAGGACGGGCGGTGAATCTTTTCCGCCGTTACCGTTGCCGGTCACTCCGCTCCGCCGCACGGAGAAGAAACGCCCGCCGGCGCCACCTTCCTTGATCGGCAAGATGGCCCTGGGACCGGTCCGGTTCGTCAATCGCGGCGGCAAGCGCGTCCAGCAGCGCGATTGGATGACCGATCCCGCTGATCTCGACAGCCTGCTGGCCTGGACGAACCAGAAACTCGGCATCCACTACCGCAAAGTGGAAACCGATTTCGAGCACTTCTCCTTCGATCCGCGCGAATTGCCTGCCGTGTTGCTGGCCGGCCACAATCGATTTCAATTCGATGACCGACTCCACCAGCGCCTGGCTCGTTATGTACTTGACGGTGGGATGATCATCGGCGACGCGTGTTGCGGCTGGAAGGATTTCGACAACGCGTTTCGTCAGGAAATGGAGGCGATTTTTCCTGGGCGGCCGCTCCGCAAGCTGACGCCTGATGATCCGCTGTTTGCCTCGTACTACAAGCTCAAGTCGTTCACGTATCAGAACGCCGACGGCTCACGCTATGACGCGGCTCCCTGTCTCGAAGGCATCACCATCGGCTGCCGGGCCGGCGTCGTCTATTCGCCCGCCGATCTAACCTGCGGTTGGGACGGCCACGATCATCCGCGCGGCCTGCGCGTCGTCATTCCACAGGCTCGCCAGATTGGCGCAAACTACCTGACGTATCTCCTGGGCAGCTATCAACTCGGCCGCTTCCTGAGCACCACCAAGGTTTATCACGAAGCCGAGGCACCCACGCGTGACGATTTCGTGTTTGCCCAGATCATTCACGAAGGCGATTGGGATCCCGACCCTTCGGCGGTCCACAACTTGCTCAAGTATGTTCGCGACAGTTCCACGATGGGCGTCAAGTTCAAGCGCGTTCAGGTTCGGCTCAAAGATCCCAGGGCGATGGGCTACCCGCTCCTGTACATGACCGGACATCACGATTTCACGTGGAGTCAAGAGGAAGCCGGCTGGCTGCAACGTTACCTGAAGGCCGGTGGCATTCTGTTCGCGGACGCTTGTTGCGGCCGGCTGGCGTTCCACCTCGCCTTCCAGCGCGAATTGGCCAAGGCCCTTCCCGAACACAAGCTGCAATCTCTCCCCCTCGATCATCCCGTTTATCATGCGCACAACGACATTAACCGTGTCGCCTACACGCCGCGCGTGACGGAGGATTATGGATCGATCAATGCCCCCACGCTCATGGGAATCCTCATGGATGGCAGACTGGCGGTCGTTTACAGCCAATTCGACCTGGGGAACGGTTGGGAGCAGTTCCCGCACCCATACGCCTATGGCTACTCCGACCAAGATGCTCTGGCGCTGGGAGCCAATGTGATTGTTTCTGCCGTCACGCATTGATGACGCAACTGGAAATCCGGTGAAATGAGTTGCGTTCCCTTTTGGGGAATCAGCCAATGCCTGCTGTCGCGGAAGCCGTAACCGAACGGCTGGAGAATACCTGGCTCAAATGGTGGGGCTGCTCGCTGGCAGCCGGCATCGTCCTGGTCGCGAGCGCCAGCTTCGGGATGCTGGCAATTCTCATCCTCGCGGACGCGCTTTGCCGGTTTCCGCAACTGGTCCTTGGCGTTCTGTTTCTTCTGTGGGCCGTCACGACGATTGCCATGATCGCTGGCATGCTTGTGCATCTGCGCTGCGGGCAGCGCAGCTTAGCCGCCACGGCCCGAAGACTGGAAATGGAATTCCCCGAGCTAGGCAGCCACCTCATAAATCTGGTGCAGTTTACCCAGCGCGACGGCGTGCCCAGCGATCCTTTTCGAGAAGCAGCGCTAGCCCAGGCTGCCGCTGCCGTCAGTGACTTTCCGCTGGAATCCGCGGCCGTCAAGGAAACCAGATTCCGGCGCTTTGCCCTGTGCATGCAGACTCCGCGGGATCTCCTGGAGGCTTCTTGCGTACTCGTCGGCATCCTGGTGGCCGCTTGCTTTTTGCATTCCGCGATTCCCGCATGGTCTTCCTCGACCAGCCGGCTTCTGCAACCCTGGAAGTTCGTGCCCGCGGTCGGAAGTGTACAGATTACTCAGGTGATCCCTGGCGACACGGAGGTTCTGATCGGTTCGAGTCTGGAAATCACGGCTCAAATCAAGAACCCGGACAGCCAGGCTTTACCCGCCACGCTTTATCTGCGCCGCGACCAGCAGCCGGAGGCAGCGCAGCCGCTGATCGCCGACGAGAAGAACGAGAAGTTCACGGCCGTTCTGCCGCAGGTCCTTGGTCCCTTGCAGTATCGGCTTGAAATCGGAGATTCGCAAACGAAGGCTTACAAGGTGGCGGTGCGCGAAAAACCCACCGTAACGGACGTCGAGGTAGTCTACCAGTATCCTCCTTACCTGAATCGTCCGAACGACACGGTTGCTCAGAAGCATGGCGACCTGGAAGCCCCGCAATTTACCAGGGCCGAGCTGCGCTTCCACGCCTCGACCGCGATCGTTCGCGGATTTCTTCGCCTAGGGGGCCATGATATCCATGGCCGCGTGCTCGAAGACGGCAGCACGCTGCTGGTCAGTCTTTTCCTGGACGAGACAAATACGTACACGGTGCACCTTTTCACGGAAGCCGGCCACACCGATCCGGAACCACGAGTCAACCGGATTCGCGTTCTGCCGGATGCTCCTCCGACCGTCCAAATTGTCGAACCGGCTCGTGAGGCACGCGCGGCCGTGGGGAAGAAGATCGCCCTGGTTGTCCGCGCGACGGACGATTACGGCCTCGGCCTGGTCCGCCTGGAATGCAAACAGGGAGAAACGGGTTCGATCACGAAGGTGGCGGCCTGGGACACATTTGGCACGCCCACCCAGGCGTTGCTGCACCACGTCTTCTTCCTCGATCCGGCTCACTACAAGCCGGGACTCACTCTTTTCATCCGAGCCAGCGCACGGGATCGGCGGCATGTTGAAGTTGGCGGGGTGAGTCTCATGCCTCAAGAAACAACCAGTCCCTGGCAGCAGATCACCCTGATTGCATCGGAAGCCAAGACCGCCGAGGAGCTGGCTCAACTTGATCTTCTCCGCATTGCCATTGGCAAGATCCTCCAGGAACAGATCAAGGCACGTATTGCCGCGGCTCAGATTCCCAGGCAACCGTCTGCCGATGACGGCAACGATCTTACCGGTGGAGTCCGGTCAGCGCAAATTGGCATTCACAAGGCTACAGCCGCCGTCATTGCCAGCATCGGGCAAACCGACGACAAGGACCGGCTGACGATAAAACGCGTGCTCAACAAACTCGCCCTGGGCGACATGCTCGAAGCCGTGCGCCAGGTCGAGGCGCTCGCCAAAAGCGACACGCCCACCACCTCGACTCAGTCTGTCGCGGCTCTGAGTGCCACGCAAGACCGGATCATCGACGTATTGAGCAGGCTGCTCAACGAGATCCGCCGTGGGTCTGCCGAGCTACTGAGCGAGTTGAAAAAGAAGGGCAGTACGGAGTTGCCGCCGGACGTTCAGAGCAAGTTGCGGGAATTGAAAGACAAACTTCAGGAGTTTCTCAAACAGCAGAAAAAAGTGATCGAGGCCACGGAGAACCTTGCCAAGAAACCCGTCGAAGATTTCACGGTCAAGGAGAAGCAGCTCTTGAAGGAGCTGGCGGCCAAACAGGACGACTGGTCCCGCTTCCTGGCCGACAAGAACTCCGATCTCAGCAAGCTTCCGGAGCAGGACTTCGCAAATCCGAGTCTGCTCAAGGAACTGGTGGAGGTGCAGACGGCCCTGAAGATGGCGGAGGACGCACTCACGAAGAAGACCGCGGATATCGCCGTGCCGTTGGAGCAACTGGGTGCCGAGATGGCCAAGGAGATCACCACCAACATCGAAAAATGGCTGCCTGACACGCCGGATCGCGAGCGCTGGAGCCAGGAAGAACCGCTGACCGACGCGATGAAGGAAGCTCCGATGGCCGAGTTACCTAAAGAGCTGGAAGACCTCGTTGGCGAACTGATGGAAAAAGAAGAAGACCTGTTCGACGAAATGGAGGACAAGTCGAGCAGCTGGGCCGACTCAATCGACAAGGGCGCCGGCTGGGATGCGGCCGATGGGCCGATTTCCAACAACAGTGCCCGCGGCGTCACCGGCAACCGCCTCCCCAATACCAGCGAGATCGCGGGACGCAGCGGCGAAGGGCGGCAAGGAAAGGCCAGCGGCGAGTTCGTCTCCGACACGGCCGTGGGAAAGGGCGGACGAAAAACGCCGAGCCGGCTTACCCCCGATGCGCACGTCAAGGGTCAGGTCAAGGATGTCAGCAAGGATCCGGTCGGCGGCGCCACCGGAGGCGGCAAGGAGAGCGGGCAAGGAGGCGAAGGACTGCACGGCCCGGTGCCGAATCGGCCGGAGCGACAGCTCCAGCGCCTGGCGGACAAACAGGCTCAGTTGCGCAATAAGGCCGAAAGCGTCGATTTGCGTTTCAAGGTGCTCAGGTACCATCACACGGACCTGAAACAGTTGATCGGGATCATGGCGGCCGTCGAGCGCGATCTCCGCGGCGGCCAGTACCAAAGTGCCCTGCGCCGCCGGGAAGTTCTGCTGGAAGGTCTGGGCCAGGTGAAGATGTATCTCAAGGGTGAATTCACCATTCGCCAGGATCAGACCTCCAACCTGCCGACGGACATCCAGAAAGAAATCCTGGGAAGCATGCAGGAATCGTCTCCGCCCGGCTGGGAAGAACTCAACCGGCTTTATTATGAGCGGCTGTCGGCCGAAAAAGGTGCTGTTGCGCCATCGACACAACCTCTTCCACCTGCCGCAACCAGGCCATCCAGTCCCAAGAGCGGCAAGGAGTAACGGCCCATGCGCGCTGTCTACGTGGTCCTGAATTCGTCGGTTTGCCTGCTCGGTCTGCTGTTGTCTCAACAATGCCAGGCTGGCGATAAACCAGCGCGTGCAAGTCACGGTCAGCCGCAGCGCGTCGTGATTCCCTTTGATTTCGAGTCGAAGTTCGACAACGGCCAGTATGGACAGACCATCGGCGACATGATCTGGAAGAAACTCGAACGGCAAGGCGGCTTTGTCATTCCTGAGTCGATGCAAGACGTTCGCGACTGGTCCCAGCGGACAAAAACCGTTCCCAACGCCAATACGCCGCTCGAGAAAATGAAGAAGATCGTCCGCGACGAGCACGCCGGCGACATCGGCATCTGGGGTAAAGTTGAGCGAGTTTCCGGACACGAAATCGACATTTATGATTTGTGGATCTATGTGGCCGACTTCTCGAGCGACCCGGTGAAAATGATTTACGAAAAGAAAGTTCGCACCGAAACAGTCAGCGAAATTCCGCACACCTATGTCAAGGAGGCGCTCGACCGCCTCTATAGGCGTCTCCCGCAAGCCAGCGCGCGGGCAGACCCAGCCGTGCAGACGCGTTGGGACAAGAATCCCAATCTGGTGGCGGGCGATTTCGAAAAAGGCAAGAAGGGGCCACAAGGTTGGGATCCTCTGCCTCAAGGTGTGAGCTGGGTCATTGAGGAAGGCGCGAAGGTCCGCAACCGCATCATTCGCTTCACCATTCCTCAAGAAGTCGCGGAGACGACAGGCGTGCTGTTTTACAGCGACTACTTCCCGGTCGAAGAAGGAGCAACCTATCGCTTCGCCTGCCGCTGGCGCACGACTGGGCCGGCCGTCAAAGTCTTCATCAAGTGTTACGACGAGCTGCAAGCTCAGGAACGGACGAAATCCGGCGGGAACGTCCGCACGCAGCGCCGCGAAGTTTATCGCAGCCAGCAGAATCTGTCCGGTAAGATGGGCACCTGGAATGTTCACAAGGAGGATTTCACGCCGACCCACACCCAGTTCACACCGCGCTGGGGCCGGGTGCTGCTCTACGGCTATTACCCTGCCGGCAAGGTAGAGTGGGACGATATCGTGGTCAAGCAGATCGTGCCTGCCCCACCCAAGAAAGACGTAAGAGACCAACGGCCGTCGCTGGAGACGAAGGCGCGCACCCAGGAAATCAAGGATCCCAGATAAGGGGAATTCTTGGAACACACCGTCGCCTAGTTCTCCACGGTGTCGGCGACGTCTATCTCGCTCCGCCCACACCGTAGCGAAAACGATGCCGGCCCAATTGAGGTATCTGCCGCGAGACCCACTGCAGTCGATCAGGATGTTTTACCCAAAACCTTGCTCCTGTCGGCCGAGGCAAACAAGTGAAGCGTCTGGGTCGTGACATAGCCAAGCGAACTCAGTCCAGGCATTGCGGCAGACGCGACATCGTCGTCACCGAACTGGCGAGGGCAAACGAAGTTTGTCTAATGGCCACGCGTGATTTCGCACGCGGCCCATGTTGATGCGCTCAGGAAAGCTGTTTTCGCGAACCGGCTCTTGTTCCTCTTACGGAGAGAATAGCAATGACTGCCTTGCGTCAGACAGCCCAGCCATTCGTGCGGCCACTCGTTCGTGCCTTACTGACCATGATTCTCTTGAGCACCGGCTGCCAGAGACTCAAGACGGAGGGTACCGCCAACTCGAAGGCGTCGCCAGCGCGCGAAGGCAGCGCTCGTGAATCCAGGTCCGAGGCAAGGGAGGCGTGGAAAGCTACACCGAACGGGAACGACGACGTACTTGAGCCGCGTCGCAACGAGCAGCCAACCGCTCCCGCGACCAGAGCCCCCGGCAGTACTGTCGCAATGGAGGAAGACAAGGCCGGCAAGCCGATTGTTCGCTTGGACCTTTCCTTCAAGGGCGTCACGGATGTTGATCTGGGTTCCTTGAGCGGGCTCGAGCAGCTTCAGGAAGTGTATCTCATTCAGACCAAGGTCACCGATGCCGGCTTGACGCCGCTGGCAGCTTGTTCGCGTCTTCACACGCTGGACCTCGCAGGCACCCAAGTTACCGATGCCGTGATGCCTGTTTTGAGCAAACTGACTGAACTCAAGACCCTGGGCCTCAGCAACACAAAGGTCACTGATGCGGGCATCCTGAAATTGAAGACGTTGCGCAACCTCCAGCTCCTGGATGTGTCTTCTTGCAAGGCCGTCACCAGCGCCGGAATCCAGGAGCTTCAGAAGAGCCTGCCACAAGTGAAGATCCTGCACTGACCTGTCCGAAGACGGACAGAGCAGCGGACAATGGATTTGACAAGCCAACCGCGGTCCGCGTGCCTCGATCTTCTTACGGTTCGTTCACAAGCTCACGGCAACCAGGCGGAGGCGGACATGCGATTCGCATACGCACTTCTCTCTGCCGTGCTGGCAACTTGGCCGGCCCGCGCCGCGGACTTGCCCGAACTTGTGTTGAGATTCTCGAATGGACGGGCCTATCAGTCCTTAGAAGCCGCCCCCCGGCGCTCCCTTTTCCAGCTTATTGATGCGATTCTCGAGGCGCTCCAAGCGGTCAAGGATCTTGTCTAGTTTTTCCTCCACCGCGCCTGGGCCCGCCTTCGGCGCTGTCTCTCTCGTGGCCTTTATCACTCCGGCCTGTGCTGCAAGGAATTTCTTTTGGGCTTCCAGCAGCTCAACCTGTCGCTTCACGTAACTTTGGGTCTGCTCGATCTGCCTCTTGGCCGATCTGTGTAATTGCTCGGTCTGCCTGGCCACCTCGCTTTTCCACTGATCGATCTGCTCGCGCGCTTGCTCTTCCGTCTGGCGGTTTTGTTCCTGGGCAGCCTCCACGAGCTGCCGCTTCTGTAAATCGAGCGCGTCTAGCTGCGCCTGGAGGAGGGCATCAAGCGAGTGCTTCGCTTCATCAGGCCGCGAGGACGCCTGGGGAGTCTCGACCGCGCTTCTTTCGGTCCGAGCTGATGCCCGTTCATCGGTTTGCTGCGTCTGGATTGCTTGAGGAGTCCCCCGCGCGCTCCACGTGAGCGACACGAGACCTAGAACGCCGAGAAGAAGCTTGATCCGCATGAATACGCACTCCTGCTTAGGTCAATTAAGGAATCTTTCCGAGAGACAATCCCTCGGCGTTGATTTTTGACGAAACCCGCACGCTGACTCATTGCGCTTCCCATACCAGCTTACGTGGTAAGCACAAATGTGGCACCGAACATTGGAAAGCAGAAAACGCAGCAGCTAAATTTCGCCGACATCTTCATTTCGCACCGTTATTTACCGCTGGCCTGCATGGCCAGTAACCTCTTTATCTCTGACGCCCAGCGCTCGTAGGGTCGCCCCTCGCTTACTTGCGTGACTCCTTCCTGCCGCGCAATTCCATCGAAAGTATTGAAAAGCGTCTGCAAACGCAGGAATCGATCCGATGTCCGTTCACCAGACTTCCTCAGCCTCTCTGTGCACCTGGCGATTTGCACATAGAGGATAGGCAGCCGGGCGACGCGCACGCGCTGGAGAAGAGCCGGCTGGTCCGCAACCTGTTTTTCGGCTTCGTCGAAGAAGGCCGCCGCGCGCGTGACCCATTCGTCGGAGAAAAGAGAAGAAGAAGGTCTTTCCCAGATCGTGAAGTGAATGCCCTCCGACTGCACCTTGCCATGAAGGTGATCGATATAGCGGCGAACAGGCGCAGCGGCTTGCCCGTAGTAGCACTCGAGAAACTCGTCGATGGCTCGATCCGTGTCGTATGTTGGGTCCCACAACGTCTTTGCCAGAATCCACGTCCGTAGCTCAGCAAACTCGGTGCCTTTACTGAAATAACCCGCTTCTTCGTAGATCCCTTTGACATGGTGATCGACGAAGAAATTGATGTTTGGCTTGAGCGTATACAGATTGGGAAACGGCATGATGGAGTGGGCGAAATCCACGACGTAATCCCAAACATACAGACGATCGGTTAGCGCGGACCAGCGGCTCAGGTCGCCGGCGAACTCGGCATTACGCCGGTCAACGCTGGCCACCACGCAGAGGGGATGGGCGAAGCAACACTCAATATCGCACAGTCGGACGACGACATTGGCACGCGGCCTGGTAATTCTTGGCGGCTTCCGCGTGAACTGGTAAGCCAGTGTATCAATGGTTTTGTTGGGAAACTCGTCGCGTACGGCGTCGGCGATGGCGTTCACGAACCGCAGATAAGGACCAATCGGAGAGCCTTCCTCGGCGGTGACGCGCGCGCAGTCCTTGCAAGTGCAGTAGTTGTACCAGTCATTCTGACTCACCGAGAAGATAGTGGCCTCCGGCTGTTCGCGCATCCAGCGGCGCACCGTGTCGGTTGCAATCCGCAAGACCTCCGGGTTCGAGAGGCAAAGTTGGGTGCGTCCGGCCAGGCGCTTGCCGTTGACCTCGGAGAAGTATTCCGGATGCTGGCTGAAGTGATCCTTGGGGTCGAGGATCGAGTTAAAGGTATGTACGAAAGGGCCATAGACGACCTTGCCCCCCCGACTGGCGTCCAGCCTCGTCTGGGTGCCGTTGATTTTGTTACGCGCCGCCCAGTCTGCATCGCGGGAGTCCGGGTAATCGGTCGCACGGTACTCGAGACGCGGGACAAAGGTCCGGTCCAAAGGTGGAATCGTCACCTTGGCCGTCTTCGGAATGCGCGACACCTGGGGCGTGAACCAGCGGCAGCCGAGATAGTCCTCCAGGAATGAGTAGACGCCGTACAGTGTGCCGCGCGGCCCGCCTCCAGCGATGGCCAGCGTTGCTCCATTCGATCGCAAGATGTACCCTTCCTGACCCAGCCGGGCGATTTCCGCGGGAGCAACGATGGCACAGGCCGCGCCGGGCCCCACAAGGATCGAGTGTGTCGAGCCCTCGGGCGGCGCGACTACTTCCCGCACGGGAAACGAGGCGCTGGAAATCTGCTGGAGAAAATGGGCCAACTCCTCGGCTGCATGGCGCTCGGCTTTGGTGGCACGGCCATGAACGACGACCGTGTAATCCGTGCGCCCGGCCCCGGCCAATTCCAGATTCGCCGGTGACGCGCGCTGAGCCGCCGGCGGATCCTTACTCTGGGCCAGCAAGAGAGCTGCGTCGCAGGGCGTGAAGGCCGCACAAATCAAGATTGCAAGCAGTCTCATGGCACTACACCTCGTTCCCATTGTAAATTCATTGGCTTTGTCGCGCGGACGCCAGGTGGGCTTGGCCGTCAAGAGTACGGAGAAGCATCCGAATGCTGCGCGGACCAACGCTTTCATGACATTCTTCTATTGTGGTCTCTTCATCGCGTATCACTGGTCTTACGCGCCAATCCGCACACTAGCTGTGCGGAGGTGAATCAGATCCTCGTCGCCCTTCCAGAATGACAGCGCAGCCAGGCAACCCGCAGGAAACGCTCGGTTTCCATGCACAAATCGGACAAAACACTGCATTTCATCGGGACTCCTTGTCACGCCAAGAAAGTTCCCTGGGGCGATCCGGATCAGGCGTTGGCTTTTCAGGGGCAACTTATATGCCACGGTCCCTTTTGGCATCGCGGTTGCCTGCCAGCAAGAGAACCTCGATTGTCAGTTCAAGCCCTGACAAGCTGGGACCTGCCGCAAAACCTGGGAACAGGCACGCCGAAGCTCGGAACCATTCGCCGCGTTCGTAAAGAGTCTGCAAATACGAGGTGCAACATGAGTCCTCGCGTTTCTCCTTTCCTCGTCCTCGCAGCCTTGCTGACTGTTGGCGCCCTGGGGGCGGCTCACGAGCCCATTCTTCTTCAGTGCGAAGGCGTGCCAGCGCTGGTGAAGAAAGAAGGCACGACTTGGCAACCCATCCTAGTGCGTGTCGAGAATCTCCGGGAGCAGACGATGGCCGTCGTGCCGTTTGCAGTCCACTTGAGTGATGCCACAGAAAGACCGGGCGTTGCGGTTACCGGTCCTGTGGAAGTGCCTGCCTGGGGAGTCGTAACCTTGCGGGCCGAGCGGCAGCGACCTTCCGCCCCGCGAACGCTTCACATTTCGCCGAATGGAAACGACGGCTGGTCGGGTAACCTGGCCCGCCCCAATCGAGAGCGCACAGATGGTCCGGTCGCTTCCCTGGCGGGCGCGCGGGATCGCCTGCGCCAGCTTCGGACCGCCGGCCAACTCAAAGGCCCGGTTCGCGTGCAGATTCAAGAAGGCACCTATCGCCTCTGGGAGCCCGTTGTCTTCACGCCGGAAGACAGCGGGAGCAAGGCTGCGCCGATTACTTACGAGGCCGCTCCGGGAGCCAGACCTATCTTCAGTGCCGGTCGTGCGATCACGGGTTTCAAGATCGATGGGCATGGACTCTGGGTGGCCGATCTTTCAGAAGTCCGTGCCGGGCGGTGGTACTTCGAACAACTCTACGTCAACGGCAAACGGGCCGTCCGAGCGCGCTCGCCCAACCAGTTTTACTATTATGTCCGCGCGACAGCCGAACCGGCGCCCGATCCGCATAGTGGGCCGGGGGCACCCTCGGCATTCCGCGGGGCTCCGGCCGACTTGCAGCAACTATTCGCTCTGAGTGATGACCAACTACGCGATGTCAGCGTCATCGTTTATCACTCGTGGGAAACGTCCCGGCTCCGGATCGCGGGTTTGGATCGCGAACGGGGCACGGTCTCTCTGACTAGTGCCCCACCCTGGAAATTCCTGGAATGGGGTCCTAACCAGCGCTACCACCTGGAGAACTTCTTCGCAGCCCTGGACAGCCCGGGTGAATGGTTCCTCGATCGCTCCGGCAAGCTGTATTACAAGCCGCTACCTGGAGAGGATCCGCAAACGGCCCAGGTGGTCGCTCCTGTGGGACAACAATTTGTGGTCATTGCCGGGCAGCCGGAGAAACATCGCTTCGTCGAACACCTCACTTTCCAAGGCCTGTCATTCCAGCATGCGGGATATCTCCTGCCCCCGGAGGACCACGCCGACAGCCAGGCGGCATCCAGTATTCCCGCCGTCATCCAGGCGGACGGCGCCCGAAATATCGTCATTCAAGATTGCGAGATCAAGCACGTCGGCTTATACGGCGTCTGGTATCGCCGAGGGTGCGAACACTGCCGGTTGAGCCACTGCTTCCTGCACGACCTGGGGGCCGGCGGCGTGCGCATCGGCGAGACCGAAATCCGCGGCAACACTCTGGAGCACACGAGCCACGTATCTGTGGAGAATAACATTATCCACTCTGGTGGTCGTCTTTTTGCGGGCGCCGTGGGCGTGTGGATCGGCCAGAGCGGCGACAACTCCATTCTGCACAACGATATCTCGGACTTGTTCTACACGGGGGTGAGCGTCGGCTGGACCTGGGGCTACGGCCCGAGCCTGGCCCGGAATAACACGATCGAATTCAACCGCATCCACCATCTAGGTTGGGGCGTCCTTAGCGACATGGGGGGCGTCTACACCCTGGGGGTGTCGCCAGGGACGACGGTCAGCAACAACGTGGTGCATGACATTTACTCCTATGACCACTACGGGCGGGGCGGCTGGGGACTCTATAACGACGAAGGCAGCACGGGGATCGTGGAGGAAAACAATCTCATTTACAACACGAAGACGGGCGGCTACCACCAGCACTATGGCCGGGAGAACGTGGTCCGGAACAACATCTTCGCGTTCAGCATGGACGGACAGCTCCAACGATCGCGGGTTGAGGCGCATCGTTCTTTTCAGTTCACGCACAACATTGTGTACTGGAAAGGTGGCAGGCTCTTTTCTGGCTCCTGGGGCGACCCGAACGTCGAGCTGGCAGAGAATCTCTATTACGACGCCTCGGGCGAGCCGGTCCGTTTCGAGGGCATGTCGCTCGCCGAGTGGCAAAAGCACGGCAAAGACCACGGTTCGCTCATCGCCGACCCGCATTTTGTGGGGGCAGACGGTTTCGACTTCCATTTACCGGCCGACAGTCCGGCCTGGAAAGTTGGCCTGCGACCGTTTGACCCTGATCGGGCAGGTGTACTGGGTCCGGCGGAATGGGTCGAGCAGGCGCAAAGGTTGAAGTACCCGCCCGTGACATTTGCGCCTGCCCATGCCAATGTACCGTAATTCGGGGTCGGCCTTGAAGCGGAAAGGAACACAACCATGAACACAAAACGCTACCGGGTCATCGATGCTTTCCTTGGTTGCGCCGCCTTTCTTGTAGCTTTGCTGACACAGCCGCACGGAGCCGCGGCAGACGGAGCGGCTGTTACGGCTCCGTCCAAGAACCTGGCCAAAGGCTTTCAGGCGCCGCCGCCGGAAGCGCGGCCGTGGGTCTACTGGTTTTGGCTGGACGGCAACATCACTCGTGAAGGCATCACCGCGGATCTGGAGGCGATGAAGCGCATGGGGATCGGCGGCGTTTTGATCATGGAGGTCGATCAGCGTACTCCCAAAGGCCCCGCACGCTTTGGCAGCCCGACGTGGCGCGAATTGTTCAAGCATGCTGTCTCGGAAGCCGACCGGTTAGGCTTGCAAGTGAATATGAACAACGACGCTGGTTGGTGCGGCAGCGGAGGGCCGTGGGTCACGTCAGATTGAGTTACGTCAGCCGCTTGTGGCGCGGAGGCTGTCACTACACGTCGACAAACCTCAGACGTGTTTCAACTTAGCGGCTGGAAACGCGCCTGGAAGAAACGTAGATACTTCGGCTCGTAGACCATCTCTAGACCTCGCGCCCGGTTTCTGCTGTCGTAAGCCACTTTGACCGCCTCGGCAGTCAGGTCCATGTGCGCCTGCGTATAGACCCTCCGCGGGATGGTCAACCGTACCAGCTCCAGCGCCGGACACCGATGAGCGCCGGTGTGGGGGTCGCGGCCGGCGCTGACGATCCCCCGTTCCATGGCCCGGATGCCCGAATCCAAATAAAGCTCGGCGGCCAATGTCTGTGCAGGGAACCGGTCCTGCGGAAGATGGCGATAGAACTGCTTGGCGTCCAGGAAGACGGCGTGCCCACCAATCGGTTGCACGATCGGGATGCCCCAGCCAACGAGCAATTCGCCCAAGTAGCGGACCTGCCCGATGCGTGCGCGGACGTGGTCGTCTTGTACGGATTCGGTAACGCCGATGGCCATCGCTTCCATATCTCGCCCGGCCAGGCCGCCATAGGTGTGCAGCCCTTCGTAGATCACGACGAGGTTGCGGATTTCATCAAAGAGCGCCTCATCATTGACGGCCAGCCAGCCCCCGATGTTGACGAGATGGTCCTTCTTCGCGCTCATCCAGGCGCCGTCGGTGTGGCTGCAAAATTCTTTGAGGATGGCCGCGATGGGTTTGTCCGCATAGCCCGGTTCCCGCTCCTGGATAAAGAAGGCATTTTCGACCAGCCGTGTCGCGTCCAGGTAGATGCGGATGCCGTGTTCGTCGCACAGCTCCCGCAGCGCCCGCACGTTGGCCATGCTCACCGGCTGGCCACCGGCCATGTTCACCGTGCCAGCAAGGCTGATGTATGCGATCTTCTCGGGCCCCACGCGGCTGACTAGTGAACGGAGCTTGTCCAGATCGACGTTCCCCTTGAACGGATGCGGACTGGCAGGGTCATGGGCTTCATCGACGATCACATCCACGAAGATCCCTCCGGCCAGCTCCTGGTGCAGCCGAGTGGTGGTGAAGTACATGTTGCCGGGGATGTATTGACCCGGCTTGATCAGAATTTTCGAAAGCAAATGCTCAGCGCCCCGGCCCTGGTGCGTGGGGACTAGGTAGCGATAACCGTAGTGTTCTCGTACCACAGCTTCCAGGTGATAGAAGTTGCGGCTCCCCGCGTAGGCCTCGTCGCCAAGCATGAGGCCGGCCCACTGGCGATCGCTCATGGCACTGGTGCCGCTGTCGGTGAGGAGATCGATGTAGACATCTTCGGACCTGAGCAGAAAGGTGTTATGGCCTGCCTGGCGCAGGGCACGCTCGCGCTCCCCGCGGTTGGCGAGGCGGATTGGCTCCACCATTTTAATCTTCCAAGGCTCCGCCCAGGAACGCCGGCCATATTGCTGGCCGATGGTCTGTGGGAATGCCATACCTTCTTCGGTGTGCGACATTGCTGCTCTCGTCTTGTCAGATAACAACCGTCAATCTTCTCGCAGCACGCGAATCAGAGGCGATCTCGCCTCGTCCGCTCGCGAGCCAGACCAGTGCGCCCATGGGTCGCCATCACAATCAGCTCGATGTCATTCTCTTCAGCGTACTGGATGGTTTTCTTGGCTATATCCTGTCCTACCTAGATGGTTTCCACCCGGCGTATTGTGCCCGTTTCACCCAGGGGCTTTCCCAGCCACCGGGTGCTTTCGTCGATGATGTCCGTGGGATCGAAGATCCCGGTGGACCGCTTTTGGGAAACGGCCCGGGAAATGTCATCGGTGACATGCAAGACGTGCAATTCGGCTCCCAGCCTTTCGGCCAGAGTGTGGGCGTAACTCACCGCTTGAGCGCCGACGGGACTGAAATCTGTTGCGTTCAGAATCCCCGGCCGCGCGTCAGCCAACCTTCGACGCCTGCTGTTCAGGCAAGCCGTTGCGAAAAGCGTCAAACGGAAGGTAGCGATCAAATACCGCGGCCACCACGCGAACCAGCAGGCGGCCAAGAGGCGCGGTGAGCCGGATTCTACTTGGATCGGCAATCACGATACCTTGCTCGATCAGCTCAGCGAGCCTCGATAACTCGTCCGCAAAGTACTCATCGAAGACGACATTAAAGCGGTCCTCGAGACTCTGTTTGTCGATGGTGCCGTGCCCATAGAGTTGCTGAATCAACTCGCGACGCAACCGATCGTCGTCGCTCAAATGCAAGCCGCACTGTGTTGCCAAACCGCTTTTCAGCGCTTGTCCCCACAGCGCGCTCTCCTTGCGGTTCTGGGCATAGGCGTTGTCCAGTTGGCTAATGGCCGAAGGCCCCAGGCCGATGATGTCGAGTTCCTTACCGGTGGTCATACCCTGAAACGTCCGGCGGAGCGAGCCATGTTCACTGGCTTGGGCAAGCGCCTCATCCGGCTTGGCAAAGTGATCCAGACCGATGAACCGGTATCCCGCGTCCAGAAGGCAATTGATGGCAAGCAAGTTCAAGTCCAGGGACAAGTCGCCGGAAGGAAGGTCGGTGCGGCGGAAGACGTTTTGCCACCGAAATATCTCCGGGATAACGGCCAAGCGATAGAAAGCAATCCGGTCCGGAGAAAGCAGGATCGTCTTCTCCAAGGTCTCGGCCATGCTTTCCAGGGTTTGAAACGGCAGGCCGTAGATCAAGTCGAAGTTGATCGACGAAAAGGCGAGAGACCGGCACCAGTCGACCAGACGCTGTACCAGCTCGAACGGCTGGACGCGGTTGATTGCGTGCTGAACCGCGATCGAGAAGTCCTGGACACCTAAGCTGACGCGATTGAATCCCAATCCGCGCAAGGTTTGCAGGTGTTCCAGACTCGTGACCCGCGGGTCGATTTCAACTGCGATCTCCGCATCGTGGGCAATGGAAAAGTTGCCCCGTAATGTGCCGAACAGCTTTTCCAGCTGGTCCGGCCGCAAAAATGTTGGTGACCCTCCGCCAAGATGCACCTGCTGGACTTCGCCGGCACCGATCACTTCGGCAAAATACTGAGCCTCGATCTCCAGGCCTTCCAGGAGTAAGTCACTTGGATCATTGCCGCCGCGTTTGCTTTTCGGCACGATTTCCTTGGTGCACGCGCAGTAGTAACAGAGCTGCTCGCAGAAGGGAATATGCACGTAGAGGGATAACGGCCGCATGGCACGTGCCGAATGGCGTAAATCTATCAGGAGTTCGGCAGGGCCGTAGTCTTTCGTCCAAAACGGTGCTACCGGGTAGGAAGTATGCCTGGGCAATGCAAGACCGGCATAGTGCCGGTAGATGCGCCTCTCTGCTTCGCTCAACTCGAACCTATGGGTGCTCATGGCTAAAAGTGTCAGCGGCCAATGCTTCGTGGAAGTTCACCAACCAGTTCTGCGTTTCGCCATGGCGTGGACCAGCTTCGCCGAATTCTCTCCCGCGCCGGCGTCCCTGGGCAAGAAGCCTTCAAAAAGCCCTGGCCACGCATTCGAGGCGTTCATCACTTGCGGTCCGGCCAAAACTTAAACACCTTGGGGCCTGGCTGCCGTTGGGGCGACCAGCTGCAAAGGTAGTGCTCACCGCAGAAATAGCGGCGATGCACAAGCCGCTCTGCGGGGCGATTACACCGACAGCACGTCTGTCCGCGGAAGCACGCCGCTATCCTTCGAACGGTTTCGTGTTCCAGTTCCATCGGTGGCTCTCCGGGCCTCGGGGTCTTTGTGTTTACAATGCGGCATTCACTTGCAACTTCTTTGCCGGATCAGCAGAATCTCACACCTCGGATGCAGGATTTCCTGCCGAATGCGGCATATCCAATGTTTATCGTGGTTTGGCGTCTGGTTCGCGGATTCCAATGACAGCATTAGTCTAGCGGATTAGGAGGTCCATCCCAGCACAGGTTCTGTGCGGTCTTGGCGTTCTGCCGCTTCTCGACTGCCAGACAGATAAGTCGCAATTACGAAGAAGACGACTGAAACCCTGGCGGCGATGGAGCTTACCTTGCCTCCGTTTAATCCATCGGCTTTGGCAGCAGAATTGCTAACACCAGGCCGGGGAAAGAAAATCACCTGGATTCATTTGGGAGGATCGTTCCGACGATTGTACGAATAGTCAGTAAGCAGAGGGAACCGAGTCGGACAACCTGACGCTGGGGCGGCTGGCACGAAAGTGTCGAACCCGAACAGCGATGTGTGTTCTCAGAATCGGCTCGAAGTTCCTGATGCCCATGGAAGAAGCGGTTGCCCGGTAGGGTTTCGGCTCGTACTACGCATCTCGTAAGGGAGCGCCGACCCTACGGCAGCGACCACTTCCGAGGCAACAAACAGAAGGGAGGTAGCCTGTCAGTATTGCGATGCTGATTTTGTGGAACCTGTCGCTTGGTCGGATTTCGGCTTATACGGTCTTGGGTGGCCCCGGTTCCAAGAGCTGTTCCCCCAAGAAACTTGATAAGTAAACACCGATCCCGCTCTCGACGGGTTCCGGTTTGTCCTTCCGATGCAACAACCCGCAGCACCTACAACTACCATCCCATCTGGTGCTACGGGTTGCTGCCTTTGGCATCCAGCAGAGTCAGATATTGCGGCAAGGCATGTTGGGGCGACACCAGGGGCCAAGCCGCCCGAAGAGAGTAGCCGGCGTCTGGAATGACCAGCAGGAACTCAGGGACCAGCTAGGGGGTTGGGAGAGGTTGTTCTGCTAGGAGATTCGCCCTTTTAGTGTCGCGGATGAGCGATTTCACCCGCATCCCGTCCGCCATCGAGCAGGGCGATCCCCACGCCGCCGACCAGCTCTTGCCGCTCGTTTACGAGGAGCTGCGCAAGCTAGCGGCACAGAAGCTGGCCCAGGAAAAGCCCGGCCAGACCCTGCAAGCGACGGCGAAGGAGCCGTTTTGAGGATGCTTCACGCGGCGCGGCTGAGAGTCACCATGGGGAGATGACGACGCCGAGCAACAGACTCGACATTGAGGTCAAGGACCACGACCAGTTGGCCCTTGACGAGCGTTTGCGGACCGGCACAAGGCGAAGCACGCGGCCAGCCTGGGCTCGGTGAGAAAAGTGGGCCATGACGACGGCGACCCACCAGCAGAAAGGCCAGCACTGTGGCAGGGCGAAGGGCAGCCGCGCAGCCCACAAGCCGGCGTTGGTTGGGACGACTGTCAAGTCGGTGTGCCAGACGTGATTGGGCCGATCGGCAGTGACGCGCCGGGCGGACGGCATGGGCTGAGTGGGATGCGGCGTCGGCTCACGGACGGGAGGCTCGCGGCGGATGCGGCCGATGGTCGTGGTGGCCAGATGCAAGCCGGCGCGGGCCAGGATTTGCGCGATCTTGACCTTGCCCAGCCGCGGACAGAGACTTTGCAAGCGCTGCACGACGGCGCGGACGAAGTCGGGAAACCTGTTGACTGGCTCAGGCGTGCGCAACCAGGCGTTGGGCCCTTTCTCGTCGAGGCGTTTGCCCCAGGAGGCGATCGTCGCCTCCGTGACCTGGAAGACGCTGGCAGTCTGGGCTAGCGACCTGCAACGGGCGGCGCGCAGTTCCAGGATAGCGAGGCGCCGCGTGGGCCGATAATGCGGCCGGCGTGCGGCGGGAATTTCGGCCATGCGGGCATCCTTGATGCGGAGTTCTTCGCGCAGCAAGGCGACCTCCTGGTCGAGTTGATCGGCCTTGGCCGTCAAGCGAATACGCGCATTGGGGCTGTTCGCCGCCGAACTGCGGGTGTAGGAAAGCGCGTGCTGGGCCAGTGCGATCACCTGGAGCCCCGCGGCTTGGATCGCTTTGGTCCAGTTCTTCGGGACGGTCAAACTCGGTTGCTCGGACGAAGTTGAAGTGTCGGGCATGGCTGGTCCCGGAATGATCGGGTGGGTCGTTCCCGTCCCGAAATGCTGTCATCCTGACTGAAGGGTAGCCTGGCCATCATCGAACGCTTCATTCGCCCCCTCAACGACGGATGCACCCGAGTCCTTTCCGTCGTGCTGATCGCGCAGCGATCGCTCCGTTAAAACCAGTTTTTGCACACGGACTTTTGTCATTTTTCCGGCAAAACCTAGTGCTCAAACGTCCACATCAAATTCGCTGGGCCAGCACAGCGGAGGACAGGGTGTCCCTCGCCTTGAAACTGGACTGAATTGGGGATTCAGGATCTTGGCGCTTCGCACTGCTTGAGTACAAGCAGTGGCATGAATTCACTCGACTACCCCGAGGCCCTGCGGCCGGCCGGGCGATCCTACTTCCCTTTCTTTTCCGGTAGGGAAATGACAGGCAAGAGCACGTGCGACGGATACTCGGCGCTGTGGTAGATGACTTGTTCTGCGGTTACGAAATTGGTGTCCTTCTCGTTGTGGCCGCCGGTGTTCAAGTTGCGAGAAAAGAGCGGGAATGACGCGGAACTGATTTCCACACGCAAGCGATGCTTGGCTGGAATCGTGATTCCGGTGTGCCATAGATCGAGTGTGTATCCGTAAACCTTCCCGGATTCGAGAAACGTCGGCGCCTTTGTGGATTGGCGAAAGCGAGCGCGAATCTTGCCTGAACTGAGGGAGAATAGCTTACCCTTCTCGTCCACTTCTACCAGGCGCACGAACCAATCGGTGTCCTTGGCCGAGGAAGCGGCATAGAGAACCGCACTGAGAGGCCCTGCAAACGTATAAGGTTTCTCGAAGGGCTGGGAGGCATAAACCAACATGTCATTGCGCGAACTGACGAGCTTTTCGTGATAGGCTTTGCCCTTTTCTGCGATCTCCTCGCTGGACTTCGGCTTCTTGTCCGTGTCGGATTTGTCATCTTCGTCATCGAAGAAACGCGGGTCCGGTGTTGGATCAGCAGGATCATATGCGTAGCGATCTGTAGGCTGTTCACCGACCGGCGCGGTTCGAGAGAGCCTCCCGTCTCCCTTGGACGTATTGGCCTTGCCGTTGCTGGCGAAGTACCACTTCTCGAATTTCGTTTCGGCAAGTGGGTAAGTGTCGCCGCGCACCCATTGGTTCGATCCCATGACGAACAGGTTCACTAGCGGTTCCTTGGCGACGCCGTTGTCGATTCCTTTGAGCCAGAAATCGAACCAACGCAAGTAGGCGCGCGGCAAGTCGAGCAAGGCGGCCGATCCAAAATCGCGCTCGCCCAGCGTGCGCGTTGCCTCATCTGTATGTCCCCAGGGCCCGAGCACGAGTTTTTGCGAGCCATGTTTGCAACTGGCCATTTTCAGGTAGTTCAGCTTGGTGCCGATGCCGTCGCCATCGAACCAGCCGGATTGGTGGAAGACCGGAATGTTGACGTCCTTCAATCGATCAAGGAAGTTGGCCTGATCCCAATAGGCATCGTTTGTGGGGTGCTCGATCCATTTTCGCCAGTAGGGGTTTTCTTTGCCGAGGATTGTCTTATCCAGGTCGATCACGGGCAAAGAGCGCAGCAGCTTCGCGTATTTTTTCTCGCCGATTTTCTGGATTGCCGCTCCAGAAATATCGGCGGTGGCGGAGCTTTCCAGGATGTCGGCCCACCAGATGTCGCCCCAAAGGAAAAAGACGCCGTACTCGTAAGGGAGGTTGTAGAACGGGTCGGGCGGCGAGACGTTAGGAATAATGGTGACGAGGTGCGGCGGACACTGGCTGGCCGCCCACCATTGCACCCAGCCCAGGTACGAGCCGCCGATCATGCCGACTTTGCCGGTTGACCAGGGCTGAGAAGCAAGCCATTCGATGGTATCGTAGCCGTCCTTGGCTTCGTTCACGAACGGTTCCCAGGTGCCGCCCGAGCCAAACCTGCCACGGCAATCCTGGATGGCCGCTGCGTATCCTCTGCGCGCGTAGAATTTGCCTTTAATCTCAGACAGTTCCTTCTTGTAGGGAGTGCGGATCAGGATGACCGGACGTTTCGCCTCGCTTTCCGGCCGATAAATGTTTGTCGCAAGTTTGACGCCGTCCCGCATGGGAATCATCACGTTCTCTTGAGTCTGGACCTTGAATTCCGGCTTGGAAATCAGCGGGTCGGTTTCCGGAGTTTGTCGCAGAATCTCAAATCCTTCGCGGACGTAACTGGCTCCCTGAGCCGGAATGTCGCCCAGGTAGATTTTGCCTTCCTTATCGGCCCAGAGGGTGATGTCGATCCCCGCCACACCGTAGGTGTACCTGGTGAACTTAAAGTCCCGGCCGGCGACGCTTCGTTCCACTTCGTCCTTGCGTTCTACTGAACAGGTCAGAGACGAGCCTGGAAGAATGATTAAAGGAAAGGACTGCTTCCCGACCTTTTTTCCGTCGTAAGCGCGCAGAGCCAACGAAAGTAGAGCAGGAGAATTATTTTCGAAGAGTGTCGCTCCATTCTTCACATTGATTGTGACCGTTTTCCCACTCATCGTTCGCTTGGCAACGCCGTCCTCGCGCACGATATTGACGTCGCCTTTGGGTGAGGTCTGTTTGATCGTCGTCCAGTAGCCTTTTTTGTCGGGAGTGATCGTCAGAGACTGCTTCACGGTCTGGCCGGCGAAAGATAGGACGCTGTTATTCTGGAACGTCCCGTCAGCCTTCCAGGTGAAAGTGATCGTTATCAAGCGTTCTTCGTTCTTGTAAACGAAGAACGTGCCCGAATCGCTAAAGCCCGCCAGGGAAACGGGCAGAATGGGCTTTTCAGGTCCCTTTTTTTGCTCTTTGGGATGGTCCTCTTGTTGCGCTGCCCAATTCGGCTGAACGGCTCCAACTCCCGCCGATAGTAGTAGTAGCCAAAAAGCAGCTCTAGCCCCGCCGCCAAGTTTCATGTGGTATCCTTTCGATTCTTACGTTGCGAACTCGCTCGGGCGCGCCACCGAGTCAGCGTCTATTAAATAGTTCTTCGCGAATAGCTTACCCGAGATTCAAATTTGTCATCCAAGAAAAACGTCTAGGTTGACCTTGAGTCCGCGCGGGAGCAAAACTGTGTAACTCATCACGGTGCCGCTTCGGCCTGCGTGGCGCGAAAATCCGTCTCCTGCGCCAAGGTCTGTATCTGCGTCAGCACGACACGGTAGATGTGGTCCTTGACCGACCAAGCGTCTGCATCCACGAACACGATGAGCATGCCCCACAACTCCTAGTCGAATTCGAACAGTGCTGTCACGGGGTTGGTCGGCCGCTTACCCTAGCTAGTGCTCCACCCAACGGTCCTGGGCCCGCAGACAAGCTCGGTACACCTGGAGGCCCATATAGCGGAGCGGGTCGGGCGGAAGCCAGGTGGGCAGCCGACCACAGAAGAACGGCAACAGGCCGGCAGCGGGCGTCGATTTTCCCAACCTGGCAAGAATCTGCGGAGCCAGGATGCGGCCTGCATAGTTACTGAGCGAAACGCCGTGGCCGGAATAGCCGGCTGCGTAAAAGAGGTTCCCCTGATCGCCGCCGACACCGAAGGTGGGGAACATATCAAGCGTGACGCCGAGCACTCCACCCCAGCGATGAGTGAACCGCACCTGCGACAGACTGGGGAAGAATTCGACAAAACGGCTTTCGAGCTTGGCGAAAGTAGGGAGATCGACGTCGCGATAACCCCCGCCCCAGAAGAGCTTCGCGTCCTCGCCGCCAAAGGCAATGCGATTGTCGGCGGTCAGACGAAAGTAATGGATGAAGTTGCGGGTCGTCTCCAGGCTGGTGCGGCGTCGGCGCCAACCGATCGCATCGAGCTGGGCGTCGGTAAGCGGCTCGGTGAGCACGATGTAGGTGTGCACCGGAATGATCCGTTCGGCCATGAAGCCCAACCCTGGCCCGTAGCCGTTGACCGCGAGTACGACCGCGCGGGCGCGAACCTCAGGCTCCTTCTCCCACTCCGGAGCAAGGACGAAGAGTAAGAGAGAGTAAGAGGCGAGGGAATCACCTCGCCCGTCCCGTGAAATCGTCCAAGCTCCGGTACACGCTGAAAATCGTGCCGGCGACGAAGTCGGACCAGCGGGTCGGTAGCAAGCCTTTCAACAGGGAGGGCAAATACACGGTCCAAAGGCTCTTTACGAATGGCCCTTAGAACACCTTCTTCGACTGGGGGAGGCAGCGGTTCCGCAGCTTATCAACGAGCTGGGAACCCAGATCCCGAGGTCCTTCTTGGTCAGATTCACCGGAGAAATGCCAGGATCCTCAGCATCGTTACAAGTGGGGCCAGAAATGACGGCGAAGGATTCGACGCGGGCAGCGCGCGGAAATGGCACTTTGATTACCGCGGGCTGGTCCCAGAAGGAGAAACACGCGAGCAATCGACAGGATCGAAATCCGGGAGCGACTGAGCAGGAGTTATAATTACTCCTGGGCCATCGGTTCAAGTCCGCCACAGAAACCGCAGCCGAGCTTTGCCGACTTCTGGTATCTGGGCAGCAGGATGCGATGAGAGCAATCCAGGGTGACTAGCTGCCACTTCTTTTGAACCACTTCCCTGCTTAGTACCTTCCGAGACGGGCCGCCTGCATTGACGAAGAATAATTGCCGATACCCTTCCGGCACTTCAGCTCGGCTATCCATGGTTGCTCCCTTCACGTGGTGGCGAACAGCCTGCTTGCGTCTCGTGCCGCTGTTCTTTCCCTCCGGCTTCCTGTTCCTTGACGGTTCCTGGGGTAGAGATGCTGGCAGGGTCGCCCGCAAGGTACTGCCCAGCAAGCGTGACGCCAGGGACAGGCGGGAATGAGCCGGCCGGTTGCTATTCGCTTGCTTGTGGGGCATGGTTTCACTTCCATCAGGAAAACAGAACTCACCGGCGAAGTTCGTTCGCCGACGCCGATCCACAGCCAGGAATTGATGGGCTGCGCCAAGAGAGAAGAATCAGGGCAGGCAACTCCTTGCCCCTGAAGCGTGCTGAAGTTGCAGGGGTAGGATTTGAACCTACGACCTCAAGGTTATGAGCCTTGCGAGCTACCGGGCTGCTCCACCCTGCGATTAGTTGTTCTTATGCTACTGGAGATTTGCAGATTTCACAAGGAGGGTGGCTCACGCTGAGTGCTCAACGCCTTTCGGCATCACGGAGTTTCGCGGTCTCCGCGAGAGTCTCGATATGCCCGAAGTGTCGCAGTGCTCAACGCCTTTCGGCATCACGGAGTTTCGCGGGGTGGAGGAAGTACAGCAATCGAATCAACGACATCGAGTGCTCAACGCCTTTCGGCATCACGGAGTTTCGCGGCCCCTGACTCCTGCCCCCTGACTCCTGCCTCCCGCCACGTGCTCAACGCCTTTCGGCATCACGGAGTTTCGCGGCCCCTGACTCCTGCCCCCTGACTCCTGCCTCCCGCAGATTGTGCGCACGTCTCTGAATTCCGGAGGAAAATAGCAAGGTAGCCAGCCGTAGCACTCGACGCCTTCACCGAATTGGCCCAAACGCAAGGGATGGCCATCGAAGGGATCGATTGGAACTGTCTTGAGGTACTCCGGGACCAGAGCTTGCAATTCGACACGATTCACAAATCCTGGCACTGGGTTGGTCTCGAACCGGACGAGGTGGTCGCTACCAACCCGTTCAGCGTTGGTCGCCCGATTCGCCAGGTCTTCCTTCTCTTATTGGAGTGGCCGCCCTGACCATCAGGCAAAGGACTGCAAGGCTTCTTCTTCCGTAGGGTAAATGTTGAAAAGGTCGTTGAGACGGGTGGTTTCAAGCACTTCCTGGACGGCAGGAGATAGCCGGCACAGCGCAAGCCGTCCGTTGCCAACCTCGATTCTTCGGCTAAGCATCACCAGCTTCCCCAGTGCCATGCTCGGAAGGTAATCGACCGTAGCAAGGTTTAGAACAACGTGATTGCGGCCGACACTGCTGAGGGCATAGATTGGGTCGAACACGGCCCGGATGACATCGTCATCCAGAATCTTGGGGGTCTTCAGCCGCGCTACAGTTACTCTGCCGAAGTCCTCTCGCTCCAGCCAATGACTGCCATGATGGATGGACATAGCCGAATTGCTCATTAGGGAAGGGCCGAGAAGCAACGGTAAACGTAGCGAATGCGCGATACTGCTTCAATTCTGTCATCCATCTGCCGATTCACCAGGAGGGGAAGTCAAGCGACGCTTGCAAAGGCAAACGCAGTTCCCCCGCTCGTTATGGCAGACACCCGACATATAGGTCCTCATCAAGAGTAGACCGCGCCCGGAGGCTCGTTCCAGATTCTCGGGGGCGAGCGGATCCGGCACCTGCTGCGGATCAAAACCTGGTCCTTGATCCTCCACCTGGATTACCACGCCATTCGCGTCGAGGTGATGGCGCACGGAGAATGGTCTGCTCCAATCACGCTGGTGCCCGTGCTTGTGGGCATTGACAATCGCCTCTTCGGTAGCCAGGCGCATGGTAAGGACCTCTTTCTCGGAGTACCCTACGCTCTCCATGCCGCTGGTCACCATGTGGATGACTCGCTCCATGTCCTCAAGCGATTGAATCGTATCATGCCGCCAGCGCTGGACACTGCCTTCACGGGGCACCAGATCTTGCTGACACAATTCCAATCGGTCGCAGATCATAGGCACCTCCACGTCATTAAGATCTGTACCGGATATCGTTGGGCAGACGAAAAGTCCTATAGCACAGATCGGTGTCGCCCAGCCGCTGCAGTTGATTCTTGTCGAGGCGTGGATTGCCCATGCCAATCTGCACGGCGACATTCTTCACCACGTCCTTGGTCCGCCAGAGAAAGGTCACATGGCAATAGCGCGTGTCATCGGCAATGGGTTCCACTAATGGAGTAACTTGTTTCTCCACTTCTTCCCGGAACTTTTGCAATGCGGCACTATCTCCCGCAGCCAACTTCTCCTTCAGAGCAACCAGCCGCGTGCTCACCAGTTCCTCGGGTGGGGCCTTGACCGGGGTCCGCAAGCGCGCTGGGTGAGTGTATCCACCAAACAACGAACATCACGACGCCGGCAGAGGATTTCATCGACTTCGCTTTCGAGTTGAGCTTGGTTGACCACGAAACCCCACCGCGGCTGCATTGCGGGCTATTGTCGGAGGCTGCTGCAATAATTGCAAGAAACTTGTTGGGGACCTAACCGCCCTGCCACGGTTGCTTGCGGACGTCCTGTTCACCCATCTCCTACAAACTTGATTTGACCTCCTGCCACGCGGTCTTCTGCAGCAGGAACAAGTCTTTCTTCGTTAAGCCCTCGGCCTCGCCCTCAATCCCAATTGGGTTCTCCTTGAACAACACCGCAAGGAAGACGCCCGCGGCAAAATACGATCCGGCAAGAGTGGGATGGCTCTGGTCCCGGTCGTACAAGACCGGCTATTCGCGTTTGCGGAGGAAATGCTGCCAGACCACACCGACCGGAACGACCGTCGCGCCGAGGTCCCGGCCGATGCTAGTGTACGCATCCGTAATGGCTTGTTGAGACTCCGGCGCGAGCTGCCGGGCCCAAGTCATGTAGAGGATGGTCTTCGCGGCCGCGAGCGTGATAGCTTCGTCGAAGAGTCGAAGAGTCGAAGGTTCTCGTGCATTCGTTTGGCATTCTTGATTGGGAGCGTGCTTTGCTGCTGGAGGATGACATAGTCGAAATGGCCCTCCTTGGTCGCTTCCAGCGCTTTGCCGGCATTCCAGTGCTGGCGGAGGGACGCGCCGCCAGCGCTGTTAAGGCGATGCCGGATGCTCTTGCCCCGCGTCACCGCCAGTTGTGTGAGCAGGCCGGGGAGATCATTGCGCGCGGTGAAGCTGTTGCCGATGAAGAGCAGCTTGAGCGGAGCCATTTCACGCGTACGATTGGCCATGCGGTCTTCCCGACGGATCGTAACCTCGAAAAAAAACGCGGACACTCGTTAGAGCTTATTCGCGTGCCAATGGACATGCCCACTTTCCGCCGGGAAACCTGGTACTCGGCCCAAATACCATGATCTTCGCCAGGGAGGGATCAGAAACGACATACTTGGCGTCTGGTGCGCCGGAATCTTCGCCGTCGAAAACGACCGGTAGCCGTATACAATTGGCTGGGTTGCTGATTGTGTCGGAGCGTTCGACTCCCCCTCAGGGGTAGTTCGTATTCTCCATCTTCCTTAACGAATGAGGTGCGGCCATGAAGCGCGTTGCGACCGTCGTTTGCCTGGTGGTTTTTGGCGGTATGGCCAATGCCGACGACAAAACCAATCCAACGGGGACCTGGAAGTACACCGCGGACGTCAACGGGCAGAAGCTCGACGTGACAATCAAGCTGAAGCTTGACGGCGACAAATTAACCGGCACCGTCAGCGTCGCTGACATGGAGAGCAAGATCGAGGACGGCAAATTCAAGGATGGCGATATCTCCTTCAAGGTGAACCGCGAATTCAATGGAAACCAGATCACCATCAAGTACAAAGGCAAGGTGAAGGGCGACACCTTCAAGGGCAAAAGGGACCTTGAACGGAACGGTGAGACGAATACCCGTGAATTCGAGGCCAAACGCTCGAAGGAGTGAGGCTGCAAAGGAGGGACGGGGCCTTTATCGCAGCGCCGTATGCCGGAACGCGCCGTGGGCCAACATGGGCGAACTCTACGGAATCGGTCTGGCCGTTGGCGGCACGTGCTGGCTCGCCGCAGCGCTCATTGATGGTAGCCATTTCGAACTCGACCTTGCTTGTGCCCTCATCATGTGTGCAGCGGCCCTCTGGTTCATCAGCCGAGGTTTCATGAGGACGCCGCCTGCTTAGTCGCTTCAAACACGCACCGGGGCGCGCGAACGCGAACAAGCGGCATCAGGATTCGTGCGAAGCCGCCGCTCTCGCCAGTGTGGCATGCATCGGCAGCGGCAAATAGTCGCCGAGCACCTTCGCGAACCAGATTTTCAGCTCAAGTCGACGTTCATCACGTCCAGGAGGAGTTCTTCATGGCCCGCTGGATTTTGCCCCTCGTATCGGCCATGTTTGTTGTTGGCGTAACTGGTCGTGGCGCAGACTCGCCTCTCGCCATTCCCAAGGACACACTGCCGGCCAAAATCTCCTTGGACCGAATCCCGCTCGGCCTGGATGCACGGCCCGTTCCCCAGACCAACTTGCTGGCAGAGGCTCGTGTGAATTTAGGCCGAAAACTCTTTTTCGATCCAATCCTATCCACAACACACACCATAGCCTGTGCCAGTTGTCACCAGCCGGACCATGGCTTTGCCAGCATCGGTAGGCCCCGCGGGCTCCATGGCAAACAGCTCTCTCGGCGGGCTCCCACGCTCTTCAACCGAGCGTTGGGAACCTCGTTTTTCTGGGACGGCCGTGAGAGTTCTCTGGAGGACCAGGCGTTGCGCCCTATTGCGGACCCGGACGAGATGGGCTCCAGTGTAGCCGACGTGCTCAATCGGCTGAAGAGTGATAGGGTTTACAAAGCCGAGTTCGAAGATGCGTTCTCCGATGGAGTAACGGCGACTAACCTGAGCAAAGCCATCGCCAGCTTCGAGCGAGTGCTCCTGCGCGGTGATAGCGCTGTCGATCGTTTTCGTCGCATGGGAGAACTTTCTGCCCTGTCTGCACAGCAGCGCCACGGCCTGTGGCTGTACGAGAGTAAGGGCCGTTGTTGGCGCTGCCACTCCGGCGCAAACTTCACCGACGAAGAGTATCACAACACCGGCGTTAGTTGGGGGAAGGTGCCAGCAGACGTAGGCCGATTTGTCGTGACGAAGGTGCCTGCGGATCGAGGCAAGTTCAAAACCCCTACGCTGCGCGGTGCTGCGCTGACGGGACCATACATGCACGATGGCAGCTTGAAATCACTGGACGATGTGATTGAGTTCTACAATCGCGGCGCCGGGGCCAACCCGAACCTAGACCTCCAGCTCGTGCCGCTCAACCTTTCGAAAGACGAAGTGCACGACCTGGTGGCTTTTCTCAAGGCGCTGTGACGGCCTGTTCAGCCACATCGTGAGGCAAGCTTTCCTCCATGTCCGCGCTGCCACGTTTGGTCCGTTCATCATAAGGTTGCTTACACCGGTCCTTGCGTTGGGTAAGATCAGGCTGGAAAGGCGGGTAGATGGCAGAACCCATTCTCTTCGAATGCCATGCGTCATCCGATGTCAGGAATCGTTCAAAAGAACCACAAGCCCTCCCCAACAGCTAAACCATTGGCGTCGCCAGCGTCGCGTACGGCCCCCACCGTGACAGACGCTGACGCTTCCAGGAGCAGGCTACAACTTACTGATTTCGAGAATAGTAAGTTCGCCGTCGGCTCATTCACTTTCGATAGCGCCGGCTGTAGCCATTCTGTAGCCAATGGAATGGAAATCAGTGAGAATCAGTGGACATTGGAGGAATATGGAAACGTCGCAAGCTGCTTGCTGGTGAACAGCTTGCGACGTAGGGAGACGATGGTGGAAAATGCCAGAACGGTCTTCGGAACCATAGGTTGGGGGTTCAAGTCCCTCCGGGCGTAGTTGACGTAAACCTCAAGCCGAACGCGTGTCGCGCGTACCTATCAGTGGTTGGTAGTGCGGCCTAGAAACGCCGATTCGCGCGGAAGTCTTCCGCGCAGGAAGGGCAAGCATTTTCCCTCCCCCCATTGAGAAAAGGCAGGATTGTCTCCCGGCGGAAATGCTGTTCTGCTTCTGCAAGGCGACCGTAGCCCCCAATGAGCTTGTCATGATGCATCCGTGGTCCCATTTAGAGACTCCAGCCCTTGCGATAACCAGGCCGCACAAACTGATTTAGCTCCGGGATGTTTTTTACCTTTAGGTTAAGATTATCCCATTCCAAGCGCCGGCCTGGCGCTCGTAGCGAAAGCACGCCCAGCAACACGATTTCGGTCAGAGGGCCGGCGTAATCAAAATTCGACACCGGCCGCGATCCTCCTTTGCACGCGGCGACCCACTCCTCGTAATGTCCAGGCGAACGGGACATCGTTTTCGCGATCTTGGCAGCGTCCTGGTGTAGCTCGGCTGGCAGAAGCTGGGGCATGCCGCCGTGCGAGGAGTGAACCATCATGCCCTTGCTACCGATGTACAGGACGCCGTTATCGGGAAGCTGTTGGTTGCGAGGCATGAGCGTTGGCGTCTGCGGCATCAGGCCTCCGTCGTACCAGGTCATCCGAACGGCCGGCCGTGCGCCGCGTTCCGGAAATTCGTAGTAGATGATGGAGGCGATCGGATAGGTCTCCGCATTCGGCATGTTGCCGTCCAGGACTGAGCCGTCAATCGTTGTGCGGGCCTCGATCATGCTTGGTGGCCCCAACTCCAGAGCCCAAACAGGATGGTCGATGATGTGGCAACCCATGTCGCCCAGCGCTCCCGTGCCGAAATCCCACCATCCGCGCCAGGTGACCGGGACATAGGCAGGGCTGTAAGGTCGCGCATGGACCGGCCCCAGCCACAGATCCCAGCTCAGCGTGGACGGCACCGGCGGCCTGCTTGTAGGACGACCGATTCCTTGCTTCCAGAGGCGGCCCGCCCGGTCAGACCAGACGTGCACTTCGCGCACCGCACCCAGAATGCCGGCCCGGATCCATTCGTTCGTAAGCCGGGCTCCTTCCGTGGCGTGGCCCTGATTGCCCATCTGCGTGGCGATGCCGGCCACATGGGCGGCCTCGGTTACCGCGCGACATTCATGGAGCGTGCGAGTGAGCGGTTTCTGGCAGTAAACGTGTTTGCCTGCACGGATCGCTGCCATGGACGCGACCGCATGGATGTGGTCTGGCGTGCCCACCGATACGGCGTCGATATGCTTCGCCTCCTTGTCCAGCATCTCGCGGAAGTCTTTGTATCGGCGTGCCCGCGGAAATGCTTGGTAGGAGCCGGCGGCGCGCTTGTCGTCGACGTCGCACAGGGCGACTACATTGACGCCTAGTCGGGCAAGGGTAGCAATGTCGCCGCCGCCCATTCCGCCGGCGCCAATTCCCGCCAAGTTGACGCGCTCACTCGGTGGGATGAAGCCGGCTCCACCCAGCACATGACGCGGGACAATGGTAGTCAGGGCCGCCCCGGTGGTCGCGGCCAGAAACGATCGGCGCGAGGTCTTTGAGATCGGGAATTTGTCTTCGACGGCACTTTTCATGATTGCTCCTGGATTTAGGTGGGTGTCGCAGAGTTCAGGGTAAGTGGCGGCGCCACCCTGGGCAAGTGCTCGGCTGGAAAGATGTCGCAGCTGTGGGATCGAACAGTCGGTTGCTCCACTCGGTCTGGAACGAGTGATCGCCTGGTCCATCCGTCAATGTTTGGGTGGGAGCAGACATGACGAAGAGATTAAAGCAGCGCTTGAGATTCCCATTGGCCGAACCAGGCCTTCACCTGACCGCAAATAGCGGGGCACAGCGTCACCGACCGGACGGCATACTGGGTATGTATAGGACGCTCAGGATCTCCCGCTCCATGCAGCCCTAGCAAGCCTAGAGGTCATCGTCGAACAGGGTTCCACGCTGCCTTCCATGGGATTAGTTCACAGGAACCGGCTGCGGCGGCAAGTCCGCCGTTGGCTGAGCGGTCGTTGGCGCCGGCGCAGTAACCGCTTGCACGGGCGGGGGCTGTACTGGGTCGACGACGTAAACCGGCGCCGCATAGCCATGGCGATAGCGCCACGAACGATCGTAGGTGGTCGCCATCATCGCTCGCACGACGTCGTCGCTCACACCTTGCTGTTTGAGCCAGATCGTATCGTTGGCCGAGAGTTGATAAACCGAACCACTGGAATGAATCTGGCCGATTATCACGCCATCGGACACGCCGGCTTGGGTCATCTGCACGACTTCGGTCACGCCCAGCATGCGCGCGTCACGAGCGGCCGCAGCCTTCTTCTCAGCTTCGTCTTCGGAGTGGCCAACGAGGCCGCCGGTAAGCGCTCCCACTCCGGCACCGATCAGTGCACCAGCGCCAGTGTGCCCTGTGGCATGTCCGATCAGCGCGCCGGCCCCTGCGCCAACAAGGCCGCCGCCGGCCGCTCCTGCCTCGGTATTAGACATCGAGCTGCAACCGCTGGCAAACAACATCGGGAGAGTCAGGCATGCGAAAAACTGTTGAGTCGTCATGAGGCCTGCCCCTTTTGAGTGGTTACCAATTGCGTGTCCTGAACCATGCCTGTTTGGTTATCGACCAATTGGAGTCGTGCGGATTAGTCGGGTACGGCCTGGCAGACGACGCGAAATGCCCAAATCCCCAGTTCCCCCCGCATTGCAACCACCTGGTGGGCGGCACGGGCCTGGATGTCCTCCAATTCTATCGCCAAAGGGCTAGAATTAGACCCTTGCCCTCCGCTTGTTTTCTTCACCTTGATGATGGCACTCTTCCCCAAGGAGCGCGCTTCTTTGTCTTTGCACCATTCTGAGAATGCAGGTATCCGTTCGCTGTTGCCCTGTTGGGCTAGAAAGGCCCAACTGCATTACATTCTCCAAGTTACGATCGCCCTGGCCGGCCAATCCTTCTTGCCCGCGATCTGATTACGAACAGCCTGACGATAATCGAAGCCTTCGTAAGAACAAGCCGAACGCAAGTTAAAGCGTACCTATCTGCGTCGAATGTGCGAACCCGAACTACGACGGCAGCTCGAGTTGCCATAGTTTCATCATCAGCCACACGGGGCCCAAGATCACGGGCCAGACTTCCGCCACTCCAACGTTTTCCCGCATGGCCGGGGTATCTCGAAACGCCATGGCCAATGCAACTAACCCGCTCAATCCCCAGCCAATGATTACCCACCAGTACCATTCCATTTTCCGCTCTCTTTCTGAAGGTTTCACGAGCGCGTAATGCCACGTCGATACAAGAGCCTGCTGAAAAAGGGGTCTGACCCCCTACGAAGCTTCACTGTGATTTCCCGCTTTCTTGAGGATCTACTGCCCTTCGTGGAAGGGGTCAGAGCCCTTTTTCAGCAGGCTCTACAAATTGGGGCGTCGGGATCAATGAAGTAAGGCGTTATCTAAATCTGGACTCTGGTGGCTGCAACCGTCTTGCGCCACTGGAAGCAAAAAAGCCGACGTGGCGGAATACCCTCTGGCATTCGACCACGTCGGCTTACTTTTCAACAAGCCCCCCAGCACTGCCGGGTTGCTCTTCATCTAGTCATCCGACGACATCAAATTACGTATTTAGCGGAGCGCTAAAACTCCATGTTTTTTATTCTATGGCTCAGAACGAGAAAAACAAGTGACCTGGTGGGTGATCTCTTGGCCGCGGCGGGTCTTCAGGATCCCCGCCACGGCACTTCCCTGGATTGCAGCGCCTGTTCGGCCCGCGGATACTCGCTCAGGCTGCTCCAAGGCCGATCGGGATCAGGTGCGCTTGCCAAACGCCTCGGTGGAGCCGAGGATGTCCGCGGCAAGCGCCTGGTCTGTGGTGCCGGACCCCAACAGGTTCAAGAAGTAAGCCAGCCCGCTAGTGTCGGCTTGTCGGCCGAGGAGTGCTTGGTAATTTGCCTCGACGACATTGTTTTGGTATTCAAGGGAGCTGAATAACATTGCAGCCGCGGCCGCCTGCGACGTGCCAGTGGCCAAATCCTGGAGGAAGGTATTCAGTCCCGCTGGATCCGGCAGACGGTTCAACGCATCCTCATACATTGCGTCGACGGAGCCGAGATTGTTGCCGCCGTGCAAGTTGAAGTATTCGGTGGAGCCCATCAGTGCCGCCGACACCTGTTCGATGGTGCTGCCGCCGGCCAGCATGCCTGCGAAGGTCTGGAGTCCGCCCGGATCCGGCGCGCGGTGCAAGTAACGCTCGTAGAGTTTCAGGACCAGATCATTTTCGTATTCGGAAGATCCTTCGATGGCTGCGACCACGGCAGTGCGGGAGACACCCTGCTGGAGTTGCCCGGTCCAGTTGGCCAGGCCGCCGGAGTCGGCGACACGGTAAAGGTAGACCTCATAAACATTTTCGACAAAGATCTGATTGGGAGTGGCGCTTGCGTTGTACTGAGGCTCATAAGCACCAATGGACACCCCGGCAGCTCCCGGGCTGGGGAAACCGCGCTCGTCCACGGACGGGGCGTTCGCGGCGACTCCCGCGCCGATGGCCAGACTGCCCGGGAGCAGCGCCTCGGTCTGGACGACCTGGCTGCTCCCCGGGGCTCCGGCCGAACTCGCAAGAGCATTAATATTCTGTCCATTATCTTCAAGCGGCCCGAGATTGGGATTGCCAGGCGAGAAGGGGCCAAAGCCGCTATTACCGCTGGCTGCCAGACTTTGAACATAGTTGCCGCCCTTGTCCGTAACGGCATCGCCGGCAGTGATGTAGATATCGGGACCATCGAAGTTGCTCTGCGCCGCGTCCTGCACGACGAGGGTGTTCTGGAAGGTAACCCCGATGCTGAAGATGGCAATCCCGCCTCCAAAGCTGGTGGCAGCGGTATTACCGTTGACCGTGTCATTGACGAATGACGGGGAACCCTGTGCGACGTAAATGGCGCCGCCCGCGCCGACGGCCGTGTTGGCCGTGAAGGTGTCGTTGGTCAAACTTTCGTTGCCGCCCAAGACATCGTAAAACAAGGCGCCGCCGTCCTGGAGCGCCTGGTTGCCGTTGAACGTCGAGGCAGTGGCCGTGAAAGCCGCGTCTAAGACGTACAAGGCGCCGCCGTCCACGGTGGCGACGTTACCGGTGAACTGGGACCTCGAGATAGAGAGCGAGCCATTGACTTGGTAGAAGCCGCCGCCGCCGATGGTAGCAATATTGTCCAGGACCAGGCAGTTGAGCACGGTGACGGCGCCGGCGCTGCCGGAGTACAGGGCGCCGCCCGACCCGTTCGCTCCCTCAACGCTGTTAGCCTGGAAAGTGTCGTAATAGAGGCTCACATTCTGGCCGGCGTTGTCGATGGCGCCACCGCTGCTGTTGCCGGCCAGATTGTTGTCGAAAGTGCTCCCAGAGACGACCATGCTGGCATTGTTCTCCGAGCAGAAGGCGCCACCGTTCGTGGCAGCAATATTGCCGCCAAACCAGCTGGTGTTAATGGTCGTGAGCGAGACCGAGGTGCTTGTCACGAGCAGGCCGCCGCCCGGCCCCGTCGAGGCTACGTTGTTGTCGACCGTGCTGTTGCTAATCTCGACCGCGCCGCCGACAAAGCTCAGGCCGCCGCCGCCGGTCCGAGTGAGTGTCATGTTGGAAGTGCCAACCGCCACGTTGTTCGCAACCGTGCTGCCGGTGATCGTGGTGTTGAAATTGTTGCTCGCGCTCAGGCCGCCGCCGGACATGAAGGCGGTATTATCGGTAATCGTGCAGTCTTGTAAGGTCGCTGGCGAGTAAGTATTCAAGGCAATGCCGCCGCCGTTGCCATTGGTCGAGCGATTGTCGGTTACCGTATCTCCGCTCAGGGTGATACTGGTGGGGAAGCCCAAATTGGTTTCAAAACCACCGCCGTCGCCACCGGAGCTGTTGCCGCTGATGACGCTGTTGCTGATGCTCACGGCGCCGGATGAGTTCACATAGACCCCGGCACCCCCGTAACCGCCCGCGGCGGTGAGCGTGTTGTCGCTGATCGTGCTGCCGGAAATGCTCACGCTGGTCACGCCGGCGTCTTGAATGGCGATGCCGCCGCCGAAAAACCCGGCCGTGTTTCCGACGACGCTGCTATTGGTGATGGTGATGCTGCCCGATGCGTTAAGCCCACTTGCCATGCCCACGCCTATCCCGCCGCCAAAGTCGTTGGACCCTGGAAGCTGGTTGCCGGTGACCTGCGTATTCTTCAAGGTCAGGCTGGCGTTATTCAGGGCGATACCGCCACCGTACTCGTATTGGTTGCCGCTTCCCGAGTCGGCCGTGTTTCCGGTGACGATGCTGTTCATTAGCGTCAGGGAGGACGATTGGCCGTAGGCATCGTGCAGATCAATGCCGCCCCCATTGCCGCTGGTGATGCCATTACGAATCGTGACGCCCGAGAACTGGATGGTAACCGCGGCTCCGGTGTTGATGACGAAGACACGGTCTGTGCCGCCGCCGTCTATGATTGTGTTCGCAGCACCGGCGCCCTGAAGGGTCAGCGAATGGGTGACGTTCAGGGCGCCTGTGGAATCGAGGTAGATCCCTGCGGGCAGAATGATGGTATTGTCGGGCACCTGGCCCGAATCGACCATGGTGACGGCCTCGCGCAGCGAAAGTATGTTGGCGATGGGCATATCCAGGGCATTGGTCACGGTGACCGAGGGAACAAGGCGATCTTCGAGAGTTTCCAGGGCCAGCCGGCCTCCGCGGCACTGAATCCGGACCAGGCCGCGCCGCCCTGCGCTGGACCGCCGCCGGGATCCTACCTTGGCACGATAGAAAAGACGAGCGTACTTGGAGAGCCAATTCATGATGAAACCTCCGTTCGACTAGGGAGAAAAACCAAACTGACAGTCAAACCGCTCCTAGTAAGCGCACGACGGACGCTTGCTCAGCGAGCCTCCAGTTGCGTCGCGGGATGTTGCAAATGGAACTCGGTGCTGCCAATGATTCACTAACCTTCTAGGAATGCGGCAGGCTTATTGGCGGCCACAGGCTTGGCAGTCTAGAACGATCAGCGCAAAATGCGCGCAAACCGTGCCAATGTTCTCGCCTTTTTCGTGGTAATGGCTGAGGACTGGCAGAGAAATGCTTGACCGGAAAACCTAGCTTGGGCTGAGTCTGGGCAGCGAGTGTGTTGCCGGACTTGTGGTTGGAAAGCGCGAGAAGGGCGGTGACAAGAAGAAAGGTGGGCGTTCAGTCGGCCGATTATCGCCCGGCGTCTAAGGCCTCCTTTAGCCAGACACGAGCATAAGTCCAGAGTCGCGAGGCCGTTCGAGGAGAAACGTCCAGGATCTCTGCCGCCTTGGGAAGCGAGAGTCCTGCAAAATAGCGCAATTGCACAAGTTCCGCGGCTTGAGCATCCACCTTGGCGAACCGACGCAGCGCTTCGTCCAAGGCCAAGATGTTTTCGCCGACCTCGGGGGCCGCCAGTTGTGATTCCTGCACGCGTTGCCGAGCGAGCGCGCCTCCCCTTTTTTTAGCGTGCTTGCGCCGCGCCTTGTCCACCAAGATCCGACGCATCGCCTGGGCGGCAGCCGCAAAGAAGCCGCGTTCGCTCTCAAAGCGCCGTTCAGCGTTGCATCCCACCAAACGCAGATAAGCCTCGTGCACCAAGGCGGTGGCGTCCAGGGTTTGTCCCGGCGCTTCCTGTGCCAATTTGCGCTGAGCGAGCCGGCGCAGCTCGTCGTAGACGAGCGGCAGCAGGTGCTCGGCCGCATGGGCATCACCATGCCCGATGGCGTCAAGAAGCCGACGGACCTGATCCATGACATTTGAAGATAATCCCCCACGCCCGGAACTGCAATCATTGCTTGTTTGGGCCGCTGCCATTGTGCGGCACTAAGGGAATCGAAGGCGAACGCTACAGGTTATCGGCCTTCATTCCGTACGCGCACGCTCCCCCAAAAAACAAAGGAAGCTGGCATGGTTTGACCAGATTCTGCGCTGATTGTTGTTGTAAACAACAATGCTTGGCCCTCCCGGCAAGGCAGTTTTGTTTGAATGCGTGGTCCCGCTCCTTGTTTGGCTGCACCACCACGTAGGCACGCAAACCGGCAGTGAGTCGGACAATTAGGAGGCTCGTGCTCCTGCAAATCCTGTTACGATGCATCGGTTTCGATCTCCTGCTGAGGCCGTCATCATGAGTGAGCGCACCATCTTTCTTGCGGCACTGGAAATTGAGGATCCGGTTCGGCGTGCTGAATATATCGACGGCGCCTGCGGTGCAGACGCCGGCCTGCATCAACGCATCCACGATCTCTTGCTGGCGCACGCCAAGGTCGGCGGTTTCCTCGAACAGCCGGCCGTAGGACCGGAAACTGAAACCGATGAGGCCATCGCCGCGCCAACGGCGGCCGAGGCTCTGGGCACGCAGATCGGCCCATACAAGCTCTTACAAAAGCTCGGCGAAGGTGGCATGGGGGCGGTGTTCATGGCTGGGCAGGAGGCCCCCGTCCGTCGCCGGGTGGCGCTCAAGATCATCAAGGCGGGCATGGACTCGGCGCATGTCAGTGCCCGCTTCGAACAAGAGCGGCAAGCATTGGCAGTGATGGACCATCCGAACATCGCCAAGGTTTTTGATGCCGGCACCACTGTCAACGGCCTCCCTTACTTTGTCATGGAGCTAGTCAAGGGCATCCCCATCACGAAGTATTGCGACCAGGAATACTTGACCACGCAGGAGCGTCTGGAGCTGTTTGTACCGGTGTGCCTGGCCGTGCAGCACGCCCATCAGAAGGGAATCATTCACCGCGATCTCAAGCCTTCCAACGTGATCATCGCGCTCTATGACGGCAAACCCGTCCCTAAAGTGATCGACTTCGGCGTGGCTAAGGCGATTAGCCAAAAGCTCACCGAGAAGACGATGTTCACCGAAGTGGGGCAGATGATCGGCACGCTGGAATACATGGCTCCGGAACAGGCGGAACTGAATAACCTTGACATCGACACGCGCGTAGACATTTATTCGCTGGGCGTCATCCTGTACGAATTGCTCACGGGCACCCCGCCGTTCACCTCGAAGCAATTGCGCAGCGCCGCATTTGGAGAGATGCTGCGCATCATTCGCGAAGTCGAACCGCCCAAGCCCAGTACGAAATTGTCCAGCTCAGAGGAGTTGCCCGCCATTGCTTTCCAGCGGAAGTTGGAACCCAAACACCTGACACGGCTGGTGCGTGGTGATCTGGATTGGATCGTCATGAAGGCCCTCGCAAAGGACCGGAGCCGCCGCTATGCGACGCCGGTGGGCTTCGCCGAGGACATCGAGCGTTACCTGGCAGACGAGCCGGTGCTTGCGGGGCCGCCCTCGGCCAGCTACCGGATACGGAAGTTCGTGCGGCGTAACCGTGGGCGGGTACTGGCGGCGAGCCTGGTCGTGCTGGCAATGGTGGGCGGCGTGATTGGCTCGACGATTGGTTTTCTCCAGGCAGAGAAGGCAGCGAATGCCGAGCGGCAAGCCAAGGAGACGGCCCAGAAGCGGCTGGCGCAGATCGAGAAAGGCTATGAAATTCTGAATTCGATCTTCGCGAACTTGGACCCCTGGGCGCAGGGGAAGAATAGCAGACCCCTGCGGTTACTGTTGGGTGAGCAACTGGACCGGGCAGCGGCCCAACTGGACAGCGAAGCAATGGGTGACCCTCTCGCGGTGGCAAAATTGCAGGAAACCTTGGGCTTATCTCAGTTGAACTTGGGGTATGAAGCGAAAGCCTTGGTCCTGCTGACCAAGGCCCGTCGGACTATGGAATCCCTGCTTGGCTCCGACGACCCCCAGGTGCTCATATCCAGGCACAACCAGGCCTTGGCGTACCGGTACACGGGGCGTCTGGATCAGGCCGTGCCGCTATTTGAGCTGACACTGGCCAAGTCGAAGGGAGAATTAGGGCCCGACAATCCCCTCACCCTCACGTGCGCCATGGGCCTGGCCGGGGCCTACGAGGCCGCCGGTCAACTGGACAAGGCCCTGCCGCTGTTCGAGCAGACGCTGGCCAAACGGAAGGAGCTGCTCAGGCCCGACGACCGCCAGATCTTAGTCAGCATGCATGAGTTGGCCTTTGCCTACCTAGGCAGAGGTCAGCTCGACAAGGCCCTGCCGCTGCTCGAGCAGACGTTGGCCAAACAAAGGGAAGTTCTCGCACCCGACCACATTGAAACTCTAACGGTCATGAACACCCTGGCCGGGGCCTACCAGGCCATCGGTCAGCTGGACAAGGCCCTGCCGCTGTTCAAGGAGACTCTTGCCAAAGAAACGGAGCAGCTCGGGCCCAACCACCCCGACGTCCTCGTGGCCCTGAACAATCTGGCATCAGCCTACAAGGCTAACGGTCAGCCGGATAAGGCCCTGCCGCTGTTCGAGCAAGCGCTGGCCAAACAGAAGGAACAACACGGCCCCAACCATCAGGACACCATAAGGGGCATGAACAACTTGGCTTTGGCCTACAAAGCCAGCCGGCAGATGGCCAAGGCCCTTGCGTTGTTCGAGGAGACGCTGGCCAAGGCGAAGGAAATACTTGGACCCAACCACCCCTACACGCTTACCACCATGAACAATCTGGCCAGCGTGTACTTGGAGTCTGGCCAGATCAAGAAGTGCCTGCCGCTCTTCGAGGAGACGCTGGCCAAGCGTCAGCAGAAGCTCGGCCCCAACCACCCCGCTACGTTGCAGAGCATGAACAACCTCGCCCAGGCGTACAGGGACGACGGCCAACTGGACAAAGCCTTGCCGCTCTACGAGCGGACGCTGGCCAGGCAAAAAGAGAAGTTGGGGCCTGACCACCCCGATACCTTGATATGCACGGACAACCTGGCCTTTGCGTATTGGTTACAAAGGAAGCTAGACCGCTCCATCCCGCTGTTTGAGGAGGCGCTCAGGGGACGAAAGGCAAAGCTGGGGCTGCTGCACCCTGCGACGATTCAAACCACGTACAACCTTGGCGTCAACTACCTGCAAGCTGGCAGAGCAACCGAAGCGATCGCGCTACTAGAGACCGCCTATCGCGAGTGTAGTTTGCCCGAAGATCGCACCGCTGCAGCTCGAGAGCTGCTGTTGGCATACGTGAAGGCCGGCAAGAACCACGAAGCAAGCGTATTGGCAGCCGACCTAGTAGCCGCTGCCAGACAACAATACCCGGCCGACAGTCCAGACCTGCTAGGCGTGCTAGACCAGACCAGCCTGGCACTCATGCAGATCAAGGCGTTCTCCCACGCGGAGCCACTTCTGCGAGAGTGCCTGGCCATCCGTCAGAAGAAGGAACCCAACGCGTGGATGACCTTTAGCACTCAATCGGTCCTCGGCGGTGTCCTCGTTGCCAACGACAAATACGCCGACGCCGAGACGTTATTGGTGCCAGGCTACGCAGGCATGAAGCAGCGCGAGGCTAAGATTCCCCCGGAGGGGAAGGCCCGATTGACGGAAGCCTTGGAACGACTCGTGCAACTTTACGTAGCCTGGGGCAAGAAGGACAAAGCGGCCGAATGGCGGAAAAAGCTGACCGAAGCGCGTGCAGCCGAACGGAACCCCACGCCATAAGCCGTTAGCGTTCCCATTGGCTTGTTGATCAGTAAGCGAGAAGCAGGCACTCGTGCGATATTCACAACTGGAATGGCTCTCGTTGGATGCAACTGGGTCCATTAATCACTCAATGCCCGTTCACGAGGTCGGTTTCTGCTTCTTGACTCACATCACGCAAGTCACCGTCGTAGGGCGTTCAGGACCAAACGTCCCATCAAAGCGGAGCCTTGGGATCGCATATATCCAACCCGCCAGTATACAGCCGGGCTGTATACTGGCGGGTTGGTCCGCGATGGGAGAGGAGAGAGTGCTGGCCCCATGAACCGATCCGGCCGTGGCGGTCACGAGACTTTTTGAGCTTCGCTGCTCTCTCATAAAACCTGCGAAGCAGCGAAATTACCCGGAAAACCCGCGAAAAACGCCAATCATTGGCCCGTCTTTTCGACCAGCGTTCCTGTAAACTCCCGGGTCGCGCTTTTCGTGATAGTCTCGACCGGCTCCCCGAAAAAACGATCAAACTTTCAACCCGCCAGTATACACAGCCGGGCTGTAGAACGAAGCCGAAGCGGCAGCTCATTGTCTGGTCACGTCGTTTCCTCACCTTTTTGCTGGTGCTGATGAAGCACCAGCCCTCCTAACGTGCTCAACTTCCTGGTAGTCCCTTTATTCCTT
>Ga0208044_1000167_pt1 | contig 61186 bp, 56 predicted proteins | sample Sb_taG_8_FD_187712 | JGI IMG/M metagenome (GOLD analysis project Ga0208044, IMG submission 187712) | Peat soil microbial communities from Weissenstadt, Germany - Sb_50d_c_BC metaG (SPAdes) (version 2) | ecosystem: Environmental > Terrestrial > Soil > Wetlands > Peat | place: Germany...
CGGCGTTCCGCGTCCTGGCGGCGGCCGCCGCGCCGGTCCGGCCACTGTTCCCGGTCATCTACTCGCTGATCAAGTCGTTTAACGAGCTGGACTGGAGCGGTGACGCCGCCGAGAGCCGCCGACTCGCGGGTGGCGAGCTGCTCGGCGTCGAGGATGCCGCGCGGCACCATCGCCAGCCGGACCAGCTGCCAACCTGACGCCAGCCCGACCGGGCGGGTTAGCCGCAATGCCGTTCAGCAGGTGCGCAGCGTGGTGGCGCGGCAGAGCGGCTGACGTGCCGTTCGAGGACCAGATGCCCTGGCCTCGTGGTGCCAGCGCGCTCGTGGTTGCCCCCAGTCAGCTTGCCTGACTGCAAGACCCAGCGTGGCCGGTCGTGAGTTATGGCCTCGCGCGCCCTGGCATTCTGGGGGCATGCAGAGTGTGTATGAGGCCGACCTGGAGGAGGCCGGCCCGCTCCGGCAGGTGCTGCACGACTACTTCGCCTGGGCCACCACGACGACCATGTCGCGGTACCACGATTCTGCCGACGAGGTTCCCGAGGGCATGAGCATTCCGCGATGGTCATGGGATGGATTGCAGCGCTAAGCCCAGGCACACTCCGCACCCGTGCGGCTGTTCCGAATTCTGGAAAAAGACGTACTGTTTCCATAATGGCTGAATGGTGGTCGATCGAGGTACTGCACGGCGAGTTCTCGGCTTTCCGGTGGCAGGAGCAACACGACTCTGCACTGATCGAGGCGGCGCTGACGAACGGTGCTGTCGACGGGGCGTGGCATGCGGACCGCTGGGGCGTGGTGTTCGAGATCTGCTTCGACAATGAGGAACAGTGGGAGACGTTTCGCAGCCTTCCGGCTGTGCGTGCGGCCTTGGATGGCGTGCCAGATCCCGTCAACGGCCTGCTCGTCTACCGCGGCCGGGGCGGTGGAGCAGGTGCCCGGAAGCCGCGCAAGCCGAAGCCCGCGCCGAGCGCGAGCGCTGTCTCGCAGCCTGAGCCGCAAGCGGAGCCGCATCTGGATCTCACCGGCATTTCGCCGCTGCATCCGGCGCATGCGGGGGCAGCAGGAGAGTCGGGGCTCTGATCCGCCGTCACTGGTATGTGGTCCGGATCACGACTTTCCGGCAGCCGCGGGAGAACGGCGCCAAGGGTTGCACCAACTCAAGGCGTCCGAACACGGCCAGGGCGTCACGCGACCGGCGGTAGATGCGCGCCATTCTGGCGGGGGTCTTACCAGCCGAGGTCGCTGAGCCGGTTGTCGTCAATGCCGAAATGGTGGGCGATCTCGTGGATGACGGTGCGGCGGACCTGGCCGACGACCTCCTGCTCGGTGCGGCAGATCGCGCAGATCGCCTGCCGGTAGATGGTGATCCGGTCGGGCAGGACCCCCGCGTACTGCGATGTGCGGCTGGTGAGCGGGATGCCCTCGTAAAGCCCGAGCAGGCCGGGCGGTCCCGGGCCGTGCTCGACCGTCACCGCGACATTGCGCATCTGCCGGCCCAGTTCCTCGGGCAGCCCGTCCAGCGCCGTGACGACCATCTCTTCGAAACGGCCGGGTTCGACCTCGATCACCAGCCCATTGTCCAACGCAGCGGGGCCGCGCCAGGACCACTCGCGCTCTCGGCCGCACGCTGTGCGATACCGGATGCGAACATGAGCTGGACGATCCAGCGGCGCGGCCGGCGCACTGGTGAGCCATAGCGGCCAAGGCCGAGGCAAGATGCCGCCTCGCGCCGCACCGGCGCCGGACGCGAAGGGCCCGGGCCACCGGCCCGGCGGCGTCGGGGCCGCTAACCGGGGGTGGCGCCCGCCGCCGTGAGCCTCGGGCTAGGTCTAGTTCGCCGGGTAGCTCGCAGGAAGGAGCCCATAAGCGGGCTCGGTGCGGTTAGGTGCGGCTGGTACTCCCAGCGACTGGAGCAGTTCTTCGAAGTTAACCCCGATCCTGGTCGGGAACGGGCCACTCCCGTTGATGCCCCCGGCTTCAGGAAGCTGTGATTCCGCGGACAGGCCGCTTAGCTGCGCCCATCCGATCTCGATGCCATCACCTCCGGCGAACATGTTGGCGATCACGGTCGAGGCCAACACATGCTGGCCGACCTGAACGGCTGGCGTGACGTCTTCGGCCACATAGACCATCAACCCTGCATCCGGGCCATCAGTGAGCTGGTATGTGATCCACCCCCCGCCGGGCCACCCGGCGGAATTCCCGGTCGCGTTGGTGATGACAGCGTCGCCGAGAGCGTAGACCGGCCCCGACCCGCCAAAGTCGACGCCCTCGTCGATACGCTCAGGGATCAGGCCACTGACGCCACGGAAAGGGTTGCGGTAGCCGGGCACGACAGCGATGCCGACGCTGACGATCTCAGGTTGCTGGCGGGCCTGTGCACCCAGCGAGGCCGCGAACTGCAAGCCGAGCGCGTCAGCCTGGGCCGACCAAGCTTGGCTGGGTGCTCGTGCCATCCAGTGGGTCGCGGCCGGCCAGGCGGAGACCAGGAGAGCAGAGCCCGCAACGGCAGCGGCCGCGACCCGGGCGGGCTTGGTCCGCAGCGCGGACACGATCGCCGATAGCGTCCGGTACCGGGAAGCCGCGCCGGGGCGGGCCGCTGACAACCGCGGTCGCTTACGGTGCCGGGCGAGCGTGCTGGACACGATCGAGCCTTCGGTCGGGCGCGCCGAACGCGCTCAGTTGCCACCCAGGTGCTGACCTGGTACGTCCCATCGCCAGTGGCATGCAGATGCTGCGCGGGTTTCACGGCGACGGTATCGCGAGAGACGCCACACGCCGGGTGCTGTTAATGCACCAGGCTGCACCACACGCACGTATCGCCGGGCCGGAACTACGTAACAGGCAGCTATGACTACGCCATGTCGATCTCCCAGTTCGGGGCAGGGAAGATCCAGCCTGGCCCCAGCGCGGGCCTAGTGTAGCCGGGCCTGGCCAGCCGCGCCGCCGAGACGGCGCCCGCTTCGGCGGTCAGGAACGCGAGCCGTTGCTGGCTGAGCTTGGCTGCCGGCGGCGGCTCAGTCCGGTGCTGCCTGCTGACCGCCATGCCAGGACAGACCAGCGGGAAAGCCCCGACAAGATCGAGCCGACACTCGCGGCCGAGCCGATCGAGAAAGCCGAAGCCACCGAGCCGACCGAGCCGATCGAGAGGATCGAACCCGCCGAGCCGATGGACAAGATCGAGCCTGCGGAGCCGATAGACAAGATCGAGCCGCTTGATCCGATGCTCAGGAGCGAGCCAGCGGAGCCGCCCGGACGCGGTGAGCCATCTGTGTTCTGCATGAAGAGATCCTCCCAGCTATGCCGGTCAGCGGCAGCATGCCTTGTCCCGGTCACGTCGCCGTCGCCAGGTCGGCCTCCAGGCCACGGCCCGCGACGCCGAGGGTCGCGACCAGCGACCGGAGTTGATGCGGGTCGTAGCGCACGCTGGGCATGGACACCGACAAGCCTGCCTGTGCCGTACCGTCCGTGCCGCGCACCACCACCCCTACGGCGACGAGGCCGCGCTCGGAGCGTTCGGAGTTCACGGCGAACCCCTTGCGGCGGATACCCAGGAGTTCGGCCTGTAGCGACGCGAGGTCCGGACGTTCTGCGGGGCGGTCGTGATACCGCTCCGCGGCGTAGACCTTGACCAGTTCGGATTCGGAGAGCTCGGCCAGCAGCAGCAGTCCCGCCGTGGTGCGATGGGCGGGGAACACCATCCCCTCCCGCGAGCCGACACGAAGGGCCTGCCGGCACTCGGCACTGGCGATGAACCGCACGGTATCGCCGGCGCGGATGGCCAGATTCGCGGTCTCGTCGAGGAGGTCGACCAACCTGCGCAGATGCGGAAGCGCGGCGGCCCGCAGCGATGACACCCGCGACTGAGAGTGCGCGGCGAGTTGGAGCACGGGCCCGGCTCGGTAGAGGTGGTTCTCGTCCTGCACCGCGAAGTCCCGGTAGACCAGCATGGCCAGCAGCCGGTGCGCCGTCGACCGGGCCACGCCAAGCCGTTCCGCTACTTCAGAGACCGTCAACCCGTCCTCGAGCTGCAACATGACCGCCACCCGGAGGGCATGGTCGACGCTGGCGATGGCGTACGGCGGTGGCGTCTTGAGCGGCTTGTTCAACGCGGCTCCTGATTCTGCTAGACAGAATTCTGAAGTCTTCAGTGCAGACAGGTACCACGCTATATGTCATGACTACGTCCTCAGTCGGCTTCAACTCCCCCGTTCGCCTGCGTCCCGCGCCGACCGCAGACCAGCCAGAGCCAACCCCGGCGCTCAAGGAGCTGTACCAGGGCTTCGAGCAGGCACTGCTCGTGCCGCTCTGGACCGAGATCGGCGACCTCATGCCTGCGCACCCGCGTTCGGCGGCCGTCCCGCACGTGTGGCGGTGGGAGCAGCTTCGGGTGCTGGCGGCACAGGCCGGCGAGCTCGTCCCGGTGGGCCGCGGCGGGGAGCGTCGCGCGATCGCGCTAGCTAACCCCGCGCTCGGTGGCCGGCCGTTCGCCACGCCGACGCTGTGGGCCGCGATCCAGTACCTGATGCCCGGGGAAGATGCCCCGGAGCACCGGCACACACAGCACGCTTTCCGGTTCGTGGTCGAGGGCGAGGGCGTCTGGACCGTCGTCGACGGCGACCCGGTGGCGATGCGGCGCGGCGACTTCCTGCCACAGGCCGGCTGGAACTGGCACGCCCACCACAACGCGACGACGGAGCCGATGGCGTGGATCGACGGCCTCGACATCCCGTTCCAGTACCTCACCGAGACGCAGTTCTTCGAGCCCGGCCGCGACAAGATCAGCGACGCCGAGCGGATCACTCCCGACCGGTCACGCGCGGAGCGCCTCTGGGGGCACCCGGGCTTGCGGCCGGTCGCGGCCGGTCCGCAGGCGCCCGGCTCGCCGCTGCTGGCCTACCGGTGGGAACACACCGACCGCGCGCTGGCCGATCAGCTCGCTATCGAGGCAGAGGGGTTCGGCGGTACGGTCGAGCCAGGTCACGCTGCGGTCCGGTTCGCCAACCCCGCCACCGGCGCCGACGTCCTGCCCACCATCCGGGCCGAGATGCACCGCATCGCACGCGGGGCGGAGACCGCACCGGTCCGTGAAACCGGGTCATCGGTCTACCAGGTCTTCGACGGCTCGGGCAGCGTCACCGTGGGCGATAAGACATGGACGGTGAGCAGGGGCGACCTTTTCGTGGTCCCGTCATGGCAGCCGTTCGCGGCCCGTTCCGAGGCCGGGCCCAGCGACTCCGACTCCGGTGCCCTTGACCTGTTCCGCTTCAGCGACTCGCCGGTCTTCGAGACCCTCAAGCTCAACCGCACCCGCGTGGAAGGAACCACGCGGTGAGGCTCGCGACCTTACGGCCTGGCTCTGAGAGGACAGACGTTGCATACCAGCCACGAACCCGACGTGATCGTCGTCGGAGGAGGCATCGGGGGCCTGTCCGCCGCGTTCGCCCTCTCCCGCCAGGGCCTGCGGGTGCGCGTCCTGGAACGGGCCAAGGAGTTCGGCGAGGTCGGAGCGGGAATCCAGATCGCCCCCAACTGCACCCGGATCCTGCACGAGTACGGACTGCTTGACGAGGCGAAGAAGCTGGGGGTCCTGCCGGAGAACATGGTCATGCGCGACGCGCTCGACGCTCGCGAGCTGACCCGCCTCGACCTGCGGGATCTGGAGCGCCGGTATGGCTTCCCGTACATGGTCATCCACCGCAGCGACCTGCACGGCATCTTCCTGCGCGCGTGTGAGCGCGCGGGCGTGGAGTTGCTGACCGACCAGTATGTCGTCGACTACCAGAACGCGGAGACCGGGGCGCGCGTCCTTCTCGCGGACGGCAGGGTCGACGAGGCGGCCCTGGTCATCGCCGCCGACGGCCTGCACTCGGCGGCCCGGCAACTGCTGGTCGGCGACACTCCGGTCAACTCCGCCTACGTCGCCTACCGGGCCGCCGTCCCGATCGACAGGGTACGGCGCAGCGGCGTCGCAGAGACCGATGTCGTCGTCTACATCGGGCCGCGATGCCACTTCGTGCAGTACCCGCTGCGCGGCGGCGAGATGTTCAACCAGGTCGCCGTGTTCGAGTCAGCCAAGGCCCGGGCCGGCCTGGCGGACTGGGGCACGCCGGACGAGCTCGACGCGGCTTTCGAGGGCACCTGCGGCAACGTGCGCCAGGGCATTCCGCTGATGTGGCGGGACCGCTGGTGGGGCATGTTCGACCGCAACCCGATCACGACATGGGTGTACGGGCGCATCGCATTGCTGGGAGATGCGGCCCACCCGCCGCTGCAGTACATGGCCCAAGGCGCGATCATGGCGATCGAGGACGGGTGGGTGCTCGCGCAGCACGTCTCCCGCATGAAGACGGCAACGGCAGACGGCCCCGATCCAGACTGGCCCGATCCAGACTGGGATGCTGCCCTGGCCGCGTACCAGGCGGTGCGCGTCGAGCACTGCCGGCGCGTCGTCCTCACCGCGCGTAAGTGGGGCGAGCTGTGGCACCTGGACGGGACCAGGCGGCTGCAACGCAACGCGATCCTGCGCGCGCGGGACACCTATGACTACAGCTTCACCGACTGGATCTACGGACCTACCGCACTGACCCCCGGCCAGGAGCCTGCCCCGTATCGCCCGATACCGCTGGATTCCGTCAAGCCAGAGCAGGCCGTTGTCGCTCATGATCGACACAAGCGCGCCGGGGTCGGCTGATAATTTAGCCGTGTACCAGCACAGACAGCGAAGAGCGCTGCTTGGGCAAGCCGAATGGAAGGTTGAAGGAGTCCGTGTCTACTCCTGCTGGGGTCGCCGTACCCCAACGGCCAGTCCGCCGCCTCGATCGTAAGCTGAGCACCATCGCCGCGGGCCGGTACACCCCGGACGACTTCGTGATCGCGGACGCCAAGGACGCCGACATGGCGTTCGGCGTCACCTCAGCGGGACCGGTGACCGACGCGCCGGCCGGAGAGGCCGCGCCCGGCCGGTACCGGACTCGCAGCGAATACCTCGGCGCGATGCGCGCCCTGGTCGCTCAGGGTGAACTTGACGTCCTCCTGACCTCGGCGGCCAACGGAGAGCGCCTGGCCCAGGACGGTTCGCTGGAGGATATGACCCTGGCCGTCCGGGCGAACGACAGCACGGACATCTGGAATAACCGGGGCGGTCGCTATACCGCTCTGCCCTCGCGCCCGTTCCGCACGGCGGACCTGACGGCCGTCCGCCCGTTCTGCGATCTGGTGCTGTACTCGGTGACCTTCAACAATGACCTGGACTACGACCTGGCCACGCTCGAAGAGTATGGCAAATTCCGCCAGGAGGCCGCCGCGCTCGGCGTCCGGCATTTCCTGGAGGTCTTCAATCCCAACGCGCCGGCCGGCCTGGTACCCGATCGGATCGGGGCATTCGTCAACGACTCGATCATCCGCGCCCTCGCGGGGGTCACCCGTGAGCAGCGGCCGCTATTCCTGAAGGTGGCGTACAACGGCCCGGACGCGCTCGCCGAACTGGCCGAGCACGATCCGTCGCTCGTGGTCGGCGTTCTCGGCGGGTCGGCAGGCACCACCCGGGATACCTTTGAGCTTCTGCGGCAGGCCGAGAGACATGGCGCCCGTGTCGCGCTCTTCGGGCGCAAAATCCAGCGCGCGGAGTCGCAGCTGGACCTGGTCGGCCTGATGCGGCCGGTGCTGCGGGGCGAACTGAGTCCCGCGGACGCCGTTCGCGCCTACCACGATGCCCTCGCCAAGGCCGAGATCGCTCCCCAGCGCAGCCTCGAGGCCGACCTCGAGGTGACAGATCCCGTGCTGCGTTCGGAATGAGCGACTCCCCCAACTCGCGAGCGGGGGTCCTGTGTGCCGGAACGATTCTCGTCGATGTCGGAAAGGTGATTGACGCCTATCCGGCTCTGGATCACCTGGCCACGATCGAGCGTATATCGCTGAGCACCGGCGGACCGGCCCTCAACATGGCCGTTGACCTGCGCCTGCTCGGGGCGACCTTCCCTATCGGAGTGCTCGGTGCCGTCGGCGATGACGAGCACGCCGCCTTCATCCTGGCCGAGTGCGCACGGCTGGGCATCGATACGGCCGGGGTCCGGAAGCTGTCAGGCGCGGTGACGTCATTCACCGATGGGATGATCGAGCGAGACGGCGGCCGACGGACCTTTTTCCACCACAGCGGGGCTAACGCGCTGTTCGACGCCTCGGCCGCCGACCTGCAGACCTCGGGAGCGCGGATTTTGCACGCTGGCGCTCCTGGCATCCACCAGATCATGGACATTGGACTGCCCGACGGCGGCAACGGCTGGTCGGCCCTTCTGCAGCGGGCGCAAGCCGCGGGCCTGCACACCAACATGGAACTGGTCAGCCTGGATCCGGATCGCATAGCAGAGGTTGCACTCCCCTGCCTGCCGTACCTCGACAGCATCGTGATCAACGAGCTCGAGGCCGGCGCGCTGACCGGCGCCGATGCACCGGTACCCACGGTCGACGGGCCAGTGGACTGGCCCCGGTTGGAGGCGATGGCGCTCGGCATGATCGAGCGCGGTGTGTCGGTGCTCGCGGTGGTTCACTTTCCGGCCGGCTGCGTCGCGGCCGCGCCCGACGGCCGGACCTGGCGGCAGGGTTCCGTTCGGCTGCCACGCGAGCAGGTACGCAGCACGACGGGCGCAGGCGACGCCTTCGCCGCCGGCGTCATCTTGGGCCTTCACGAGGGCTGGCCGGTCGAACGGTGCCTCCGGCTGGGGGTTGCCTCCGCCGCGGCGTCCGTGCGCAGCCCGAACACCTCCGATGGCATAAAGCCCGCAGGAGCATGCCTCGCCGAAGCCGACCGAGCTGGCTACCGCCTGATTGGTTAGCCGACCAGCTGGGTGATCGCGGCGTACTGGCACACCGCGGCAACGCAGACAAACGCGTGGAATACCTCGTGGTAGCCGAACACCGACGGGTGCGGATCGGGCCGACGGCGGCGGTAGCAGACCGCCCCGGCCGTGTAGAGCAGGCCACCCGCGAGCACCAGCGCCGCCGGTGCCGCGCCAGCGTGGATCCACAGGCCCGGCAGCGCCAGGGCGGCCACCCAGCCCAGGCCCACGAAGACCGCGCCAACCAGCAGCTCGGGCGCGCCCATCCACAGCATGTGGACTACAGACGCGGCGGCGGCCAGCGCCCACACCGCGATCAGGCAGGCCAGCCCGAACGCACCGGACGAGGTCAGCAGCAACACCGGAGTTGCCGTGCCCGCGATGAGAAAGAAAATCATCATGTGGTCCAGGCGCTGCATCCGCCGCCGGCCCGATTCGGTCCAGTGGCCCCGGTGGTACAACGCGCTGACCCCGAACAAGGCAGTCACGCTGGTCGCGTAGATGGCGCGGGCGGTGATCTGCTGGGCCCCGTGCGCCCCGGCCAGCAGCACCGGCCCGGCCACCACCGAGAGCCCGAACCAGACTACGTGAAGCCAGCCGCGCAGCACCGGCCGGGCGTAGTAAACGCCGCGGCGGGCGTCGAAGAAAACTGCCGCTGACGGCGGGCTCGGCTCTTCCTGCGTGGAATCTGTCCAGGTCATCGAGGGCCTCCGCTCACCCGCACGGCCGTCAGGCCACGGCCGCCGACACCGCGAACAGCTACCAGCACGACGTGCCGCCCGAGGGACGCCGGGCCGGCAGCCCTCCTGCCCAGGATGACACTACAGGCCCGCAGGCGTGCGAAAAAGCCGCCGTTCGAGCGCTCCGATGATGAACGGCCGCAACTCGGCGGCCGGGATGATGTGGTCCACCGACCCCACCCGCAGCGCCCGCCGGATGTCGTGAACACTGTCGAACTCGTCGGCCACCTGCCTGAGCGTCTCGGCGCGGACCACCCGGACGGTGTCGGCGAGCTCGTGACGCAGCTCGGCATGGGCGCCGGCCGGATCCGCCGCGAGCCTGGCGCGGATGCCCGCCACCCTCGGATCGTTCTCGGTCCTGGTGCTGACCTCGCGGGCGAAGATGACAGCAGCAGCTGGTGCGCCGCCGATCACCGATGCGTACGAGCCTGCCACCGCGGCGGTCTCCATGTCATCGTGGAGCCGCTTGGAGAACACGACGAAGGCGCCGCCGTGGTAACGGGACACGACGACCAAGACGATCGGGCCACGGAAATTGGCTACCGCCCGGCCGATCTCGGCGCCATATTCCAGCTCCCAGGTGCGCATGCTCTCCGGTGAGCCGTCAAACCCGCTGAGGTTGGCCAGGATCACCACCGGGCGGTTGCCGCTCGCGGCGTTCACGGCCCGGGCGACCTTCCGCGCGGCCTGCGGGAACAGCGTGCCCGACGTCCAGGATGGCGGTCCGTCGGCGGGGACGAACCCGGTGCGGGGGCGGGTGTGCGATTCGAACCCGATAAGGCAGACGGGAATCCCGCCGACATGAGCCTCCCACACGATGGCGTTCTCGCCGTCACGCCATCTCGCCCAGCGTTCGAATGGCTCATGATCGGTGTCGGTAACGGCGCGCATCAGCGATCGCATGAAGAACGGCTTCTTGCGTTTGCCGTTCAGCTCGGTAGAGAAGATGTCCCCTACCCGGGAGAGGTCCGACCCGGCGACAGCCTTGAGCGGTGACCCGCACACGTCCCGGTCAAACGGGTCGCTGGTCGGCGCCCGCCGAGGTCCGCTCTCCCCGGGGACGACGTAGGCGTGCTCGTAGTGGCGCAGCAGCAGAGCGCACGCCTCCGCTAGGGTCGGCGCCCAGTATTGCCCCTGACCGTTGGGGCCCATGATCCGGTCGAATCCGCCGATGCCGAAGTTGTCCTCGGCGGACACCCCGCCGGAAAACTCCAGCGAGCTCTTGCCCGTCAGTACCATGGCACTGGCCGGGGTCATCACCAGGATCCCCCGCGTGCTCATGAGCATGGTGGCCGCGGCGTTCCAGTACGGCTGCCCGCCGACGTTGATCCCGGTGACCACCACGTTGACGTCGCCGCCCGCCTGGGTGAACTCGATCAGGCGGCGCAGCACGGCGGCGATCCAGTCCATGTTCTCGGTGCCGCTGTCCCAGGCGATGCGGGCACCTGAGGAAAGCGCGAACCACTCGACGGGAACCTCAAGCTGACGGGCGAGGGCAAGCGCGGCCAGGATGCGCCGGCACTCCGCCTCGGCGAGGTTGCCGAGACCCGAGGTCGGGTCGCTAAGGATCGCCACGCGGCGCATGCCGTCAGGCACCAGCCTGGTGTAGCTGGTGATCACGCCGGTCACGATCCCGGCACGATTGCGGCCGTATGGCCGGCTGACCGGGACGAGCCGCTCGCCGCCGTCGTCGAGGTCGTACTCGGCGAACTCGCCGGCCGGGAAGTCGGCGGCCGCGCCGCGCGGCGGCGTCAGCATGCGGATGAGCTCATATGGATAGGGCACGCCGAGGCGCTGCGAGCGGAGCAGCTTCTGCTTGTACTCGGTCAGCGGCTGGATGGGCCGGTCGGAAAGCGGCCGGGATCGCACGGTGACCGCCCGTTCGGTGACATTCTCGACATCCAGCACCGCATCATGGCTTTCGCCGCCGGCCTGGTCCGGCGTGCGGATCCGGACCGTGATCTTCTCCAGGCCGAGGCCGCTAGCGGTGGGCGCCAGCCGGTGGGCCACGTCACGCCAGGCGCCGGGGGCGACTTCCCATGCCGGGCGCACGTAAAGGATCACCCGGCTGAGTGGGGGCCGCCGTTCCGGCGGCTGGCGGCCGAGCGCATGACGGATGTCGGCGAAGGCCTGGGTGAGCATCGCCTCCAGGTGCGGGAAGCCGATGACCCGGCCAGCAGAGTCACGGGCGGGGGTGAGGTCGCGCACCTCGGCCATCGCGATCAGGCGCTGGTCCTTCGGGTTCTGGATGGCGACCGCATGAAACAGGTACACATCTTCGGCGCTCGACAATCGCTGCAGCTCGAAGTTGGACAGCCGCCACAAGTCGAGGCGCTCGGCGATCATCGGGTGCATGTTGCGATACAGCGGATCCTCGCTGAAACCGGCTTCGCCGTGCCGGTATGTGAAGTGCTGGGTGCGCAGGTGTTCCGCGGCTTGTCCGGCTCCCCCGGGACGGCTCGCGTTGGTGATCGTGATGTCCAGGCGATGCAGCGGGCGCCCGAAGTCGGTCTGCGCGAGCAGGCCGGCCAGCTCGGCGGCCATCGACCCGGCATCCAGCCACCCGCTGACCCGCCAGGACTCGAGGTCTACCACGACCCCCTGGTCCGGCGGCAGCGCACCCAGGAACGGCTGCAGCCGGCGGGCGAAGTCGGGCAGGTCGTCGAGGGAAACGTACCCGTGGACCAACTGCACGGACTGCCCGTTCTCGGCGTAGCTGGCCAGGCAGGCCAGGTGCGGGCCGAACGCCTGGCACCGCAGCTGGCGCAGCTCGCGGATCCGGTAGAACCGGCGGGCCCGGACTTGCAGTAGCCGGGCCTTCGTGGCGGCGTCCGCGACGCGGTATCTGTCTCGCAACAGCGCGCGCATCGGCAGCGGGCACCACACGAGCCGATCGGCGAGTTCGGTGAAATCACTCCGGGGGTGGGCTTCGAACTCGTCCAGGCAGCGTTCCATTTCCGCATAGACCTGCGCGCGCGTGCGCCTGAGCAAGGGCGCGTCCACGTAGCCGAAGCGCACATCGCGGGCCAGGTCGCAGACGTCCTGCTGACGTTGCTGCGTGGAGGCGATAAGGCGGTCGAGCACCGTGAGCCGGTCGTCGGTCATCAGCGCCGTCAGGGTGTCGCACCGGCGCAGCCACCGGCTCAGGATCGCCATGACGACGGGCGCGGCACGCTGGACCCGCGCAACAGACTGGTAGATGCGCAGCAGGGACTGCTCCAGCTCCGGGGTACGTCGCAGCGACCGGACGCCGTAGCGCGCCAGGGTGCCCCGTAGCTGGTCGAGGAACGGAGTGGGCAGCCCGCTAGGGTCGAGGGTAGCCAGGTAGGTGAACAGGTAATCTTCCGGGCTGCGGGAGTATTCATCCTCGGTCTCGTCCGGCTCTCGCCGCGTTAGTGCGGTGATGTCAGCGAAAATCTCAACCAGCTCCTGTTCCTCGCGGAGCAGGCCGGAATCGGCCGGGTCGACGGCGTCCAGCATGGCCTCCCGCCGTCTGCCCAGTTCGCGGGCGGCGGCGTCGGCGATGTCATAGCCGAGCAGATAACTGCGCAGGGCCGTGAACCCGCCGTCTGGTGACCCGGGCTGGTCAGCTGCGGCGGCGAAGCGCAGCCGCGGGCCGGTCGCGGTCTGCGGATCCGGCTCATCCGCTGGCTGCAGCTGCACCAGCGGCGTCCCGGCCTCCACATGAGTGTTGACCGAGGCGAGCACCGCGCGGATCGTGCCGGAGAAAGGAGCCGTGATCGCCGTCTCCATCTTCATGCTCTCGACCACCACGAGCGGATCCCCGGTCCGGACCGCATCGCCCGGGGCGACCTGGACGGCCACCACGAACGCAGGCGCCGGAGCGCGGACGCGGCTGCCGCCACGCCGGGTGATGACGTGGGGCATGCCGTCCACCTCGACGATCAGCCTTGGTCCCCGACCGCCTGCCACGACGCGATGACGCCGCCCGAAGCACGTCACGACCCGCTCGTAGCGCCCGAGGTGCTGAACGTTCGCGTCGATCACGCCATCGCCGACCTCGACTCGGTAGCGGCCGCCGCCCAGGCAGCACACGTGCATCAGGTACGGGTTGCCGTGAAGGCTCAGCTCCACCTGGTGGCCTGCATCCGCAGGGAGCTCCGGCCGGCCGCGGGCCGCGGCCGCGAAGAAGGCCGCCTGGACAGCGGCCTGGTCGTCCTCTGCCGCCTCGATGGCTCCTTGCAGCAGCGCCACGGGATGCTGCGGCGGAAGATGCTCCCCCGCCGCGGTCAGCCGGTCAAGCCACCCGCGGTCGTAGCTGCCCGCACAAAACTCGGGCCGGTCGATCAGGGTAAGCAGCATGGCCTTGCTGGTAGTCCCGCCGTCAACCACGACGACCGACTGCATCAGGCTGCGGTGCAGCCGGCTCAGCGCCTCACGCCGGTCCCGCCCCCAGGCCGCCACCGTGGCGATGACCGAGCCGGACGCGGCGGTGATCTCGTCGCCCTCCCCCACGCCGACATCGACGCGGATCCCGGCGCCCGATGGCGGTCGCAGTGCGACCACCCGGCCTGGCGTGGCGGCGAAGGCGTGTTCTGGGCCTTCCGCCGCCAGGCTGACCTCGATGGCGTGCCCCCGGGCCGGTGCCGGGCTCCCGGACAGCCGGCCGCCACGGGCGATGTCCAGTTGCAGCTTGGCCAGGTCGAGTCCGGTGGTCAGTTCGGTGACCAGGTGCCCAGACGGCGGCTGGACCCGGAAATCGGTGAACAGGAACTGCCGCGTCACCGGATCGATTCCGAACTCGGCCGACCCGGTGCCGCGGAAGCCCGCGGCCGAGCACAGCCGGATGGCAGCGTCGCGCAACGCCTGCTCGCCGGCCTCGTCGAGCCGCGTGCAGGCCGACTCAACGATGACCGGCTGATTCCGCTGCCGGATGCTGCCGTCGCGGACGCCGACCGTCCAGACCGTGCCGAAGTTATCAGCCACCACCTGGACTTCCACGTGGCGCGCGGCCGGGCCGGGCGGCGCGCCAGGGCCGGCGGGCCACGGGACGGCCGGAACACCGACACTCTCGGCAAGCTGCCTGGTCCGCGTCTTGTCGCCGAGCAGGCGGATGACATCACTGCCCGGACCGACGAACGTGATGCCCTCGCGCTCGCACAACCGGGCAAGCTCGGCTGGGTCGGCGATGAGATCCCAGCCCGCCCAGAGGGCGTCGGCACGCGTCTGGTGCAGCGCCGCCAGCAGCCGGACCGGGTCGAGGCGGGTGCCGTGATGACGGCCGGTGCCGGCGAATGCCGCCGGGCTGAGCAGCATGACCTCGTCTGCCTCCCGCACGATCGCCGCTGCCGTTCCCCGCAGGCACAGGGCGATCGTGGTTATCCGGTCGGCGGACTCCCGGTTCAGCTCCGCGACCGCGGATATGCAGCGCATAGCCGGTTCCCCACGATCGATGATGGCGAGCCTTTGCATAGCCGTCATGTCGGCTCCTCAGTCGCGGCGCATCTGTCGCGGATAGTTCAAGTATCGGACGCCGCGCATCTTCCTCAGAGGTTCCCGGCGTTCAGCCGCGATGTCCGGTGCCGCGGGCTAGCCCTGTCAGATAATGCGGGTAAGGTGCGACATCCTGACCCGACGGCAAACCGGGGAGCGACGTGAATGCACAGGCCGGGTCGACTGCCTACGCTCTGCTCACCGACGGGACCACGATCGAGATCCGGCCCGCACGGCCTGACGATTTCGATGCGGTCCGGGACATGCACGCCACGATGTCCACGGAAAATCTGTATCTGCGCTTCTTCGGTGTGAGCCGCAGCGCGGCCGAGGGAGAGGCGCGCCGGGTATGCCGGGAGCCCGGGCCGGACCACGGCGCGCTGCTGGCGATACTGGCGGGCCAGGTGGTCGGCTGCGGCAGCTACGAGGTGGCGGGCGACGGCTCCCGGTCGGCGGAGGTGGCGATGGCGGTCGCCGATGCCATGCACCGCCGCGGTGTCGGCACGCTGCTGCTCGAGCACCTGGTCTCGCTGGCCCGCGGCCGGGGGGTCCGCACCTTCGTCGCGGAGACGCTGAGCAAGAACGCGCTCATGATGCAGGTGTTCGCCGACGCTGGGCTGGGGGTGCACCGCGCCCTGGTAGATGGTGTATACCAGGTCAGGTTCCCGCTGCCGGCCGGCGAGGGCGATGCCGGCCTCGGCGCCTATCGTGATGCGGTCGCCGAACGGGAGCGGTCGGCTGACGTGGCGAGCCTGCGGTACGTGCTGACCCCGGCCTCGGTCGCCGTCATCGGCGCGAGCCGACGTCCCGGGTCGGTCGGGCGGGCCATCCTGCAGAACATCATCGACGCTGGCTTCCCCGGCCGGGTCTATGCGGTCAACCCGAGCGCGGCCGAACTGGACGGCGTGCCCTGCGTGCCGTCGGCGGCTGCGCTGCCCGAGCAGGTTGACCTGGCGGTCATCGCCGCGCCGACGGCCGCCGTCCTCGGTATCGCGGAAGACTGCGGACGGCGGGGCGTCAAGGCCCTGATCGTGACCACGCCAGGCTTGGACCGCGCGGCCCGGGCCGAACTGCTGGGTATCTGCCGCCGCCACGGCATGCGGCTGGTCGGGCCGACCTGCTTCGGCGTGGCCAACACGGCCATTTCCCTGGACGCGACGTTCGGGGCCCGCCATCCCCGGCCAGGAATGGCCGGCCTGGCCATGCAGTCCGGCGGCGTCGGCGTGGTCCTGCTCGAGCATCTGTCCCGGCTCGGCATCGGGATCTCCTCCTTCGTCTCCCTCGGCGACAAGGACGACGTGTCCGGTAACGACATGCTGCTGTGGTGGAAGTCCGATGCGGCGACCAAGCTGGCCTTGCTCTACCTGGATTCATTCGGGAACCCGCGCAAGTTCGCCCGGACGGCCCGTGCCGTCGGCCGCACCATGCCGATCCTCACGGTGAACGTGGGCCGGTCCGCGGCGAGCCGGCGCCTGGCCGCGATTCGCGCGGCGGCCGTCCCGCAGCTCACCAGGCAGGCCCTGTTCGAGCAGGCCGGCGTGATCGCCACCGCCAACTTCGGCGAGCTACTCGATGCCGCGGCGCTGCTCGCATCCCAGCCAGTGCCCGGGGGACGCAGGGTTGGCGTGGTGTCCAACACCCGTGGCGGCGGGATGCTCGCCGCCGATGCGTGCGGCGACGTGGGCCTGGAGGTCGCCAGCCTGGCCGGCGATACCCAGCGGGCGCTGGAGGACCTGCTCCCCGCCGATGCCGTGGTGACCGGGCCGGTCGACACCACGGCGGTGGTCTCGTCCGGTCTCTTCCGCCGGTGCCTGGAGCTCGTCGGCGCCGACCCGGGCGTCGACGCGGTCCTGGCGCTGACGGTCAGGACCGCGACCAGCGACCTGCTTCCCGAGGTGCGCGCCGCGCGGCTGCCGGTGCCGATCGCCGTGGCGGTGATGGATCAGGTTGAAGGGGTCCGGCTGCTGCCAGGTCCGGGCACGGGTCAGGCTGATGGGGTCCAGCTGCCGCCAGGCCCGGGCGAGGACTCCCCCGCCGTCCCCGCCTATGCCTATCCCGAATCCGCGGCCCGCGCGCTCGGCCACGCCGCGCGCTACGGATCGTGGCGGGCGACTCCACCCGGAACCGTCCCGGTCCTGGCAGGCCTGCGCCAGGACAAGGCGAGAGAGCTGGTCGCCAGCTTTCTCGCCGCGGCCCCGGCGGGAGGCTGGCTGCCCCGGGGGCAGACCGTGGAGCTGCTCGGCTGCTACGGCGTGCCGCTGGCCGACAGTATCGCGGTTAGCACCGAGCCGATGATCACCGGCGGCGTAGGGGTGACGATCAGTGTGCTCGAGGAGCAGGTGTTCGGCCCGCTGGTGCTGTTCGGGCTGGCTGACGAGGCCGCGGACATCCTGGCCGACCGCGCCGCCCGGCTTGCCCCCCTGACCGAAGCTGACGCCGACGACCTGATCGGCTCGGTACGCGCCGCCCCGCGACTGCTCGGACGCTCCGGCGTCCCCGCCGCCGACCTGGCTTCGCTCCGGGACATGCTGCTGCGGGTTTCCCAGCTGGCCGACGATCTTCCGCAGGTCGCCGAGCTGGAGCTGAGCCCGGTCGTCGCCCGCCCCGATGGTGCCCTGGCCGTCGACGGCCGGGTCCGCATCCAGGCTGCCGAGCCCGCCGACGTCTACCTGCGCCAACTGCGCTAACGCGCCGGGTCGCCGGCGAGGAAGCTGGTGATCAGCGGGCCGACTTGGTGAGCGCTGTCGAGCAGGACCAGGTGCCCGCCGCCCCGCACCGTGTGCAGCGTGGCCTGGGGCATCAGCATGGCGATGATCCGGTGGTTCACCAGCGGAGTGACGGGGTCGTCGTCGCCGGCGACCACCAGGGTGGGCTGGCCGATGGCCCACAGCCACGGCAGGCTCGTCCAGCCGAACAGGGGGGCCATCCGGTACAGGGCGGCCAGGGTGTCGGTGGGACGCCGGATGTGCATCGAGCGGACAAGCTCCGGCTCGGTGCGCAGCCGCCCGCCGAACATCGCCCCGGCCACCCGCTCCAGCCGCTCCGGATGGTAGCTGCGCGGGTGGATGAAGTGCCAGAGAGCTTCGAGGTTGCCGGGCATGGCGAAGCCGCCGAAGGATGTCGAGGCCAGCACCAGCCGGCGAACCCGGCTGGGATACGAGAACGCCATCTGCTGGGCGACCGCGCCGCCGAACGAGGCGCCGAGCACGTGGGCGGATGGTATGCCGAGTTCGTCGAGCACCTCGGCGCCGAAGCGGGCCAGCGCCCACATGGTGAGCGGGAACGCGGGCATCTGCGACTGGCCGATGCCCGGCGGGTCGAAGGCGATCGTGCGGAACCCGTCCAGATGGGGAAGCAGTTGTTCCCACAGGCCCACCTCGCCCCAGATGCCGGAGTAGAGCAGCAGCGGCTCGCCTTCCCCGCGGATCTGGGCATGAATCCGCAGCCCCCTGATCCGTAGCTGCTCGTCCCTGGTCGGCACGGCCGACGTCGCTGTTGTCATTGGAACCTCCCGGAGGCTATATCCGAGGGCCGAGGCGGTCAGACCGCTCGCACCTGGCGGGCGCTCATCCGACAGGCCACCTTACCGAACAGTAATAATAATACCGAACGGTCGGTAATTATCGTACCGAGCGGGATGCGTGCATACGGAAAGCCGAGCGGTCGGTAGTCATCGGGCCGAGCGGAGCGCGCGTGATGTGCGACACGCAAACCAGCGGACCTCGGGCCATGAGCCTAAGGACCTTCGGCCGTGGTTACCCAACCGAACGACCCGTAGCGTCCCGCGCATCGACAGTCTCGGACTGACTGGCCAGCCGTAACCAGGCGAGAAAGAAGAGGCCCCTGCTCGGGTGCTTGGAGGCGAAACCGATGTACACATTCGCCCAGCCATTCGGCCGAGCCCTCAGCACCGCCGCCGGATCCGTTGCCGTTGTCTGTCAGGACCGTCGCCGTAGCTACGCCGAGCTTGGCTCGCGATGCCGCCGCCTGGCCGGCGCGATGCGCGAGCTCGGCCTGGTCCCGCAGGACCGCGTCGGGGTCATCGCGCTCAACTCTGACCGTTACCTCGAGCTCTACCTGGGGCTCCCGGCTGCGGGTTTCGTGCTGGTCCCGGTCAACTCGCGGCTAGCTGCCGCGGAGATGCGCGCCATCCTGGCGGACGCCGGGGCGAGCGTGGTGTTCGCCGACGCCGACTACCCGGGTGCCGCAGCCGTCGGCCAGGTGCTCACGATGCCGGACGACTACGAGAACCTGATCGCCTCGGCCGGCGAGGTTCCCCTCGGCGACGGGGTGGCCGAGGACGATCTGGCTGCCCTGTTCTACACCTCCGGTACCACGGGGGCGGCGAAGGGCGCGATGCACACGCACCGGAGCCTGGTCTCCAGCGCGATGCATTTCATGGCCACCTGGCCCTTCGACCGGCAGACGCGATGGCTCGTGGCCTCCCCGATGTTCCATACCGGCGGGATACTCGCGACGCTGGCCACGGTCTGGGCCGGCGGGACCCACGTCATCATGCCCAGGTTCGACCCCGATCTGGCGGTCGACCTCATCGAGCGCGAGGCGGTCACGCACACGCTGCTCGTCCCCACCATGCTCGCTGCGGCGGCCAGAGCGCAGCTCGCCCGGCCGCGGAACGTGGGTTCGCTGCGGTACCTGAGCCACGGCGCCTCGCCCATTTCCGCCGAGACGCTCAGGCGGACCCGCCAGGCCTTCCCCGGTGCCGAGCTGCTGCACGTGTACGGCACCACGGAAACCACTCCGATCACCACGCTGCTGCCGCACGAGGAGCGCATCCTCGGCACCCCGCTCGTCCGCTCGTGCGGCCAGCCCGCCGTCGGCGTCGAGATACGGGTCGTCGGTACATCCCGGGCCGACGTGCCGCCGGGCACGGTCGGCGAGATCGCCGTGCGCAGCCCCAGCGTCATGGCCGGCTACTGGCGGAACCCGCACGCGACGGACGAGGTCATGATGCGCGGCGACTGGTACCTGACCGGCGACCTCGGGTACACCGACGACGCCTCGTACCTCTACCTGGTCGACCGGGTCAAGGACATGATCGTCAGCGGCGGCGAGAACATCTACTCCACCGAGGTGGAAGACGCGCTGGCCGCCCATCCCGCGGTCGAAGAGGCCGCCGTCTTCGCCGTTCCCGACCCGCGCTGGGGCGAGGCAGTCTACGCGGTCGTGTTCTCCCCGCGGGATGTCACAGCCGACGAGCTGGCCGCGCACTGCCGCGACCGGATCGCCGGATTCAAGGTACCCAGGTGCATCGAGTTGCGCACCGAGCCGCTGCCCAAATCGGCGGCAGGCAAGATCCTCAAGCGAGATCTGCGCGAACCGCACTGGGCCGGTCAGCACACGCAAATCTCGGGAGGCTAGCCATGCGCAGCACGATGATGGACTTTCCGCTCACGGTCGGGCACATCTTCGAGCACGGCCGGACCCTATATGCCGACAGCGAAGTCGTCACCAGCGAGGCCGAGGGCGCGCGCCGGATCGAGTTCGGGGCCCTGGCGGACCGCGCGGATCAGCTGGCGGCCGGGCTGCGCCGCCTGGGCGTCAAGCCCGGCGACCGGGTGGCCACCTTCGCCTGGAACAGCCAGGAGCACCAGGAGGCGTACTTCGCCATCCCCGGCATGGGATCGGTGATGCACACCATCAACATCCGGCTGTCGGCGGAGCAGATCCGGTACATCATCGGCCATGCCGAGGACTCCGTGATGCTCGCCGACGCCAGCCTGGCCCCGGTCCTCGGGCCGGTGCTGGCGGCCGGCGGCGATGAGCTCAAGACGCTCCGGCACCTCGTCGTGTTCGGCGAGGGCGACCGTTCCGCGCTGCCCGGGCACATCGACTACGAGGAGCTGCTCGCCGCGGAGCGGCCCGGGTACCCGTGGCCGGAGATCGACGAGCACGCGGCCGCCGCGATGTGCTACACGAGCGGGACCACCGGTTTGCCGAGGGGCGTCGTGTACAGCCACCGCTCGACGTTCCTGCACTCACTGGGGGTGTGCTCCGGCGAGGCCCTCGGGCTCAGCCAGTACGACCGCCTGCTGCCGGTCGTGCCCATGTTCCACGGCAACGCCTGGGGGATGCCGTACGCCGCCTGGCTGGTCGGCGCCGACCTGCTGCTGCCGAACCGGTTCACGCAGGCAGGCCCCCTGACCCGGTTCATCGCGGCGGAGCGGGCCACCCTGGCCATGGCCGTCCCCACGGTGTGGTACGACGTGCTCGCCCTGGACCCGGGAAGCGTCGACCTGACCTCGCTGCGCATGATCATGTGCGGCGGGGCCGCTGTCCCGCGCAGCCTGATCGAGGCCTACCAGGAGCGGTTCGGCGTGCGTGTCGTCCAGGGCTGGGGCCTGACCGAGACCAGCCCGGTCGCGGCCCTGTCCTTCCCGCCCAAGCGCGGCCCGGCGGAACGCGCGATGGATTACCGGGCCACCGCGGGGCGTCCCCTCGGCGGCGTGGAAGCCCGGGTCGTGGACGACGAGGGCAAGGTGCTGCCCCGCGACGGGCACGCCACCGGCGAGATCGAGGTGCGCGGGCCGTGGGTGGCGGCCGCCTACTACAAGGACCCGGCGCCGGAGAAGTTCCGCGACGGCTGGCTGCGTACCGGCGACGTCGGCCGGATCGACGCCAGGGGCTACATCACGATCAGCGACCGGGCCAAGGACGTCGTCAAGTCGGGCGGCGAATGGATCTCCACCCTGGAGCTGGAATCCGCCATCCTCACCCACCCGGCGGTCCGCGAGGCCGCGGTCATCGCCGCGCCCGACGAACGGTGGGGTGAGCGGCCGCTGGCGTGCATCGCCCGCAGGCCGGGCCGGTCGGTGAGCCCGGACGAGCTCCGGGCGCACCTGTCCGGCCGGGTGGTGAAGTGGTGGCTCCCGGAACAGTGGGCGTTCGTAGACGAGGTCCCGCGTACGAGCGTGGGCAAGCACGACAAGAAGCTGCTGCGAGAGCGCTACACCGAAGGCAGCTTGAACGTCGTGGTCAGTGATGAGCCACCCAAAGCGCACCCGGCCACGTAGCTGCGTCACCTACAGGAGGGTGTCATGTCAGAAGCCGTTATCGCCGCCATCGGCCGGACGCCGATCGGCCGCGCCGTCAAGGGCTCGCTCATCGAGCAACGGCCCGACGATCTCGGTGCCTATGTCGTGGCCGAGGTGCTCAAGCAGGTCCCGCAACTGGACCGCGGACAGGTCGAGGACGTGATCTGCGGCTGCGCCCTGCCCGGCGGCGAGCAGGGGCACAACCTGGGACGGATCATCGGCATCCTGGCCGGGATCGACGCTCCGGGGACGACAGTCAACCGCTACTGCGCGTCGTCGCTGCAAGCGGTCCGGATGGCCTTCCATGCCATCAAGGCGGACGAGGGCTCCGCGTTCGTGTGCGCCGGTGTCGAGTCCAGCACCCGCTCGCCGCTCGGCCTATTCGCGGACCAGGCTGAAACGCGGAACCCTCGGCTTTTCCCCGGGAACCGGGAGGGCCTCCCCGCGGCCTACATGAGCATGGGCGAGACGGCCGAGAACGTCGCCGACAAGTGCGGCATCACGCGCGAGGAGATGGACCGGTACGCCCTGCACAGTCACATGCGCGCGGTCATGGCCCGGAAGGACGGGATCTTCGCCCGGGAGATCATTCCGGTTCCGCTGCTTTCCGGCTCCACCATGACCGACGACGACGGGCCCAGGCCGGATACCACCCTGGAGAAGCTCGCCACGCTCAAGCCGGTCTTCCGCGAGGGCGGCCGGGTGACCGCCGGGAACTCGTGTCCGCTCAACGACGGTGCGGCGGCCGCCGTGGTGATGTCACGGACACGTGCCAGGCAGCTCGGGATCGAGCCGATCGCCCGCATCGTCTCGGCCGGCGTCAGCTCCCTGGAGCCCGAACTGATGGGCCTGGGCCCGATCGAGTCCAGCCGGCAGGCGCTGGCCCGGGCCGGGATGACCATCGATGACGTGGACGTGGTGGAAATCAACGAGGCCTTCGCGGCCCAGGTCATCCCGTCGGCGAGAGGGCTCGGCATCGACCCGTTCGGCGACACGCTGAACCCGCACGGCGGAGCCATCGCCCTGGGCCACCCGTTCGGCATGACCGGGGTGCGCATCCTGGCCACGCTGCTGAACGACCTCCGGACCCGCGACGAGACGATCGGGCTCGAGACGATGTGCGTCGGCGGCGGGCAGGGCATGGCGATGATCATAGAAAGGCTGTCATGACAACTCCACGCGGCAAGGCACCGCTGAAGGAAAGTAACGGGCATCAGCCGGTCACACCGGCGCGCGAGGCGCATCGCGCGCAGGCGGCGCAGGAGCATGAGGATCTCGCGGACACCGCGGCTCAGCTGGCAGGCGGCGCAGAGGCGGCCCTCGGACCTGGCCCCTTCGCTGGCCTGGGCCCCCGCGAGGCCATAGGCGCACTGCGGTTCCTCGGCCAGCAGGCGGTGCGGGAGCCGCTGACGCTGGTGCGGGACACGCCCGGGACTGCCCGGGAACTGCTGCGGATCGCGCTCGGCAAGTCGCAGGTGGCGCCGGAAAAGGGAGATAAGCGGTTTGCCGATCCGGCGTGGCGGGAGAACGCCCTGTACCGCAGGACGATGCAGACGTATCTCTACTACGGGTCAAGGGTCGACCCCTTCATCGACAGTCTCGGCATCGAGGGCGTGAACCGCGAGCGGGCGCGCTTCGGGCTGGTCTTGCTCCGGGAGGCGCTGGCACCCACCAACTTCTTCCTGACCAATCCCGCGGCCATCAAGCGCTATATCGACACCGGCGGCGTCAGCATCGGCCGCGGGATGGCCAACATGGCCGGGGACATGCTCCACAACCACGGCATGCCGTCGATGGTCGACCGCAGGCCGTTCAAGGTAGGCGAGACCATCGCGGCGACGCCCGGCGCGGTCGTTCACAGGACCGAGGTTTTCGAGCTGATCCAGTACACCCCGCAGACCGACATCGTCTACCAGCGCCCCATACTCATGGTGCCCCCGCAGGTGAACAAGTACTATGCGCTTGACCTCTCACCAGGCCGCAGCCTGTACGAATACCTGCTCAAGCGCGGCATCGGCGTGTTCGGGATAAGCTGGCGCAACCCGACAGGGGCGCAGCGCGACTGGAATTTCGACACTTATACGCGGGCGACGATCGAGGCGATCGACGTTGCCCGCGAGATCTCCGGTTCGCCGGATGTGAACATCATGGGCGGCTGCCTGGGCGGGATGACGGCCGCGATCACGCAGGCGCACCTCACCGCCCTAGGGGAGAACAAGGTTCACTCTGCGACGATGTTCGTCACCCTGCTCGACTGCGAGTCTGACGGGCGGATGTTCCTCTTCTCGACCCCGCAGTCCCTCGCGATCGCCAAGAAGGTGTCGCTCCGCAGCGGGGTGATCGACGGCTGGCAGATGTCGCAGATGTTCGCCTGGCTGCGCCCCAACGACCTGGTGTGGAACTACTGGGTGAACAACTACCTGCTCGGCCAGGACCCGCCGGCCTTCGACATCCTCGCCTGGAACGCGGATACGACCCGGCTGACGTGCAGCTTCCATCACCAGCTGCTCGACATGGTGGCCACCAACCAGCTCGTGCACCCGGGTGCCCTGAAGGTCCTCGGCACGCCGATCGACCTCTCCCGCATCACCTGCGACACGTACGTGGCGGCCGGGATGACCGACCACATCACGCCGTGGCAGACCTGCTACCGGACCACCCAGATGGTCTCCGGCCGTTCTCAGTTCGTCCTGTGCTCGAGCGGTCACATCCAGACCGTGGTGGCGGACCCGAAGCACCGCGGGCTCGGATACTACCTCAACCCGGAGACGCCACCCGATGCCGAGCAGTGGATGGCGGGCGCCGAGCGGCACGAGGGCTCCTGGTGGGAGCACTGGGTGGGCTGGCTGGCCGAACGCTCCGGCGAGCAGATCGCGGCACCCCGGTCCATCGGCAGCCGCCTCTTCCCGGCGAAGGAAGCAGCCCCAGGCAGTTACGTACATCTGTGAAGCGTGCCCAGCGGGCGCCCTTCTCCGGGCGGCCGTTAGCGACGACGGCCGGGGCTGGCCTGGTGCAGGCGCCACCAGGTCAGCCCCGCGAGAACCGCGGTGAGCGCCAGCTGCATCGCCATGTCCAGGAGCCAGATGTACGGGCTGTGCCGCCACAGCGGATCCGGCGTATTGCCCGGAGGCGGCGGGGTGACCTGGTTCAGGTTCACGGTGGACGCGGCGGCAGCGAAGCCCCACCGAGAGGGCGAGAGCCAGGAGAGCTGTCCGAGGCCGGCCATGCCGTTGAGACGGAAGACTCCGCCGCTCAGGACGACTTCGGCCAGGACCGTCACCACCAGCAGCGGCATCGTCTTGTCCGAGGAATTGACCACCGCCGAGATCAGCAGCCCAGCTGTCATCGACGCGATCGCGAGCACGGCTATCCCCAGCATGAGCTCCACGAGCGGAGCGTCCGTCAGGAAGGCTCCATGGCTGGGCAGCGGCCGCCCGGCCAGGCCTATCAGCACGAGCACCACCGCCTGCACCGCGCTGATCAAGCCGAGGACCGTGAGCTTGGAGGCCAGGTAGGCGCCTGGCGATAGCCCGGCCGCTCGTTCCCGGTTGTAGATCGGACGTTCCTTGACCAGTTCCCTGACGCCGTTGGCCACGCCGATGAGGCATGCGCCCATGACCAGGATCAGCAGGACTTGTATCGCGTTGCCGTTGCTCGTCCCGGTCAGCCCGCCCGGGTCCGGGATCGCCCTGACCAGGCCGCCGAGAATGATCGGCAGCAGCGCGAGCACACCCACGTAGTTGCGGTCCGAGGCGATGACCGCCAGATACCGCCTGACGAGGGTGGACAGCTGCGCGAGCCGGTTGGAGGACTTTGGCGGGGGCGGGGCCTCCCGGACGGCTGCCGCTGACGGGTGTCCGGCCGCCGCTGGCGCCGTCATGTAGCGGGCGAAGTACGCCGAGCGCCCGTACTCCCCGGCCCAGTCCCGGTCTGGTTCGGCCTCGAACGCCCGGAATACCTGCGCCCAGCCGGGCTGGCGGAAATGGCGCAGCCCGTCGGCGGGAGACCCGAAATAGGCGACCTTTCCGCCCGGCACGAGCACGAGCAGCCGATCGCAGACGTTGAGGTTCGCGACGCTGTGGGTGACCACGATAACCGTCCGCCCGTCACGGGCCAGGCCGGACATCATCTCCATCACCGACATGTCCAGGCCGGGGTCCAGGCCGGACGTGGGCTCGTCCAGGAACAGCAGCGAAGGCTTCGTCAGCAGCTCAAGGGCGACGTTGACGCGCTTTTGCTGGCCGCCGGAAAGAGAGGACGTGCGCGTATCGGCGTGCGCCGTCAGCGACAGCTCGCCGAGCACCTCACCGATCCTTCGCGTCCGCTCGGCCGGGCTGGTGTCGCGCGGGAACCGGAGTTCGGCCGCATACCCCAGCGCCCGGTGCGCGGACAATTGCGTATGCAGGATGTTCTCCTGGGGCACTAGGCCGATCCGGTGCCGCAGTTCGGAGTAGTTGGCATAAAGATCGCGCCCGTCATACAGCACCGAGCCAGCGGTGGCTGGCCGCATGCCGGTCAGCGCGCCGAGCAGGGTCGACTTGCCTGCGCCGCTTGGCCCGATCACGCCAAGCAGGCACCGCTCGCCAAGCGGGAAGCTGACGTCGCCCAGCAGCACCTTGCCGTTGGGCAGCGTGACGGTGAGTCCGCGGGCGTCGAGGGAGATGTCACCGCCGTCGACGAACTCTTGCAGCTCGTCTCCGACGAGACGGAAGGTAGCAGGGCCGATGCCGACGACGTCGGCTTCGGTCACCGTGCCCTTGGTGATCCGCTGGCCGTTCAGGAACGTGCCGTTGTGGCTGCCTAGGTCGGCGATCTCGTACTCGCCTCCGGGCAACCTGCGCAGCTCTGCGTGACGGCGCGAGACGCCCAGATCCGCCACCACGATGTCGTTATCGCCGGCGCGGCCGATACGCAGCACCTTGGCGGGCAGCCGCATGACGGCGCTCGGGAACCGGTCGCCCGCCGTCCGCTGGGCAGACCAGACGGCCGTAGCGGACGGTTGCGCCGGGGCACCGCGATCCGGCGTGTCCGTGATCGAGCAGGAGACGACCGGGCCCGCCTCCGGGTGGCCGAGCCGGACCTGGCAGGAATCCGTGATGTCGAGGCGCCGTACCCGCTGGCCGGCGGCGAACGTGCCGTTGGTGCTCTTGACGTCCTCGAGCAGCCAGTGGCCGTCCGCTACCTTCAAGACCGCGTGCCGCCAGGAGACCAGTGGCTCATCGACCACGATGTCAGCCGCCGGATCGCGGCCAATCCAGTAGGCGGGTCCCGCCTGCAGCGTCCGGCCGGAACCCTGCGCTCGCACCACAAGCGGCGGGGCGGCCCCATAGGAGGCACCGTGGGAGGCGTCATGGGAAAGAGCGTCCTCGGCGGTCATCTGCTCACCCTCTTTATCGGTCGAGGTTGCGCTGGCCACACCACGGTTGGTGGCACGTTCCTTATTGTCATCCGCTCAGGCTCACGGTTACCAGGTCCCGGTCGATCGGAGCGACCTAGCGCCGGTGGGCGTAAGTCCGGGCGGTCGGCTCATTCCGGCCGACGACGCCTGTCCCAGTCGGGGCCAGCATGCGATAGAGGGACTCCCACTCGCCCAGCCAGCGCTGTCGCTCATGGCCGCTGATGATCCGCAGGCTGCCCGCGGACATCCTGGCGCGCAAGCACGGGTCGGAACACAACAGGTCCAGGTAGGCCGCTACCTCGGCGGCGTGCCCGGGACGGGCCAGGAACCCGTTGTACCCGTGGCGGACCAGTTCCCCGAGGGCGTAGGCGTCAACGGCTACCACGGGCAGGCCGGTGGCCATCGCTTCCATCGTGGTGAGGCTCTGCAACTCCGCCTCGGACGCGATGGCGAAGACGTCGGCCAGCCGGTACAGGCCGGGAAGATCGGATCCGGGGACGAAGCCAAGGAACCGCACCTTCCCGGCGAGGCCAAGCCGCTGCGCCTGCGCTCGCAGCCTGCCCTCGTCCGGCCCGGTGCCGATCATGGCGATCTGCGTGTCCTGGTTCTTGGGTCCCAGCCTGGCCGCCGCGTCCAGCAGGACGTCCGTGCGCTTTTCCGGGCTGAGCCTGCCGACCGACAGGATCAGCGGTCGGCCGGCGGGCAGTCCGTAGCGATGCCGGATCCGGGCATCGGCCGGGCCTGGCGAGTACGCGCCCAGGTCGACTCCGTTCGACAGGACCCCGGACGGCACGCGCAGCCCTCGCTCGCGCAGCAATCCCAGTGCAGTCGCGGTGGGCGCGGTGACATAGCTGCATTTGTTCGAGAACCCGACGACGTGACGATAGAAAAGGGCGTCAAGGGCTCGTGATCGCGGAGCCGTGGATGGGCGGACGTTGGCCGGCAGGTAGTGGTTCGTGTAGACCACCGGAACGCGCCGCCGGCCCGCCCCGATCCGGGCCATGACCCCGAGCGTCACCGGGGAATGAATGTGGGCCACGTCGGGCGCGAACGAGGCGATCAGCTTGCCTGCCGCAGAGGCCGGAAGGCAGCCCAGCCGCATACCTTCGTACCACGGCCAGCGCAATGAGCCGCGATACGTGACGCTCACCTGCTCGGCGGTGACGACCCGGCCACGCCAGCCCGGGCTGGGCACGACCAGTGCCACTTGGTGTCCGCGCTTGGCCAGGCCCCGCGCGAGTTCCCTGGTGACTGTCGGAACACCGCCGACCATGGATTCGTACTGGTCAGTGACCACCATGATGCGCATCTTGATCACCGCCCGGTCCGTCGCACATAAAGCCACACGGCCAGTGGCGTCATCGTGGCGAGCAAGGTCAGTGACCACAGCGCCGACGCCAGCTCGGGGTGCTGCATCGGCCAGGAATGGATGGCGGCGGCAGGATCGGGATTCCCGAGCAGCTGGCGGCAGGCGGCAGCGAGCACGCTGACGGGATTCCAGTTCGCGATGCCGCGCAGGACGGCGGGCAGGCTGGTCGTGGATATGAAGGCGTTGGAGGTGAGCGACAGCGGCACGATCACGGTCAGCCCCACAGCCTGGGCCGATTCCGGTCCCCGGGCGATCAGGCCGACGCATGCCCCGGCCCACGCGGCGGAGTACGCGAAGAGCAGCGCGAGCACAATCGCGAGGAGAATGTCGGCGAGGCCGGCGTGAATTCGCCAGCCCACGGCCAAGCCGCCCACTACGGTAACCGTGACGCCGACCAGGGTCATGACGAGATCGGCCAGGGTGCGGCCGCCGATGACGGCTGCGCGCGACATCGGCAGCGAACGGAAACGGTCGATGAGGCCGGTGGACAGATCGACGGCGAGCCCGATCGCCGCCCCTTGGGCCGTGCCCCCCATGTTCACCGCGACGATGCCGGCGATGAGGTAATCACGGTAGTTGCCGTGCCCCGGGAGGCTGATGGCGCCGCCGAACACGTAGCTGAACAGGAGAACGAAGGTCAGCGGCTGAACGGTGACGTTCAGCAGCTGCTCCGGGGTAGTCGCGATCCGCGCCAACGTGCGCCAGGTCAGCACCCACACGTCGCTGAGCGCCCAGCGCAGGCGATCTAGCCAACCCTGGCCGACCGCCTCCGGAGCCGACCAGGCCAGGTCCGGGTCGGCAGGCTCAGGGCCATGAAGATCAGGCGGCCTGCAGACCACGGTGCTCATGCCGCCACCGGACCGGTAAGCGAGGCAAACACGTCATCGAGAGAAGGCTGCCGAACGGCGATGTCGTCGACGTCTATCCCCGCCGCGTCGAGCAGCCTGACGATCTCGGTGACCAGCCCGGGACGCGGGATTACGGGAACGTCCAGCCCGCGGTGTCCGGCCAGCCGACGGACGGGACCGGCCGCGTAGCCGGAGATCTCTTCGGCCACGCGGGTCAGCGACACGGTTGCAGGCACGGTCAGCCGCAGGCGCGAGGTTCCGACCCGGGCCTTGAGCTCGGCCGGGCTCCCCTCGGCCGTGACGCGGCCGCCGTCAATGACGCAGATCCGGTCGGCCAGGCGGTCGGCCTCGTCCAGGTACTGGGTGGTCAGCAGCAGCGTGGTACCGGCGCCGACAAGCTCGCCGATGATGCCCCACAGGGTCAGCCTGCTCTGCGGATCGAGTCCCGTCGTCGGCTCGTCGAGGAACAGGACGCTGGGCTGACCGAGCAGGCTCGCCGCCAGGTCCAGTCGGCGCCGCATGCCTCCGGAGTAGGTACGGACGGGCCGGTCAGCGGCCCGTTCCAGATCCAATGTGGCCAGCAGGCTAGCGGCCCGCCGTCTGGCTTCCCGCCGGGCGAGCCGGCTCAGCCTGCCGATCATGACGAGGTTGGCGCGGCCGGTCAGGCACTCGTCCACGGAAGCGTACTGCCCGGACAGACCGATGCGCCGACGCACGGCGTCGCTCTCTGCGACAACGTCGTGGCCGGCAACCCTAGCCCAGCCGGCGTCGGGGCGCAGCAGCGTACTGAGCACTCGTACCGCTGTCGTTTTTCCCGCCCCGTTGGGCCCGAGCAGGCACATAGTGGTCCCGGCCGGGACCGTCAGGTCTAGGCCGGTCAGAGCCTGCGCGGAGCGATACGACTTGACCAGGCCATGGGCTTCGATCATCACGGATGTACGCATGACTGCTTCCTCATCCCGCCAACGAGTAGTCCGCAGCGGGCTGCGGTTGGGTCGCAACTGGACCGGACCGAGTCAGGCGCCCGGTGGCCACGGTAGACAGCAAGCTGCTCAGGGCCGAGGCTCCGTGTTCCCAGCTGGCGGCCGCCGCGGCGGCGTTACCGGCCTCAGTCAGCCGATCGGCCAACGCCGCGTCGCAGAGCAACGCCGTGATGGCCGACGCCCAGCCGGCCACGTCCCGGGGCGGCACCGTAACGGCCGCCGACCCGGCCACCTCGGCCATGACCCGGATGTCGCTCATCACGACGGGCACGCCAGCTGCCATGGCTTCGAGCACCGGGAGACCGTATCCCTCGGCGAGGGAGGGAAAGGCGAATACCGACGCGGCCCTGTACACGGCAGGCAGCCACTCATCGGCCACGTCAGGCACCAGCTTCACCCTGGATCCCAAGCCCAGCTCGGCGATCAGGCCGGGCAGCGGGTCACGGAAGCTGGGGTCGGGGCTACCTACGATGACGAGCCCCACGTCACGCGGAACAGCGGCCATCGCCTGCACCAGGACCTCGTGATTCTTGTGCGGGCGGTGCGCGCCGACCGCGAGAATGAACGTCTCAGGCAGCTGGTAGCGATCTCGCGCCGCGGCCACGGCGGTCGCGGTTACCCGCGTGAATGGCCTGATGTCGACTCCGTTCGGTATCAGCGTGGGGTTCGGCGCGGCGGGATAGTGGCGGCGGATATCGTCCAGGCTGGCCCGGCTGGGCGCCGTCATCACGGCTGCCCGCCGCAGCGCCATCTTGGTGACCGTTCTGGTCGCGGCCTGGCGGAGCCAGTTGCCCGCGAAGCCCACATTGCTCTCGATCGTGCAGTCATGAAGCGTCACCACGAACGGGCACGGCCGTACGAGCGGGGTGAACGTCGGGTACGGGACGTACAAGACGGCCGCACCGACCGCGCGGATCAGCCTGGCCAGCTCCCAGGAGCGGTGTTGCGCGAAGACCGTGATATCCGTACCGATCAAGTCCGCGTGGGCCGGCAGCTCAGACAGCGGGAAGATCTGCTCATGACGAGGGTTGGCGAGCACTCGCAGCGTCAGGCCGTCTTCCGGCTCGCTCATGTGCTCTACCAGCTTCATCACCGACCGGGCGAGCCCGTGAGCACCGGGCAGCGCGTTCACCCGCGCGTCGATGAGAATCGAACGACGACCACCCGCCATATGTCCCACCCCGCCCTGATCGTAGCCTGTTCGCACCCGTTTTTACCTGGATATTCGCCCTGTCGGGCGGGTGCGCTGTCCAGGCGAAGTTACGCGGGACCGCAGGGGGAATCGCGAGATGCCCGAGGGGAATCGCCAGGGGAAAGGCTGGCAGTACCATCACCTCTTCGGGCTGTCCTCCAGGTACTCAAGGAACAGCGCCGGAACGCCGAGGACGAAGGTATGCGCCTCGTGAGTGAGGCGGAGACCGCGCGGATCCCAGCTGAACTCCCAATCGTGGGTGTCGATCAGATGCGTGACCGTCCTGATCAGCGCCTCTTCCCGCAGCTGGCGGGTGAAGTCCGGTGAGTCACTCTCGAGGGCGACTTCGTACGTCAGCCGGTCTCTATCCAGCTGGCTGAGCTCCTCGATCCGCGCATCCACCGCTAGCGCCACGGGCGCGAGGTACAGATCGGTTAGGTCATGCGGTCTGGTGGCCATGAGCACCTCCGTGCACGGAAGAACAACAGCAAGACTTATGTTGCCGAAATGGGCGCTCCGGCCGTAGTGCCAAAGGTCCCAAGGCCGGAGCCATTCCGGGCTCGTACCACGCCGTGCAATGGCTGGTGGGCAGGATGTCACGTATCGTACAGGCGGGTCCTTCCCGAGCCGGCCTGCCGCGGCGGCCCGAACCCGAGCAACCCCAGGAGAGAGATGCCCAAACGGTTTCGTCCCTACGGCTCAGCCGTGGACGCCGAGTCTGCTGCACTCGGCCGGGGCCGACCGAGAGCCGGAGGCGAGCTGATGAGCGACCTGGCCAGCACGATGACGGTGCCCGAGATCGCCAGCCAGGTCGCCGAGGCGGTCCGCGAGCTCAGCGACCTGACCAGCGACGGCACCGGCTTCGCGAGCCTGGACGACATCCGCGAGGTCATCGCGAGCCTGGAACGGATGGGGCAGGACCTGCCGCGGCTGGCCGAGCAGCTCGCGCGGATCCTGGTCGTGCAGCGCGAGGACGGGCAGATTACGCAGAGCCCGGGCCAGGACCCCGACTTCTGGGTCGTCGAGGTGGTCCAGGCGCTCGCGGCCGCGGGCCAGGCGGCCGACATGATGACCGCCGCCCTGACCCAGGCCCGCCGGACAGCGGGCGAGCTTAAGCCGGCGCGTTAGGGCCAGCGTGGCCTATATGACCACGGGCCTATCCCGGAGCTCATCGCGGCGGCCCGACTGCTGGCGGTAGAGCACTACCTGGCCGGCCGTTGGCGCTGGCGGCGGGCGGCCCACTGGCCGCCGGGGGCGCTGTGCGTCCCGGCCGGCGCCGGGCCGACCAGCCACGGCTGAGCTGCTGGCGCACTGCCAGCGCCAGCGGCCAGGCCGGGCTCCGCGGCCAGCTGGGCCAGCAGGCAGGCGATCTCAGCCGCCGCCCCGGGCCGGCTGAGGCTGGCTGAGGCGGCCCGCATGGCGGCGAGCGCGGCCGGGTCACGGCGCAGCCGGCCGACCTCGGCGACCAGGTCGCGCAGCCGCGGGGCGTACCGCCCTGCTCCTGCGCTGACCACCATGTCCGCGTTGCCGTCCTCGTTGCCCGGGACGCAGGAGGTGAGCACCAGGGGCACGGCACAGCAGGTGGCCTCGGCGATCGTGCTCGGCCCCGCCTTGCCCACGACCACGTCGGCGCAGCGCAGCCAGTCCGCCATGTTGCTGACGAACCCGCGCACGGCCAGGCGGCCGCCCGCCCGCGCCGCCAGGCGGCCCAGCCTGCGCTGCAGCACGCGGTTGCGGCCGCAGATGACGGCCACCTCCACGTCGTCCAGGTGGCGCAGGACCGCGGCGGCGCGCCGGTAGAGGCCGCCGGAACCCTCGGCCCCGCCGGTCAGCACGACCAGGAACGGGCGGCCCGCCAGGCCCAGTGACCGCCGCAGGGCCAGCCGCTCCACCTCCACCGCGGGTGCGGAGACGAACTCGGCGGCGACCGGCAGCCCGATCTCCAGGTAGCGTCCCTCGGGTATGCCGTCCTCCGCGCAGGACCGGGCGACCTGCGCCGAGGGCGCGATGATGCGGTCAACCGCAGGGTCGCGCCAGGCCAGGTGCGCGGAAGCCAGGTCGGTGATGACGGTGACCACTGGCGCGCCGGGGACGGTGCGGTCCCGGGCGCGCACGGCGGGCCCCGCGGTGAACCCGTGGAAGGCAGCGATCACCGCCGGGCGGTGGGCCGCCACCGCCTGCGCGACACTACGGTTCACCGGCCGGAACAGCGTCTGTTGGTACCAGCGGAGGACGCGCGGTGAGCTGAAACCGCGGAAGAGCAGGCCCCACAGCCACGGGGTCAGGCGGATGCCGGGACCGTACAGGGCGGTCTGCCAGCGGAGCATCAGGGGAGCACCCGGGCCGCGCAGGGCGTCGTGAATGACGGGCGCGAAGCGTCCCGGATAAGCGCGGCTGAGCGCATGGGCGACCGCCTGGGCCGCGCTCCGGTGGCCGCCCCCCGTGCCGCCGATCAGGAAGAGCAAAGGCAGCGGTGCCTCGTCCGGGCTGTGCCAGGCCGAGTCCCCTGTACTGGGCAATAGACGTTCCTCCGGGATGGTCATGATGAGCGGTCCGCTGGCCCCACCGCGGCCAGCAGCCCGTACAGGCCGGGCAGGTCCGCGCCGGGAACGAAGCCGAGGAAGCTGCGCATCACAGACGGGTACTCCCTCCCGATGGCACCCGATGCCATCAGCGCAACCGGGGCAGGCACCGGGCGTCAGGACGGCTTTGCGGCCTCAATACTAGCTTCGGGGGGCTGGCCGGTGAGGGCCGCCCTGGCCGCCTGCTCAGGGCTGCTCAGCCTGGCTCGCTGGCTGCGGCCAGCTTGCGGATCAGCTCGGCCACGACGTCAGGCGCCTCCAGCGGGGTCACGTGCCCGATGCCAGGCAGTTCGGTCACCCCCTCGCAGCGCGGCAGCAGCCGGGCGATCCGGCTGGCCTGCACCGGCGGGGTGAGCCGGTCGGCGGTGCCCACCAGCACGTGCGTGGGCACGTCTAGGGCGCTTGCGCCGGCCGTGACGTCCAGGCTGGCCAGGATGCGCCCCCAGGAACCGCGGGCCCGGCGGTCACAGGCCTGGATGATGGCCGCGTTAACGGCTTCTACCTCGGCAGGCGCGTCCGGGCCGAGGGTCAGATAACTGAGCAGCATCCGGCTGAGGTAGCTGACCGGGCCCGGGCCCAGCGGGACCGCCGATCCCAGCAGCCGGTTCTGCAGCGCCACCAACGGCGGGATGGAGCCGGTGAACGGCAGGTAGAACCCCTCGGCGAAGAGGTTGGACGCGCCCGTGGAAGCTAGCAGGGCTCCGCTGGTGCGGCTGAGCACCCAGTCCTGCAGGGCAACGGCCATGACCACCATCCCGCCCATGCTGTGCCCGGCGAGCACAGCTTTCTGCCCGGGCCGCAGCGCCCAGTCCAGGACCGCTGCCAGATCGCTGGCCAGCGCCTTGATGCTGTATCCGTCACATCCGGGGGTGCCGCTTGCGCCGTGCCCGCGCTGATCGTAGACGACCACCCGGATCTCATCGCGCAGGGCCCGGATCACCGGCGCCCAGCTGGGGATCGAGCAGGTCCATCCGTGCAGCAGCACCACGGTCGGGGTGGCGGGGTACTGCGGCCCGTGCAGCTCGACGTTCAGCCGGATGCCATCGGCGGAGGTGATCCACTGCTGCTGGGCGGGCTCCGGCGGCTTGAGCGATTCTGTGAGCGACTCCGGCGACACGCTCATCTCAACGCCTCGGCGGGCAGGCTCCGGTGCGGGCTCACGCCGACCGGCATAGCGACCTGCGCCGGATGGGCTTCTCGCCGACGAGACCGCCGCCCTGCACAGCCTGCTCATAGAGCTCTTCGCTCTGAGCGATCCAGAGAATGGCTCGCCCGGTGTTGCTTGGCAGCCACTCGGTCAATGCCTCCGTGGCGGTGCGTGTCTTGCCCGCACCCGCGGGAAGCGTCGGGATGCGGCGGTTGGTTCCCGGCTCAGCGCCGAACACCTGCAGCACGGCATTGCGCAACTCATCCTGAAAGTCCTCGAGCTGCGGTTCTGCATCGGGGTGATCATACCTGTCCGTTCGCCGTAGGGACATGATTGAAAGCTGCGAGACCCATGCGATGCGACAGTTTGTCGCAGAGCTTTCAATGGCAATAGCCCGCGCCGGACATGGGCGCATTGATTTGTGTCGACTGGTAAGCCAGGCGCTACGTATCCATTCAAGGGGTCTTCGGATTGAGCGCTGATGCGACCCGGGGCGCGGGATGCTTGCGCTCGGCCGAGTTCAGATCGGCGGGCTCCCTGGATCACCGCGGCAGCCCGGGCGCACGGCGAATTCGGCGTCGACGTCATCGACCTGCGCGACTGGGAGCTGCTCCTGTTCGGCGAGACCTTCGCCACCGTGGGCGACCCGCGGAACCCGACCTTCTCCGTCCCCGCCGTGAAACGGTGGAACGCCAAGATCGCCGAGGGCGACGCCTACCTGTTCATCACTCCCGAGTACAACCACAGCGTCCCCGCCGTGCTGAAGAACGCCATCGACAGCGTCTTCGCCACCTTCGCGATCTATCTTTATCCCGAACGGACCGGCATCACGCACTGGGCGGCGAACGTCCACGCCGCGGGACGCCCGGCCGACGTTACCGCCTGATCACGACCTTGAGCGCGTTGTGCTTTCCGGCCTCGGCAAAGGTGTCGTAGGCGGCCATCATGTCGTGCAGCGCGAAGTCGTGGGTGCCGAACATCTCGGCGGCGATCTTGCCCGACCGGACCAGCTGCAGCAGCAGCGGGACGGTGGTGCCGTCGACCAGGCCGGTCGTGATCGTCACGTTCTTGATCCACAGCTCTTCGAGGTGCAGCGTGGTGGGCGCGCCGTGGACGCCGATGTTGGCGATGGTGCCGCCCGGTCGCACCACCCGGGTGCAGACGTCGAAGGTCCCCGGCGTGCCGACCGCCTCGATCGCCACGTCGGCCCCAAGTCCCCCGTCGGTCAGCGCCATGACCTGCTGCTCCGCTTTCGCGTCGGCTGCGTTGATCGTGACATCGGCACCGAACCGGCTCGCGTGCTCGAGCCGGGAGTCGGCGACATCCAGCGCGATGATGCTGGCGGCGCCGGTCAGCGAGGCGGTCTGGATCGCGGCCAGGCCGACCGGCCCGGCGCCGACGACGACCACGACATCACCCGGCTTGACCCCGCCGTTCCTTACTCCCACCTCGTAGCCGGTCGGCAGGATGTCGGCCAGGAAAAGCACCTGCTCGTCGGTCACGCCGTCGGGCACCTTGTGCACGCTCGTTTCCGCGAACGGGACCCTGGCGTATTCGGCCTGGGTGCCGTCGATCAGGTGGCCGAAGATCCACCCGATCCCGCCCGTGGCCTGGCAGTGGCTGGGCATGGCGCGCTTGCAGTAGGAGCACCGCCCGCAGGACGTGATCGCGGGCACCAGGACCCGGTCACCTTCCGCGAGGGTGCTCACCGCCGAGCCCACGGCGGTCACGGTGCCGACCGCCTCGTGGCCGAGAATGCGGCCGTCCACGACGGCGGGCACGTCGCCCTTGAGGATGTGCAGGTCCGTGCCACAGATTGTGGTGGTGTCGATCTGGACGACGATGTCGGTGGGGTCGGCCGGGGCCGGGTCCGGGACGGTGTCCCAGGACTTCTGGCCGGGGCCGTGGTACACGAGCGCCTTCATACGGAGCCTCCCGATCGAGACGATCAGCGCGGTGGCTGCCTGAAGCTCACACGCTAATCCGGCCCCGGATCGCGCCCTGACTCACTGTGAGACGGACGGCGGGAGGTCCCGTCCGACGGTGACCGGGGTGACCAGCCAGTCGGCAATGTCCGGCGACGGCTCGCCGTCTTCGGCGGGCGTGGGCCCGCGCAGCTGCTTCCTGAGCCCCACGCTCTATTCTCTCCATTCTCTCCGGCGGCCGAGGCGATGCCACCATCGAGGGCGCGGGGATGGGCCGTCTCGTGCCGGGGATCCGGCCTGAGCCGGGGAGGACGGTCTGGGCTGCGCGTCACGCCATCTGGCGACCATTGTCTCTTCGTCGACAAGCGGCAGGTATACGGGCGGGCCCTCCGGGATCCGGCGCCACTGGCGGATCCGCTGGTTAAGGCCTGCGACGACCTCGCGCACCTCCTGCTCGGAGCGCAGATCCTGCACCGTGCCGGTCAGCCGCTCGACCTCCTTGCGCAGCCGCAGCGGGGTCGGCAAGAGCTCCTCGGCCGACACGCCCTCGCGGCGCAGGTAGTCCCGCAGCCAGGCCTCGCCATCGCCGGCCTGGCCCCTCTTGGGCAGCGGCTTGCCCGCACCAGGCAGGTTATCGAAGGCACCGCGCTCCGCCGCCTCGGTAATCTGCTGGTCGATCCAGGAGGCGAAGCTGATCTCCGGCGGCTTGCGTTCGGTCATGCGGATAGGCCCTCGCGGCCCATGATAATTCAGGGTCGGCCAGCTCGGCGTTGGCCCGGGTGGTGATGATGCTCAGCACGCGGCCCGCGGTGGCGAGATCCTCGGGCGGGAAATCGGCGAAGAGCCGGGCGGTAACCTCCTCGAGGGCGGCGCGGATCTCGCGGTAACGGCCCTGGCCGGCCTCGCTCAGGCCGACGCGGCTCTCGCCGCCGGGCAGGACCAGGCCTGCGGCGGCCAGCTCGGAGATCGTGGTCTCCACCTGGTACGCGTCGATTTTCCTGGCACCGGCGATCCGGGCGACGAGCTGGGCACGGTCGGCGGCGGATCCGCTGGCCGCGGTGACGGTGAGCACCAGCCACTGGTTGAACGTGGTGCCCGTGCGGGCCAGCAGCGGGCTCAAGATCGCGCCGAGCGCGCTCTCGGCCTGGCCGATGACCTGGGTGCTGATAACCGGATAACCGGACATGGACTGCTCCTCCCTATCTGGTCGGGACCCTGGGCAGCTAGGCGGGACACGACCCGACCAGAATTGGCATGGCCAACGTTGGCATGACCAACTCTACTACTTGTTGGTTTTGCCAACAAGTAGTTAGACTCGGGCGCATGACACCGGCCGACTCCGCCGCGCCCGCCACACTGACGCCCAGTTCCGCACGGTCGGCAGCCCCTTCCGCCCGGCCGACGGTCGCGCCGGCCCGGCTGACGGAGAAGCCGACCTGGCTGATCAGCCAGGTTTCCACGCAAGCCCACCGGTTGCTGGCGGAAAAGCTCGCCGTCGTGGGAGCACGTGGCTATCACTACCGCCTGCTCGCCGCGCTGGAGGAGTTCGGGCCGGCCAGCCAGGCGAGCCTGGGCCGCCGCACCTCCATGGATCGCAGCGACGTGGTGGCAGCGATCAACGAGCTGGCCAGCCACGGCCAGGTGCAGCGTGCCCCGGACCCGGCCGACCACCGCCGCAACGTCATCACCATCACCCCGGTCGGCACCGCGCACCTCCAGCGACTCGACGGGCTGCTCACCGACATTCAAGACGAGCTGCTCGCCCCGCTGTCACCCGGCGAACGCGACCAGCTGACCCGGCTGCTCAGCCGGGTGCTGCAATACCACAGCACCGCCTAGGCCAGGAACGACGCTCACAGCCGGAAACGCGTTATGCCCGGTGCTAGGGCCGCGCGCGGCGTGACCGGGGCTTGACGCGCACGGCAGAAGAGATACGCGACACCCTCGTGCTGACTGTGAAGTCTTCGCGATCATGAGGCCCGTGTTGATGTGCTCCAGGCCCGGCAGCGTGGTCGTTTACCTTAGTGGCAATGGCACACGGCATCGGCGGCACCGGAAGGGACAGGCATGGATCGAATCGAGCGCCGGGAGTTCGTGCGGAAGCACCGGACTTGCGTCTTCGGGTACAACCGCAAGAATGACGGGCCCGCCATGACCGTCGTGTACTACGTCCTCGACGGCGACGACCTGCTGATCTCGACCATGGCGGCCCGCGCCAAGGCCGAGGCTGTGCGGCGCAATCCCAAGGTCAGCCTGTGCATCCTGGACGAGCAGTGGCCCCTCACCTACCTGCAGGTCTACGGGCACGCCACGCTCGAGGAGGACTTCGACCAGGCCGTGGACGTGCTGCGCCGGGTGATCGACCTGATGGCGGGGGAGGAAGTATCGTCGGCCAAGCTGCCCGAGATAGAGCGCATGGCGCGCGAGGAGAACCGGGTCGTGATCCGCGTCCGGCCCTACGCCACCTTCGCCACCCCGCCCCGCCACGTCTACAAGGCCGAGGACATCGACACGCTCACGCACTTCACCAGCAGCAGCCAGCCCTGGTGACCAGCGGTTCCCTGCCGACCAGCGCACCCGTCGCCGAGGCGGGCACCATGTAGCAGGATGGACGCATGCTTGTCGTTCATGTTCATACGCGGGTCCGGCCGGAGCGGGTGGACGATTTCCTGGCCGCGACGCTGGTCAACGCGCGGGAGTCGCTGGCCGAGCCGGGCGTCCTGCGGTTCGATGTGATCCAGGATCAGGCCGACCCGGCGCATGTGGTGCTGACCGAGGTCTACCGGGACGAGCAGGCGCCGGCGGCGCACAAGCTGACGCCGCACTATGCGGCCTGGCGTGATGCGGTCGCCGAGATGATGGCCGAGCCGCGGCAATCGGTCCGGTACTCCGCGGTGTTCCCGGCAGACAGCCACGGCTGGGCCAGCGGCTCGCCGTGACGGGAACGAGGTTCGAGTTCGCCACGGCCGGCCGCATCATGGCCGGTGCCGGCCGGGTGGCGGAGCTGCCGGAAGTGCTGGCCGGGCTCGGATCGCGGGTGCTGGTGTGCACGGGCGCGAACCCGGCACGTCATGCCGGGCTGCTGGCCACGCTGGGGTTGCCGACCGCGGTGCTGGAAGTGGCCGCCGAGCCGACGGTCGAACTGGCCCGGGCCGGGGTCGCCGCCGCGCGCGAGCACGGTGCCGACGTGGTGGTCGCGATCGGCGGCGGCAGCGTCATCGATGCCGGCAAGGCCGTGGCCATGCTGCTGGGAAACGGCGGTGACCCGCTGGATTACCTGGAGGTCATCGGGTCCGGCCGGGCGATTAACCAGCCTGCCGTGCCCTGCGTCGCGGTGCCCACCACGGCTGGCACGGGGGCGGAGGTCACCGCCAACGCCGTGCTCGCATCGCCGGAGCATCGCCTCAAGGCGAGCTTGCGCAGCCCGCTGATGGTTCCCCGGGTCGCGCTGGTCGATCCGCAGCTCACCGTGTCGTGCCCGCCGCCGGTCACCGCCGCGAGCGGCCTGGATGCGCTCACGCAGTGCCTGGAACCGCTGGTCTCGCCCCGGGCCAGCCCGCTGACTGACGGGCTGGCGAGCGAGGGGCTGCGCCGCGCGGCCGCAGGCTTGCGTGCCGCCTACGCCAACGGCGAGGACCTGGCGGCGCGGGCCGACATGGCCACGTGCGCCCTGCTGGGCGGGATGGCGCTGGCAAACGCCAAGCTCGGCGCGGTGCACGGCCTGGCTGGCGTCATCGGCGGCATCGCGGACGTGCCGCACGGCATCGCCTGCGCGACGCTGCTGGCACCCGTCATCGACGCGAACGTACACGCGCTGCGGTCCGGGCCGGCCGGCCACCCCGCCCTGGACCGCTACGCCCGGGCGGCCCGGCTGCTGACCGGCGAACCCGCCGCATCCGTCCAGGACGGCCTGGCCTGGATCCGCCAGACCCTCACGCTGCTCGCCGTACCCGGCCTGGCCACCTTCGGCATCCGCCCGCAGCACGCCGACGAGATCGCGGCCAAAGCCCTGACATCAAGCAGCATGCAGGGCAATCCCGTCGCCTTGAGTCACGGCGACCTGAAAGCCATCCTGGAGCGGGCGCTGTGAACCACGCCCGCCCGGGCTGACCGAAGACGGCGCCGGGCAGCGTCCGGGGACGACCCGCAAGCTCGCGTTCGACCACGCGCGGATCCTGGCCGACGGACTGGAGCGGGCCCGCGCCAAGCTCGAGTACACGCCGCTGGCCACCGCGTTCGTGGCCGAGCAGTTCACGATCTCGGAGCTGCGGGCGGTCTACGAGACCGTCTGGGGCGAGCGGCTGCACGCGGGGAACTTCCACCGCAAGGTGCTGTCGGTCCCGGGGTTCGTGGAGAGCACGGGCGAAACCACCGAGACCGGGGGGCCCCGCGGCGGGCCGCGATCCCGGCTGTACCGCCGCGGGGACGCGCGCCTGCTGCACCCGGCGCTGCTGCGGACGGCCATCGCGGCGACCCGCGCCCAATCGATCGCGACCATCAGCCGCCGCCGGTCGACCCGGTCCACGAGCACGCCACCAGGCAGGGCAAACAGCAGCCAGGGCAGCCATGCCACGCCGGAGGTGGCCGACACGATCAGCGGGCTCTTGGTGTGCGCCGCGACGAACAGCGGCGCCGCAATGATAGCCAGGCCGCTGCCCAGAGCCGACGTCGTGCTGGCCGTCCACAACTTCGCGAACCGCCAGCCAAGTCGTTCCGCCACGTTCAGCGACGCTACCCGAGCCGCGCCGGGGCCAGCCGCACGGTCGGCCGGGTCGGATGTGGCTGGAGTCAGCAGGAGTTACGAGAGGGCTCAGGCGGCGCGGCGGGCGCAGCCGGCGGCCGGGCGGGCGGACCCGGCGGGCAACTCGCCGACAAGCTGGCGGATCCAGCGCATGCGGTCAATGGCGGCCTCGGGATGGTCGCCGAACTCCTGGGCCATCCGGGCGGCGCAGCCGCGCACGCCGTACTGCCGCACGGTCAGGCGGACAGCCTCCGCCACAACGTGGCCGGTCAGCGCGTCCGATCGCTGCAACCCGGACGCGAACAGCGCCGTGCAACGCGCGTCAATCATGTTCAACCTGGACATAGCAAACCCTCCGCTTTTCCCTCGCCGGACCCCTTGGGCGGTCCGCTTATACGGTGGCGCTCAGGGACGGGGTGATTCGCCGGGGGGCGGGGCAAACTCAGGGGGATTCGCCGGGGCTGTCCAGGCTTGTCCGGGACTGTCCCGGGCTGGACGGGCGGGTGCTGCTGAACGGCCAGGACGTGACGCGATGGCCGGTGCCGCAGCGCATCGCGGCCGGGATCGCCATCGTGCCGGAAAACCGCCGCCTGTTCGGCCAGCTGACGGTGCGGGAGAACCTGGAGCTCGGCGCCGTGCTGCGCAAGGGCGGCCCGCCCGCCGAGGACTTCGACCGGGTGCACGAGCTGTTCCCGCGCCTGCTGGAGCGGCGTAGCCAGCTGGCTGGCACGCTGTCCGGCGGCGAACAGCAGATGGTCGCCATGGGCCGGGCGCTGATGTCCCATCCGCGGCTGCTGCTGATGGACGAGCCGTCGATGGGACTGTCGCCCGCGCTGGTCCTGCAGAACTTCCAGATCATCAAGGCCATCCACGCCTCCGGTGTGGCGGTCCTGATGGTCGAGCAGAACGCGACCATGGCGCTGTCCATCGCCGACCGCGGCTACGTCCTGTCGACCGGGGAGATCGTGCTGCAGGGCCCGGCTGCGGAGTTGCTGCGCGACGAGGAACTCAAGCGCGCCTACCTGGGGCGATGACTATTGCTGCAGGGGGCTCTCCCCCTCAGGCTTTGCGTAGCGTGCCCACGGTGATGTGCGGCCAACTCAGGCCGTTGAAGTTCAGTAGCACGGTCTGTGAGTACTGCAGTTGGCTTTCGGCCGGCTGACCCTGGACCGTCTCCAGCCAGAACATCGCGCTGACGCTCACCGCTACCGCGTTCGGACCCTGAGGACCGCCCTTCAGGAACGCGGTATTCGCGGTTCCGCCGCCGGGAACCGGGGTGTCGGTGCTGGTCACGTGCAGCGTGGTGGTGGAGGTGATGTGCTGGCCCGCGATCGCCGCGTGCAGCACGCTGTTGGGGTCGTTGACCATGGCCTGCGTGACGCCGGTGAGCCCGGCGCCGGAGGTCCGGAAGCTGGTCCGCGTGGTCAGGGTCTGCTCAGGGAAGTCGAACGGGGAGTTCGGCTGGCCGATCGGAAAGGGCTTGATGCTGGCCACTGGGATATTCGGGGCTGCGGCCGCGGTGCTGGCGGTGCCCTGGAGCAGGATCGTCGTGCCGTGCGGGATGGAGGCTAGCCGGGCCACGGTGGGGGGCACGTTGGGGTCACTGGTCTTCGGAATTGCCACCCACAGGCCTGGCTCGATGTGCAGTCCCGCTTTCAGGTTGGCGTCCGAGATCTGCTGCAGATAGGTAAGGCCGAACATGTTGATGTCGGGCTGCAGTAGGCCGCGGTTGGGGATCTGCCCGCTGATCGCGGTGAGCTCAAGCTGCTCGCTGGTCACGTTGAGTTCGAGGAATCGATCCTGCCCGGCCGTGCTGTTGGGCCGCCAGATGACGTTGAAGCCCCGGCCGCTCCACTTCCCCACGATCCCGGCGAGCGGGCCTAGCGGGCTCGCCACCTCCGGGAAGGGCTGTTGTACCGCGTTTTCCAGGGCCGGCAGCGGCTGGAAAGAGAAATCGGGCGCAAGTTCCACGAAACCCTCCAAAATGGAGTTAGGCCATCACGCGTGAGTACGTCCGTCACTTCTGTACGAGGCTCAACATTCGACCCGTGGCCATGGCATTGTCAAGAGCCAGATCCGGGAACGGCGGCTATTGACAAGCCGGCCGCCGGGCGGCTAGATGGCGGTAGCCAAGGCGCTTGGAGGGGAATCATGGCCAAGACCATCATCGCGCCGGTTCGGGAAAATAGGGCGGCAGAGGCCGGCCCGATCACGGCGGACATGGGCATGATCGTGACGCGGGCGGCGCGGCGTTTCGGATCCAAGACGGCCCTGGTCGCCGCCGGCCGGACGCTGACCTACCAGGCCCTCGATGACCTGTGCGACCGGGTGGCCGGCGGCCTGCACGACATCGGGGTGCGGCCCGGCGACCGTGTCTCGCTGTACTCGCCGAACCGGTGGGAGTGGGTGGTCGCCTACCACGCTGCCCTGCGGGCCGGGGCCGTGGTCAACCCCATCAACGTGATGCTCACCGCGGAAGAGGTGGCCTTCGTCCTCAACGACTGCGGCGCCGCGGCCATCTTCACCTCGGGCGAGAAAGCCGAGGTGATCGACGGCCTGACCCGGGGTTCAGGGTCCGTGCCGACCTTGCGCCGGGTCATCAGCTTCGACCCCGCAGGCGGCGGCGTCACCGGGTTCGAGGAGTTGCTCAGCCACCCGGCGGCGGCGCCGGACGTGCCCAGGCCGGCCCCGACGGACCTGTCGACCATCGGCTACACCTCCGGCACCACCGGCCACCCGAAGGGAGCAATGCAGTCGCACCGGGCCGTCTTCCTTAACACCGCGGCCGTGTTCGCGGTCCAGACGCGGACCGACCGCGACGTGATGCTCAACGCCCTGCCCCTGCCGCACGTCTACGGCAACGTGGTGATGAACGGCACCTTCATGGTCGGTGCCACGCTGGTGATGATGGAACGCTTCGATCCCGCCGTGACCCTGGCTGAGATCCAGCGCCACCGCGCGACCGTGTTCGACGGCGTGCCGACCATGTACGCGATGATGCTCGCCGACCCGTCGCTGCCCGGCGCCGATCTGTCCTCGCTGCGGATCTGCACGGTAGGTGGCCAGACCATGCCGGCGGCCAAGATGGCCGAGTGGGAACGCCGGTCCGGCGTCCCCCTGCTCGAGATCTGGGGGATGACCGAACTCGCCGGCGCGGGCACCAGCAACTGCAGTTACATGCCCAGCATGCACGGCTCGATCGGCTTCGCGCTCCCCGGAGCCGAAGCCCGGGTCGCCGCTATCGACGATCCAGGCGTCACCGTGCCCGACGGCGAGCCGGGCGAACTGATGATCCGCGGGCCGCTGGTCATGCTCGGCTACTACGGCAACGAGGCGGCCACCCGGGCCACCATCGAGCCGGACGGCTGGATGCACACCGGTGACATCGCCACCCGGGACGACGAGGGCCACTATTTCATCGTCGACCGCAGGAAGGACCTGATCATCACCGGTGGGTTCAACGTCTATCCGGCCGAGATCGAACGCGTCGTGGCGTCCCATCCCGCAGTTGCCATGGTCGCCGTCGGATCGGTGCCCGACGAGACCCACGGTGAACTGGCCCGCGCCTACGTGGTCCTCCGCCCCGGCGCCACCGCGACCGAGACCGAGATCATCGAGCACTGCCGGCTGCACCTGGCCGCCTACAAGCTGCCCCGCTCGGTCCGGTTCGTGCCCGACCTGCCCAAGACCTCGACCGGCAAGGTGATGCGCCGGGAGCTGAAGACCCTGGACGGCTAAGGTCATCTGACAGCTAGACTCCGGCGGGTGACCTCGGCCGCCAGGAGCGCCCGGCGGATCGCCGCCGGCGAGATGATTGCCGTCGTGCTCGCGCTGGTCACCGCCTGCGCGGGCCATCCTCGGCCTTCCGCCGCGGCGACGACGTCGGCGGCGCCGAAGTCCGCCTCCCCCTCCCCATCCAGCCGGCCGACGACCAGCACCCCCAGCCCGCCCGCCACCGTCGGGATCTCCGGCCGCTACCGGGTCGGCGAGCGACAGCTGACCTTCGTCGAGCCGCCGCACACCGGCGCGACCAGCGAGTCCCTGGGCCAGCGCACGCTGGCCACCACAGTCTTGTATCCGCTCGCCGGATCGCATCCGGTCGCCGGACCACTCCCGCTGATCGTCTTCGCTCCCGGTTTCATGATGTGCAGCGGCCCGTACTCATCCCTACTGCAGGCCTGGGCCAGTGCCGGCTACGTGGTCGCGGCGGTGAACTTCCCCCGCACCAACTGCCATCTCGGCACCGCTGCCTGGGAACCAGACCTCGTGAACCAGCCCAGGGATATGACCTACGCCCTGAGCAGGATGCTGGCCTTGAGCGCTCAGCCGGATGACTTGTTCTACGGCCTGATTGACCGTCACGAGGTCGCGGTGGCCGGCCAGTCTGACGGCGGCGACACAGTCGCCGCGCTCGCGGCCAATGGGTGCTGCACCGATCACCGGGTGACTGCCGTCGCGGTGCTCTCCGGGGCGGAGTGGCCCCCGATGCCCGGACGCTATTTCCCAGCCGGGGCCGGCAAGACGCCGCCGATGCTGTTCACGCAGGGCAGCGCCGACACGATCAACCCGCCATGGACGAGCATGCAACTGTACGAGGCGGACCAGGCGCGCGCCCGGTACTACCTCGACCTGCTCGGCGCGGACCACCTGACCCCGTACACGGGAGCCAACCCGGTAGAGCGGCTGGTGGCCCGCGTCACGCTGGCGTTCTTCAACCGGTACGTGCTCGGCCAGGCCGGCGCACTGGCTACGATGACCCGCGAAGGCAACGTCAGCGGCGCCGCCGTCCTGGTGAGCGGTGGCGAGCCCCCGCCTTAGCGCTCGAGACGGCGGCGGGAGAGCTATAAGCCTGATGCATACGCCCATTGACACGAGCAAGCCGAACATGGCGCGCATGTACTCGCTCGGCGAAGGAGAAGCCCAGCTCTATCCCTGCGGCATCGCCACGACTAGGCCTGGGACTCCTATTGCTACGGCCAAGGGCAAGGTAGCGCTGGGGCACCTACCGGATTCGACACGTAGCGGTCACAAGTGAGGCATACCACCCGGGGTGGATGGCTTCTGGTCCTCATCGTGGTGGCGATGGTCATTCAGTGATCGCTAGCGAGAGGGGCCACGGGGTGCAGGCTGAGTCGGAGCCGGATGAGCTGATCGACACCTGGACGCTTGTCAAGAGCGATTGGGACCTGATAGCCAACAAGGCGGGCGTGACCCGGCTCGGTTTCGCGGTGATGCTGAAGTTCTACGAGATCGAGGGCCGGTTCCCGGCCTATCTCTCTCGAGGAGGTCCCGCCCGCCGCGGTCAGGTATCTCGGGTCGCTGGTGGAGGTCGATCCCGCGCTGTTCGCCAAGTACTCCTGGGCGGGCCGGTCGATCAAGTACCACCGGTCTCAGATCCGAAAGGTATACGGGACCCGGCCGCCGACCGAGGCCGATGAGGACCGCTGGGCGCAGTGGCTGGCCGAGGAGATGTGCCCGACGGAGACGAACCGGGACCGGCTGGCAGCCGCCCTGCGGCGGCGCTGCCGCAGCGAGAAGGTCGAGCCGCCGAGCACCGGCCAGGTAGAGTGCGTGGTCGCTTCGGGCTGCCGGCAGTTCGACGATGCTTTCGCCGCGACGACCGCCGGACGGCTGGGGCCCGTGGTCTGTGGCCGGCTGGAGGACCTGCTGTCGCGGCCGAACGTGCTGGCCGAGCTGAAGTCAGACCCTGGGCCGCTGGGGCTGGACACGCTGCTGACCGAGGTCGGCAAGCTGTCGACGGTGCGGGCGCTCGGGCTGGACGGGGCGGTATTCGGCGATGCCTCGGACCGGATCGTGGCGGCGTGGCGGGCGCGGGCGGCCCGGATGTATCCCTCGGACTTTGAGGACTGCGCGGAGCCAGTGCGGTACACGCTGCTGACGGCGCTGTGCTGGACCCGGCAGGCCGAGCTTGTCGACGGCCTGGTGGAGCTGCTGACCGGGCTGATCCACCGGATCAACGCCCGTGCCGAGCGGCGGGTGGAGAAGGAGCTGATCGGCGAGCTGGCGAACGTGCCGGGCAAGCGCGGCATCTTCACCAGGATGGTCGATGCCGCCCTCGCGTACCCTGACGACACGGTGCGGGACGCGGTGTACCCGGTGGTGCCGGGTGGCGTGAAGACGCTGAGCGCGCTGGCCAGGGAGCTGAAGGTGACCGAGCGGGCGGTGGCCGAGCGCGTCCGCTACCAGCTGCGCGGCTCCTACTCGCACTACTACCGGCGGATGCTCGCCCCGCTGCTGGCCGCGCTGGAGTTCCACTGCAACAACAGCGCCTACCGGCCGGTCATGGACGCCATCGACCTGCTCGCCCGCTACGCAGGCACCGACAGCGACCAGAAGCTCTACGCGGCCGGGGAGAAGGTGCCGGTCGACGGAGTCGTGCCGAAGGCGTGGCTGGACGGTGTCGTCAGTGACGACGGCCAGGTCGAGCGCATCCCGTATGAGCTGTGCGTACTGATCGCGCTCCGCGACGCGCTGCGCCGCCGCGAGGTCTACGTCCAGGGCGCGGGCCGCTGGAAGGACCCGGACGAGGACCTGCCGGGCGACTTCGAGGACAACCGCGACGTCCACTATGCCGAGCTGGGCAAGCCCCTGGACGCCACGGAGTTCATCGACGGCCTGCGGAAGCGGCTGGATGACGGGCTCACCAGGCTGGACACCGCGCTGGCCAGGGCACCAGCGGCGGGGTCCGGATCATCACCCGGCAGGGCAGCCCGTGGGTGAGCGTCCCCAAACTCGACAAGCTCCCCGAGCCGAAGAACCTCGGCGCGCTGAAGGCGGAGGTCGAGCGCCGGTGGGGCACCATCGACTTGCTCGACATCCTGAAGGACACCGCGTTCATTACCGGCTTCGCCGGCTCGTTCGCCTCCGTCGCCAGCCGCGAGGTGCTCGACCGCGCCACGCTGAACCGGCGGCTGCTGCTGGTGCTGTTCGCGCTCGGCACCAACATAGGCATCCGGCAGATGGCCGTCACCGGCGAGCACGGCGTGGGCGAGGCCGAGCTCCGCCACGTCCGCGCCACCTTCGTCACCCGCGAGAACCTGCGGGCGGCGGTCACCACGGTGGTCAACGCGACCCTGGAGGCCCGCGACCCGGAGTGGTGGGGCGAGGCGACCAGCACCGCGTCGGACTCCAAGCGGTTCGCCTCCTGGGACTCCAACCTGATGACCGAGTTCCACGCCCGCTACGGCGGCTACGGCGTGATGATCTACTGGCACGTCGAGCGGAGCCGCCTGTGCGTCTACTCCCAGCTCAAGTCCTGCTCGTCATCCGAGGTCGCCGCCATGATCGAGGGCCTGCTGCGGCATGGCACCGACGCCGGGATCGGGGCCAACTACACCGACACCCACGGCGCCAGCCTCGTGGGCTTCGCCTTCACCGAGCTGCTCGGCTTCAAGCTCCTGCCCCGGCTGAAGAACATCGGCGCGATCCAGCTCTACCCCCTGATGCGAATCAGGCCGGCTGGCCGAGGCTGGAGAAGATCCTCAAGAAGCGGCCCATTACTGGTGAGAGGCACTTATTCGAAGCGTGCACTATTCCCTGAGTTAGTGACTTCGCTGGATGACGATCCTGCGGCTGGACCGTGTGGCGAAGCCTTGGCAGGGCTGGATGAGCATCCCGGCACGGACTGTTAGTGCTGACGAGGCTCCGGGCGCGCCACCGCTGAGCGTGAGTTGAGCGTCGCTGGGCGCGTAGCGTTCCCGCCGTTGCAGAACCCCCTACGCTACCGGGAGATGGCCGGCGGCCGGCGGCCTTGACTCTCACCTTGGGGGAGCCCGCACACTCATCTTGCCGGGCCGGACCGGCCCGGCGACGAGGGAGTCAGCGTGAAAGAGATCAGCATCGGGGAGTTCGCACGACGGTCCCGCCTTTCGCTGAAGGCGCTCCGCCTCTACGACAAGCGCGGGGTGTTGGTGCCTTCGCGCGTCGATCATGCGTCTGGCTATCGCTACTACGACACGGCCCAGCTCGACCAGGCACGCCTTGTCGTGATGATGCGCGAGTTGCAGTTGCCGCTTAAGGCGGTCAAGGAGCTGCTCGCGTGCGATCCGGCCGATGCGGCGAAACGCATCGCTGAGCACTGGCGCGACGCCGAGGCGGCACACGACGCGCGGCGCGAGCTAGCCGACTACCTCGTCAGCCGACTGAGCGGAATGAGGCCTGTCATGTACGAAGTCGCCACGCGGGAGATGCCCGAGCGGAGCCTGCTCTGTCTCAAGCGCAACGTCGCCGTGCAGGAGCAATTTGCGTTCGGCAAGGAGTTCATCGCGATCTTGCGCGAGCGCCCGCTCCCGAAGATCGAAGGACGAGAAGGCGCGTTCTTCTGCATCTACTGGAGCCACCCGACCGCTGACGGCGATGGTCTGATCGAATGGTGCAAGCCGGTTCCGCAGGCGGAGGCACGTGCCCTCGCGGAGCAATATCCCGAGCTGACGTTGCGAACCGAGCCGGCGCACCTGGAGATGTTCGTCGCGCTGCCAGCTGGGTACGGGGCGGTGCAGTGGAACCTCGCTTGCGAGTCACTGGATGCTTGGGGGCAGGAGCAGGCGCTGGAGCACGAGGGTGATCGTCTTGCCCTCACGCCCGAGGACCTCGGCCTGCGCACCACCTATCTCGCGACCGGACCCGTCACCAACCCGGTCTCCGACATCGACCTCGCCATCCCGTTCGCCGTAGAGCCATGATCGAAGCCCACGGCCTGGTCAAGCGCTATGGCTCGACCATGGCCGTCAACGACCTGTCTTTCTCCATCCGGCCGGGCCTGGTCACCGGTTTCCTTGGCCCGAACGGCGCCGGGAAGACCACCACGATGCGGATGATCCTGGGCCTGGACGCGCCGACGCGGGGCTCGGTCACCGTAGGCGGGCGCAGCTACCGCGACCTGCCGGCGCCCATGCGCGAGGTGGGCGCCCTTCTCGACGCCAAGGCGCTGCAGGGCGGCCGCCGGGCCCGCGACCACCTGCTGTGCCTGGCCCAGAGTAACGGCATCCCCCGCGGCCGGGTGGACGAGGTGCTCCGCATCGTCGGTCTGGAGGGCGTGGCCAGGCGCCGGGCGAAGGGCTTCTCGCTGGGCATGGGCCAGCGGCTCGGCATCGCCTCGGCGCTCCTGGGGGACCCGGCCGTGCTCATCTTCGACGAACCGGTGAACGGCCTCGACCCCGACGGCATCCACTGGGTCCGGACCCTCCTGCGGGCGCTGGCCGCCGAGGGCCGCACCGTGCTGGTCTCCAGCCACCTGATGAGCGAGATGGCCCTGACCGCCGACCACCTGCTGGTGATCGGCAAGGGCCGGCTGATCGCCGATACCAGCGTGGACGAGTTCGTGCGGTCCAGTTCCCGGCAGCCGGTACACGTCCGCAGCCCCCAGGCGGCCGAGCTGGCCGCCCGCTGCCGCGAGGCCGGCGCCACCGTCCGGGCCGGGAGCACCTCCCAGGTGGCGGCCGCACCCGTGGCCGGCACGGACGCCGGGACCGACCCCGACGTCATCGAGATCACCGGGATGGACAGCGCCGAGGTGGGACGGCTGGCCGCCGCCCATGGCATCGCCCTGTCCGAGCTCATCCCCGTCCGGGCCTCGCTGGAGGAAGCGTTCATGGAACTGACCCGAGACAGCGTGGAATACCAGGCGACCGGGGCGACCCGATGACCGACGCCACGATCGCCCTCGCCGGCCCGGACCACCGGGCGGCCTACCGTGCAGCCACCTTCGGCGACGTGCTGCGCTCGGAGTGGACCAAGCTCCGTTCGGTCCGGTCGACTTTCTGGGCGCTGACCGTGACCGTCGTGGTCGGCATCGCCCTGGGAGCCGTCATCAGCGCGGCCGCCGCCCACGGCTACGCCAAGTTCAGCGTCTCCCAAAAGCTGAGCTGGGACCCGACGGGGGTCAGCGCGGCGGGGATGGCCATCGCGCAGCTGGCCATCGCCGTGCTCGGGGTGCTCTGCATCAGCTCCGAGTACTCCTCCGGGATGATCCGCACCAGCCTGATCGCCGTCCCGAAGCGAGGCCGGGTACTGGCAGCCAAGTCGCTGGTCTTCGCTGGGGTGACGTTCGTCGTGGGCGACGTCACGACCTTCGTGGCGTTCTTTGTGGGCCAGGCCCTCATCAGCGGCCATGCCCCCCACGCGGCGCTCGGCGATCCCGGGGTAGCCCGGGCGGTGGTGGGAGGAGGGCTGTACCTGGCCGCCCTGGCGGTGCTCAGCGTCGCGGCGGGGGCCTTGCTCCGGCACCCGGCCGCCGCCATCGCCTGCATGATGGCCGTCGTGCTCGTCCTCCCCCTGATCGCCCAGGCACTGCCGGACTCGTGGCGGAACCCGGTCACCGAGTTCTGGCCGACCCAGGCCGGAAACCAGATCACCAGCGTCTACCACTCCGCCCACACCCTCCAGCCCTGGCCCGGCTTCGGCGTGATGTGCCTGTTCACCGCCATCGTGTACGCCATCGCCTGGACGCTGCTGGACCGCCGGGACGCATGATGGCGGTCAGGGCGCGTCGCCATACCCAGGACCCGGCCCCCGCTGCAGGCAGTGACCAGTGAGCCCTTTCTCATCCAGGCCGTGACGGGTTCGTCACGGCCTGGTGACGTCGCGGCGTGCCGCCGCCGGGCATGAAAAAGCCCCGGCAGACGAGCTAGCCGGCAAGACCCGCTTCATAACCACTACCAGGGCTTCCGTGCTTTCCTGCCGTGCGTCGCCGCCGCTGTCGCGTCAGACCCTGAACTTCGCGGCCGGGATCATCCGCCGCCACCGGATCTCGATCGGCTCGCTGCGGCGGAAACTGAACCCGGACAGCAGGCCCTCCTGGTCCTGGCCTGCCTGCGCAAAGGCGAGACGTTCGCCAGCCTCGCGGCCGGGTCCGGGGTCGGCACGGCCACTGCCTGGTGGAGGGAAGTAGCTAGGGGCGGCTCGTCAGGCAGTGGTGTCCTGTTCACCGGGCTCCTTCGGGCTATCGGGGGCGGAGTTGAGGTCGGCGTCGCGTGCGGCGAGGTAGGCGGTCCAGTCCCGGCGGGCGTAGGTGACCCAGCGGACGGCCGTGTTGACGTGGATGCCGAGGAAGTCGGCGAGGACCGCGGCGGGAAGGTCCGAGGCGAGGGCAGCGAGGGCTCCGTTGCGGGCCGGCCTGGCGCTGATGCCGTGGCGGTTGAGCTGGTTGGTGAGGCTGTGAAGGTCGAGCGGCTGACCGGGGATACGGCCCGGGAACAGCCAGCGGGGTGTCTCCGGCCCGCTGGCGATCATGAGACGGGGCGGTGGCTTTGCGGCCAGCTCGCCGAAGATCGCGCCGAGGCGTGGCGGGAGAAGGACCGGGCGGCGGCCCGCTGTCAGATAGGTGTTGCCGTCTTTCTCGGTGATCTGGCCGGCGGTGAGGTGGCGTATCCGCTGGAGCTGGAGGCCGAAGAGCAGGACGAGGGCGCCGACGGCGCGGACGCCGACGGGCATGCTGCTGTCGGTGAGGCAGCGCTGGAGGAGCTGCCATCGCTGGTCGTCGCCGAGGAAGTCGGCGGGCTCCTGGCTCGGGATCGCCGGGACGATGAGGCGTCGGCTGAGGCCACGGTCAGCGGTCCAGATGAGGAAGTAGCTGACCCGGTAGCGCACCTGGGTCTGCTCCTCGCCGAGCCAGCGATCGACGTCGTCCTGGCGGAGCCCGGCTAGCGTGGTTCCCTGCCGGTCGATCCAGGCCAGGAACTCAAGGGCGATCAGGACCCGGACGCGCAGCTGGCGGCCTATCGAGGCGGGGAACGGCCGCCTGGCGGCCCGGTTGCGAGCCCGGCGCAGCAGGGACCAGTGCAGGAACGGGCGGACGAGGAGCGCGTACTCGGGCGGCTGGCCGGCAAGGTGGTGCTCGAGCCAGGCGGGGACGCGTTCAAGGTCCTCGTCGCGCTGGGGCAGGATGCCGGTCTGGATCAGGACCTGCCGGAGGTAGTGCAGGCTGTGGCCGGGCGGCAGCTCGTCCAGAAGGTCGTGGGTGACGGGCCGCTGCTGGGCGACCAGGTGCCTGAGAAATTCCGCGGCCGGGCTCTGCCGGACCCAGTGGATCGTGTTAAACGGCAGGTGGACCTGGGTGAACGCCTCGGCGAGGGGCTTGAGTTCGGCCGCGATGGTGCCGTCGGGTCCTGTGAGCAGTTCGGTGACCTTGCCGGCGAGCACGCAGTAGGCGCAGCCGTCGTGGCCGTAGGGGTATCCCGACCGCCCGCACCGGCGGCAGGTGAAGTCGATGGCGGTTCCCGCGCAGGTTCCGCAGAGCCCGGTGCTGTCGCCGTCCCGGCCGATCAGCGGATGGGACTGGCGGCAGCGGGCGCACTGTGCCGGGGCCCGGACGATGGCGGTGTAGCAGCTGTGGCAGACCGGCCCGATCGGCCAGAACGCGTTGACCGGCGCGTCGCGCTGGCACCGGGCGCATGTCAGGCGGGGACGCTCGTCGCGGGCGTAGCAGCTGTGGCAGATCGGCTCGTCGGTGGTGATCCGGACGCAAGGGCGGACCCGTCCGCAGCGTGAGCATTCCCGTTCCGGCCCGCGGTAGCACCTGTCGCACAGGTCGGGCTGGTCATCGCGGGCGTTGCGCTTGATCTTCGCCGTCCTGCCGCATTTCCCGCACTGGCGGAGTGGGCGCCGGTGCCGGTCGTAGCACTGGTGGCAGTAGGCGCCCTCCTCGGCGAGCAGTACCGCCGGCGCGGTCTTGCCGCAAGACACGCATGTGTGCAGGGGTCGATTCCAGCAGACATGACAAAGGGCGCCGCCGCCGGGTAGCCGGACAACGGGGCGACCCGGCCTGGGCCGGGAAGCTCACCGAGGAAGACCGGCGGGGCCTGTCCCCGCTGTTCTGGTCGCACGTCAACCCCTACGGGCGGTTCCGCCTCGACATGGACACCCGCCTCGACCTCACCGCCGCATGAGGCGGTCTCCAGGGCCTGAGGGCCAAGTAAGTCCGAAAGGGGCACCGAGATGTCCTTGAGGCGACGGGCCCCAGGCCGTCACTGTTGTTCGAGGCTGCGGGTGAGCAGCTGGTCGTACTTTGCGATGTCGGGCAGGGCCGGGTATCGGCGGGAAGCGGGGGGAGCTCAGTCGTGCGTTCCAGGGACCGGTACACGGTGGGCCTGCTGACGCTGAACAGGGCGGCGATCTCGGCAACGTTGTAGTCGCCGCTGTCGTGCATGCGGCGGATCTCCCGGTCCTGGGCGGGCTTGACGGCCCGCGGCGCCCGCCACCGGGCCAGCCCCGCCGACAGCTGCCGCGCCAGGCCCGTGACCTGCAGCACCTGGGCGAGCAGCAGCGCCCCGGCCTGGGACACCATCCCCGATCCGCCGGCGGACACGATGATCTTGGGACGGTACGCGGTATTCTGCATGGGAAAGTGCCTTCGGCTGGGTACGGACAGGACCTTCGACAAGCCCTATTCTCCCAGTTCAAAGGCACTTTTTCATGCGAGCGACCCGCCTGGGCTGATCCCGTATGACGGCACGAGGCTAACGGGTGAAGAACAAGTGGGTGGCGCCGCTGGGGACGGTGACCGTTTCGATGGAGTACCGCTCGTGCAGCCCGTCCAGGCCGTCCCAGAGCCGGACGCCGCGGCCGAGCACGATCGGCACCTGCACGACGTGCAGGTAGTCGACGAGGCCGGCGGCCAGGAACTCGTTGATGGTGGTGGGCCCGCCGCCGAGCCGGACATCCTGGTCGCCGGCCGCCTTCTGGGCCAGCTGGAGCACGTCGGCCGGGGTGCCGCTGACGAAGTGGTACGTGGTGTCGCCGGCCGTGAGCGGTTCCCGCTGGTAGTGCGTCATCACGAAGCAGGGCGTGTGGAACGGCGGGTCCTCGCCCCACCAGCCGCGCCAGCCGTCCTCGGGCCAGGGGCCGGTGGTAGGCCGGAACTTGTTGCGCCCCATGATCTCGGCCCCGATCGCCGTCCCCCAGGCGAGGGCCACGGCCTTGTCAAGTTCAGGCCGGGTGACGGCGCGGGTCGAGATCTTCTCGGCGAAGATCCTCATGACGCCCGCCGCTCGCAGGGAGTCGACCTGGGTGTCGAGCGACCGGCGGACGGTGGAGGCGCGGGCGTACCCGATGCGCACCCGCCCCGCCGGCATGGCATCGGCCGCCGGCGGCCGGGGCAGCTCGGTCCAGGCCGAGCCCGGCTTGCGCAGCGGCGGGACCGGGACGCTGAGCGCCTTCGCCAGCTGCGGCACGAGCCGGAACCGGGCGGTGTGGTACTGCGCGGCTACCCTGCCCCGGCCGGTTCGGCATGGCGATCCCGCGGGGGCCGCGCAGGAGGACATCGGGCAGCCGTTCGCCTCGACGCGCAGGAAGTCGTCGTCACTCACCCGCAGATCGTTTCATGGGGGTGTGTCATCCGCCCGGCCGTATGCAACAACCCGTGAGACACCATTCGCCCTGTTCGGCATCTGGTGGCCGGGCTGTTTCACGGGCCTTCGCCTACGAAACAGGCTGCCGGTTGTCTGCTCTTTGACGTCTGTTGTGCGTCGCCGCTGTCGGCCGGATTGGTTGGGTGTTATGAAGCGGCCGCCTCGTAGACGAGGTAGAGCGCTCCGTTGTCGTAAGTCACGCTTCGAGTCAGCGACCATTTCGTCGGCGGGTCGTCGTGGAAGAGGTGAGGTCCTCCACCTCGGGTGAGGGGGTAGACGAACAGATGCAGCTCGTCGATCAGACCGTCAGCGATCAGGGACCGCACAAGCGTCCCGCTGCCGCTTACGTAGATGCCGCCATCGACTTCACCTTTGACCCGGCGGATACCGTCGGCACTGTAGGGGCCGAGGATCTCGGAGTTCTGCCAGGTTCCTGCTTCCAGGGTGTAGGAGACGACATACTTGGTGGAATCATTCATAAACGGAGCACCGGGGTCCTCCGCAGCTGTCCGGGCCGACCAGGCCGGCTCGAACATCTCGTAGGTGTTGCGTCCCAGCAGGATGGCTTCGCAGCTAGACATGAGATTGCCGATGTCCTGCCCCATAGCGGGGTCGAAGCCGTAGTCGAAGGTCCAGGTTGGAGCGTCGATCACGCCATCAAGGCTCATGAACTCGTGCACTCTGATCGTTCCCACTGTTAGTGGCTCCTTTCGGCATCGGCGGCGACCTGCTCGCCACTCACCCTCTCCACGAACGGGGAGCTCCCAATCGACACCGAAGCGCCGGAAAATTCCGGGCTGCAGCTGTCTACTCAGAGGGCGGCCCGTTGGCGCACGAGGAAGTCGCGTTCGACCGCGTTCGTAGTGAGTTCGATGGCTCGGTCGTACGCGCCGAGTGCCTCGTCGCGGCGACCTGCTAGTGCGAGAAGGTCGGCGCGGGCGGCATGGTATGGCTGGTACTTGTCGAGCGTGGCGGTGTCGATCTCGGCGAGCGCGGCGAGCCCCTCGGCAGGGCCGTGGAGCTCCGCGATGGCCACCGATCGGTTCAGGGCAACAACAGGGTGGGGGCGCAGGGCGTAGAGCTGGTCGTACAGGGCGATGATCTGGGACCAGTCAGTGGCTTCGGCGGTGGGGGCGGCGGCGTGCACCGCGGCTATCGCTGCCTGGATCTGGAACGGTCCGGGCTGGTTGCGGCGAAGGCAAGCGCGCACGAGCTCGTGGCCTTCGGTGATCAGTGCCGGGTCCCAGCGAGAGCGGTCCTGGTCGGCGAGGCGCACCATGGTCCCGCAGTTGCTGCTGCGGGCAGGACGGCGGGACTCGGTGAGCAGCATCAGGGCGACTAGGCCGATGGCCTCCGGTTCGTCGGGCATCAGCTCGATGAGGGTTCGCCCGAGCCGGACGGCTTCGGTCGATAGACCGGTTCTCGTCAGGCTCTGTCCCGACGTGGCGGTGTGACCTTCGGTGTAGATCAGGTAGATGGCGGTGAGGACCGCGTGGAGCCGGTCCGGGAGCTCCGCGGCGCGGGGTATGCGGTAGGAGGCGTGATTGTCGTGCAGTTTGCGCTTGGCCCTCACGATCCGTTGCGCCATCGTCGCCTCAGGCACCAGAAACGCCTTGGCGATCTCCTTGGTCTCGAGGCTGGCGAGAAGCCGCAGGATGAGAGCGACCTGCGCATCGGCGGCGAGGGCGGGGTGTGCGCACAGGAACATGAGCCGGAGCTGGTCGTCAGGAACGACATCGACGAAGTCGTCGAGCCTGTCGAGTTCGGGATCGTGGTCAGGATCCATGCTGTCGGTGTGGAGTCGGTGGGCCTCGAGATGACGGTCGCTGCGGGTTGATTCGCGTCGAAGCCGGTCGATGGCGCGGTTGCGGGCGGTCGTGGTGATCCAGCCGCCCGGGTTGGGCGGTATCCCCGTCTTCGGCCACCGCTCGGCGGCGGTGGCGAACGCTTCCGCCACCGCGTCCTCGGCGAGGTCGATGTCGCCGAGGACGCGGATCAGGGTGGCGGTGCAGCGGCCGACTTCGCGCCGGAAGACCTCCTCCAGCGCGTCGGTCATCCTTGCGCCGGCCGGACCTCAACCGGTCCCTCGCAGGCAGCGGCTGCTTTGCCGGCCCATTCGAGGGCGGCGTCGAGATCGGTGGCGTCGATGACCCAGAAGCCGCCCATCTGTTCTTTGGTCTCGGCGTAGGGCCCGTCGGTCATCGATACGTCTCCTCCGGAGGATCGCACGACCGTGGCCGAAGATGCGGGGTGCAGGCCGGCGGCGAACACCCAGGCGCCCGCCTGTTGCAGTTCGCTGTTGAACGCGTCCACCTGGGCGACACGGCGCTGCGCGTCGGGAGTGGAGAAGTCGACCTCGAACGTTTCGTCGTGCCAGACGGAGATTAGGTATTGCGGCATCTTGATGGCTCCTTTTGAAAGCGGATCGGTCTCGGGTCAGCCGGCGTGTCGCGCGAGCACCGGAACAATGATCGCCGCGGCGACCAGGTGCAGTCCAACCAGGGCGACCTTGCTGGCGGTCGTGTCTGCGAACGCCGCCGGGAGGGCGCAGGAGATCGCCGTGAGGCCGGTGGTTATCTGGACGAACCGCTGACGTGGGGTGGAGCTGCGCCGGTTCAGCAAGGCGAGGAGCACACCGCCGATGACGGCGGCGATGAAGGTGATCTGGGCGAAGCCGGCGAGTGGGATCTTGCCGTGTACGGCCAGCGGGACTCCGGCGGCCCGCAGGGCAACCGCGCCGGCGGTCGTGACCGCGGCCGCCAGGACACCGACCGAGACCGTGGTGCGCGGCAGCGTGCCGGTCAACCGGGACGGGGCGTGCTCGACAGTGATTTCGGGGGAGGTGGTAACGGTGGACATGGTTGGTTCCTTTTAGCTGGCGGCGGTGCCCTGTGCACCGCTCACCATGTCCACGAACGGCGAGGCCGGATTCGACACCGAAGCCCAATAGAGAGCCCCGGTAGACCCCAGCTTCGGCACCTGGGCCGAACGCGCCGGTACCGGCACACTTCCCAGTGCCGCATCAGGCAACGTTTGCCCATCGACGATGCGCGAGGCCGTTACCCGGGGCGTTCAATCGTGGCGAAGTGTCCCACTTGGCATGTTGCTGCAGCTGGCCTAGTGGCCTGCCGGCCGTCGCGGTCAGCTGGATCTCAGGGATGCCTTTCTTGTCGGCCATCGGCCGGGAGCCCGAACAGCGGCAGGCACCGTGTCAGTCCGGTGATAGTGACGGGCGCCCGTTCGGTCGCCTCCCATCGGTCGCGCTTCAGGCGCAGGCGGCGGGTTGTGGTGACCTGACCATGCGCGGCTAGCCGCTCAATGCCGTCTGACTGGTAGCCGAGTTTCTCCGAGACCCGCAGCGAGGAAATGTTGTCGTCAAAGGCGCCTGAGATAGCGTCGGTCGCGCCGAGGCCAGCGAAGGCGAGGTGAAGGGCGGCCGCGCGCATATGGGTGCCGATTCCCTTGCCGTGATGGCGTACGCCGAGCCAGGAGAAGGTGCTGACCTCGCGCAGGACCGGATAGTCACGGGCTGAGATGTCCTGCTGGCCCACGACCTGCCCGTCAGCGAAGACGGCCAGGTCAAGGGACCAGTCGTCGGCGGACCAGTCGCCACGGTGCCGCCAGTGGCGCTGCACCAGCGCGCGAGCCCGGTCCTTGGGGGGCAGGCCCGGCCAGGAGACCAGGAACGGCCTGCTGCCCGGGTCGTGCATGCCTTCGGCCGCAAGGTCAGCAAGGTCGCCGAGTTCCTCGCCGGTAGGCAGGCGAAGTTCCAGGCGGGGAGTGATCAGCCGGAGTCCGAGAAGCGGCCAGTGGTCAATGAGCATGGGGCATTGTCCCAATGCCCGGCCCGCGCGGTCACCCGCGTATTCTGCCATCTGGCCCGGGCGTCAGTCCGCGTGCCCGTAGCCGACCGCGGTTGCGCAGCTGGGCAGGGGGCGGCGCTTGCCTGCAGGGTGCGATCCCCGAGACTGAGCCGGTGACGGAACGGCTGCAGGTTCGTGAGATCGACGATGACGAAGGTCGGCGGCTGGTGCAGATCATCCGCGGGCGGCAGTGGGCCGCGGTCAGCGGCAAGGGCAAAGAGCCGGGCCGGGCGCCGCGGCCGCGGACGCGTGCGACTTATACCCGCAAGGCCGGGGTCCGGCACCTGTTCGCCGCCTATGAGCTGGGCGAGGACAAGTTGTACGGGCACATCAAGCCACGTAAGACCCGGGCCCGGTTCCTGGAGTTCTGCCGCTACCTGCGCTCTTTGTACCGGCCCGGCGCCCGGATCGCGATTATCTGCGACAACTTCAGCCCGCACCTGACCACGCGCAAAGATGCCCGGGTCGGCGCCTGGGCCGCGGCGAACAACGTCGAGATCGCTTACACGCCGACGAATTCGTCCTGGTTAAACCGCATAGAGGCACAATTCACGGCGTTGCGTTACACATCAACGCAGGCACAACCTGGAGCCAGTACGCCGCAAACCGTGACCGGGACTAGATGACGGCGGCCCTGCCGGCCAGCCGCCGGGGCCCGATCCGCTGTTGCGTGGCCGCCGGCCGCCT
>Ga0208044_1000170_pt1 | contig 60784 bp, 57 predicted proteins | sample Sb_taG_8_FD_187712 | JGI IMG/M metagenome (GOLD analysis project Ga0208044, IMG submission 187712) | Peat soil microbial communities from Weissenstadt, Germany - Sb_50d_c_BC metaG (SPAdes) (version 2) | ecosystem: Environmental > Terrestrial > Soil > Wetlands > Peat | place: Germany...
AAGGCAGTGTAAAAGGCACCGTAACAGGCGTCCGCACCGGCCACGGCGACGTGGAGGCCGAGGTGGTGGTCAACTGCGCCGGCCAGTGGGCCAAGCAGGTCGGCGCGATGGCCGGGGTGACCGTGCCGCTGCACTCGGCCGAACACTTCTACGTGGTCACCGAGCAGGTCGACGGGGTGCACAGGGACTTCCCGATCCTGCGCGACCCGGACGGCTACACCTACATCAAGGAGGAGGTCGGCGGGCTGGTGGTCGGCGGCTTCGAGCCCGACGCCAAGCCCTGGGTCGCCCCCGACGCGCTGCCCTACCCGTTCGAGTTCCAGCTGCTGGAGGAGGACTGGGATCACTTCGCGATCCTGATGGACAGCGCGATCGCGCGGATCCCGGTGCTCGCCGAGACCGGGATCAAGATGTTCTACAACGGCCCGGAGAGCTTCACCCCGGACAACCAGTTCATCCTCGGCGAGGCGCCGGAGCTGCGGAACTTCTTCGTCGCCGCCGGCTTCAACTCGGTCGGCATCGCGTCCGCCGGCGGCGCCGGGCGCGCGCTGGCCGAATGGATCGTCGAGGGCGAGCCCAGCCTGGACCTGTCCGCGGTCGACATCCGCCGCTTCGCCGCCTTCAACGGGAACAACCAGTGGCTGCACGACCGGGTCAGCGAGGTCCTGGGCCTGCACTACGCCGTGCCGTGGCCGAACCGCGAGCTGGCCAGCGCCCGGCCGTTCCGCAGATCCCCGGCGTATCACCTGCTCAAGCAGGCCAACGCCGGCTTCGGCAGCAAGATGGGCTGGGAGCGGGCGAACTTCTTCGCGCCGCCCGGCCAGCCCGCCGGCATTGAGTACGGCTGGGGACAGCAGAACTGGCAGCCCTGGTCCTCGGCCGAGCAGCACGCCGCCCGCACCGGCGTCGCCGTGTTCGACCAGACGAGCTTCTCCAAGTACCTGGTGACCGGCCGGGACGCCGAACAGGTGCTGCAGTGGCTGTGCACCGCCGATGTCGCGGTCGCCCCGGGCCGGACCGTCTACACCGGGATGCTCAACGCGCACGGCACCTACGAGGCCGACATCACCGTCACCCGGCTCTCGGCCGATGAGTTCCTGCTGGTCAGCAGCGCGGCGACCACCGAACGCGACAAGGACCACATCACCAGGCGGATGCCCGCCGGCGCGCACGCCTCGCTGGTCGACGTCACCTCCGCCTACGCCGTCTACGGCGTCATGGGCCCGCGGTCGCGGGAACTGCTCAGCCTCCTGTCCCGCACTGACCTCAGCGACGAGGCCTTCCCGTTCGGCTCGAGCCGCGAGATCGACCTCGGCTACGCCACGGTCCGCGCGACCAGGATCACCTATGTAGGCGAGCTCGGCTGGGAGCTGTACGTCCCGGCCGAATTCGCCGTGGGCGCCTACGAGGACCTGATGACCGCGGGCGCCGGCCTCGGCCTGGCGAACGCCGGCTACTACGCGATCGAGTCGCTCCGGCTGGAGAAGGCCTACCGGGCCTTCGGCCGCGAGCTGACTCCGGACTACAACCCGGCCGAGGCCGGGCTGCTGTTCGCCTGCAAGCTCAAGAAAGACATCCCCTTCCTCGGCCGGGACGCGGTCGAGCAGGCCCGGGCGGCCGGCCCCCGGCGCCGGCTGGTCTCGCTCGTCCTGGCCGGCGTCGGCCAGGACGCCATGATCTGGGGCGGCGAGCTCGTGCTCCGCGACGGGGCCGCCGTCGGCCAGGTGACCTCCGGCGCCTGGGGCGAGACCGTCGGCGGCTGCGTCGGCCTGGCCTACATCCGCCACCCGGACGGCCACGTGCTCACCCCCGACATCGTCCGGGCCGGTGAGTACCAGGTGAACGTCGGCGGCCAGCTCTACCCGGCCACCGTCCACCTGCGCCCGCCGTTCGACCCGGCCGGCGACCGCATCAAGGGCCGCTACAGCAGCCAGCCAGGCTCACCCGCCGCACCGGTCTAACATCCATTGATCCGAACGGGCTCCGGTTCCCGCCTCGCCCACCCTCCAGCCGCCCCGGTGGAGATACGCTGCCAGCTCCCCACCGTCAAGCGGGGGCTGCTGGTTTCGCCGCGGTTGCGCGGGCCTGCTTGCGGCGGGCCAGGAGGTATTTCACGCCTTCCATGGTGAGGAAGGCGGTGACGACGGCGATCAGGACGGGTGCGGTCTGCAGCGCCCCTATCTGGGTCAGGAACGCGGCCATCAGCACCATCGAGAACGGCGCGGCCGCGAGCGCCCCCGGGACGGCGACGAGCAGGCAGGAGAACGCCAGTCCCAGCGGCACCCCGGGGATTACCTGGTGGACGATGACCCCGGCCGTTCCGCCGATGAACAGCGACGGGAAGATGGGCCCGCCCACGAAGCCGCTGCCCTGGCTGACGGCGAAGGTGAGCATCTTGACGATGAGCGTGGCCACCAGCAGGCCCAGGCCCAGGGTCCCGGCATCGCCGAGCACCGTGCTGAGCTGGTCGCTGCCGGAGAACATGGTCAGCGGAAGGGCCACGCCGGCGATCCCGAACACCACGCCGCCCAGCGTGGATTTGGCGATGTCCGGGACCTTCAGCCGGCCGAACAGCCCCGAGGCCGCCATCATGAACCCGGCCAGGACCGTCACCACCAGGGCCGCGAACAGGCCCAGGGGGACCCCCGCGAGCAGCTGCCAGTCGTGGTACGTGTACTGCGGCACCTTGTAATCGTCCAGGAACACGGCGCCGGCGATGGCGAAGTAGAGGCCGAACGAGACGCTCGACGCCACGATCTCCGCGGCCAGGGCCTTGGCGAGCTTCTGCCCGCCCGGGCGGGCGACCTCGATGATCAGCATCACCACGATCACCGTGCTGGAGAACAGCCCGCCGTAGGCTCCGGCGAAGCCGGCCAGGGTGTTCACCTGGGAGTCCTCTTCACCGAGCGCCCTGCGCCGGGCGATCCAGCTGCCCGCCCCGCCGCCCATCGTGCCCAGCGCCTTCTCCGGGCCCAGGCTGGCGCCCCCGATCAGCGACACCGCCGAGACGATCACGACCCCCGGCACCAGTCCCGGGTCGACGTGCCCGGTTTTCAGGTCGTCGAACAGGCCGGGAACCTGCTCCGGCAGGCGGGTCAGGCGGCGCAGCAGGCCGACCGCGACGCCGGCCGCCGCGGCGACCGCGACCCACCACCAGTGCCCGCCGAACCAGCCCGGATGAGAATCGTCATACCACTTGCCCCCGAACTTGATCACCCCGATGAACGCCAGGCCGGCGAACGCGCCGAACACCCCGAGGACGACCGCGTACCCCATCAGGACCCAGAACTCCCGCTTCTGGGTAACCGGCGGTGCCACGGGAGCCCCGGGCGCGGCGCTCACCATCTGGACCTCGCCACAGCTGAACCCGCCCCGCTCATCGGCGTATGCCCCCATCAAAAGCCCGCAACTCCCTCATCACTCGATGCTGGGAGCGCTCGCTGTCAAAGGCATCACCCGTTCGGGATGACCGCCTCTTGCCGGGCCGGCCCCGTCTTTCCCGGTGGCCTCAGGAGGCCGCGGCTGGTGAAACGGGCATTTAGGCTGGTATCCACCAACGCGTGGTCACGGTGGTTTCCCGGTCGGCTTCCCCGGCTGGCCGCGGCCATTTCATGGAGGTGACGATGCGCCTGACGGGCATCCCGCGCCTTCCGCTGGCTATCGCCGCAGCCGCTGCAGTGCTCACGGCCTGCTCAGGCTCTGCCGCACCGAACGGCGCGCACGCGAGCCCGGCCCCGGCCACCTACTACCTGGCGCTAGGTGACTCGCTGTCCCAGGGCGTCCAGCCTGATGCGGCCGGCGCCAGCGTGGAGACCCGGGATGGCTATCCCGATCAGGTCTACGCGGCCCTGCGTCCCAGCCATCCCGCGCTTAAGCTCGTCAAGCTGGGCTGCCCGGGCGAGACCACCAGCACCATGATCAACGGCGGGATCTGCCACTACGAGGGCGGATCTCAGCTCGACGCCGCTGTCGCCTTCCTGCAGGCCCACCGTGGCCGGGTGCTCCTGGTCACCATCGACATCGGCGCCAACGACCCCGAACACTGTGCTGGCCAGCAGGGGGGCGGCCAGCCCAGCCTCACCCAGCTCGCCTCGTGCGCCGTGACCGGCATCCCGGCCGCCGTCACCCACCTGACCACGATCATGGCCCGCCTGAAAGCCGCCGCCGGGCCGGGCGTCCGCATCGTCGGGATGAACTACTACCTGCCCGCGCTGGCCGAATGGCGCGACGGCCTGCCGGGTCACCTGGTCGCCTGGGCCGCGGAACGGCTGGCCGCCACCTACAACGACATGCTGGATCGCGTCTACACGAAGTCCGGCGTCCGGGTCGCCGACGTGTTCGGCGCCTTCGACACCGCCGACTTCGCCACCGGGGGAGCCGGAGCAGCCGAGGGAGGCCTCCCGCGCAATGTCGCCCTGCTCTGCCAGTGGACCTGGGCGTGCGCCGCTCCGCCCCGCGGGCCCAACCAGCACGCCAACCAGGCCGGCTATCAGGTCATCGCCCGCGCCTTCCTGCAAGCTTCCGGGCTGCACTGAGTTCCCGGGGCCGGAACGCAAGCCTTGACACTGCTACCCCTGCGACGGAGGCTGGCAACTGTGACTCTGGCCGTACGTTGCAGTTCTACGCCTCGGTCGAGAAGCTGCGCGCGATCGCGACCAAGGCGGACGCGACCGTGGTGTTCGGGCACGACCCCGACCAGATCAAGCAGTTGCGTGTCGCGCCCACCGGGAGCTACCGCTGATGGCTGAACCGCTGATGACCGGGGCAGCCGGTATCGACCTGACCGAGGAGACCATCTTCACCTGGGGCGCGCCGCCGCTGAAGTTCGGCGCGGGCGCCGTGGACGAGATCGGCTTCGAGATGGCCCAGTACGGGGCCAGGCGGGTGCTCATCCTGACCGACCCGCGGATCAACGAGCTCGGCATCCCGGCGCGCATCGCCGAGTCGCTGACCAAGCACGGCATCAGCTCGGAGATCTACGACGGCTGTCACATCGAGCCCACCGACGACAGCATGGACAAGGCGGCCGGCTACGCCCGCGGGCAGGGCCCGTGGGACGGCTTCGTCGCGGTCGGCGGCGGGTCCTCCATCGACACGGCCAAGGCCGTGAACCTGCTGACCACCGACGAGGGCGCGTTGATGGACTACATCAACAAGCCGATCGGCGGCGGCCGCGCGCCCAGCCGCCCGCTCAAGCCGCTGATCGCGGTCCCGACCACGGCCGGGACCGGTTCGGAGAGCACCGCGATGTGCGTGCTCGACGTGCTGTCGATGCGGGTCAAGACCGGCATCAGCCACTGGCGGCTGCGTCCCACGCTGGCCGTGATCGACCCGCTCGTATCGCTGACCTTGCCGCCGGAGGTCACCGCCTCCGCCGGGATGGACATCGTGTGCCACGCCCTGGAGTCCTACACCGCCCGCTGGTACACCACGTTCGAGCGCAAGCAGCCCGAGCAGCGGGTCACCTACTGCGGCTCCAACCCGGTCTCCGACCTGTGGTGCGAGAAGGCACTCATGCTGCTCGCCGCCTCGTTCCGGACGGCGTTCCGGCACGGGTCCGACCTCGAGGCGCGGAGCAACATGATGCTGGCGGCGACCTTCGCCGGCATGGGGTTCGGCAACTCAGGGGTGCACATCCCGCACGCCAACGCCTACCCGATCGCGGGGATGGTGAAGAATTTCCGGCCTCCGGGTTACCCGCAGGCCGAGCCGATGGTGCCGCACGGGATGTCGGTCTCGCTGACCGCCCCGGAAGCGTTCCGGTTCAGCTTCCCCAGCGCCCCGGAGCGCCATCTCAAAGCCGCCACCCTGCTGGCGCCGGATCAGGAGAAGCTGAACGACCCGGGCGAGCAGCTTCCGTCCGCCGTCATCGACCTGATGCGCGACATCGAGATCCCGAACGGCATCGGAGCCGTCGGCTACACCGAGGCGGACATCCCCGACCTGGTGCCCGGCACGATGAAGCAGCAGCGCCTGCTGGCCACCTGCCCGCGCCCGGTCGACGAGGAGGATATCGCCGGGATCTTCGCCCACTCCATCGAGAACTGGTGAGGCGCCAGATCGAGTTCCTCGACGAGCTGCCCAAGACGGTCTCCGGCAAGCTGCTGCGCCGCGAGCTCCGCGCCCGCGGCTAGCGGGCCGGACGCCCCGCTCGATACGGCTTCCTGCCGCGTCATGAACCGGTAAAGCCTGTCGGCCGTTTCAGCTTTAGGCAAGGCCTGAACCCCGATGACTGGGGGTGCCATGGCGGTCGACTACGGGCCAGCGCTGCTGGTCCGGCTGCTCGGCCCGGTCCGGGCCTGGCGGGGTGGCCGTGAACTGGAGCTGGGCGGGCCGCAGCGCCAGGCGGTGCTGGGGCTCCTCGCGCTGCGAGCGAACCAGGCGGTCTCCCGCAGCGAGCTCATCGATGGCATCTGGGGCGAGGATCCGCCGCCGAGCGCGGTGAACGCGCTGCACGTTCACGTGGCCGGCCTGCGCCGCGCGCTGGAGCCGAACCGGGCCAGCCGGGCGCCCGGGCAGTTCCTGCTGGCCGACGGGCCAGGGTATTCGCTTCGGCTGGAACCTGGCCAGCTGGACGCGCAGGTGTTCACCCGGCACCTTGACGCGGCTCGCGCGTCTCGTGCGGCGGGCGACCTCAGTGCCGCGGCGCGGTCGTTTGACGCGGCGCTGCGGCTGTGGCAGGCAGCTCCGCTGTCCGGTGTTCCCGGGCCATGGGCCGAGATCGAGCGGGTCCGGCTGAGCGAGATGCGGCTGACCGCGATCGAGGAGCGGGCCGAGGTCATGCTCGTGCTGGGCCGTGCCGCCGCGACGGCGACCGAGCTGACCGGCCTGGTGCGTGAGTATCCGCTCCGGGAGGCGCTGCGTGGCCGGCTGATGCTGGCGCTGTACCAGTGCGGGCGGCAGGCGGACGCCCTGGCCGCCTTCGCCGATGGCCGTCGTATCCTCGCCGAGGAGCTTGGCCTGGAACCCGGTCCCGGGCTGCGGCGGGTGCACGAGCAGATCCTGGCCGCTGACCCTGCTCTCGGTCCGCCTGCCGCCGCGCCCCGCGCAAGTCCGGAGCACATCTGGGCGGCGCCCGCCCAGCTGCCCGGGGACGTGGACGCGTTCACCGGGCGGGTCGGCGAGCTGGCCGCGCTGGACAAGCTTGCCGCCGTGACCGGCCCGCCCGGCGGCACGGGCCAGGCGGGTGCCGGGCCCGCGCCCACTGTGATCTGCGTGTCGGGCACCGCCGACGTCGGCAAGACCGCGCTCGCGGTGCACTGGGCACGGCGTGTCCGGGCTACCTTCCCCGACGGTCAGCTCTATGTCAACCTGCGAGGCTACGATCCGGGCCAGCCGGTGCCCGCGGGGGATGCCCTGGCGGGATTCCTGCGTGCGCTCGGCGTGCCGGGGCAGGACATACCGCGGGACGTGGACGAGCGGGCCGCCGCCTACCGGACCTTGCTTGACGACCGGCGGATCTTGGTCATGCTCGACAACGCCAGTGCGGTCGAGCAGGTCCGCCCGCTGTTGCCCGGCAGCCCGTCCAGCCTGGTGCTGGTGACCAGCCGGGACTCCCTCGCCGGACTGGTCGCCCGGCACGGCGCCCGGCGCCTGGACCTGGATCGGCTGCCACCGCAGGACGCTGGCGCTGCGGGTAGCCGCCGAGCTCGTCGTCACGAGCCAGGTAGACCTCGCCGTTAAGACGGCGATAAGTGCGCTGCCCCATCCTCGGCTATGTCTGCTTGACCTTCAGGTCCTGGGGAGGACACGTGCACTACAGGTATAGGAAATGGGTCGGCGTCACCGCAGTCGTCGCCGCCTCCGTCTTGATCGGCTCTTCGGCGTCGGCGGCGACCGGCTGGACGGTGGAGACGGTCCCGCAGACCGGGAACAACACCCTCCTGCTCGGGGCGGCGGCGCGCACCAGCACCGACGCCTGGGCGGTCGGCGAGCAGTTCGCCGGGGCCGGCCAGGCCCCGCCGCCACCGGTCAGCTACCACTGGAACGGCACCGCGTGGTCGCTCGTCACCACGCCCACGCTGGGCGTGAGCTCGGCCCTGATGGCGGTCAGCGCGAGCACCGCGACCGACGCCTGGGCCGTGGGGTTCAGCATCCTCGGGCGCCGCGAACACGGCACGCTGATCGAGCACTGGAACGGAACGGCCTGGTCGGTGAACTCCTCGCTGGTCGTCACCGGCTCGGCCGCGCAACTGAACGGTGTGGTCGACCTGAGCCCCGCCAACGCCTGGGCCGTCGGCCTGGGCAGCGGCGGCGCGCTCCTGGAGCACTGGAACGGCTCCGCGTGGAGTACGGTGACCATCCCCGACCCGGACTTCACTCCCGGCGCCGACGAGTCCATCTCGGCTAGTTCGGCGACGGACGTCTGGGTCGTGGGCACCACCGTCAACACCACGACCGGGACCACGTCGGCCGAGGCGCTGCACTTCAACGGCACCGCCTGGACGGTCGTGCCGATGGCGCAGCCAGGCACCAACACCCCCACGATCGGCGCGGTGACCGCTATCTCCGCGACCAACGCCTGGGCCGTGGGCGAGGACATCGGCGCGACCTCGGCGGTCGGGGGCAGCACGCTGATCGAGCACTGGAACGGCACCAGCTGGAGCATCGTCCCCAGCCCGACGCCCGGCGGTGATCCCGGGCTCACCGGCGTGGCCGCCCGCGGATCCGGTGACGTCTACGCCGTCGGGAGCAACCTGCCCAGCATCAACGGCGGGGTGGTGCAGGGCCTGATCCTGCGCTGGAACGGCAACACCTGGTCCCAGGACACCGACCCGACCGACGGCAGCTACAGCCCGCTGTTTGCCGCCGCCGCGGTGCCCGGTGCCGCTAACGAGTGGGCCGTCGGCACCGTGTCGAACGTATCCCTGATTCTCAGCCACGGCTGACCGACTCCCAGCCATCCATGAGGGGGGCCTGTGACCCGGCCGCACCCGGGTCACAGGCCAAGGCCGGACCACCGGAGTCTATCTAGGTTGAGTCCGATCTCAGCCGTCGGCGGCGGCCCGGGCCAGGACGCCGGTGAGCACGGCGCGGGTGTCGGCCGGGTCGATCACGTCGTCGATCTCGAACGCCGCGGCGGTGCTGAGCGCCTTGCCCCGGGTGTACTGCTCGGCGACCAGCTCCTCATAGCGTGCCCGGCGGGCACCGGGGTCCTGGATCGCGTCGAGTTCGGAGCGGTAGCCCAGCCGCACCGCGCCCTCCAGGCCCATGCCGCCGAACTCTCCGGTCGGCCAGGCCACGGTGATGGCCGGCCGACGCAGGTCGCCGGCGGTCATCGCCATCGCGCCGAGGCCGTAGGCCTTGCGCAGCACCACCGCGCAGACCGGCACGGTGAGCCGGGCGCCGGCCACGAACAGCGCGCCGAAGCGCCGCACGATGGCCGTCCGCTCCGCCGTCGGCCCCACCATGAAGCCGGGCGTGTCGAGCAGCGAGACGACCGGGAGCCGGTGTGCCTCGCACAGGCCAAGGAACGCCGTGGCCTTGTCGGCGGCGTCGCCGTCGATCGCCCCGGCTAGACCTCGTCCGGCGCTACGACGCCCAGCCCGCCGCCCTCGATCATGGCCGGCCCGCCCATGCCCAGGCTAGCCTCTGGCGTCGCGATGATCACGTCGCAGGCGCCGGCCAGGGCGGCGTTGCCGGCGAAGCAGTAGCCCGACACGACGGCCACCAGCGGCACCCGGCCCGACAGCCGGGCGGCCAGCCGGAAGGTCGGCACGTCGAGGCCGGCCACGGCGGTGGTGTCGGTGTCGCCCGGGCGCCCGCCGCCGCCCTCGGCGAACATGACGACGGGCAGCCGCTCGCGGCCGGCCAGCTCGAGCAGCCGGTCGGTCTTGCGGTGGTTCTTGACATCCTCCCTCGCTTGAAGGCGGGGGATTCCAGCTGCTACGCCGGTTGGAGCAGCAGTTGAGGTTCGCGGTTCACGGGCCGGGTAACCCCGTCGCCTCCCCGCGCAGTCACGGCGTGCCCCGCCGCGATGTTCCTCGCCGCGTTCACATCCGCGTTGCAGACGAAACCGCAGGCCGTGCACACAAAGCGCGCTTGGCTCTCGCGCGACTCCGCATCCACCTGCCCGCACGCCGAGCACCGCTGGCTCGTGTAATGCGGCTTGACCTTCTCCACCCGGCCGGGTGCCTTGTCCTCCAGGCGGCGCACCAGCAGCCCCCAGCCCGACCGCAGGATCTCGCGGTTGAGCCCGGCCTTGGCGCGGACGTTCCGGCCCGGATTCCCGGCCGTCCCCCTAGCCGAGCGCGTCATGTCCGCGATGCGCAGGTCCTCGACCCTGATCAGGTCGAACCCGCGCGCGATGCCGGTGGAGACTTTCTCGGCCCAGTCCTTGCGCGCATCGGCCTCGCGGGCGCGCAGCCGGGCCGCGGCACGCTTGACCCGGGCCCGCCGGTTCGACCCTGGCCTGGCGCGGGCGAGCCGGCGCTGCAGGCGCCGCAACCGGTGCCTGCGGCCTGCGCTCAGCCCCGGCGCGGTCAGCATCTCCCCGGTCGACAGCGCCGCGCTGACGGCGACTCCGCGGTCGATGCCGACGGTTTCCCCGTTGCCGGGAGCAGGGACCGGCTCCGGGATCACGGCAAAGGCCACGTGCCAGCGCCCGGCCCGGTCCATCCTCACCCGGTAGGACTTCACGCCCGGCGGCACCGTACGGGACCAGCGGAACCGGACCCACCCGGCCTTCGGGACGCGCACCTCGCCGACGTGGCGGGACAGGCGGCGCACGTCGCCGGGCCTGAGGGCGACGACCCGGAACCCCTCGTCCCGCCCGGCCTTGCGCCACGACGGCCGCCCGGCCAGATTGTCCGGGTGGAAGAAGGCGGCCATCGCCTGGGCGAAGTCGCGCAGCGCCTGCTGCTGCACCATCTGGGAGCCGGCGGCCAGCCACGGGTGCTCCGCCCGGGCGGCGGTGAGCTGCCGGCACTGCTCCAGGTAACCCGGCGCGCTCGCCCGGCCCGGGTGCCAGTGCCGGTGCTGCTCGACCGCGAGGTTCCAGACGAACCGGGCGTGCCCGCAGTGGTCCTGCAGCACTGCCTCCTGGGCGGGCGTGGGGAGCAGACGGTACCGGGACATGCGAACACATTAGCGAACACTACTGACATTTCCGGGGAGGTGAAGCGGCGTTTCCACCCCGGTCTGAAGGCCGGAGCCTTCCAGCGAGGTGTCGCGGTCGGTGCCGGGCAGGACGGGCACGCCCAGCTCGCGCGCCCAGGCCCGGGCGGCGCCCTTGTCGCCGAACAGCGCCAGCGTGCCGGGCGCGGGACCGGCGAAACGCACCCCGGCCTCGGCGCAGCGCGCAGCCAGCTCCGGCCGCTCGGATCCGAAGCCGTACCCGGGGTGCAGCGTGTCACAGCCCGTGCTGGTGGCCGCGGCGACGATCGCAGCGACGTCGAGGTAGGCCGCCGCACCCGTTCCCGGCAGCTCGACCGCCGCGTCGGCCCGGCTGACGTGGCCGCAGGCGGCGTCGTCGGCGGGATAGACCGCGACCGTCTCGATGCCGAGCACGGACGCCGTCGCCATGATGCGGACGGCGATCTCGCCCCGGTTGGCGACGAGCAGTCGCTTGATCATCGGCCGGGATTCCTGTCCTCGCTAGGTGAGCGCGTTGTCGGTGGAGGCGACCAGGGCGTCGACATCGGTCCGGCTGTTCAGCGGCCGGGGAGCCTGGTCCCGGATCCGGATGCACCGCGTCAGGCCATTGTGCGCCTCGTTGGCCATCACCACCGGGGCCTGCCCGAACCCCCACGGGATCAGGTCCTCTACCGGACGCCAGCCCTCCACCGCCGCCACCTCCTGCCGGGATCAGCCGACACCCGTCAGCCAGGCGTTCCACCCATTGTCAACGAGGCGGAGGATTCATGGCCAGTCCGATGCGCAGGGCTACATCTGGGCGAGCCACATCGCCCCATGCGCTGGTGGTCGCCGACCCGCTCGCGGCGATGGCCGCCAGCCTTGGCGGCGGGCCCGCCCGCATCGTCCTGACCCGGAGCTTGCGAAACCTGCGGTGCTGGCGTGACAAGAGAGGTCCGCAGCTCCCGCTTGAGCACCTTGCCGGTCGTCGTCCCGGCCGCACGTTGGCCCGCCACTCGATGACGTGGATCCAGCTCTGCATCCCCGCGAGTACCTTTCGTCCGCAACGTATCGTTGCAGAAACAACTTCTGTAGGACAGCCTCCCCGCGGGGAAACGTGACCAGCACCGGAGCGCAGCCATGCTCGACCTAGCGGCCGTGGTCAGCGACGTGCGGCAGGGCATGATTCCGGCGCACATCTACGGCGACCCGGAGATCTTCGCGCTGGAACGCGACCGGCTGTTCGCCCGGTCCTGGGTGTTCCTCGCGCACGAATCCGAGATCCCCGATCCGGGCGACTACGTGGTCCGCCGGGTCCTGGCCGATTCGTTCATCGTGGCCAGGGATGAGTCGGGCGTCGTCCGGGTCTTGTTCAACATGTGCCTGCACCGTGGCATGCAGGTATGCCGGGCCGAGATGGGCAACGCCTCGCACTTCCGGTGCCCCTACCACGCCTGGACCTATCGCAACGACGGCCGGCTGGCCGGCCTGCCCTTCCACGCCGAGGCCTACGGCGGCGAGGACGGCGTGGAGAACTGGGCGTCCATCACCGACATGGCCGGCGGGTCGATGGCGCGGCGGCTGAACCTGAACAGCCGCATGGGGCTGACCCCCGCCGGGCAGCCGATCAAGCCGCCGCTCGCTGCCTTTGCCGGTCCCGGCCTGGCTTACCAGGGCTTCGGTGAGTTCAACCAGCGGCACTGGCTGAGCCTGTGGAGCGATCACCTGGAGCGCGAGCCCGCCGAGATGCGCGGTGCCCGGTGACCGCCAGCCGGCCGCTCCCTTACAGCGATCCGGCGCACCTGGCCGCGCACCAGTTCCTGGTCGAGGAGGCCACGCTGCTGGACGCCGCGGATTACGCAAGCTGGCTGGATCTGCTGTGCGAGGACATCCGCTACGTGATGCCGGTCCGGGTGACGACCGCGCGCGGCGCGGACTTTGACTCCCTCGCCGACATGGGCCACTTCGACGAGGACATGTACGCGCTGCGCAAGCGCGTGCAGCGGCTGGCGACCGACCATGCCTGGACCGAGGACCCGCCGTCACGCACCCGGCATTTCGTCACCAACGTCAGGACATTCAGGCACCAAACGGGCCAACTGCAAGTGGAATCCGCCCTGCTCCTGTTCCGCAGCCGGGGCGACACCCGGGAACCTGACCTGATCTCCGCAGGCCGCACGGACCTGCTCCGGGAGACCGGCGACGGGCTCCGGCTGGCCCGGCGCGAGATCATCGTGGACGAGTCGGTGCTGCGCACCCAGAACCTGGCGGTGTTCCTGTGACTGAGGGCTTGATCCGGCTGGCCAACGAATTCACCGAGGTCGTGGTCGAGCGGGTGCAGACCCGCAACGGCGCGCGGCTGCGCATCTCGGTGCCGAGTTCAGGTCATCAGATCCTGCTCTGCCCGATCGAGCTCGAGGCCCTGACCTGGCAAGATCACGAGCTGTTCTCCCGGCTGCTGCGGACGCCGACTGTACGTCGCGTCGAAGTTCGCCGTCCGCGGTTGCGTGATCGCGCTGGCGCACGAGCTGGCCCCGGACGTGAGGGTCAACGGGGTAGCGCCGGGCGGAACGCTGGGCACCGAGCTCACCGGGCCGCGGAGCCTCGGCCTGGCCGATCATGTCCTGGACGGGGCGCCCGGCCGCGAGGAAGACCTGCGCCGCCGCACGCCCCTGCAGGTCGCGCTCACCGGTAAGGACCATGCGGGCAGCTACGTGTTCCTGGCCTCGGACCGCTCGCGCGGGATCACAGGTACCGTGGTGCACTCCGACGGCGGCGTCGGCGTCAAATAGCGGTCGGCGGGCGCCAGGATGTCGCCGCTGACCGTGGTGGCGGCCGCGCCGCGCTCGGCGAACCATTCGCGGCCGCCCAGCAGGCCGAACACGGGGGCCGGGAGCGCGATCAGCAGCCGGAGCAGCTGGCCGCTGCGGTTCCGGCGGGAGACCTGAGACTGGTGCGCGGCCAGCGCCGCCTGCTTCTGCGCCGCAAAGCGGCGTACGTCAACGCGATGCGTGATGGCCGTTCCCGGGCTGAACGAAGTGGGCGTATCTCCGCGGTCGATGGCCGGCACCAGCCGCAGGACGCGCAGCAAGGCGGCCAGCCTCGCGATCTTCTCCCGCGGCCAGGTCGCCTCGAGGACCCGGATCGGGCCCGCTAGCTCGGCGGCCCGGGCCCCGACCTGGTGCACCTGCACATGGTCGCGATGGCCGTTGCCGCCCTGCGGATCGTAGCTGAGCAGGACATCGGCGTGCTCTTCGCGGATCAGGGCGGTCAGCCTGGCCGCCGCCTCGTCCAGGTCGGCGCGGGCGAACCGCACCTGACCTGGCGGGTCAGGGAACAACACGGGTCCGTGCCCGCTGTCCGCATAGCCCAGGTGAGCCACCCGCGCGGCGCCCAGCCGGGACGCGCTTTCCCGCAGTTCCGCGAGCCTGGTCTCCGGGTTCGCGTTCACCCCTGCGCCCAGGCCGCCCGCACAGGCCACCACGATCACCACGCGGTGGCCCTCGGCGGCCAGCCGGGCCAGCGTGCCGCCGGTAAACAGCACCTCGTCATCCGGGTGGGCATGGAAGGCCAGGATCGTCGCCACAGCTGTCATTCTCGCCCTGGCCGCCCGTCTCGGCGAGGGTTCCGGCCGATAACGCGAGCCGGGCTAGCCGGAGCCGCCGGGGGCTACGTGGTCTGCACGACGGAGATGGGTGGCCACGTATTCCCATCCCAGACTTCGATGAGTAGTTGTATGTTGTTGGTGGACAACCGCAGCCACACGGGCGGCTTTTGTTCTATAGTCTGTGCGGCCTTTACGCCATCTGGACGAGACGCAGGTCACCGGCGAGGAGTTGGAGTCCGCTCTCGCCGAGCAGGGACCCGTAGTAGCGCAGGCCGATGCCCGGGATCTGTTCCGCTGGGTTGAGGGTTACCGCATCAAGCTCTCGTCCAGGTGAGTGCCAGGCTCGGCTTCGCCTATCCGGGCCGTCCCGGATTGGCTCCGGCACTCCCTGTTCCCCCGATCTGCCGACGGCGGGTAACCCGTGGGGTGGTCGTCGGACACTAAGGAGTGTGGGCCAGTCGCTGTCTTGCTGCTCCTGGAGGACCGTCGTGACGATTGTCCGCATCGTGATTGCTGATCCCCGGACCGGATCGCCGCCGGACGGCGGTGCCGTGAACGGCCGGCAGCTCATCGTGCTCGCCGACGACACCGGTCACCGGGCGGTGCCGCTGTGGCTGCCGGGTTTGGATTTCAAGTTGCTGTGGTGGCTGCTGGACCGGCCTGCCGGGGACGCCGTGCTGGCCGGTGTCCTGGAGGAGACAGCGGCCGGGCTGCTGCACGCGGCCGGGGTGGGGGTGACCGCCGTGGACATCGAGCCGGCCGGCGAGGATGTGCCGGAGCTGCGCTCGGACACGGCCGCGGCGCGGGTCGAGCTGGCCACGGCCGCCGGAACCCGGCATGTGACGGTGAGCGCCGGGTACGGCCTGAAACTGGCGGTCGTGGCCGGGGCGCCGGTCCGGGTGGCCGATGAGGTGATGGACCGAAGCGCGGTCCCGGTCCGCGGCGAGGACGTGCATGCGCCGTTCCTGCTGCCCTCGGCCGTCCGGCCGCCGGGCGATCCCGGGCAGCGGCAGAGTTTCGAGCCGCGGAACATGGCGTTCACCGACGGCCTGGACCGGTGGGAGCTGGCTGGCAGCTTCCTGGCGGCCGGCCGGCCGCATTGGCAGGACTATTCCCGCGCCGCCGCAGACGGGACCGCAGTGCTGGCCTCCGCGGTCCCGGAGCCCTCCGGTTCCGCCGTCCTGTTCCAGGAGATCTACGCCGACGACTACCGCGGCCGCACGGTCACCTTCCGCGGGCAGCTGCGCACCGCCGGCGTGGTCGGCCAGGCCGGGCTGCATCTGGCCGCGGGCCGGCCCGTGGACCCTCCCGGTGGCCAGCTGCGCGACCGCGGCGGCGGCAGCCTGACCGCCCCCGGCAGCAGCGACTGGACCTGGCATGAGGTCACGATGCCCGTCCCCGGCGACGCTGGCGTCATCCGGTTCGGCATCTCGCTGGCCGGCCGCGGCCGCATCGAGCTGCGCGACCCGGAACTGTCCCCGGCCCGGCCGGGAACCCGGGAGTAAAGCAGAGCATGGACATCCCGGACGGCGACCTGGTCCGGCTGGCCCGCGACGGCGATCCGGCGGCGTTCCGGCTGCTGGTCGAACGGCACCTGCCGATGGCGCGCGCCCGCGCGGCCCGGCTGTGCCCGCAGCCGGACGACGCCGACGACGCCGTGCAGGACGCGTTCCTGCAGGCATTCATCGCACTGGACCGGCTGCGCGACCCCGGCCGGTTCGCCGGCTGGCTGGGCGGCATCGTGGCCAACGTCTGCCGCGCCCAGCGGCGCCGCGCCCCGCTGACCCTGCTCGGCGACTGGCCCGAAAACCTGCACCCGGCAGCGGCCGGCAACCTGCCATCGGCTGAGGACCTGGACCGCGCCGACGCGCTGGGCCGCGCGGTCGCCGGCCTGCCCCCCGGGCAGCGCCAGGCCGTCACCCTGTTCTACTACGCCGACCAGCCCGCCGGGCAGATCGCCGGCACTCCAGGCGCCGCCAAGGCCAGCCTGCACAAGGCCCGCCGCCGGCTGCGCGAGTACATCACCGCGCACCGCCCCGACCTCATCCCCGCCACCTCCCGGAGGACCCCCATGACTGCTGTCCGCATCGCGCACGCCGACCCCTCGCCCGGACGCACACCAGTCGGCCTTGTGGTGCTCGCCGACGACGCCGGGCACCGGGCGCTGCCGGTCCGGCTGCCCGCCCCCGACGGCCGCGCGTTCTGGCGCCTGCTCGCCCGCCCCGACGACCGCGACCAGGAACACCCCGAAGACGACGCCGGGCAGATGACCGGCCAGCTGCTGCACGCGGCGGGGATCACCGTGACCGCTGTGACCGTCACCGACCTGGGCCCGGCGGTGACCGCCACGCGGGTAGACATCGCCGTGCCCGGCGGGACCCGGCAGGTCACCACCCGCCTGGCCGACGGCCTGGCCCTGGCGGTCATCACCGGCGCGCCGCTGGCCGTCGACGGCCCGGTGATGGACCGGCTCGCCGAGCCCGTCACCGGCCCCGACCCGCTCAGCCCGTTCCGCAGCCGCCAGCCGGCACCCCCCGGGCCGCCCGAGCACACGCGGTTCGAGCCGCGCAACCTGGCGTTCACCGACGGCCTGCACCGATGGCAGCTCGACGGCACCTTCCTGCGCCAGGTGACCGGGTCCCACGACCAGGACTATTCCTGCACCACCGAAGACGGGCGGGTGATCCTGACCGCGGCCGTGCCCGGACCCGCCGGATTCGCCTTCCTCAGCCAGCAGATCGAACCCGACGACTACCGCGGCCGCGCCGTCACCTTCCGCGGCGACCTGCGCACCGCCGACGTCGCCGACCGCGCCGGACTGGTGCTCCGCATCCCCCGCCAAGGACGGCGACCGGCCCCACCGGATCCCTGGCACGATCCCGAGAACCACTTCGCCCCCGTCACCGGAACCCGCGACTGGACCCGCCACGAGGTCACCGCCCAGGTCCCGGCCGATGCCATCAGCATCATCTTCGGCGTCTTCCTGAACGGCCGCGGCCAGATCGAACTCCGCAACCCGCAACTCGACCCGCACCATCCTTGCTGAACCCGCAGATCGCCGGGCTGTCAGCCTGCCGGGGTGAGATCGTCGGGGGGACGGTGAACGGGAGCGTATCGATCCTGATACCGGCTGGGATTCGCGTTCACGCCACATGCCTCAGCCTCGTGATGGATGGCCTGCGCAGGCAACGGAATCCTGATGCGGTTCTGCGGGCCCTGAACCGCCGTCCGTTCCGATAATTAATCTTGGTCTTGCAGTATGCCGCACCGCCGGTCCGGGAAAGGCGGGTTTCGCCTGCGCGGCCCTTTATTCCGAACGTAAGGAAATGGCAAGAATTTTAACTTAGCGGACTCTAACGGTCTCCTCAGCTTGCTCACATCCGCACGCACAATCATGATGGACATGAATGGCCGCATCGAGGTCGCTATCCCCGTATACAACGAGGAGCGGGTTCTGGCCCTCAGTATCCGGTGCCTTCACGCATACCTGAAAAACAGCCTGCCTTATCCGTTTATTATCACCATCGCCGATAATGCCAGTACAGACGGGACTTTCGTGATCGCGCAGCGGCTCGTCGCGGAGTTGCCCGGGGTCCGCGCCGTGCACCTGGGGCTCAAGGGGCGCGGGCGGGCGCTGCGGTACGTCTGGGGTAGCAGCGATGCCGATGTCGTCGCCTATATGGACGTCGACCTGTCCACCAAACTCGACGCGTTTCTCCCGCTGGTCGCCCCGCTGCTGTCCGGTCACAGTGACCTGGCGATCGGCAGCCGCCTGGCATGGGGAGCGACCGTGGTCCGCGGGCGCAAGCGCGGGGTCATTTCCCGTTGCTACAACCTGCTGCTACGCAGGACCTTGGCGGCCCGCTTCTCCGACGCGCAGTGCGGTTTCAAGGCCGGCCGCGCCGAGATCGTGCGGGCGCTGCTGCCCGCTGTGGAAGACAACGCATGGTTCTTCGATACCGAGTTGCTGCTGCTCGCCCAGCGCAACGAGCTGCGGATTCATGAGGTGCCGGTTGACTGGATCGAGGATCCCGACAGCCGCGTCGACATCGCCAGGACCATGCTGGACGACCTGCGGGGCATGATCCGGCTGCGCCGTCGGCTGCTCGCCGGCGCCGGCCGCGTGCTGGTGCCGCCCCGCGTCCTCACGACAGGAGTTGCCGTCCATGACCGCTAAGCTCTACCCGGCCGCTCGCCACAAGGCCGAGCACCCGCGGCGATCACGCGGCCGGCGGCCGCCTCTGATGCGCCGGAATACGTTTCGATATCTTCCGGGTCCTTGTCACGATAATCCGCTGTACGTCATATTTGGGTAATTTTTCTGCCGACAAAATCACAGATTACGCTCAGATCCTTCGCATACCTCCACGCTAGCTTTGCTTTGCACTGAGGAATTGCTGATCCGGCAGCAGATCGGCAGTTTGCCGGGGAGCACGGCCCAGGCACCGCGAGAATACGGCTAACGAGAATGGGGTAACAATGTTCGCCAAGTTGTGGTGTAGTCTCCCTTCCACCGCAGTTCACCTAAGGCGCTCCCGGTACGCGTTCCTCGTGGGGTGCGGCGTGCTCGCGCTCACGCTCACGACAGGGTGCGGCGCCGCCAGCTCGGCCGGCACAGCCGTGGCGTCTTCCTCATCCGTGTCAGCTGTATCGACAGCGACGAACTCCGGTCGCGTCGCCTACCTAACCTGCCTGCGACAGCATGGCGCCACCGTGCCGACGGCGAGGCCGACCGCCCATCCCAGCGGTGGTTCCAGCAGCCCGGCCAGCCAAGTCCCTGCCTCGGCGCGTCAGGCCTGCGCGTCGCTGCGGCCCAGCGGCTCCGGCACGAACCAGGCGGCCGTCAAGGCGTTCGACGCCTGCATGGCCGCACAAGGAGAGGCGATCCCGTCTACGCGGCCGACCGCCATGCCTTCCCCCAGGCCAACGAGCGCGCGCTCCGGCATTGACCGCTTCCTGCGAGGGCTCGACCCCGGCAACGCCAAAGTTGCCGCCGCACTGAAGGCCTGCGAATCCAAGCTCCCGTCGTCCGCGTCCGACGGTTAACCGCCCCAGGGACCGGAACGGGCAATCGAGAGAAGCATGCGTCATGACGACCGGGACTGCCCCTTAGCTCGGTTGATACCTTGCGGACTCGGACGCCCTAGGCGCGGGTTCAGAGCAGTCAGGATCGTGACAAGGCCCGGCTCATCCGCCAGGCCGCTACCGTGACCGCGGCTGCTGCCATGGCAACCAGCACCGCGGCGCCGTGAAGCGTCGCCGCGGTCTGGCCGGGTGACAGCACGTGAAAATGAGCCGCAGCCGGTCATCGTGGAGGAGGCCATCCTCGGGTCCGGGCATGACTTCCTCTGGTACCAGCAGCGGCATCGCCCGGCGGAATGCGCCACTCGCACCAGACTTCGAGGCGTGGCTAGATACCCCTTGAAGGGGTGCCCGTTCTGGTTACCAGCACGCCCGCATGGCTCTGGTGTTCGTCGCTCGTGCCCTGGATCAGCTCCGGAACCTGTTGGCGGACCCGCCGACGCCCGCGCCGGAACCTACAGCGCCTTGATCTCTGCTGGGGTCAAGGCCTGCTGGAAGACCTCGACGTCGTTGATACGGCCGGGGAACCAGCCGATGTCCTGCGCGCCGAACTGGGCGCGGCCTATGGCCAGGCTCCCGAGGGAGGCGTAGGGGGTGGTGTCGGTGGCGGTGCCCTGCGGTTTGCCGTTGACGTAGAGCCGCAGTTGGCCGTCGGCGGCGTCGTAGACGCCGACGAGGTGGACCCAGGTGTTCAGGGCGGCCGGGCCGGTGGATAGTGCGCTGATGCCGTTGGCGGTGATGCTGTTCTCCGCGCGACGGGTGAAGGCCCAGTGGTTGTCGGACGAGGAGTATTCCAGGGAGAAGCCGCTGTTTCCGGTGCTGTCCTGGCTCACGGCGGTGGCGAGGACAGCGTACCTGGTCAGGTAGACCCAGGCGGCCACGCTGAAGCTGGCGCCCGGGCCGGTGTTCAGCACGGGCCCGGCTGTGATGATCTGGCTGTTGACACCGTTGAAGTCGCCCCAGCCACCGCGCCCGGCACCCCATAGAACGTAGAAGGCCGTGCCCGGGTTGGCACCAGTGGCATCGCTTGCCACCGTGCCGTGGGTGCTGGCCAGCCGCCAGCTGCCGACCGGCACAGGGCCGGCCGGCTTCGCGGCCGCGGGCGAGGAGGCGCCACCGGACAGCGCGAACGCCGTGGCGCCGGCCGCTATCGCGAGCAGCCCCGTCGCCAGCAGCGCGACGCGGCCCCGCGGCCGGCGCCTCGGGGCGGCTGGCCTGGCGTGCGCGTGGGCGACGGGGGCAGGCGGCGGCTCGTAGGAGCGTTTCGCGGTCTCGGTCGGCTCGCCGCGGGCCGCCGGCTCGCTCATCGCGAACGTCGCCACGTCAGGTGGCAGCGGCGCAGCGGCCGGCAGGCCGCGCAGCACGGGCAGGCAGTCATACAGCCACCGGGCGGCCGTCGCGGCGTCCGGACGCTGCGACGGGTCCTTCGCCAGGCACGCGGCGATTATCCGCCACAGTGGCTCCGGTATCGCCGGCGGGCGCAGCGGCTCGGCATCGACGTGCCGCCACATGACGACGGCCGCCGGGCCGCCCGCGAACGGCGGCCGGCCTGCCAGCAGCTCGAACAGGCTGGTCCCAGCGGCGTACACGTCGGCCGCCGGGCCGCCCCGCTGGCCGGTGACCACCTCCGGCGCGAAATACGCGGGGGTGCCGACGATAGCGTCGCCGGTGGTCAGCGACACCGCGCCATCAGCCCAGGCGATGCCGAAGTCGGTCAGCCGCGCGACCGGCACCGGCCGACTCGTGTCGAGCAGGATGTTGCTCGGCTTGAGGTCGCGGTGGATGACGCCCGCCGCATGCACCACCGCGAGCGCGTCGCAGACCTGCGCGATCAGCGTCGCGGCCAGCGCGGGTTCCAAGGGGCCCCGCGCACTGAGGTAGCGGTGCAGGTCCGCGCCCTGGACAAGCTCCATGATGAGGGCGAGCCGGTCGCCCTCCATGATCATGTCGCGCACCGACACCAGGTTCGGGTGGCACAGCCCGACCAGGACGGTGCGCTCGCGCACGAAGCGGGTCAGCACCGCTGGATCGGACGCGAGCCGCTCGTGCAGCAGCTTGACCGCGACGGGCAGCCCGGTGGCCCGGTCCCGGCCCCACCAGACCGTACCCATGCCGCCGGAGCTGATCCGGTCTTCGAGCACGTAACGACTACCCAGCGCCTGTTGTCCGGCCACGCACGCGCACGTTACCGGAGGTGGCGGGCGACACTCCCGGGCAGGACGGAAACGTCAGCGGTTGGTTCGATTTGCCTTCCGCCGTTGTCTTCTCCATGCGGCAGGCTCCTTCGAGCTGGAGCCAGGTGCCTAACCTGTGTGTGGTTATAACTTCCAGAGCGGCTTCTGGTCGCAGTTGCACATATGACCGGGTCGCGAACCTGCTCGCCGGGTGATCACAGGCCCCGACAAGGACATTGACGCACATCCGGCCGCGCATTACCTTGAACATATGTTCAGAACGCATGTTCAGATCTCGGATACGCGATTCGACGTGGCTGTGGTCGGCGGCGGCATGGCGGGCCTGGCGACCGCGCTGCGGGTGCAGGCCCGCGGGTTGTCCACGGTGGTCCTCGAGGCGCACGGTCATGTCGGCGGGTGCGCCGGGTACTACCGCAAGCAGGGCTTCTCCTTCGATGTCGGAGCGACGACTCTGGTGGACTTCGCGCCCGGCGGCGTCGGCGCGGAATTCCTGGACAGCGCCGGCATCCTGTCCGTGGACGTACGGGAACTGCCGGGATACCTGGCCCATCTGCCCGACCGCGAGGTCGTGCTGCATCGCGATCAGGCGGCCTGGCACGCCGAGCGGTTGCGCTTGCTCGGCGACACGGAGCGGCACCGCCACTTCTGGGCGCTGCTCGACAGGCTGGCGGAGAACTTCTGGCGGGCTAGCCAGTCAGGCGTGCGGCTGCCAGTGCGTTCTCCCGCCGACGCGTTGCATGATCTGCGGGCGATCGGGTTCGTCGGTGTTCCGCTCGTCCGCTATCTTGCCTGGACACTCGGTGACGCGCTGCGCAGGTACGGGCTTCGCGGGGACGCCCCTCTCGTCGGGTTGCTCAGCATGCTGGTCGAAGACACCGTGCATGCGAACGTCGATGACGCGCCCTTGATAAACGCGGCCCTAGGCGTCTCCATCCGGCGGGCGGGGCTCAGTCGGCATACCGGCGGGATGCGCGGATTCTGGCGCGTGCTCGTAGCGCGCTACCGGGAAATCGGCGGGCTCCTGCGGGCGGGCTGCGAGGTGTCGCGGGTCGATGGCGGGCCGGGCGAGTACCGGATCACGACCCGGCTCGGAGCCGTCGGCGCGCGCCGCGTCATCTGCGCCGTGCCGACGGCCACCACCACGCGTATCTGTGCCGGGCTGCCCGTCGCCCGCAGGCTCCGGTCGTTCCTGGAGCGCGACGCGCATGCGCTGGGCGGCGCGTGCGTGGTCTTCCTCGGTGTGCCGGAGGCCGAGGTGGCCGGCCAGGAGCTCACTCACCACCAGTTGCTCCGTGCCTACGACCGGCCGCTTGGTGACGGAAACAATATGTTCGTCTCCGTTTCGGATTCCGGCGACACCGCGAGCGCACCGGCCGGGCACCGGGCGGTGATGATCTCGACGCATACGGACCTGGCCGACTGGGCCGGGCTCGACGGGACCGAGTATGAGGTGCGCAAGAAGGAGATCGGCGAAGTGCTCATCGGTCATGCGCGGCGCGCCTACCCGAATCTAGGCGACCGGGCTGTGTTCGCGCAGACCGGCACGCCGCGCAGTTACGAACGGTTCGGGTTCCGCCCAGGCGGCGCGGTGGGTGGTCCGCGCCAGCACCTGCGCAACACCAACCAGCATGCGGTCCCGCACGACCTGGGCGGGCCGGGCCTGTGGCTGGTCGGCGACTCGACCTGGCCGGGACTAGGAACCGTCGCGTGCGTGCTGGGCAGCCGGATCGTGGCCGACGGGATCCGGCGTGAGCGGGTGCCAGGCCGGTGACCGCGCCCACTCTGGCCGACCTCGGCACCGACCTGCTCGCCACCTCGCGCGCGCGGCGCCTCCTCGCGCTCAGCCGCCCGTACGCCGGCCTGGCACTATTCGCCGTGGCCGCGTGGCAGCGCTGGTGGTGGGCCAGCCCGCTGATCGTTTTCGGCGTGTTCGTCGCCGTCGTCACGGTCACCCATGATGTGGTGCACCGCACCATCGGCCTTTCGGCACGGGCGACCGACTGGTGGCTGTTCGCGCTGGGCCTGGTCCTGCTGGAAAGTGGTCACGCGTACCGGGCCACGCACGCGCAGCACCACCGGCTCTTCCCGCATCCTGATGATCCCGAGGGGTATCCGGCCGGGCTGTCCATGGCGGGAGCGGTCTGCTACGGGTCGGTCTTCCTGATCCGCCTGTGGCATTGGTCCTACCGTCGCGGCGCGGACCGCGGCTGGCTGCTCGCGGAGGCCGCGGCCCCGGCGGCGGCGCTCGCGGGCGGCGTGCTCGCGTGGCCGTACGCTCCCGGGGTACTAATCTACGCGGTGATGGCTATCGTCGGCAGTTGGGTGTATCCGCTTCTTACGGTTTATCTCCCGCACCACGATTACGGCGCGACGCCGCTAACGCAGACGCGCACGCTGCGCGGACGGATCATCCCGGCCGTGTTCCTTGAGCTCACCTATCACCTTGAACACCATCTCTACCCGCAGGTGCCTAGCCATCACCTTCCGGAGCTAGCCCGTCGGCTCGACCCCTACTTCAGCGCCAACGGCGTACGGCCGGTACGCGTTGTCTGACACGCGCGCGCGTGTCCTCGACGCCACGCTCGCCTCCCTCGTGAGCAATGGCTTCAGCGGGACTACGGCGCGGGCGATCGCCCAGGCCGGCGGCTTCGCGCCTGGCGTCATCTACTACCACTTCGCCGACCTGGACGACCTGCTAGTGGCAGCGCTGGCGCACACCTCCGAATCGCGCGTCCGCCGCTACCGCTCCGAGCTGTCAGGAGTCGACAAAGCCGCCACCGCCGTCGAAATACTCCGCCGACTCTACGAGGAGGACAGCGCCGTCGGGCACATCGCCGCCATCCAGGAGTTCTACGCGGGGGCACGGCCAGGCTCCCGGCTAGCCGAGCAACTGGCAGTGGAGACCCGGCGCTGGGAGGAACTGGGCGAGGAACTCCTCACGGGTCTGCTGCGGGGCAGACCGCTAGCTTCCCTGGTGCGCGTCAAGATAGCGGCCTCCGCCGCCGTGGCCTTTTACATCGGGATGGAAACCCTTACCCACCTCGACGGCGACCGGGCGCGCCCGGCCCAGCTTTTCGACCAAGCCGCCCGCGTCGCCGCCGTCTTCGACAAGATCCCCCGCATGCCCGTGAGCTAGCCGGGTTTGGCGGGCCTAGTAACCTGTTCGCCGCCGTTGCCCGGTACCAGCCATCCGATGGTGGCGCTATTGAGGCACAAGACTGCGCCGACGCCTGCTGGCACCACGACTGCGACAGCGGCTGCACACCGACCAGGTGGTCCTGTTCTGCCACCGGACCACACCTGACCGCCACGGCAGACATTCGAGCAGGCCAGATAGGGCTTCGTCCCTGGCCGCGATATCGGACAGGCCGGGGCTAGCCGATAAGAACCATCGTTGCGGGCCCTGCGCGGCTGGAGTAGGCCGAGGTCGCGCAGTTGGCTGAGCTGGCGGCGCCCGTCTGATGAACCCAGGCCCAACCTGCGCAGCAACGCGATGTCGACATCGTAGCCAGCGCTGGCTAGGGCGAGGACAGAGATCTGTGCCTCCGAAAGATCTTGGCCGCGGCTGAGCCGTCTCGCCCAGGCGCGGGCTCGGCCTGGGTGAAGTCCGGCATGTCACTCCTCGAGGTGGTGCCCGGGGACGGAGGTGGTACCCGGGGTTTGCTAGCTGCGGCTGGTGACCCAGGCTGCGATCAGGTCCGCGGCCTGCGCCCGCGCGCCCGCGGGCTCGGTCAGGTAGTGATCGGCCTTGACGAACTCCAGGGTCTTGTCCGTCGCGGCGATCGCGTCGTACAGGGCGCGGGCGTCGCTGTCGTAGACGCAGGCGTCCGCCGTGGCGTGCACTACGAGCGCCGGCGCGGTGATCCGGGCCAGGTGCGGTGCCGCGGTGCACTGCGAGGTGCGCAGGCTCCACATCGAAAGCCAGCTGCGCAGCGTGCTGACGGTGCCCACGCCGAAGACCCCGTAGTTCGCCCGCATCGGGTCGCCGAGGTAGCACCAGTTCGGCCGCCGGCCCGACGGTTCGATCGACGGGTCGATCATGCGCAGGTCAGCCCAGCTGCGCGAGACGGTGAACAGCCGGTCCCTGGCGCGCGTCCCGGCCAGCCGGTCCAGCTGGTTCAGGGCCCAGCCGGTGATGCGCTCGTTACGGTCTCGCTGCGCCGCCCGGTAGCGGAGCTGGAAGTCCGCGCTGAAGGGCGGCCCGTTGCGGAGGCCGTACGGGTCAAGAGCCGGGTCAGCCGACAGCGGATCGCTCTCGTCGGTCACCGACGGATCGAGCCAGGCCGTCAGGACCTCGGGCCGACCCGAATGCGCGGCCAGCGCGATGTACAGGTCGCCGGGCGGGAGATCCTCGATGGCCGGCACCGGCCGCATCCCGGCGACCGGCCTTACGTTGGGCTCGATGGCCTGGGACTGGTATGCCGCCATGAGCGAGCCGCCGCCGGAGTTACCCAGCAGCACCACCCGTTCGGCACCTGCTTGCTCGCGCAGCCAGCGCACCCCGACGCCGATCTCGGCCAGCGCGTGGTCGAGCAGGAAGTGCGCCTCGTTGCCACGGAATCTGGTATTCCAGCCGAGAAACCCGAAGCCCCGTTCGGCCATGAAGCTGGCCAGGTAGTGCTCGCTGAAGTCCACGTTGTAATGCGTGGCGATGAACGCCGTCGGCGGCAAGGTGCCAGCCGGACGATGGTAAATGCCCTGGCACGGATGCCCGCCCGCGCCAGCCCGGGGCACCAGCGGCGACGGCAGCCCGACGAACTCCCGCACGATCTCGGTCACCGGCCGCTCCGATCCGCCGCTGCCTGTCCCGCAGCCGGGTCGGTGGGCCCCCGGTACCTTCTTGCGTACCCTGTGTGCCCCCGACTCCCGGCTGCCGCTCCCTGGCGCTGAACTGAAACTGAGTTTAGATTTAGTTGTGACGGTTAGGCCAGGATTCCGCGCGCATCGGGGAGGACTTCATGGAGTGGCGGAACGGGGAGTTCGATCTCGGCGGCGTCAATCACCTGGCGCTGGTCTGCTCGGACATGAAGCGGACCGTGGAGTTCTACACCCAGGTCCTCGGCATGCGGCTGATCAAGACGCTTGACCTGCCGGGCGGCGCGGGCCAGCACTTCTTCTTCGACATGGGCGGCGGCAACGCGCTGGCGTTCTTCTGGTTCCCCGACGCCCCCGACCCGGTCCCGGGCATCTCCGCACCGGTGACCGTGCCGGGCCTGGGGGAGTGGACCAGCGCGGTCGGCTCCATGAACCACGTCGCGTTCAACGTGCCCGAGGAACGGTTCCTTGAGTACCGCGCCAAGCTGAAGGCCAAGGGCGTGCGGGTGAGCCCGATCCTCGACCACGACGACAGCGAGTTCGGCGTGGCCAGGGAGCTGCACCCCGGCGTCTTCGTCCGCTCGTTCTACTTCCAGGACCCGGACGGCATCCTGCTCGAGTTCGCCTGCTGGCGGCGGGCCATGGGCCAGCCGGGCGACGTGCGGCACGAGCCAAAGACTGCGGCCGAACGGACCGGCGTCCGAGTCTAGACAGGTGCTATCCCTGGTCCATGTCCTGGAGCGGCTGGCCGGCCGGGACAGGCTGGTCTCTTGAAGACGCGCAAGGGCCGGCAGACTGACGAGGCCTTCCGCGACGCGGCCCGGCTTGTCTTCGCTCGCGACGGTTACCTCAACGCCAAGATCAGTGACATAGCCGCGGCGGCCGGCCGGTCGGTGGCGTCCTTCTACAACTACTACGACACCAAGGCCGACTTGCTCATCGCCCTGGCCGAGGAATTCCATGCCGAAGCCACTCAGCTCGCGGTCCTGCCCTACCGGGCCGGCCTGGCCGGCGAGGAGGCGCTGCGCGAGGCGGTAGCCGGCTTCTGGCGGACTTACGCCAAACGGCGCGGCGAGCTGATCGGTATTTTCCAGGCGGCCATGATCGAGGGACGATTCCGGGACCGGTGGCTTGAGCTGCGGGGTGAGGCCATCGCCCGGATAGCGACCGCCATCAGGGCAGCGCAGTCGGACGGCTATTGCCCGGGCGTCGATCCGTTGCTGACCGCCTCGGCCCTGTCGGCCATGCTCGAGCACTTCTGCTACATCTGGCTCGGGCAAGGCGGCGAGAAAGACATCCCGTTTGATGACCAGCGGGCTCTGGACGCGGTGTGCACCATCTGGGTGAAGGCCGTGTACTGGCGGGGCGAAGACCATTAAGGACCCGCGGGTGCCGCGGCCCGCGTGCGAGCATGCCGGAACAGGTCAGCGCCGGCCCTCCGGCCTCGGTGGCGGTCACCCTGGGTTCTTGAATTCGATTCTAATGCGGAAACTGCGCTTCATTCGGAGAACGCATGCACGCATTCAATAGAAGATGATCTTGTCGTGTCGGCGCGATAGTGCTTGACTCGAATTGCTAGGCGCACTCCGCGGCCCGAGCCACAGAGGGGAATGACAGGCGGTGACCCGACGTGTCACAAAGTGACACGAGTCAACGCCAACAGCAGTGACGACAAATTGTCGTTCCTGCCGGCCGGGTAGCACGCTCATGAGTGCCGCGCTGCGGGCGGCCGTACCGATCACGCAGCCGCGGTTAGATCGCCGGCGGCGCGCGAATGCAGGCCGTGGCTGGTTCGTCGGCGGGCGCGAATACCTGACCGCAAAGAAATGCGGAACGGAGAAGCTCATGCATGTACGGATGAACATGCTGGCCGGAGACCCAGCCCGTCTGGGCGAGGTGACCCGCTATCTCGAGGGAACCGTGCGGTCGCACGTAGAGGGCCAGCACGGTAACCGGGGCCTGGCCTGCCTCACCAACGCCGACCTCGGCGTTTGCATAGTCGCGTCGTACTGGGACACGCTCGACGCCATGACCGCCAGCGAGCAGACCGTACAGGTCTCACGCAAGGAGGCGACCGAACTGCTCGGGGGCACCGTGACTGTCGAGCACTACGAGGTACCTGTCTTCGTCCGCCGGAGCCGTCCGCAGGGCGGAGCCGGCGTGCGGCTGAGCCGTCTCGACTGCGCTCCCGCCAGCATAGACACGCTGATAGAGGAATTCAGGAACACCGGCGTACCAGCGCTCATGGACATGCCCGGCCTCTGCAGCGCTCACATGCTGGCCGACCGGGCCACCGGGCGCTGCATCGTGATCACCGCGTGGGATGACATGGACGCCCTGGCCGCCAGCCGCTCGGCCACCGCAAGGCTGCGCGCTGACGTCGCCGCGGTGACCCACCTTCAGGTCCGCTCGGTGGAGGAGCACCAACTGGTGTTCTCGTCCGTGCGCGATGGCGACACCCGGAGCCTCATCGAGCGGAACATCGAGCTCTGGAACGCCAGGGACCGTGAGGGCTGGATGGCAGGTATGGACCTGCACCGGCTGGAACTGCAGGCGCCGGGTGGCATGCGGCTGACCGGCCGGGAAGCCGCGGACGCGATCTGGAGTACCTGGATCGGGGGATTCCCGGACAACCGGCTGGAGATCATCACCATCCACGCCGACGACCGTGGCGGTGTGCACGAGGGCCGCTTCGTCGGCACGCATGCCGGTACGCTCCGCGGCCCGGCGGGCGAGATCGCCGCGACCGGCCGGACGGTCGACGCGCGCTTCACCGGCGTCTACGAATTCGAGGAGGGCAAGATCACCAGCTTCCACCTGTACTTCGACCAGGCGGAACTGTTCACTCAGCTCGGCCTCGCCGCGAGCACGGGCGGCAACATGTAATCGGCTGGCCGACCGGCAGGGCTGGCGCACCGCACGGCGGAAGGCCAGCCCCGCCGGGAACGGTGCTTCCCGCAGGAACTGGACGATCGCTGCGGCGAGTGCAGCTGCGATCATCCGCTGGACGCTGGGCCGCACCAGGAGCGTGGCGTCGGATGCGAGCCAGGCCAGCACATGACGGCTACCTCGGCGGGATGCGCCGTGTCGAGTCCCACGGTTCACCATGCGATGCCGCCGCCGTGGCTGTCCGCGCCGTCCGGATCTGGCGGCTCACCCTTAAGGGGGTAGTCCAAAGCCTGCATCGCGCGGCGATACTTACCTTGTGGACCCGTTTGAGCGACAGCGCCTGGCGGATGGCCGGGTGGTAACGCGCCGGGAGGCCTTGGCCCAGGCTGTCACGGACCGTGCGGTCGAGCTTGTGATGTCCGCGCTGGATGTCAATGCGCTGCTGGACCGGGTCGACCTGAACGCCGTGCTGGACCAGGTCGACATCAACCGGGTGCTGGACCGGATCGACCTGGACCGCCTGCTCGCGCGGGTGGACCTGAATGACCTCGTCCAGCACATCGACTTCGACGCCCTTGTCGAGCAGACCGACCTCAGCGCCATCATCGCCGCATCCTCCAGCGGGGCCGCGAGCGATGCGCTTGACGTGGTCCGCAGCCAGGCCGTCGGTCTCGACGAATTCATCGCCCGCTGGATAGGGCGGCTTCGCCGCCGCCCGTACAGCGGCCCGCCCGGCCCGCCCGGCCCATCTGACAGGCCGCGGGCCGAGGCAGCGTCATGACGGCGCGCACGGGAGATGCCACGCCGTCGGGGCCCCCGGCCGTCATCCGGGAGAGCCTGCAAGGCAAGTACTCAGGTTTCGCGTCGCGTTTTACCGCCTTCGCCGTGGACGTGGGGGTCGGTCTCGGCGTGTTCATGCTCGCCCTTGCCGCCATCTCGTTCGCGGCCAGGGTGCTGACCGGCAAGGACATCGCCTGGAACAGGGGCGACATCTGGGTGATCATCGCCTATGCGGTCTGGCAGTTCATCTACTTCGCCTATTCCTGGGCCGCGAGCGGCAGGACCGCCGGCATGGCGCTGTTCGGCGTGCGGGTCGTGCGAGACGACGGCACCGAAGTAAGCGGGCGCCGGGCGGTCGTGCGCACGCTGGCGCTCCCGTTGAGCTTCCTGTTTCTGGGACTGGGGTTCGCCGGCATCCTCCTGGGCGACCGACGCCGGGCCCTGCATGACGTCATCGCCGGGACGGCGGTCATCTACTCGTGGGACGCGCGGGCGGCGCGGCTGCGGTTCCTGTCCCGGGGCTGATCCTGCCTGGGCTCAGTCCGCTTTCTCGATCGCGATCCGGGTGCCTTCCGGCATTACCTCGCGCACCGGGACACTGACCTCGAGGACTCCCTTCTCATAGCGGGCAGTGACGTCGTTGGCGTCCACCTTGGCGGGCAGCCTGAATAGCCGGGTGAGCGAGCCGTAACGGAACTCTGAGCGATAGGGTGCGTTGTCCTCCTGGCGGCGCTCCGCATGGATGGTCAGGGTCCTGCCCTCGACGGTAACCTCAATGTCCCGCTCCGGGTCCAAGCCGGGAAGCTCGGCTCGGATCACGTAGCGGTTGTCCCGGGCCATCTCCTCGACCCGGAACGTCTGGGCCGCTATGAACGGCGGCGGGCCCGTCCACGGGGACTCCAGCCAGTCGGCCAGATCCGAGAACATACCGCGGAATATCGCGGGTGCCTGGGGGCGCGGCAGCTTTGCCATGATGTCCTCCCGGTCCATATGGTGCCACCGCCCGGGTGCGGCTCCCTCACCCGCCCAGGGTGGTGTTGGCCGACCCGTGCGTCCTTAATGTTTGGCCTGCTGAATGCTGCACTGCAGGCGCGTCAGCCGTCGATCGGCGATCTCCCACTGGGAGCGAGCGGGCCAGTGGACCTACGGCGCACCAGGGAGTTCCCTGCCAGTATCGGACCCGGCCCGTGATTGCCATGCCGACAGCCATCAGGTCGTTCGTCCGGATGGTCATCCGCTCATCACCCTCACCCGGGGGACCACCATTGCGCATGGTAAGAACAGGGAAAGGGGAAGTGTATGGGTATTGAGGTGGTCATCGCCTGGACGAGATCAGCTGCGGCGTGGCTGGCCGACCGGGGCGGGAGGCAAGGCAGCAGGCTGACGGTCCTGAACTCTGCAGGGCTACCACCCGCTGAAAGAGTCAGGCAGCCGAATCGCCCCCGGTCATTCGACCCTAGCCGGATCGCCGACCTGGAATACCGGGCGTGGGTCGGGTACTACCTGCGGAAGTGGCCTCAGGTGCTGGCGGCCCTGGCTGGGCTGGTCCGGGAAGGCTTCGGTATGAACTGGTACCGGACCCTGTACGGCGCCTGGCTGCTGCTGCGCGCCAGCCAGCTATGGGCACCCATCCCCGGCAACGACCCTGACGGGGCACGGGCCTGCCTGCGGCGGTTCTACGCCCTGGTCAGGCTCAGCTACGGCGAGCCTGCCAGCCCGGCCAAAGCCGCCGCGCTCGAGGTCGACTGGTGGCGCGTGCACCGGCAGGCCCGGTATCCGACAGCCCCAAGGGGCGCCGGAGACGAGTTGGTCGAATCAGTAACCCGCCTGTACTGCTACCTCTATAACGAGCCAGAGGCCCAGATCAGGCATGCCGCGATACATCGGGCCCACGCCATGGACCTGTCCGACCGGTGGGTTGCGGAAGGCTGCCGGCCTGACAGCCCGCTTCTCGCGCAGGAGCACGCAGCGCTTGTACGGTGCTACGCCGCGCTGCTCGCGGCCGTGCACCACTGACCGCCCGCCGTCCGTTCAGGCCCCGCGGGCCGTGGTTCACTCGAAACCGGACGTGTCGCCTGCCCCGCGGCGCACGATCTCGGGTTCCTGCCCGGAGAAGTCGATCACCGTTGTCGGCTCGGTGCCGCAGTCGCCCGAGTCGATCACCGCGTCCACGGCGTGATCGAGCTGCTCCGCGATCTCCCGGCCGTGGGTCATGGGCTCGTCCTGGCCGGGCAGTAGCAGGGTGCTGGAGACGAGCGGCTCGCCGAGTTCGGCGAGCAGCGCCTGGGCCACCACGTGGCGCGGGATCCGCACCCCGACGGTCTTCTTCCTCGGGTGCTGCAACCGGCGCGGCACCTCCTTGGTCGCGGGCAGGATGAAGGTATAACTGCCGGGGGTCGCCGCCTTGATGGCCCGGAATACCGGGTTGGCGACGTACACGAACTGGCCGAGCTGGGCGAAGTCCTGGCACACCAGCGTGAGGTGGTGCCGGTCATCCAGGTGGCGGATCGACCTGATCCTGGTGATGCCGTCGCTGTTGCCGAGCTGGCACCCGAGCGCGTAGCAGGAGTCCGTCGGGTAGGCGATCACGCCGCCCGCACGCACGATCTCGGCGATCTGGACGATCGCCCGCCGCTGCGGGTTGGCCGGATGGATGTCGAAGTACCTGGCCATGCGATGAGTTTAGGGTCATCGCCCGCCCGCCGCCCGCGAAGCGGGGCTTCAGCGCACGGACGGCGAGGCAATCGGCTGAGGTCCGGCTCTCGCTACCGCTCCGCTGGACCTGAAATCCTTATGCCGAACGGGCAGCGTTATAGCCCAGCTTCAGCTACCTGCAATGCCGGGCCCGGGTGGCTCACGGTTTCCGGGCTACGCCGCCGAGGAAGGTCGCCGTGCGCGGCTTCAGGTTCCGTGCCGGGCCGTCGCCGTACCAGCACCGCACCGAGATCACGCCGGGAGGCACGAGTTCGAGGCCGCCGAAGAAACTGCGGATCTCCTCCGGCGAGTGGATGTATATCCGCGCGGCGGTGTAGGCCGAGGTGAAGTTGTCGCCCTCGGACTGATTGCCGGACCCGACGGAGATGATCAGGTAGCTGCCGGGGGCGATCGCGTCGGCGAAGGCGGCGGCCACGTCGCGGGCGGTCCCGGCATCGGTGAAGTGCAGGACCCCGGACAGGATGACGCACGCGGGCTCGGCCATGTCGATCAGCTCCGCCAGCCCGGCATCGGCAAGGATGCGCTCGGGGTCGCGCATGTCGCCAGGTACCGCGATCACGCCGGGGCTCTTGGCGAGCAGGCTGCGGGCGTGCGAGATCACGATCGGGTCGTAGTCCACGTACGCCACCCGCGCGTGCGGGTCGACGCGCCGGGCGATGTCGTGCGTGTTCAGCGCGGTCGGCAGGCCGGCGCCGACGTCGATGAACTGCCGGACACCGCGAGCCGCCACATAGCTGACGGCACGCCCGAGGAACTGCCTGTTCTCCCGGGCCATCTGCGCGGAGACAGGGTGGACCGCCAGCATCTTCTGCGCAAGCTCGCGGTCGGCCGCGAAGTTCTCCTTCCCGCCCAGCCAGTAGTCCCAGACCCGGGCGATGTTCGGCCTGGTCGTGTCGAATGGCTCCACCGTTTTCCCTCCCCTCTGCTACCTGCCTTCCATCATGCCCTGAGCATTGGTCCTGATGTGGATGGCTGTGCGAGTTTGCTGCCGAGGATCGATCTGGAGGACGCGGCGAAGCGGCTGCCCAACTTCAGCTTCTCCTGTCGCGCGGCCCGGCCGCCCAGACCGGCGAGGAGAAGGCCTGGTACCAGCAAATCGTGGACCAGACAGTCGAATCAACCCACCTCAAGAGGTACGCGACGCTGGACGAGCAGGCCGCCCCCATACTGTTCCTCGCCTCCGACGAAGCGTCCTACATCGTCGGCTCCACCTTGCCCGTGGGAGGCGGCGACCTCGGCTGATCCCGCGCCGGCGATTGTGGCGCGGAATCTCTTGAACGCTGCCGCGTGCTCTCGTAGTTCCGGTTTACGACTGAAGGTCCGGCTGGGAGGGCACGTGGCGCTCATCGGGGAGAATGTGATCTCGATTGTGCAGGGCCAGTCCTCGAGCATAGCGGCGGGCAACGTCGGACCTCGGTGCGCCGGTGTCGCTGGCGGCAACACCGAAGACCGTGCCCGGGTAGTCCAGCGGACCCATGATGGAACGGATGCGGTCCCAATCTCCAGGTGCCACGAGTTCAGCGGGCTGCCCGCCGGCGAACCAGCCCATCGGTACCGCCACCCCCGAAGGGACGACGGTATTGACGTAGACCACCGCATTGAACTCGACCTCCGCGCCCGCTTCAATCCGGGCGCCGTTAAACACCACGGCGCCCGTGGCGATCCGGGAGCCGCCCTCGATCACGCATCCGGTCAGGTGAGCGTGCGGGCCGATCAGTACCTCGTCACCGACGCGCATTTTCTGGTTCGGCACGCCCCGGATGACCGCGTTCTCCATGACCACGCAGTTACTCCCGATCTCCACGGAGCCACCCTCGGCGGTGATCACAGCGCCGAACAACACCCGGCTGTGCGGGCCGACGGTGACATCGCCGGACAGCACTGCCGTCGGCGCAATGTAGGCCGACTCCGATACCTGCGGGGTCTTCAGCCGGTGCTCAATGAACGCCGCACCCTGCCCTACCACCGGCGGCGGAACCGGATATTCATCTGCACTCACGTTCATCACCTTACGCCGCTCTTTGGCCTGCCTTAAGGCCCGGCAGTCGCGTGTTCGATGTAGCGAGCGGCGTCAAGCACCGTCTCGAACCGCGGCCAGTCTCCGCCACGGATGGCGACGGGACTTCCGCTGAGCAGGCACGTGGCCTCACGCCGATCGCAGACGCTGAGCTGGCGCGGTACCGCTAGTCGCGGCCTGAGCTGAAGGCGGCGTCGAAGGACGCCTGGGGCGGGTCGAAGTCGAACCGGCGCAGGAAGGTGATCGCCTCGGCCGCGCCGGCCAGCCGGTCCATCCCGGCGTCTTCCCACTCGATGGAGATCGGGCCGCGGTAGCCGATCGAGTTCAGCATGCGGAAGATGTCTTCCCAGCGGATGTCGCCGCGGCCGGCGGAGACGAAGTCCCAGCCGCGCCGGGGGTCGCCCCAGGGCAGGTGCGAGCCGAGGCGGCCGCTGCGGCCGTCGAGCCGCTTGCGGGCCTCCTTGCAGTCCACGTGGTAGATCCGGTCGCGGTACTCGGCGAGGAACGCCACCGGGTCGAGGTCCTGCCAGACGAAGTGGCTCGGGTCGAAGTTCAGGCCGAACGCGGGACGGTGGCCTACCGCCTCCAGCGCGCGGCTGGTCGTCCAGAAGTCGTAGGCGATCTCGCTGGGGTGCACCTCGTGCGCGAAGCGGACGCCCTCGGCGTCGAACACGTCGAGGATCGGGTTCCAGCGGCGGGCGAAGTCGCCGTAGCCCTCGTCGATCATGGCCGCGGGGACGGGCGGGAACATGGCCACCGTGTGCCAGATCGACGAGCCGGTGAAGCCCACTACGGTGTCCACGCCGAACGCGGCGGCGGCGCGCGCGGTATCGGCCATCTCGGCGGCCGCGCGCTGCCGGACCCCTTCCGGCTCGCCGTCACCCCAGATCCGTTCGGGGAGGATGGCCTGGTGGCGGACGTCGATGGGGTGATCGCAGACGGCCTGGCCGACCAGGTGGTTCGAGATGGCCCAGCACTTGAGGTCGTACTTCGCCAGCAGCTGGTGCCGGCCGGGCAGGTAGCCGTCCTCGCTCAGCGCCCGGCTGACGTCGAAGTGATCTCCCCAGCAGGCGAGCTCGAGGCCGTCGTAGCCCCACTCCCTGGCGTGCTGGCAGACCTCCTCCAGGGGCAGGTCAGCCCACTGGCCGGTGAACAAGGTGAAGGGACGGGGCATCGGTGGCTCCCTTTCAGTTCGTAGGGACGGGCGTCCAGCCCGACCCATTCGCGGCGCTCTGCCCGACGGCGGCGAGGACGCGCTGCACTTGGAGGCCGTCCTGGAACGACGGCGCCGGATCCGTGCCCGTGGCGATGGCGGTCACCAGATCCCGGACCTGATGCGTAAAGGTGTGCTCCCAGCCGAGCACGTGGCCCGGCGGCCACCAGCCGGACAGGTAGGGATGGCCGGGCTCGGTGACCAGGATGCGCCGGAAACCTTCCTCGGACGGGTCACCGGAACGGTCGCAGAACTGCAGCTCGTTCAGCCGCTCCAAGTCGAACGCCAGGCTGCCGCCGTCGCCGTTCAGCTCGATCCGCAGCTGGTTCTTGCGGCCGGTGGCGAACCTGGTCGCCTCGAACGAGGCCAGCGCGCCCGAGTCCAGCCGGGCGGTGAACACCGCGGCGTCGTCCACGGTCACTGGCCCGGAGCGCGGGGCCTCCCCGGCCGCCTCGGGCAGCGGGCGCTCGCCGACGAAGGTGGCGGTGACCGCGGAGACGCCGGCGATCAGCTCGCCGGTCAGGTACTGGGCCAGGTCCACGATGTGCGCTCCCAGGTCGCCGAGCGCGCCGGACCCGGCTCGCTCGCGCTGCAGCCTCCAGGTAAGAGGGAACGACGCGTCCACCAGCCAGTCCTGGAGGTAACTCGCGCGCACGTGGCGGATCCGGCCGATCCTGCCATCGGCCACGAGCTTGCGGGCCAGGGCCACGGCCGGGACGCGGCGGTAGTTGAAGCCGGTCATCGAGCGGACGCCGCGGGAGGCGGCCCGCGCCGCCGCGGCCGCCATGGCCTCGGCCTCGGCCAGGGTGTTGGCCAGCGGCTTCTCGCACAGCACGTGCTTGCCCGCCTCGAGCGCCGCGATGGCGACCTCAGCGTGCAGGTCGCCTGGCGTGCACACGTCCACGAGCTGGACGTCGTCCCGTTTGATCAGGGCGTGCCAGTCCGTGTCCGTGGCCGCCCAGCCGAGTCGCCGCGCCGCGGCGCCCACCGCGGCCGCGTCCCGGCCGCACAGCACGGCCATCGCGGGCTGCAGCGGCAGGTCGAACACGTGCGGCGCGGTCCGCCAGGCCTGCGAGTGGGCTGCGCCCATGAACGCGTAGCCGACCATGCCCACGCCGAGCACCGGCCGCTCCGCACCCTGGCTCGCTGTCTCCTCCACCTCGTTCCTCCCGTCAGGCCGTCATCCCGTCAGGCCGGTACTCAGGATGCTGGATTTTCTAGGGTTCTGGCCTTCGGGTCCCAGTCGGGATCCAGGGTCTCGGGCAGGCTGAACGCCGACCGCACCGGCTCGAACGAGCGATCCGCGACGGACCGCCCGATCGCCTCCATGGTCTCGAGCACATGCAGCCCCAGCTCACCCGACGCGCGCGGGCGGCCGCCCGCGCGCAGCGCGCGGGCCATGTCGAGCACGCCGAGCCCGCGCCCGTCGGTGGCCCCGGAGGCCGGCCGGACCTGCCACTCGTCAGTACCGGTGGCGCGGAGCCTGATCTCGCCGTCGAACCGGTTCGGGTCGGGGAGCGCGAGGGTGGCCTCGGTGCCGGTGATCTCGACGAAACCGTGCCGCGGCAGCGGCGACTCGAAGCTGAGCACGAGTGTGGCCACCGGGCCCTGTGCGTACTCGACCAGGGCGGAGACGTGGGTGGGGACCTCGACGCGGAACTCCGTGCCGGCTCGAGGCCCCTTGGCGATGACCCTGGTGTCGCGGCTGCGGTGGCCGACGGCCGCGACCTGCCCGGCCGGGCCGAAGATCGTGGCCAGCCAGGACAGGTAGTAGGGCCCGATGTCGAACAGCGGTCCCGCGCCGTGCTGGAACAGGAACTCCGGGTCAGGATGCCACCGTTCCGGGCCGGGGTTCTGCATCAGCGCCAGCGCCGTCTGCGGCACGCCGATCGCCCCCTCGGCGATCAGCCGCCGTGCGGCCTGCAGCCCGGCGCCGAGCACGGTGTCGGGTGCGCAGCCGAGCAGCAGGCCGGCCCGGTCCGCCTCGTCGAGCAGGCGCTGCCCGGTGGCGGTGTCGAGGGCGAGCGGCTTCTCGGTCCAGACGCTCCTGCCCGCGGCCAGCGCGGCCGAGGTGACCTCGGCGTGCGCGGCGGGGATGGTGAGGTTGACGACGAGTTCCACGTCGGGTTCCCGCAGCGTCTGGGCCACCGTCCCCGCCTCTGGCACGCCGTACCTGGCGGCCTGCTCCTTGGCCCGCTCGAGGTCGATGTCGGCGCAGAAGACCACCCGCAGGTCGGGGAACGAGGTCAGGTGGCGCAGGTAGTCGCGGCTGATGGTGCCGCAGCCGACGACGGCGACGCCGACCGGCTCAGCCGACGCTCGCATCAGGCGTCGCCCTTGCGCTCGGCAAGTCCCCGGTCCACCAGCCAGGCCAGGCTGTCTCCGACTGCGGTCATCATGTCCGTCGCGCAGCGATCGAGCTCGACCACGTGCCAGCGCGCGGACGGGCTCGCGGCCAGGATCTCGGCCACCGGCATCCGCCCGGCGCCGACCGCGGTCATGAAGTCGTCCCTGCTGACCACCGGGCCGTCCTTGACGTGCAGGTAGCGGACCCGGTCGCCGAGCCGGCCGAGCAGGGCGGGCACGTCCTGGCCGCCCACCGCCGCCCAGTAGGTATCGACCTCGAGCAGCACCGCGTCGTCCAGCTGATCCGCGAGCACCGCCAGCGCGGGAACCCCGCCGACCAGCGAGGAGAGCTCGAAATCGTGGTTGTGGTAACCCAGCCGCAGGCCCTGGCCTGCCAGCCCGGCGGCCAGTTCGTTCAGCTCGCGGGCGAGCGCCTGCACGCCGTCGGCGTCGGCGAACCTGGGCGGCGGCAGGTACGGGATGATGATCGTGTCCGCGCCGAGGGTGCGGGCGGCGCGCACCACGTCCTCGGCTGCCTCGCCGGCGGGCGCGGCGTGCACGCTGCACGCGGAAAGGCCCGCCGCGTCCAGGTCGGCTCGCAGCCCGTCCGGGTCACTGAGGATGTTGAACGGTTCCACCGCACCGTAGCCCAGGGCGGCGACCTGCGCCAGGACTCCCGCCCGGTCGGCGGCCAGCTGTTCCCGGACGGTGTAGAGCTGCAAGGCCGTAGGGTTGGCAGTCACGGTTCACCTTCTCGAAAACCATTCGCTCCCTCCGATAAGGCTAAATTCAGCTATTAACAAGGTCAATAGCGATGTCGCCGGTCATGAGCGATACTGCTAGGACACGAATGCCGAGCGCTCTCAAAGACATATTTTTCGAAAAGGAGTGGCCGTGGCGCGTGACGCCCGCCGTAGCACCCTGGTCGATATCGCCGCCGACGCCGGGGTGTCGGTGTCGGCGGTGTCCAAGGTGCTCAACGGGCGGACGGACGTCGCGGCCGGGACCCGGGCCCGGATCGCCAGCCTGCTCAGGCAGCACGGCTACCAGGTTCCCTCCCGGCTCGGCTTCGGCGTCGTCGACCTGCTGATCGCGGACCTGCACAGCCCGTGGGCCGAAGAGCTGCTGCGCGGGACCATGGAGGCGGCCAACGAGGTCGGCACCAGCGTCATCGCCACCACCGTGCACTCGCCGCAGGAGTTCGCCGGCTGGCTCGGCCGGGCCACGGCGCGGGGGACCGACGGAGCGCTGTGCGTCCTGCACCTGCCGGGCGGCCGGGAGCTGCACCGGCTGGCCGCCGCCCGGATCCCGCTGGTGGCGATCGACCCGCCTGTCGAGCCCGGCGATGCCATCCGCTCGGTCGGCACGACCAACTGGCTGGGCGGCATGACTGCCACCCGCCACCTGATCGAACTGGGTCACCGCCGCATCGCCATCATCGGCGGCCCGCCGGGCCTGTGGTCCAGCCGGGCCCGGCTGGACGGCTATCGCGCCGCCCTGCAGGCCGCCGGGCTCGGCGTGGACGAAAGCCTCATCCGCCGGGACGACTTCTCGTTGTCCGGCGGGCGGGCGCAGGCCGGGGAGCTGCTCTCGCTGCCGCAGCCGCCCACGGCCGTCGTGGCCGGCAACGACAGCCAGGCGTTCGGCGTGCTCCAGGCCCTAGGCGAACGCGGGCTGCGCGCCCCGGGCGACCTGAGCGTGGTCGGCTTCGACGATGTTCCCGTGGCGTCGTGGGCCACGCCCGCCCTGACCACGGTCCGCCAGCCCCTGGCGGCCATGGCCGCCACCGCCTTCCGCATGCTGCGCTCTGACCCGGCCACCGTCGCCGGCGAGCCGCACCATATCGAGCTGGCCACCACGCTGGTGATCAGGGAGAGCACCGGGCCGCCCCGCCGGTAGGTTCAGGCCACGGCGCGGGCTGCCCGGTTGGTCAGTGCGCTATGGCCAGGCGCAGCACGTATGCCCGCTCCTGCGGCCCGCACCGGCAACCAGCCGACGTCACGACCTGATCTCCACGAGTTCATCCTGGTTTAGCAAGTGCCGACTCCGATAATCTGCCTTTGTAACGGACAGACACAAGCTTTCATCGTGATCCGGCGGCGGGCAGAGCGAGTGCGAGAGCAAACTGTCCATCGAGGAACATCAAACCGCGCCGGCGAAACTCTTCAAATATTTCCTGGACAGCCTCCGCCGATAGGCGCAGGCCAAGTTTTCGCTGGACAGCGGCGGCTGTAGTGGGCTTGTCGACACAGGCCAGGTAAAGGTCAGCGAGCGTGTCCTCGAAGGTGTATGTGCCATCCCGCCCCTGCCGCCTGCTATCGCAAATCTGAACGAAATGGGGGGCAGCCCAGTATTTTAGGGTCGGCGGCAGTTCGGCTAGCCAGGAATCGGACCAGCCTGCCACGGCGTGCCGTACCTCGTTGTAAGTTTCCTCGGAGACGTCGCTTTCGGCCAGATAGTCGAAAAAGTAGGCAATCCGATCAAGGTCGATGCCATCCGGATAGATGTACCGATAGCTGCGTTCTGGTGTCCTGTCGCGTAGCGGGGTAGTGTGCTGCCCGGTGAAGAGCGGGCTGAAACGTTCAAGCCAGATTCGACTGGCCGCGGACGGCGGCGGCAGGTGAAAAAGATCCGGGATGACCGCTGCCTGTTCGGCATAGTCTTGCTCAGTTTCCCCGGGAAAGCCCCAGATGAGGTTCCATGAAACGCGAATCCCGTAATACTGAGACCAACGCAGCAAGTTGACGTTCTGGACGGCGCGAACGCCCTTGCGCATAAGACGCAGCACGTTAGAACTCAGCGACTCAATTCCAGGCTGGATGAACATGACACCGGCCTTAGCCATCAACCTTAGCTGTTCTCGGCTCAGATTAGCTTTTACCTCGTAGAATATTTCGTAACCTGCCTCAGTTGCCGCGAGTACAGGAAACAGATCTTTCAGGTAAGCCATGTCGAGCACATTATCGACTGCTTCGAAGTGGAAGCTCCGGTATCGTCGCGCTTGCTGACCCACCCCGGCGAGCTGGCCAAGCTGCGCGGCGACCTTTCGCTCATGCCGGCGGCGGTCGATGAGCTGATGCGCTTCGATTCCGCCGCCCAGGTGGGAACCTTCCGGTTCACCACGGCCAAGATCCAGGTGGGCGATGTGGTCATCCCGCCCGATCAGCTCCTGGTGCTGTCCTGGAGCTCGGGCAACCGCGACAGCGCGCATTTCCCCGACGCGGACCGGCTCGACCTGAACCGGCACCCGTCGGGAATCATGTCCTTCGGGTACGGCCTGCACCGCTGCATCGGCGTTCCGCTGGCCAAAATGCAGATCGAGATCGCGCTGACCCGGCTGCTGACCAGGTATCCGGATCTCCGGCTGGCCGTCGAACCCGGCGAAATCCGGTGGGAGGACAGCTCCCTGCTGCGCAGCCTGGTCGCGCTGCCGGTATCCGTCACCCCGGTCAATCGCGCCTGACGCCCCACCCTTTCTCAAGGGCCTTTCTTTGCCAACAGGTGTATCTATTCGCCTCCTTCTGATGCTCTTCTTTGCAGGAAACAGCCCCGGACACAATTCGCGCTTATTAGCTGGAGCAGCCAATGAGTACCATTACTCCGTCTCAGATCTGTCTCACCCGCACGGAACAAGACGACTTCCGGCGGCTGGCCCAGCCGCTGGAAGACTACGACCCGGTGGCCGAAGCAGATGAATTCGTTCTTACCGCGTACCTGCAGTCCGCCAAGCTGCCGGTGCGAGTCCGGCGCGCTGCGGCCCGGTTCCGCAGGCAGGGCGGCAGCGCGGGCGGATTCCTCATCCGCGGGCTGCCCGTCGACCCGCTGCCCCCCACGCCCGACCACGCGGATTACGCGGTCGGGGTCGGCCTGCCCGCGGCACGCGTCTTCGCCGTGGCCGCGGCCCTGTTCGGCGAGCAGTACGGATTCCGGGCCGAGCTGGCGGGTCGGATCGTCCAGGACATCTTGCCGGTCGCCGGCTTCGAGGACACCCAGCAGTCGATCTCAAGCCGGGCCCCGCTGGAACTGCACTGCGAGACGGTCTTTACCGACCACCGGGCCGACGTGATCGGCCTGCTGTGCCTGCGTCCCGACCCGGAACGCATGGCGGGCACCGTGCTGACCTCGACCTCGATGTTCCTGCCGCTGCTCGACGAGAAGACCATCGCCACCTTGTACCAGCCGCGCTTCTCCACCACCGTCGACGGCTCATTCCTGCGCGGCGGGGGAATCGATCACGCCATCACGATAGGACCGATCCGGGTTCTTGACGGCGGCGCCACGCGGCCCCGGCTGCGCTGTGATTTCGCCGAGACCAGAGGGCTCGACGACGAGGCGCAGGCTGCGCTCGACGCCTTGTACAAGGCCGCGTGCGCCACTCTCGTCGAGGTGCGCCTCGACGCCGGAGACATGCTGCTGATCGACAATCACGATGCATTCCACGGCAGGACACCGTTCACGTCCCACCACGGCGGCCACAATAGATGGCTGCTGCGCACCTTTATCACCCGCGACTTGTCACGCAGTAGCGCCGACCGTCCCGGCGACGGGCGGATCGTCGACACCGACTATGCCGCGAGCAGCAACGTCCTGATGGTCAGCTAGGGAGCCAATAATCTAACCCGCAATCCTGGATAAGCTGCCCGGCGAGAACCCGTTCAGCGGGTATTTCCCGGGCAGCTTATCCGTATTCCCGCAACACCACCCACCTAACCAACAGATAGAGATGTTTCCGGTGTATCTATCAGCCTCATTCCCGCGCTCTTAGAAGCATGAAGCTCAGCGCAGGCGGCGCTGCCCGGCTCGCAGTCGCCGCTCCGAACCCCGAGGTCAGTGCGGTCGCTAGCCGCACCGCCACCCACCATCGTTACCTGATGTGCCCGCCCACGTACTTCGACGTCGTCTACTCCATCAACCCGTGGATGGATCCCGGCAAGCCCGTCGACCCGCGGCTGGCGCTCCTGCAGTGGCAGCGGATCCATGACGTGTTCGTCGAGCTGGGCCACCCGGTGGAACTTATCCCGCCGGTCCCGGGGCTGCCCGACATGGTTTTCGCCGCCAACGGCGCCACCGTCATGGACGGCCGCGCCCTGGTGGCGCGCTTCCGGTACGACGAGCGCGCCGCCGAGTCGGCCGCCTACCTGGACTGGTTCGCCGCACGGGGATACCAGGCCCGCCAGGCGGAGTGGACGAACGAGGGCGAAGGTGACTTCCTGATGGCCGGCGGCTGGCTGCTGGCAGGCAGCGGATTCCGGACCGACCGCCGCTCGCACACCGAGAGCGAGGAGTTCCTCGGCCGCCCGGTGATCGGCCTGACCCTGGTCGACGACCACTACTACCACCTGGACACCGCGCTAGCGGTGCTCGACGAGCGGACGGTCGCCTACTACCCGGCCGCGTTCGCTCCCGGCAGCCAGGAGATCTTGCGGGCGCTGTTCCCCGATGCCATCATTGCCACCGACGCGGACGCCCGGGCGTTCGGGCTCAACGCCGTGTCGGACGGCCGCCACGTGGTATTGCCCGCCGGGGCCACCAGCCTGGTCGCGCAGCTGCGTGAGCGCGGTTTCGAGCCGGCGGAGGTTGAGGTATCGGAACTGCTGCGGGCGGGCGGTGGCGTCAAGTGCTGCACGCTGGAACTGCGTGCCCCGGTAGCGGCCGAGCCGGTGTCGCGGCCCGCCGCCAGCGGCTTGTCCGTGGTGGTGACCAGCGTGGCGTCGGACTCGCACAACTGGAACCTGGTCTACCTGCAGCTCGCGCTGGAGGAACTCGGGCACCGGGTGCTCAACCTCGGACCCTGCGTCCCGGAGGAGCTGCTCGTCTCCGAGTGCCTGCGGGTCAGGCCCGACCTCGTCGTGGTCAGCAGCGTCAACGGGCACGGGCTCATCGACGGCATGGCGCTGATCGCCCTCATCAGGGCGTGCCCCGAACTGGCCGGCACCCCGGTGGTCATCGGCGGGAAGCTGGGCATCGCCGGGCCGGCCGGCCAGCAGAGCCGCGATCGGCTCAGGTCCGCGGGCTTCGACGCGGTCTTCGAGGATGACTCGGGGATGGCCGCGTTCCGCCGCTTTACCGAACGGCTGACGACACGGGTGAGCACGTGACCGCCGGGGCCGGCCCGACCGGATCCTTCGGCGGGTTCGTGACCCGCGCGCATCAGGCCGGCCGCCTGGTCGTCCAGCCGCGGATGGGGATGAGCAGCCCCCGTGCCATGCGGGCCGGCCTGCTGGCCACCAAGCACGCGAGCGCGACCACGGTCGGCACGATCACGCTGGACAGCTACACCCGGATGGGGGACCACCACCGAGCGCGGGCGGCGGTCGCAGCCGGGGCCGAGCTGAACGGGTATCCCATCGTCGCGCACGATGCGGCCACCACCCGCGGCGTGCTTGACGGCGTGGCAGGTCCCGATTTCCCCGTCCAGATCCGGCACGGCTCGCCGTGCCCGGACGACATCGTCGGCGCGCTCATCGACGTGGGGCTGCACGCCACCGAGGGCGGGCCGGTCTCCTACTGCCTTCCGTACAGCCGCGCACCGCTGGACGCCTCGATCCGGAGCTGGGCCCGATCGTGCGAACTGCTGGCCGGCCTGGCCGGGCCCGGTGTCCAGCCGCATCTGGAGACCTTCGGCGGCTGCATGATGGGACAGCTCTGCCCGCCGGGCCTGCTGATCGCGATGAGCGTGCTCGAATGCCTGTTCTTCCGCCAGCACGGGCTGCGCAGCGTCTCGCTGAGTTACGCCCAGCAGACTCACCCCGAGCAGGACGCCGAGGCCGTGCTGGCGCTGCGGCGGCTGGCCGCCGAGTGGCTGCCTGACGTCGACTCCCATGTCGTCCTGTATGCCTACATGGGCGTGTACCCGCGTACGAACGGCGGCGCCAGCAGGCTGCTGGCCGATGCCGCCCGGCTGGCGGTCAGGACCGGAGCGGCGCGGTTGATCGTGAAGACGGTCGTCGAGGCGTACCGGATCCCCTCGATCACCGACAACGTGGACGCGCTTGAGACGGCGGCCGCGGCGGCCGGGCGGCACCCGCCGGGTGCTCGCAGCCCAGGCGACACCGGCACAGGCGACACCGGCATCTACGCCGAGGCCAGTGCGCTGATCGAGGCGGTGGTCAACCTCAGGCCGGACCTCGGCCGGGCGCTGGCCGACGCGTTCAGGTCCGGCTACCTCGACGTCCCCTACTGCCTGCACCCGGACAACGCCGGCCGGACCCGCAGCTATATCGACGGCACCGGGCGGCTGCAATGGTCAGGGATCGGGTCGCTGCCGATCCGCGGTGTCCTCAAGCCCACCGGATCCGGCGAGCTGACCTCGGACGGCCTGCTCGCCTCACTGTCCTACGTCGAGCGAAAGTACGACAACGCCAGCCTCGAGGAGTACCTGGCCATGCCGGTCCAGGCCGTCGTGGTCGGCTAGCGAGCCAAAGGAGCAACAAAGATGACCCAGCTGCTAGCCATCCGCGGCGCCGAGCGCCCGCCGCCCGCCGACCCGCGTGAGCACCTGTCCTCGCCCGTCACCCGGTCGGTGCTGACGATCCAGCACCGCATGCTGACCGCGGCGCGGGATTTCCTGTGCGGGCAGGGCTTCATCGAGCTCCTGCCGCCGATCATAGGTCCGGTCACCGATCCGGGCGCACGCGGAGCCAAGCAAGTTGACGTGGACTACTACGGTCACCGCTACAAGCTGATGACCAGCGCGATCTTGTACAAGCAGGCGTCGCTGACCGCGTTCGACAAGATCTTCTGCATCGCCCCGAACGTCCGGCTTGAGCCGATCGAGACCGCGACGACCAGCCGGCACCTGGTCGAGTTCCACCAGATCGACGTCGAGGTGGCGGGGGCGTCCCGGGCCGGTGTTATGCAGCTCGCCGAGGGGCTGGTCGGCCACGTAGTGGGTGAGGTGGTCGCCCGGCTGCGCGGTGAACTCGACAGCCTCGGGCGGGACGCCGGCACGTTCGGCCCCCTGCTGGCTGAGCCGTTCGGGCGGCGGACCCATGCCCAGGCGGTGACAGACCTGCACGCCATGGGGCACGCCCAGAACCCTGACGCCGAGATCGACTGGGCGGGGGAGGCGATGCTGTCCCGCCAGGCGAGCAAGCCGTTCTTCATCACCGACTACCCGAAGGGCTCGCGCGGATTCTACGACCGGGAGAACCGCGAACGGCCGGGGTTCCTGCAGAACTTCGACCTGATCGCCCCAGAAGGCTACGGTGAGCTGTGCAGCGGCAGTGAACGCGAGCACGACTACGCCACGATCATCGCGCGGATGCGGGAGACGGGGGAGAACCCAGCCAAGTACGGATGGTACCTGCGGATGGTGCGGGACGGCATTCCCGGCAGTGCCGGCTTCGGCATCGGGGTCGAGCGCCTCACCAGATACGTCGCCGGTCTCGACTCGGTGTGGCAGGCCAGCGCGTACCCCAAGATCCCGGGGGTGGCGTCGCCGTGAGCACCCTGCGAGCCGAGGCGTTCCCCGAGTCGGCGGTCCGGGCCCGGGCGCGATCCGGCGCGGCCGGCGCGCTCCCCGACCCGGACGAGTACGGGCGCGCGCTGTTCGGCGCCGATCCGGCCCGGTGCGCCGCGTCTGGCGACCCGATCGACCGGCTCAGGCTGGTACCGCCGGTCTTCGTGCCGAGACGGCTGGACAAACTCGTCGACCTGGCCAGGGAGCCCGTTTACCGGGACGTGGAGCTCGATACGGTGGTGGGCGGTTTCCGCTCCACCTTGCCGCTGTATGTGTCTGCGTTCGGCTCCACCGATGCTGCGAGCGTCAGCCTTGGGCTGGCCGCCAGTCGGCAGGCCGGCCGGCTGGGCATCCCGATGGTGGTGGGCGAGAACGTGATGCCGGTCAACGGGTACGGCCGCATCGAAGAGCATACCGGACGGTCGCTGCTGGGCAGGATCACCGCCTACGCCGACCACGCGCTTGACGGCCTCGGCGGCGTGGTCGTGCAGCAGAGCACTGAGGACGCCGATGCGGAGGTGTGGAATCTCGTCTACAGCGACCCGAACGTCCAGCCCCTGCTTGAGTCAAGTCGGCTGGCCTTCGAGCTCAAGGTGGGACAGGGGGCCAAGCCGGGGCTGGGCGGGATGACCGTGCTTGACGCGGCCGCGGCGACGCGGCTGGCGGACAGGTTCACCATCGACCCGGTCTTTGGCGGCGGCAGCACCAGGGTGCTGCGCTCAAGCAGCCCGGGCACGTTCACCGACGAGATCCTGCGCCAGCAGATCCGGCTGATGCGCAACAACTTCCCCCGGGCCCGGGTGTGGGTGAAGCTGCCGCCGGCCCGGGATGTGCGCGAGGCGGCGCTGGTGGCCTGGGAAGCCGGCGCGGACGCGGTGACCGTGGACGGCGCCGAAGGCGGCACCGGCTGGGCGCCGGTGGCGTTCCTCCAGCACGTCGGGCTGTCGCTCGGTGAATGCCTGCGCCGGATAGGCGAACATCCGTCGTGCCTGCTCGTGTCCGGCCGGATGTGGGAGGGCGCCAGGGTCGCCAAGTGCCTCGCGCTCGGTGCCAACGCCGTCGGCCTCGGCCGCGCCGCGCTGATCGCGGTGGACACCGATGTCGAGGACGGGCTGGTCAACCTGGTCGAGTGCCTGTCGCTCGAGCTGCAGATGCTGACCAGCGCGCTGGGCAAATACCACGTAGGCCTGCTGGGACTTGAAGACGTGTGGTCGGACGCCGGGGCAGTCTGGTCGCCCACTGGCTGAGCGTGCCGTCTGAGCCCGACGATGCGGTCAGCGGGGCCGGAGCCAGGCAACGGCAAGTCGTCCCGGTAGGCGGCGGCGACGCGCTTCGGCACGCACATGCACCACGCGTCGATGACGAGTTCCCGCATCTCGTGACCATTCACATCAGTGCCAAGCTGGCAGCTCGTGATCAAAATGTCCGGATGGCGATCTCAGCGGGCGCGGCGAGCAATTCCGCGATCTCCTGGTCAAGGCGGCTCAATGTGATGGACGTACCTGCCATATCCAGAGATGTGCAGTAGTTGCCGACGTAGTTCCGCCGGACGTTGATGCCGCGTTGCGCCAATTGCTCATGGGCGTACCCGTACAGCAAGTACAACTCACTGACGGGAGTACCGCCGAGCCCGTTGATCATGAGCGCCACGTCATCGCCCCGGCTGAAAGGCAGGTCGCTCACGACAGCGTCGAGCAACTCGTCGACGATCTCGTTAGCACTGGCCAGCTTCTCGCGGCGACGGCCCGGTTCGCCATGGATGCCTACGCCCATTTCCATCTCGTCGTCCCCGAGATCGAAGAGCGGGGAGCCCTTGGCCGGCGGGGTGCACGACGTCAGCGCCATGCCCATCGTCCGGGTCACCGAATTGACCTTGTTGCCGATGCGCAGCAACTCGTCGAGTTCGGCACCCTGCTCGGACGCGGCCCCTACGGCCTTGATGACGAAGAAGTTCCCGGCCACGCCGCGTCGTCCGACCAGTTCTGCACACGTGCTAGTCGCCCGCGGCCGGATGCCTTCATAGCAGCAGAAGCGGATGTTTGGAATTGACCGGCGGATTCGTGCTACGAGGATCGTCCGGCGAAGCCGTCAATTATGCAGTTATAGGTTGCTGCCGCCGCAGCGGAACCACATGATCCCGCGGGACGAAGATGTCCTGATAGAGATAACCAAGGTAGGTGACACCCTTTGCCCTGATGACCGTACGGCGGAAGGCCTCGGGACTAAGGCCCTGTAGCCGACTTTGAATCACCTCGTTATATACGGTGGCAGAAACAATTAGCGCGATATCGAGGTCGCTACGTTGGCGGAGTTGTTGCCGCACGGTCTCCGAGTCGACTAGTCGCGAGATAACGACAGGTGCGGCTCCAACAGGACCAAGCCGACCGGGTGCCACGGCTCCATGGTGAATGGCCATGCGGACCCTCAGCCGTGGTCCGCCCTTTCGTGCATGGTTGACCGCGGCAACCGTGGAGGCCAGCTTACGGGGATAGTCGGCTACCAGGGACAGCCCGTCTACACCGTCGGGTAGCACAGCGAGTTCCCCGTCACCCCGCGGCTGGCGATACCAGCGTTCGCGATCCAAGCCGGCGTTCGCCGCTGCCTTCGTCATCGCATGCTCGAGGTCGTCCTGCACCCTTGCCTGCTCGGCCGCATGAAGCTGGCTGAATCCCTCGACATCTATCGCGACGAGAAACCTGAGCGCCAGGCTTCCGAAATCTTGCGCATGTTTCGTTCGTCTGGCTGGGATGGCCGACCCCAACCTTGTCATGACGTCACACCCCTCCGTGAATCCTTTCCCGGCATCCACGGGAAGCGAATGGAACCATGTTCGCGGCGGGCCATGCCCGCGATGGCAGCGCGAACCTCTTGACAAGAGTCCACCACCTCAAGGGAAAATGCAAGTATAAAGGCCCGTTGACCTGGGATGATGCATCTCAGATCGGCATCCGTCACCCCGGATGGAGGCGAATGGCCCTGCGGCTTAAAGCAAGCTCGTTATGTGACACCTAGCAGCCCTCACTTGGGCAGCTTCACACCGAACAGCGCTTTGAGCGGTCTGGATCAACCTACTGTCAGCTAGCATCGCGGCGTCTCGTTGCTCTTGGCAAGGATGCCGCTTAACAAGCCCATCATGCATTTGAGGATGTATCGTCTCCGCCGCGCAGCGCAGTGATCCTGAAGCGCCAGATACGTCAGTCTGCGCGCCTAGCCTGATAGGCGCCGCAGGTGTCATGGCCACGCCAGATAAGGCGGGACTGCGCGCGTTCTCCTTGACCTCCCGCCTCACTCAACGTGATGCTGAAATGGTGGCGTGGACGTTCTGAGCAGCCGGATCCTCCTGCGGCCCGGCGACCTGGACTGCAGCCGCCGCTTCTACCGCGACCTGCTCTGCTAATGACTCGCATTGCGCTCATCACGGGCGGGAGCTTAGGCTTGGGCCGCGCATCCGCGCGCGCCCTCGCCGATGACGGCACTGACATCATCGTGACCTACCGTTCCAATCCCGAGGAGGCGAACGCGGTCGTCGCCGAGCTCTCAGGACGCGGCCGGACCGCGATCGCCCTTCCCCTCGACGTCACCGACCACAGAGCCTTGACAACGCCAAGCCGTGCGCCGCGGAGTCAACGGTCTCCGCCCGGGCCCGGGAACCGCCGTCCGCTGGATGCACGAAGCAGGAGCTTGTTTACGCCAGAACCAGCGCCGCGCCGGTCGTCATCGGAACCGGCTGAGCCGACGATCAGCCCTGGCGCCTGATCCGCGTGGATCAGTGCGTACCGTGTACGCTTTTGATCCGCCCAGGGCCCGGCGGTTCACCCAGTGAGGCGGCGTGCAGCCGGGAGCTCGTACCGCTACCCGGACCATGGAGGTACAAGATGCCTGAAGGCAGCCAGCCCGCATATGAGATCGCACTGGCCCACTTCATCGTTTCTGACGACGTGGAGCGCTCCCGTCGCTTCTATACGGAGGTGCTCGGCGGCAAGACCATCCGCTCGGGTGAGCCGGCGTACGTGGCGCTCGCCAACAGCTGGATCATCATCAACGTCGGTGGCGGCCCGACCGACGACAAGCCGGCAGTCACACTCGAGACACCGCGCGATCCGGACCTGGCCAGCAGCTTCCTCAACATCCGGGTCTCGGACATCCACGCTGTGTATGCGGAGTGGAGCGCGCGAGGCGCCGAGTTCCTCACGCCACCGAAACAGCACAAGACCGAGATCCGCTGCTACATGCGTGACCCCGACGGGCACCTGATCGAGGTAGGCCAGACCACCCTGCCGGGCGGCTGGCGCCAGTTCCTGAACCCGTGAAGGAAGGTGTCACACGGATCTGGCCGTGCCGCGCTGCCGCCATCGCAGGCCGTGCCAACCCGAAACACTCCAGGGACGATCACCCGGCCAGGGCTGCCCGAATTTCCCGGATAGTGATGCACGCTTGTCCGGAGCCATGAGCGCGCGAGAATGCGGAACCGTCGAGAGGACCCGTGGGACCGGCGATCTCCTCGGGAAAGACCCGGCACCTCTCAGGAGGAAGAAGCGGAACCCAGCATGCCTGAAAACCGGGGCTCTGAACAAACCGCATGTAATTCCTTGGTGCGCGCGGGTGACGTCCGCCCCGGCGTCCTCCTCGATGACCCACGCGCCCTCCATATTGCCGGTCAGGTCATTATCCTCCACCACACTCCGGCCATGCCCGTAAATCGATACCGCCCACGTAACCATTGCGGTTGATCCGGGTGCCGCGCAGGATGAGATTGTCACCGTCGATAACCTCGACGCCTGATCCGACGTTGCTGGCGATGTCGTAGTCCTCCAGCCTGCCCTGGCCGTAGTCGACGAGGAAGCCGCTCCCCTGATTGCCGTGGATCTTGTTGTACTTTAAGCACCTAGATCATCCAGTTCTGCGCGCTCAGGGCCGCCAAAAGCCCGCTCTTGAGAACCGTCCAGATAACGGCGGATCTTTGTTACTGTGGCAGTTATCGCAGGTAGGCAGCCTTCGAGGCTCGTCGGGGTCAGAGTAAAGATCGCGCACGACAAGCGGGCGCGGGTGTTCATAGATCCCAAGCTGGGTAGCGCGCGGTTCGGGGATGAATGCGAGAAGTGGATAAGCCGTCACGCAGGCACGGAATTGACGAAGGAGGCGTATAAGGGCATTCTGCGCTCGCATGTCGGCCCGGTGCTCGGGGACCGGACGCTTGCGGCGGTCGCTCAATTCCGAGATGACGTGATAGATCTCCTGACAATCCGGCTGGGTGAGGGGAGTAATTCTCGCCGGAAGATCGCTCGCGCGCTGATCACGGGTGTTCTTGATGAAGCGGTTCGCGCGGGGAAGATCACCATGCACAGGTGTGGTGGTATTACCCTGCCGGACAATGGTGGTAACGGGAATCACGACGATTTCGTTTTTCCGACGCACGGTACTACAGTCCCGGTTTGTTACATGAGGGCCTCCTTTCTGCCGACTGGGATTAACTTAGGTGACGTGGGCGGCGGTGAGCCGGGCGTGGTAGTGGTGCCATCGTGCGCGGGCCTGGTGGCGTCGCCGCCATCGTGACCAGGTGTAGTCCAGCTCGCGGGCGGCGCGGCTGATGGGCGCGGTGGCGAGGCGGGCGAGGCGGCGGGCCTCGGGGACGCTGACCTTGACCAGGCCGGGGTCGTCGCCGGGGGGGCTGGTCATCGGCGCTGGCGGGCAGCTTGCCGGTGTTGCGCCAGGCTGCGGGCTGCCCGGCGCCGACGGCGGGCGGATCGCTGCCGGGCAGCGCTGGCTGGGCGGCGGCGATGGCCAGCAGGGCCTGGGCGCACATGGACAGGACGGTGTGGCGGTGGAAGGAGTGCCACAGCCGGACCTGGTGCTGGTCCAGGCCGGCCTGGCCTTTTTCCGTGGGCGAAGCATTCTTCGATGTGCCAGCGGCTGCCGGCGGCCGTGACCAGCGCGGCCAGGGTGACCGGGCGCGGGCTCCAGCAACGGTAAAAGGCCAGTTCGCTGGTACTGCGGTTGCGGTTATAGCGAAGGTGCTGGCGCGAGCGTGCGAAGCTGAACGAGTCCGGTGGCGGTCGGGCACGCCTCGGCAAGATAGCCGCCGATGCCCGATAGGGTGGCGTTGTGGTGGGCCACTATGAGAGCTTCTTCATCGCAAGCGCGGGCGCGTCCGCTGCCATCTTGGGGTTGCTGGTCGTCGCCGTATCGGTCGTCAACGCGGATGACTCGGACCCCACAACTCGGGAGAATCGAACTGTGTTGGCCGGGAGCGCGTTTGTTGCCCTGGTAGACATCTTCATCGTCTCGATCGTGGCCTTGACCGGAGGCTCAGTCCTCTTCGGGCTATCAAGCCTCGCAATGGCAACCGTCGGCCTGCTGGCCACCAGACGGCTGATACCGAGGGCAAAGCGGGCTGGAAATTTCTCCCGCGGCTTTCGAACCAGAAAGCTGAATATCGCCTTCGCGTCGATTTCGGTTGGGGGCTACTCAGTGCAGCTTGGCCTCGCCGTAGCGCTCCTGGCGAACACCCAGAGTGCCGCGCTGCAACGTGCTTTGGTCCTCGTCATTGTGGCTTTGTATTGCAGCGCCCTTGGTCGGGCATGGGAGGTCACCGGGATAACCCGGCGGGGATAAGGAGCCGCCTCGACACCGGCATCGGCGATGGTCATAGCCGACGCGCGGGCCGACACGGCCCTCGGACAGCTGTACATCGGCGTTCGTCCCCAACCATTCGTGGTCGGCCTTGGTTACTGGATAGTCCCCGACGCGCGGCGTCAGGGGCTCGCGACACGGGCAGTCCAACTCGGCTCCACCTGGGCGCTACAAACGCTCGGCGCGGCAAGGGCTGAAGCGTGGGCAGCGGTCAACAACGAGCCCTCACAACGCGTGCTCTCTGCAGCCACGCCAGTTTGGCCCGTTGCCGGTCAACCCGGCCCGTCGTATCGATTTCGGGGCGACGGCTGAAGGCCACCCGGTCTGCTAGCCGAAGATCTGGTCCATGACCTCCGCGCCCCGGGTCAGGGCGGCCACGACCTGATGCCGGTAGACCAGTTCAGTCGTGGCGGTCTGGTTGTGCCCGGCCAGCAGCGCGATCGCCTCCACCGGGACGCCATGGGCCGGCAGCAGCGATACGAACGTATGCCGCAACTCCCGCGGTACCCACTCGCTGCCAAGCCCGGCTGCCTCGGTGATCACCCGGAACTGCCGCCGCACATTAAGGCACATCGTCTCGGAGCGGGATCTGAATAATTATCTGCTCCCGCATAGTGAGACGAGGAATGATCCGAGGCGAGCCGCCGTACCGATGTCTAGCCTGCATCCCGGGTCCCCGCCTCGGAGGCACGAAGCGCTACCCGCCGCATCCGTACCATCAGGGACGCCGAGGGAACGACCTTCCCGGACATGTAGGTCGACAGGCGAGACCGCGAGGTACCTATCCTCTCCGCGAAATCCTGCTTCGACAGGGCAGACCTGCCGACTAGGCTTCGGACCGCGCCGCCCGGTTACGGCCTGGCCGGCATGCGGGAACGGGCGGCCCTGTTCGGCGGAACCTTCACCGCAGGTAATCGTGGCGGCGGCGGCTTCGAAGTACGCGCCCACCTGCCCCTCCCGCAACCGCTATGATCACCGTCGCGCTCGCCGATGACCAGGCACTCGTCCGGGCCGGGTTCCGGCTGATCCTAGACGTCGAGGACGGCATCGAAGTCGTCGGCGAGGCCGAAGACGGCATGGCGGCCGTCCGCCTGTCACAGGAGCGCCGGCCGGATGTCCTGCTCATGGACATCCGGATGCCGGTGCTCGACGGAATCGAGGCCACCCGCGAGATCGTCCGGCTCGGCGGCCCCACCCGCGTCCTCATCCTGACGACGTTCGATCACGACAAGTACCTGTACGAGGCGATGCGCGCCGGCGCGGCTGGTTTCATCGTCAAGGACGCCCGCAGAGACCAGCTGATCCACGCCATCCGCGTGACCGCAGAAGGCGACGCGCTGCTCGCGCCGAACCTGGTGCGGCGGCTCATCGAAGATTTCTGCCACCGGCCCCCGCCCGGACCGGAGCCACCGGCGGCACTGGCCGGACTGACCGAGCGCGAACTCGACGTGCTGCGGCACGTCGCCCGCGGCCTATCGAACGCCGAGATCGCCGCGACCCTCTTCATCAGCGAGGCCACCGTCAAGACTCACCTCGCCCACACGATGACCAAGCTCGGCTTGCGTGATCGCGTCCAGGCCGTAGTCCTCGCCTACGACACCGGTCTAAGACGGCCCGGCGACATGACCAGATAACACCGCGCTCCGCAAGACCGGAGATCAAGGCCGATCGGCAGGCACCCGGCACGAAGCGCTAATTATCTGCTCCCACATCGCGAGACGAGGACAACGTCAGGCAAGCTTCCCGAGCCGAGTCCCACCGGTAGTCGGCACCTGCCAGTGCGCAACGTCATGCGCCGCAGGCCGTAGTCGCGAATCTGATTATCAGATAAAATGGCCTCATGAAGACCATGACCGCAACCGAGGCATCACGGCACTTCTCCGATCTGCTCGATGCCGTCGAACGCGGTGAGACGATCACCATCGTGCGCGGCAGCCATCCAGTCGCGGAGATCGGCCCCGCCCATCGCCGCACCGGCGCCGACCTGCGCGCGGCGCTCGCCGACGTGCCTCCGCCAGACGAGGAATTCGGCCGGGATATAGCAGAAGCCGTCGCCTTGGTTAACTCGGAGGTGCGCGACCCGTGGGCCGACGCCTGATCCTCGATACCAACATCCTGATCGCCTACGAACGCGGAACCATGGACCGTTCGTCGCTGGACGATGATGAACTGGCCATCGCCTCGGTATCGGTCGCCGAGTACCGCGTGGGGATCGAACTGGCAGATACGGCCAGCCGGGCAGCCGAACGCGCCCGGGCGCTCGTTGCGATAATGTCCGCCGTCGATGTCCTTGACTACACGCAGGCGACAGCGGCTCACCATGGGCGCCTGCTTGCCCATGTCCGCCGGTCCGGCTCCCCGCGCGGCGCACACGACCTGATCATCGCCGCTCACGCGGCAGAGACTGGGCGGATGATCCTGAGCCGCGACGCCAAGGCGCGTTTCGGTGACCTTCCCGGGGTAAGCGCAATCGACGTATAACACCGGTACACCAAGGTAGTCACGCATCTCCGCCGACGGCCATCCGGTCAGTTCGCGGGTCATCGGCAGCCGGGGAGGGAGCGTACTTGCTGCGGAGATCAGCCGACATCGGATGCTGGGTACCCGGCGGGGATACGGGCAGCCAGGACATCGAAGTACGGCTCGTTTCCCCAGGTGTCTCGGTTGCCGATGACATAGAGACGACGCTTGGCGCGGGTGACGGCCACGTTGAGCAGATTGGGCTCTCGGGTCGCGAACTCGCGCGCGCCGGGTCGGTCCGGATCGCCGCCAAGTACGAGGACGACGACATCGGCTTCCTTGCCCTGCATGACGTGCACGGTGCCGACCCAGTTCTCCCGATCCGGCCCGCTTACCTCGGGGAAGACGGACTCGTGCACCTTCATGGCCTGGCCGACAACCATGCGGAACGGGCTGATGACCCGAATCTGCGCGGCCGGTACCCCGGCATCGCGCAGCTGGGAAAGGACTGAACGCAGTTCGGCACCCTCGGCGGGAATCCAGTGCCCGTTCGAGGTTGCTGACCTGATGTCGCACCATACATTCCGGTCACGGAACGCGGGCCGGTCCGGGGTGCCGAAGACCATCAGGCCGTCATAGGCGATTTGGTTGCTGATGTCGAACATGGGCCGGTCACATCGCCGGTGCACTCGCAGCGGCGTGCCGACCCACACGGGCTCGTCGCTAGCCGGGCCTGGTAGCGCCGTGCCGTGCTCGGCGAGCCGGTCAGCGACCTGCTGCACCGATGTGCGGCTCGGCGCCCACTGTTCACCGACCCCGAACTCGCGCAAAAGCGCCCGCTGGCCTCCCCACGGCAACGTCACCACGGGCTTGAGCTGGAGCGGGTCGCCGACGATTACAGCACGCCTCGCTCGCCACAGGGCGCCGACCGCGTACTGCGGCGGCGCCTGCCCGGCCTCGTCGACGAACAGCCAGCCCAGTGACTCACGGCCGAGCCCGCCGAACAGCTTGTCGAGAGAGGCGAATGTGGTGGACACCACCGGAACCACGAGGAAGAAGGTCTGCCAGGCGGCCAGTGTCGCCGCCTCACTGGGGCGCCCCTTCCCGCCAAGGATGTCCGTCAGCGCGCTGAGGTTCTGGCGGAATGTGGGCGCCTCGGCCAGGATCAGCGCCTTGTGCAGGGCGAGCGCTGCGAGGAATAGCTCGGTCCGCGCCGCGGTGAACTCCGCGTCGGCCCACGGTGCTGACTTCTCCCGGCGCTGGATCCGCTCTGGCTCTACTATCTCCGCGTACTCGGGTCCATCCGGCACATGGTCGCCCCATCGCAGGCGGGCAGCACGGACCTGACGCCGCAGTTCCTCGAGTTCATGCGTCAGGCGATCGCGTATGCTGCGCGCGTTTCCCTCGTCGCGGCGGGCTGCGGCGAGGCGGTTCGCCACATCCTGAGCGGCACGCGAGACGGAGTCTCGCTCCCGGTCGGCTGCCACGAACCTGCCATTCAGCTCGGAGTGTTCCGTCTCCCAGATCCGGCGAGTGGTACGCCCGCGGCCGGACAGCAACCCGAACAACCCCGGCCTGCTAGGCCGGTGCGCTGCAACGGCCGAGCTGGCCAGCTGCCAGCGGTCATCCGCCTCGCGCAGCCGGCGATCGGCGTCTTGCTGCTCGGCCTCGAACTTCTCTCGAAGAGCTATCGCGGATTCGAGGTCAGCGTCCGCCTGCGCGCGGTCCCGCGATGCGACCGGAAGCCGGATGATGGAGTGTGAAACCACCGATCGTTCGGCAGAGAGGTCTTTTACCCGGGAAAGCGCGCGGCGGAAGCTCGCCACGGCGTCCTGCCAGTCCGAGCGGAGCGCGGCGGGCTGCCGCAGCACGTTCCGCATGCTCGAGTCGCTGTTGAACCAAAAGTCCCGCGCGAAGGCAGCGCGGTTGGCCCGGTTGCCGAGCCGGGCGGCGACCATCGCCCAGGCGTCATGGCCGGCGGTCTGACTGAAGTAGTTCACTACGGCCGCGGCGTCGCGCCACTGGCCGTCGATGCCCTTCGGCCCGGGGATCTCCTTGCTGACGTTTTCCACGGCGCCGTTGTTCGACGAGGCCACCACGATCTCGAAGCCGGTCAGCTTCGGATTGGGGGTGATGATCGTATGCGTGTGCTGCACCGGCTGCCACTTTTCGCGGGCGGTCGTAAAGGCTTCGCTGGGTGAGGCTAGGCAGGCCAGTTCGATCGCGCGGTTAACGACGATGGCGGCGATCACGTCGCGTAGCATCGTCGTCTTGCCGGTGCCCGGTGGCCCGTTGACGGCGAACAGGCCAGAGGTGTCGCTGAGCTTCCGCAAGATTTGGTTCACCGCGAACTGCTGGCTGAAGGCCAGCGGGCGATTGGTATCCGTGACCCACCGGCCCGAGGGAATACGATCCGGAGCGCAGCCTGCGCGGACGCGCAGCGGTTCCTTCTGCACGTCGGTGCGGGTGGTGCCCGGGCTGGTGGCCAGGTACTGGCTGAGCGCGTTGCCGGCGTTTCTGCGGTCCAGCGCCGCGCTGATGAGCGCCAAGTCGTCAGCGACGTAGCTGTTGAGGAACGTCTGCTGCCCCGGCGGCTCGTCGGCGCGGGAGACGCTGATTTCGTAGCTGCTGACGCGGATGTTCTGGGGGTGCAGTTCATTCGTCACGCCGAGCCGCCCGGCGAGTTCGGCCTTGAAGCGATGAAGATCGGAACCGGTGAGCGGGGCCTGATCCAGGCGGGGTCGCGACTCTCCGTCGGTCTCCGTCTTCGTCTGCTCGTCGCCCTTCGCCCCGACGGCTGATTTCGCCAGCTTGCCGGCCACACTGCCTGCCATGGCGCCGCCGGCCGCGGCAAGCGGACCGCCGACCGCCCCGAGCGCCATTGTGACGGCGGCGGTCACCCCGCCCGACACCGCGTCGGGGACCGCGTTGCGGATGCTGTCGGCCAGGATTCTCGTGACGCCGGTGAGCTTTCTCAGGTCCTCGGCGTAGTTCAGGGCGTCTTCACGGAAGCCGGTCAAGATCGGCTTGCCCTGGATAATCTGGCCTATCGCCCACGCGCACGCGGACAGGACGGCCGACTCCTGGACGAAGTATCCGTCCGCGTCGACGGTACAGGCGAACAGGGCCGACTGGCCGCGCGTTGGCGCCTCTGGGTCATCCTGGCCGTACTTGTTCACGAGGACGTCGCGGATCTTGCTGAGATCGTAGACACCGCCGAACACCTCGTGGCGCCAGACCTTGCCGGACGTCGCCGGGGGGAGTTTCCCGTCAGGTTCCCACGGCATCGGATCCCCTGGACGGAAGTCAACGACATGCTTCTTGGCATCAACCTTGGGCAGCTGCTGGGGGCTGAACATCTCCACGGCGTGCCAGAAGCGTACGATCTGCGCTCGATCATCGGGCATTTCACCATCACCCCGGAGTCGATGTTATGCCTAACTCGCGTATCTCATCACGGTTGCTCCTGGCGCTGTTATTTTCGCTCATTCACATGAAAAGCATCTGGTCATGGATTGAGCCTGCCGCGCTTATGAGAAAGTCCGGTACAGCGGACTTTCCGCTCGTGAGTTCGCTTTGGCTGACAACGGCAAGCAGTTACCGAGTTAGCAAATTGTGTCCTGGGGGTCATATTGACGGTATCTCGTGAGCGACGCCCCACGCGGCCAAACACAAAATTTCAGACCTTAACGTGAACGTGGTCCCCGCCGGAACGTAAAGACCTCTTAGCGCGTCGACAAGATCCGAAACCGGACCCGCGCATCCGCACCGTCAACGTTGCGGAAGGTACGACCTTCCCGGACACGTAGATCGACAGGCGGGACCACTAGGTTCCCTATTCTCTCCGCGAAATCCTGCTCTGGAGTCCGAATCTGGCGATGAGGTCCCGCACCTCGGATGCCACGTCCTCCCGTTCTGAATCGATGGCCAGCTCATGGGTACGATCTACTATCCCCTCCAGCAGCTCGGCGGTGCCGTAAGCATGGGACAGGCAAATCGCGGAGACGCGTCAATGCTGCGGAACTTCAGGACGGTCGTCATTGCATCACCTCCACAGCCAGTAAGCAGCAGGTAACGGTCACGTTTTCCCAGTCCGTCCAGCGTGCCTTCAGGCCTTTGTGCTGGCTGAGCTGCTGGATCGCGCGAGTGTCCACCGGCTGGCCGCCAGCTTCGCGAGATCAGCCAAGCCGTCCCATGGGTCGGCCGCCATGCAGCCAGGCGGTCCTGAAGTTATCTGCTGCCCAAGCGCTATAGCTATCGCCGCGAAGAGGATTAAGCCAGCGTCTGTGCAGCTGGCACGCCCGATACCAGTCCTGATACGGTTGGCGCCGACGACCGGCTGTCTGACCATCAGCCACCCATGCAAGTGGCGCTGCGTAGGTAAAACCGCAGGTCAGTCAGCGAGGTCTTCACGTTTGGGCCTGAGCTGCGCAAACGGCTGGTTTCTGGGTGCTGTCCCACAGGTTAAGCGCCGCGTGCCCGCATTTGGCTTGGCTGCCTA
>Ga0208044_1000171_pt1 | contig 60777 bp, 50 predicted proteins | sample Sb_taG_8_FD_187712 | JGI IMG/M metagenome (GOLD analysis project Ga0208044, IMG submission 187712) | Peat soil microbial communities from Weissenstadt, Germany - Sb_50d_c_BC metaG (SPAdes) (version 2) | ecosystem: Environmental > Terrestrial > Soil > Wetlands > Peat | place: Germany...
GAAAAGAGCGAACTCGCCGAAGCTGTCCAGCCCGCGCTTGACCAGTCCCCGGATGAGATCGAAATCGACTTGCGCACTGCGATTGCCGAACTCGCCGTATTCATCCAGGTTGAGGATGCCGACGTTGGCCAGCTCGGGCGCCTCCAACCGTTCGTACAGGTTGCCGGCGACCCATTTCAGGTCAGGCCTGCCTTGCCGGAAGCCATCGATCCGGGCCGGGTCCAGGTCGATGCCGACAAAACCACCGGGGGCCAGGACTCCTTGGCGTTCGAGAAGGTCGAGGGTCAGCAGACCTGTGGCGCCCATCAATTCGCACCAGTCGCAGCGCAGCCGGCTTCGGTCACCGTCGTGCCAGAGCAGAAAGGCGGCCGCGCGCAGGACGCGGAGGTTGCCTTCCCGGCAGGCCATTTTGGCGGGGTTGTCGAAGACGTCGGACTGCCGGTTGGAAAGAGAAGTCATCCTCTTGGGCCTTTCACGGTTTCAGCAAGTCATCCAGAATCACCAGAGGCAGACCTGGAACGGCACGGAAGCCGACATCGTTGCTGACGAACAACACACAGCCCATGTGTTTGGCCGTGGCCGCGTGCAGCGCATCGGGCGTTTTCAGCTTGGTTGTCGCACGCAAGCGGGCAGCTTCGCGCAAAATGGGTTGTGTAATGGGGAAAAGGCGAGTTTGGGCCTGTTGAAAAAGCTGTTCATAGGCGTAGACAAGGCCCGTGTCCCCGGACTTCAGAGGAGCGACCAAGGTTTCCATTAGCACCAGGTCACTGCTGACGAGTTCGATCGTTTTTCCCTTTGCTGCTTGCCAGAGCGGCTCCAGGAGCGGCCAGTAGACAGGATGTTTTTCCACGCTGTAGATAACCGAGTTCGCGTCGAAGTACACCAGGCCAGAGGAGGGCGCGGTCAGCGATCCCACGAGTCTTTTTCCTCCCGCAGGTGCTGTTCGTACTCTTCCCAGGTCTTGAAGGCGCGGGGGCCAGGTGGCAACGATTCCAGGAACTCTAGTGCCGAACCGAACTGCGGTTCCGGTTTTTCCGGCAAAACGACCGTCAATTCTACTTTGGCGCCTTCAGGCAACTCCGGGGCGGTCACTTCAATGCGATGGCCCGGCAGGACCGTTGTTTCCATGCGTAGTGTTGTTTGCATGAGGAATACCTCCGCGCTGGATCTTACTCGTTCGGTGCCGCCAACGGTAGGCTGCCTCGCGCAGGACGCGGAGGTTGCCTTCCCGGTGGGCCATCTTGGCGGGGTTGTCGAAGGCGTCGGACTGGCGGTCGGAGAGAGAAGCGATTTTCCAGGTACTTTCGAAGGCGCAGCGTATCTTGACGATTATACCCTGCGAGTCGCTTTGTCGCCCTCAGCCGGTATCTTGACGATCAGGGCGAAGGTGGACGGTTGACGCGCAGACACCAGTGGCCTGGAGACAACCCCGCGAGGATAAGATGGATGCGGGCAGCCAAACGCGGGGAGTCGCTGTCGTGGGTGGCGGACAGGATGCCGCTATGGGCTGCGCCTTGCCGATGCAAGCGCTCGAAGTGCCGGCGGTTGTAGGTCAGCAAGACCCGGCCAAGAGTGTGGGCACGGGCCAGAATGTCGGGATCGGGGGTCGATGTCCGCCCGTCCTCCTGCGCGGTCACCACGTCATGGCCGAGCCGGCGCAGCTCCAATGCGACTGGAAGGGAGAAGTCTTCATCGGCGTAGAGCAGCATCCGCCCTTACTCCACAAATCCTTCATCGCCGTCTTCGTTTGCGCGGATGGCCTCGTCGATTTCCTCCGGATGCGCGGCGGCGTACTCCCAGGCGGTCTCCAGGTCGACGGGGGTCAACCCCTGGACGGCCGGGATGATCTCGGCATCGGACATGCCCAAACGGCGGTATGCGACCAGCCCCCAGACGGTGATCCGCGTATCGCGTACGCAGGCGTCTCCCCCACAGCGGTCGGGCTTCTTGGAAATCCAGCTGGCGGTCACAGTCATTGATTGGTCTCCTGAAAGACTCACGCTCACCTTACTACGCCGCCTCAATGCGAACAATCCGTTTTGGCAAGCGCGGGCCATGAGGTCTGAGGCCGGCCTGACCTGGTGGCGCTCGCCGAGAAGGTCGGCATCCGGCAGGAAGTGTTCGCCAACCCGGAAGCTGGGAAGATCGAACCGCAAACCGACCTGATCGAGCACATCGCTATCGCTGTGGGAAGACGCCTCCGGGACCTTGCCGAGGAATGACGATGAATGAGCCGGTCCGGAGGGCCCTGTCGTCACCGCAAGATGACTCGCAGATTAGCCATTCGGTGTCCGTGGACGGACCCGCGATAAATCTCGAATGCGCCAACGACACCCACAAAGCCGGAATCGATCTCCTCTTCACTACCTTCAGGGAGCAACATCCCTGATGTCAGCTCGCGCCGCGGCAGGCAGCCCTTGAGGGCTTCGCACACCATGTCCGCGTGGCGGCGCAGAGCCTGGCCACGGTCCTGGCGGCGGCGCACCACCGCATCAAGGTCTTGATTCCAGAAAAGGGCGAACTCACCGAAGTTATTCAGCCCGCGCTTGACCAATCCCCGGACGAGATCGAAATCGACCTGGGCGCTGCGATTGCCGACCTCGCCGTATTCGTCCAGATTGAGGATGCCGACGTTGGTCAGTTCGGGCGCCTCCAACCGTTCATACAGGTTGCCGGCGACCCATTTCAGGTCAGGCCGACCTTGCCGGAAACCATCGATCCGGGTCGGGTCGAGGTCAATGCCGACAAAACCACCGGGGGCCAGGACTCCCTGGCGTTCGAGAAGATCGAGGGTCAGCAGACCTGTGGCGCCCATTAACTCGCACCAGTCGCAGCGCAGCCGGGTTCGGTCCCCGTCTTGCCAGAGCAGAAAGGCGGCCTCGCGTAGGACGCGGAGGTTGCCTTCCCGGCAGGCCATTTTGGCGGGGTTGTCGAAGGCGTCGTGTGCGCGGTCGGAGAGAGGAGTCATCCTCTTGGTCCATTCACGGTTTCAGCAAGTCATCCAGGATCACAAGGGGGAGACTCGGAACGGCTCGGAAACCGACATCGTTGGTGACAAATTGGACGCAGGCCAGGTGTAGACCGGTGGCTGCGTGAAGCGCGTCGGGTGTTCTAAGCTTAGTCGTTGCCCGCAATTGAGCGGCTTCCCGCAAAATAGGTTGCGTGATGGGAAAAAGCCGCACTTCTGTCCCTAAAAGTGCCTGCTCAAAGGCGTTCTCCAACTTGTTGGTGTCCCTGCTTTTGAGGGGGCCAACCAGTTTTTCCATGAGAGTGAGCTCGCTGCTGACAATTTCGATGGTTCCGCTTTGTGCCGCTTGCCACAAAGGTTCGAGAAGCGGCCAATAAGCCGGATACCGCTCCACGGTGTAAATGACGGTCATGGTGTCGACGTAAACAATGCCGGAAGTCGGCACGCTCAGCGCTCCCATGAGTCGCGTTCCTCCTGGATATAGCGGTTGGTATCTTCCGGAGTCTTGAACAGAAGTGGCCCAGGTGGCAACGTGGCCAGGAATTCCAGCATGGACCGGCGTGGGGGAGCAGGTTTTTCCGGCAAAACGACCGTTAATTCTACTTTGGCGCCTTCAGGCAACTCCGGGGCGGTCACTTCAATGCGATGACCCGGCAGGACCGTTGTTTCCATCGCGTAGTGTTGTTTGCATGAGGAATACCTCCGCGCTGGATCTTACTCGTTCGGTGCCGCCAACGGTAGGCGGCCTCGCGCAGGACGCGGAGGTTGCTGTCTCGGCACAGCGCTTTGGCGGGGTTGTCGATGGCGTCGGACTGGCGGTCGGAGCAGACGATCCTGGGTGCCTGTTGTCAGGGAGCGCCGACGCAAATCGCGATGGCATTGGCGATGCCGTCCAGTTCGCATGGCGTGGTTTCGCCGAGACGGTCGAGGAAGCGGGTTTCAGAAACCGACTTCACCTGAAAGGCGTTGGCGCCGGAATCCTTCGTCAAACCGTTGGTGGGCGACGGAGGGAGGTGGACAAACCAAGGATAGCTCGCATACCTCGGTTTTCATTCCGTCATCGGATCCACGATCTTCAGCCGTAACCTGCCGACGGCGTTCTCGTTGACGACCACGGCCGTGCGGACCTTCTTGCTCTCGTCGCCTTCGGCAGGGTCAAACCTGATCCGCCATACCTCTCCCCTAAGGAGATTCGTCGTCATCGACTTCTTCCTCAGTGAACGCGTCAAAGCCGGTAAGTTCCTTGTCGTCGCGGTAGTCCTCTTCCGCCAACGCCGCCGCCGCCGCCAGGACCGCCTGCCGCTCTGCGCGCGGCATCTTCCGCAACTCTCCGGCCGTGAGGCGAGCCGCTGCCCCTGGTGCTACCTCGGGTCGACCCGTTCTCAGATGAATCTCAACGGGTGCACCTTCCGGCAATGGCGAACTGGGAATGACGACGCCGTTGGTCACGACGCCAGTGATGATGGTGGACATGAATCATCCCTCCCTTCCTTCACTCATTTTAACGAACGGTAGTCGGCAACGGCAGGCGGCCTCGCGCAAAACGCGGAGGTTGCCTTCCGGGCAGGCCATTTTGGCGGGGTTGTCGAAGGTGTCAGACTGGCGGTCGGAAAGGGCCATAGCCCTATGCGGGTCGTCTTTTTTTGTTGATGAGCTTGACGAACTCCGGCACCAACTCGGTAGGGACGACCATGACGGTCTGGTTTTCCTCGCGGAGGCCAGCTTCGATTTCCGCAGCCTGCTCGGCTTCGGTGAGGTTGTCGTGGTGCTCCGCCAGCTTGCGGATTTTCTCTTGCGTCCAACCTTTTGGAAGTCGCTGTTTTTTCATCTTTTCTTTCTCCTTGTGGCACGCCGATAAGCTCGCAAGCCCTTTCCCCGCAATTCATAAGCGGTGACGACGAACCCACTGGCACCATCGGAATCGGGCACAAACACCACCTTGAGGTGACGCCCGGCCGACGTTTGTCCCATGATCGATCGCGAGTTGCCCTCCCCTCGCAGATGAAGCCGTGGACGACTCAAGACTTGCCGCACTTCCTCCTCCGTCACGCCGTGCTCATAGATGTGCGCCAATCCGGTCTCTGGATCCTTCCAGAATCGTAGCTCCATTCCTCATCCCCCTTCGGAAATTTATTGTAACGAGCCGATCGCGGCGACGGGAGGCGGCCTCGTGCAAAACCTGGAGGTTGCCTTCCCGGCAGGCCATTTTGGCGGGGTTGTCGAAGGCGTCGGACTCGCGGTCGGAAAGAGAAGTCATTCTCCGGGGCCTTTCAAAGGCACAGCGGATGTTGACGATTATACCTTGTGAGTCGCTTTGTTATCTTCGCTTGCGAGCGGTATCATGTTCGTGGGGGCGCGGGCAAGGCCAGCAGTCCATTTTTCCAACGAAGGAAACAGCCAATGCCGACGCTCTCATTTGAGCTGCCCGAAGATCATTTGCGCGACTTGGGGACCAATCCGGCCGAGGCTGCGAGGAATCTGCGCCTGGCTGCGGCTTTTCACCTATGCGGCCGAGGCCAGATTTCCACCGGCAAAGCGGCGCGGCTCGCAGGCCTGAGCTACGCAGAGTTCTTGGAGGAGGCGACCCGACAGAAGGTAGACCTGTACCACTACGACATCGAAGAGATCAAAGAAGAAATCACCCGCCCCTTGCCAAGCGGCGTAGGCCTCGACGCGATGAAGCAGAGTATTGCCTAGGGAGAAGCAGCGATGCCATCACCGTTTCCGGGAATGGACCCTTACCTCGAACATCCGGGCATCTTCCCCGACCTTCATGACAGCCTGATTTTCTGCATAAGGGATGCCTTGAGTGCGCAGTTGCCGGAGCCTTATTTCGCGGCTATCCGCTCGCGGGTGTGGGTGGAGGTGTCGCAGAGGGCTATCGGTCCGGATGTCGATGTCCTGCGATCGCAAAATGGAAGTGCAGAACAAGAATCCTTGAGCGGCCGCGGCGTTGCCCTGGCTCCGGCTGTGGCTGCCAGGCCTGTTGTGGTCACCGTACCTCACGACGAAACGCGGGAGAACTATATCGAGATCTATACACGGCCCGGCGGCGAACGGTTGGTCACCACGATAGAAGCCCTGAGCTTGAGTAACAAGACTGCGGGCGATCAAGGTCGAGATCTTTACAAACGCAAGCAGCGCGAGGTGCTAAAGAGCAAGAGCCATCTAGTAGAAATTGACCTCCTTCGCGCAGGCGAGCACACGACGGCTGTGCCGCTGGATTGGGCCCTGGCAAAAACGGGGCCTTTTGACTACCACGTCTGCACGCACCATTTCGATAATCTGGAGGACTATTACGTTTATCCGATTCGTTTGGAAATGCGCCTGCCGACGATCTCGATCCCGCTCTTGCCGGGCGAAGGGGCGGTGGCCATAGATCTGCAAGCGGCTCTCGATCGCTGCTACATGAGCGGCCAATACCAGCGCCGCGTGCACTACCGCGAGTCCAGGCCGGAACCACCGTTGAGCGCCGAGCAGGCCGAGTGGGCAACCAGGTTGCTCAGGGAGAAGGGTATGCTGACATGATTGCCAGCGCAGTGAACCTCGGTTCGGCCCGCGCATGGCATGGCGGCCTACTTGTCCGTTGTGCGTCCAGTCGGGACCTTGTTTATCCACAATCAGGCCGAAATCAAAGGGCTCGGTAGTCTTAATCAGGATAAGACTCCCGACCCCTGGCCCCTCACAGAAACTTAGATGCCAATTCGCGATCATAGGATTCATTGGCCGCGCAGCTGGCAATAAGTTATTGGAACGTCCGTTCCTTTGCGTTCGATGTGAAAGCGAGAAGATCGGAAGACCACAATCCCCAACATTCAGCCTGCCGTCGATTGATTGTCATCCTTTCGGCCGTCAGATGCTACACCTTTGCGATGAGCTGAGGCCGCACGACCTCCGTCCTTGTGTCGGTCTCTACCAGGGCGCAATGCAGCGGGGTCCTTCGACTGCCAGAAGCCGGCCATCCGGTGAGAAATAGCCCCAAGGCCTAACAATCTTGGGCTCTTCGGCCCAGGTTGCGACCCGCCACAGCCGGTAACCGCCCGCGTTGGTCGGATGTGCGAAACTGAAAACTTTCATGGCCCCGTTTAGAGAGCTTCGGTCATATACCCTCTTGAGCGCAGACCGGGTAGCCGGCGCAGCGAAGCTGGCCGGATGTATTTGAACCGCCCCCAGCAACGGTTAGAATCACATCGCTTTCCGCAACGGCAGGCAATCCGAAGAGGGACCAGCGCAGATGGCACCTGAAGGGTCAATCACCCGCTGGCTCGGTCCCCTCCAAGCTGGCGACGCGGCCGCGGTGCAAGAGCTTTGGGAGCGCTACTTTCGGCGCCTGGTCGGCCTTGCGCGCAGCAAGCTGCAAGGTTTGGCGCGCCGGGCCGCTGACGAGCAAGATGTGGCCCTCAGCGTTTTCGATACCTTTTGCCGCAATGTGCAAGAGGGCCGATTTCCACAGCTGGCTGACGGCGAGGATTTATGGCGGCTGCTGGTGTTCCTGACTGCGCGAAAGGCGGCGCGCCTGCGCCGCGACGAGGGGCGCTTGAAGCGGGGCGGTGGAAAGCAGGCGTTAGCGGACGGCAGCGCTGCGGCTTGCCTTGAAGAACTCTTGAGCCGGGAGCCCACGCCGGAATTCGCGGCCGAGGTGGCCGAGTCCTGTCAGCGCTTGCTGGCCGCCCTGGCCGACGCTCAACTTGAAGAGGTCGCCCGCTGCAAGATGGAGGGGTACACGACCGCGGAAATCGCCCAGCGGCTCAAGTGCTCTTCGCGCTCGATCAAGCGCAAAGTTCGGTTGATTCGGAATCTTTGGGAGAAGGAGGGCCTCCCGTGAGCGACGAACAGCCTTCTGAAGGCAGCTCCTTGTCGCCCGAGTTGGCCCGCGGATTGGAGCCAATTTGTGACCGGTTCGAGGCCGCCTGGCAGGCCGGCACTGAGCCGCGCCTGGAGGATTTCCTGGCCGAGGCGCCGCACGTACTTCGTTCGGCGCTGTTGCGCGAACTAATCTTGCTGGACATCGAGTATCGGCAAGCGCGCGGCCAGTCGTATTCGACAGCCACGTATCGGCAACGCTTTCCGGAACTCAGCGAAGAGTGGCTGGCCAGCGCTCTACAGGCAGGGCAAAGAGCAACGGCCGACCAAGCCTTTGTCTCCCGGGAGCAATCTCAAGAGGCCGGTAGGCGTCGCGAGCCTGGCACGGCTTCCACCGAAGCGCAGCCATCCGAGAGAGTAGGCAGCTGGATCGGGCCGTACAAGCTCTTGCAGCGGCTGGGCGAGGGCGGCATGGGCACCGTCTATGTCGCCGAGCAAGAACGTCCCGTCGCACGCCGCGTTGCCCTCAAGATCATCAAGGCCGGCATGGATTCGGCACGGGTAATCGCCCGCTTTGAGCAGGAACGGCAAGCGCTGGCGATGATGGACCACCCGAATATCGCCAAGGTACTGGATGCCGGCGCCACGGGGGAAGTGGCGAGTGGCGAGTGGCAAGTGGCGAGCCAAACGCCCTCGACTGCTCACGCCACTCACCACTCGCCACTCGCCACTCCGCCCGGTCGCCCCTACTTCGTCATGGAGCTGGTCAAAGGCATCCCGATCACCACGTATTGCGACCAGGAGCACCTGACGCCCAGGGAACGCCTCGATCTGTTCATCCCGGTCTGCCAGGCCGTGCAGCACGCGCACCAGAAGGGCATTATCCACCGCGATCTCAAGCCGTCCAACGTGCTCATCGCTCTGTACGACGGCCGCCCGCTGCCCAAGGTAATCGACTTCGGCGTCGCCAAGGCCACGGGCCAGAAGTTGACCGAGCGAACGATGTTCACCGAGGTCGGTCAAATCATCGGCACATTGGAGTACATGGCCCCCGAGCAGGCGGAGCTGAACAACCTGGATATCGACACGCGCGCCGACATTTATTCGCTGGGCGTGTTGCTTTACGAGCTTCTAACTGGAAGTCCGCCGTTCACCGCGAAGCAGTTACGAACAGCGGCCTTCACCGAGATGCTACGGATGATTCGCGAAGTCGAGCCGCTCAAGCCGAGCACCAGGGTGAGCACGGCGGAGAACCTCCCGAGTTTGGCGGCGCTGCGGAAGCTAGAGCCGAAGAAGTTAGCCTTGTTGATACGGGGCGACCTGGATTGGATCGTGATGAAATGCCTGGAAAAGGAGCGGTCGCGGCGTTACGAGACGGCCAGCGGGCTGGCCTTGGAGCTTCAGCGTTACCTGGCCGACGAACCGGTGCTGGCGGGCCCGCCATCGGCAGGCTACAAGGTGCGGAAGTTTGTGAAGCGGAACCGCGGTCCGGTGCTGGCGGGAATGCTGGTGCTGGTGGCGCTGCTGGCGGGCATCGTAGGGACTGCGCTGGGATTGATCCGGGCCGAGCGGGCGCGGGCGGCCGAGGCGGAGCAGCGGGGCATCGCGCAGGCCAACGAGAAGGAGGCACAGTCCCAGAAGCAGCGGGCCATCGAGTTCCAGAATAAGGCGCTGGATGCGTTGCGGGCGACAACGGACGCGGACGTGGAGAAGCTGATTGCCGGGAGAAAGGAGCTGGGAGCAAATGAGCAGGCCTACTTGGAGGCAATTGTCAAGCGCTGGCAAGCATTTGCCGCGCAGGAGGGCAGCGACGAGCAGACCCAGGCTCTCCGCGGCGAAGGGCATTTTCGCGTGGCACAATTGTGGAGAAGACTGGGCCGCCCCGACGAGGCCCGAATGGAGTTCGCGCAAGCCCTGGAGACCAGGCTGAAGCTGGCCGCGCAATTCCCTGCCGTGCCCGACTACCAGAATGACCTGGCCCACACCTACAACAACCTCGGGACCGTCCTGGCCGGCCTTGGCAAGCGGGACGAGGCCCGCGCGGAGCACGAGCAGGCGCGGGACATCTGGCAGATATTGGCCGCGCAGTCGCCTGCCCTACCCGAGTACCAACGCAACTTGGCCGCCACCCACTACAATCTGGGGAACTTATTCCTCAGCCTCGCCAAGCTCAACGAGGCTCGGGGCGAGTATCAACGGTCGCGGGAGATCTGGCAGGAGCTGGCCGCGCGTTTTCCCGCTGAGCCCGACTACCGGAACGCTCTGGCCAAAATTCACATGAATGTGGGGGCCCTCCTGTTCAACCTCGGCAAGCGGGACGAGGCCCGGGGTGAGTTCGAGCAGGCGCGGGACGTTCAGCAGAAGCTGGTCGACCAGTACCCCGGCGTGCCCGACTACCAGCGGATCCTGGCCGGCACGCACAACAACCTGGCGATGGTGTTAGCCGGCCTGGGCAAGCTGGGCGAGGCCCGCAATGAGTACGAGCGGGCGCGCGACCTCCAGCAGAAGCTGGTCGCGCAGCTCCCCGCCATTCCCGATCACCAGCAGGAGCTGGCTCGCACGCACAACAACCTGGGTAACCAACTCGCCGAGCTCGGCAAGCCGGACGAGGCCCGCAGCGAGTACGAGCAATCGCGCGAGCTCCAGCAGAAGCTGGCCACGCAATTCCCCGGCGTGCCGGGATACCGAGTCGATTTGGGCAACGCCTATAGCAACTTCGGCTTCTTCATCCTTCGCCAAGGGAAGCCGGCCGAAGCCCTGCAATGGTTTGCCAAAGCCATTACCACTCTGACTGCGGTCCACGATCAAGAGCCACGCGATCCTACGGCCAGGACCTTTTTGCGGAACAGCTACCAAAACAGGGCTATCGCCCTCGATCAACTCCACAGGCACGCCGAGGCCATAAAGGACTGGGACATGGCGATCATGTTCAGCTCCAAGTCGGAACAGGTGGAATTGCGCACGGCGCGCGCCTGTTCGCGTGCTAAAGCCGGCCAGGTGGCAGAAGCCATCGCTGAGGTGGCCGACTTGATCAGTTCAGGAGGGGAGAACCACGGCTGGTACGATTTTGCCTGTGTGTACGCCGTTGCCAGTGGCAAGAGCCCCGACAAAAAGCAACAGTACGCCGACCGTGCCATGGAGTTGCTGCGCAAAGCTGTGCAAGCCGGCTTCAAGGATGGTCCCCACATGGCCAAGGACCCTGACCTCGACCTGCTTCGCAATCGCGAGGACTTTAAGAAGCTGCTGGAAGAGCTGAAAGCGGGCAAGCCTACCGAGAAAAAGTAACCGGTCCGCAATCGAGTACACCTCGTGGCCCCGTTTGGGCGCAGATGGTCATTACCCTCTTGAGTGCAGTTCGCGTGGCGGTTTTTAAAGCCTCACCGCTCGTGGGCGAACGTGTGAATTCGCAAAAGGCACCAGGGGACAAACGACCATGTACTTCCAAGGTCTATACCACAATGTGCGGCGCTTCTTTCACCAGGATCGCCCCAGCCGGGCACTCCGCGGCAGCCCTCGGCGCAGGCTCTTCATCGAAGAATTGGAGGGACGAATCGTACCAAGCGCTGCGCCCCCAGTACCCACAGGACTGGTTGATGTGATATCGAACAACCAATCCGATACCACTCCGATAACCGATAAGGCATTTCAGCAGGATCTCCAGGCATTCTCCAATACGACCATTGCCGGCCAGAGCATTAGCGGCGTCGCCTTCCAAATCGATTGGAAGGACATCGAGCCGTATAATCCCAACAACCCGCTCGTGGCAACACCAGGACCGGATTGGTCCCGGCTAGATGCGTTGTTTAAGGCCGCAAACGCGTCAGGTAAGTGGGTGCAGTTGCTCATCTTCCCCGGCTTCTGGTCTCCTGAATGGATAACGGGTACCCTCACAGAAAAGTCTCCCGTGGGCGTTGCGACCGTTCCCTTCAACGTTCAATACGGGCAACAGGACCACGGGAAATTGTTGCCACTGCCGTTGCCGTGGGATGCGACGTACCTCGCTGATTGGTCTGCCTTCTTGCATTTAGTAAGCCAACGGTACGAAAGTAACCCCGCGTTCAGGATGATCGCCGCTGCCGGGCCGACCTCGGTATCGGACGAGTTCACGGAGCCTGATCAAGACAGCAGTACGGTGCATGACACCGCCAAGTGGGAAAGTGCCGGTTACCTGCCGGCTACGTATGATGCTGCCTGGCAAACGATGTTTGGCGTCTATGCCACAGACTTTCCAAATCAGTATGTTTCTCTTTCAGTTGGGCAGGGAGTATCCACGATCAACGCTGACGGGAGTGCGGTCATGGGGACTCCTAAAGAGAAAGCCCAAGAAAGCAATGCAAATGCTGCAGCCACGAGAACCGCGCTCATCGCGGAGGCGTCCAATAAGTTAATCGATTTCACGGGGCAGTTTGTGTATCAGAGCAGCTCCCTGACTGGAAACCCAGCCGCCCAACCTTCACCCACCCAATCATCCCAAACGTCGCTGATTAGTGAAAACGGAGACTTGGTCACCGGTTTTCAATTGGGGAGTTCTGCCGAACAGGCGCCCGCAAAACAGGGCGCCACGGGAAACCCAGCGCTGGCGATGGCGCTATCAATCGAATCTGGCATGCGGCTAAACCCAATGAACGGTCAGCATGTCGATTATATCGAGGTCCATTCGGAGGATGTAGAGGCTGCTGACGGCACCGACCCCGACGTCACCCCCGATCCCGCCATGCAGACCGTACTCCATTGGGCTGCGTCTCTGTTCGATCCCGGCACACTTTCCCTGTTCGACCAGACAGCCACCGACCCTGACTATAACATCACGGTCGGCACCGATGCCAAAGGGGACCCTGTAGTGACGATGAATGGGGAATCTATCTCTTTCCCGCCAGGCCAGATCACCAGCATCGATATCTATCCGGAAATCTATGTGGAAGGTAGCCCCACGACGACGGCCGATGCTGACAACACCATTTACAGCACCAACGTCCCGGTCACTATAACCAATATTCCGGGCACCACTTACGACGCTCTTCCGGGCGTTAACCTTGGTATCATTGGTTTCAACCCCAGCAATGATGCCGTTCTCGTTGGCAATAGTTCCGGCCCTCAGGGCATGAGTATCAATGATGGCGTTCAGGGCATCGATGCTCCGGTTACCGTGGCTAATTCGTCCCCCGCGACAACTCTGACCATCGATGACGCGGCCGATCCTGCTGACCACGCCGTCAAACTCTTCGCTGCTGAGCTTGAGGACCTGTCCCCCGCTCCGATCTACTGGAACAACAGCAATATCAACGGGCTGACCATTGACGGCGGCAGCGGCGACTCCACGTATCAAATCGACAGCACTTCGGCCCCGACAAAGGTCAACACAGGCAACGGCAGTGACAGCGTGTTCGTCGTTAACTCGATCCAGGGCAACCTTTCCGTGACCAAAGGCAACGGGCTAAACGACATCGTGCACTGTGGGGCCGCCTCTGGGACGACAACCATCAACGGCAACCTGTCCATCACACAGGGCGACGGCAACATCGACGCGGTCGTCATTGGACTATCGGTCACCGTGGGCGGCCACCTGTCCGTGACCCAGGGCAACGGCGGCGGCGTGGCCGGGTCGTACTCTGGCGACGTGGTGGAGGTTGATTCAGCTACGGTGGGCGGCAACCTGTCCATCACCCAGGGCAACGGCGGTGCCGGGGCCGGGGGAGGCTATGGCGACTTTGTGGACCTTCTGTCGGTCACCGTGGGCGGCAACCTGTCCATCAACCAGGGTAATGGCGGCGGCGAGGCCGGGGGGGTCTATGGCGACTATGTGGGAATTACGTCGGCCAGTGTGGCCGGCAACCTGTCCATCACCCAGGGCAACGGCGGCGGCGGGGCCGGGTCGGACTATGGCGACGTGGTGGGAATCTGGTCGACAACCGTGGGCGGGAAGCTGTCCGTCACCCAGGGTAACGGCCTGGCAGGGTCAGTGGCTGGCGACGTCGTGGAAATTGTCGAGTCCACGGTGGACGGCCACATGTCCGTGAGCCAGGGCAACAGCGGCGGCGTGGCTGGGCCAGAGTCTGGCGATGTGGCGTTCTTCAGCGGACTCATCGTGCAAGGCAACCTTTCCGTGACCCAGGGCAACGGCGCAGGCGACTTTGTGGAAGTCGTTGGCAGCTATGGGCCGAACACCTTTGGCGGGAACCTGTCCATCACCCAGGGCAACGGCAGTAGCGACGACATTAATTTTGATGACGCCACCGTCGGCGGCAACGCGTCGTTCCAGGTGGGCAACGGCACCGGCGACACGATCAACATCGAGGGCGTCTCCAGCGGCGGCAGCGGTGTAACATTCAACAGCAATGTATCAATCTCGTTCGGCAACGGCGGGGACGCCACGCTCAACATCGGCACCGACGGCGAGCCGGTGAGCTTCGGCGCCAACGCCAGCTTCTCGGCCGGCGGCTCGGGCAACACCTACACCGTGGGACCTTTCGTCACTTTCCGGCCCCATCAACCGACCCGGCACGGTATTTAGTCTGTAGTGTGCGTCAAGCGTACTCGCGCCGACGCACCATCCGAAACTCAAAGGGGACGCATCTATTTTGCTCGTCCCGGCCCGCGGGAAAGCAAAAGGTCTAGAATCTGGCTGTAGCCGCCGGCATGCTTGACCAGGGTTCATGCAAGTACTTCAACCATGATGTCGGGAAAACTGCTCAAGCGGTGGTCGTTAGTCAGAAACAAATCGCAGCCGCCTGCGACCGCCGCGCCAGATGGAGCGCGTCGGCCAGTTTGTAACTGTGGACGGCCCGAATGCGGCAAGCAAGCTCGTATACTGCTGTGGGCATGGGCACGCGCACGACGTCAGAGCCGGTCAAGAAGGCCTCCATGTCTGCCAGCCCCAGCGCATCGCCCAGACGGATCGGTTTCACCCGGCACTCCAGCCAGGTCGGGTCCCTGATGGCGGGCTAGTTGCCAGCGGCGTGTATGGTCGCCAATCTCGCTCTGGCCCTGCCCTGGAAGGACAGTGCACCCTCAACTGCATAGATACAGATGACGGAGTCGAGGTAGATGAGCATCAGGGCTTGTCCGTCTTGTCGGGCCCGGCGCCGGTCCGCGACCAGATTTCCCGCCAACGCTCCTCGTACGGGTCGTCTTCCGAGTGCACCTGGGCGATCTCGGCAGCCATCTCTACCTCAGTCATCGGCTTGCGGCCCCGCTGCTGTTGGTCCCGGTGGATGCGATCCAGAACCTCCAGCATGGTTGGGCCGGTTTTCGTCACCGTCGGCTGCACCGTCACCGTCACCCGTCCAGGCGGCAGGGGGAGCTTCTTCTCGAGGTGCACCGTCAGGCCGTCTGGCTGAAGCGTGCCCTGAACAGTGATCGTCGTAGTCGTCATGGTTTAGCGCCGCTAGTTCAGCTTGGGGCAATGCTTGTCCTGGTATTTGGATGCTATCCCATCGGTCCAGACTCTGCTATAGAAGAGGGGAAGTTGAAGGCGAGAGGCCAGACCCTTTTGGGCTCAGGGACACCCGCATGAACTCTTCTACAGAGATCTCTTGGTCCGGCACTGAACAACCCGACCGCCGCACTGTGCTGCGCATTGGCGGGCTGGGGCTGTTCGGGCTCGCCTTGCCCCATTTGCTATGCGGCCGGGCCAGGGCGGCTGCCAGGCAGTCTAGGCCTCGATCATTCGGCCAAGCAAAGTCCTGTGTGCTAATTTTCCTGAAAGGCGGTCCCTCGCAGATCGATACGTTTGACATGAAACCTGCAGCGCCGCTGGAGATCCGGGGCCAGTTCAGGCCTATTGCTACGAGCGTTCCCGGTATCCAGGTATGCGAGCACCTTCCCTTTCTTGCCCAACAGGCACAGCGCTTCACGGTGCTGCGCTCCCTCTGTCACCAGGATAACAATCACGCGAGCGCGGCCTACGAGATGAGTACGGGGCACGTCTATCCCCGTTCCGTCAATCTGAGCGGTATTGGCACGCGCGAAGACCATCCTCACATCGGTGCCGCGGCGGCCGCCGTGGAGGGGAAGCGCCGGCCCGTGCCGCCCTTCTTCATGGTGCCGCAGTACTTGGTAGTGAACGGGGAGTTCCGCTCTGGGCAGAACGCCGGCTTCCTTGGCGCTCGCCACGATCCCGTGGTGCCTGGGGGAGATCCTTCCAGCTTGGATTTTCGAACGGTCGATCTTGGTCTTGGACCTTCAGTCGAATCGTCGCGACTTCAAGCGCGGCGAAATCTCCTGAAAACGGTTGAGGCACAACTCCGAGGCATGGAGAAAAGCCTGGCCGGACGGACTTTTGAGGAGCATCAAGAAAAAGCCTTCTCTCTGCTCGATGCCGGCCTGACCGGGGAGGCATTGGACCTGGCGCGCGAGCCGGCGAGCGTGCGTGACCGCTATGGTCGCAACTTCTTTGGCCAATCTCTCTTGCTGGCGCGGCGCCTGGTGCAGGCGGGCGTACAGCTTGTGCATGTGAATTGCATGTCGAGCATCTTCGGCGGTCTCAAGAACTGGGATACGCACAAGGACAATTTCAAAATGCTCAAGGACCCTCTCTTGCCGCGCATGGACCAGGGCGTGGCAGCATTCCTGGAAGACCTCGCCGTCCGTGGACTGTTGGACGAAACGCTCGTGATTGTGGTGGGCGAGTTTGGCCGGACCCCGAAGGTGAACGCCGGGGCAGGACGAGACCACTGGGCCGCCGCCTTCACAGCCTTGCTCGCGGGAGCAGGCCTTCCGGGCGGCCGTCTATTTGGCGCAACAGACAAGTACGGAGCCTATCCCGTGGAGCACCCCGTTCCCGCGGGTCGTCTATCGGCGACCATTTTCCACGCACTCGGCATCGATCCGGCGCTGCAGGTCCCGACACTCCTCGGCAGGCCCTGGCGGATATCCGATGTGGAACCGGTACTTGAGCTGTGGGGCTAGCAGGTTTGCGTCAGGGACGCTTGGGTTCTGGCACATCCGACCATGAAATCTTGCCTGTTGCCAGCGAATAGACTCCCGCCACCACCTGGACGCGTTTGTGGTCCATCAATTCCTTCAGCTCCGGACTTTTTCGAGTCAGAGCTTCGGCCTGGTGAATGGCATTGGCCCGAATTGCCGCGGCGACAGCCTCTGGCTTGCCGGCGGGGAGATTGTCGCCCGTAAATACTTGTTTGACAAGCCAGCCCAGGTGGCCGGGCAGCGGTTTGCCATCGACCGCCGCTTGCACAGCGCCGCAGCGGTCGTGTCCCAGAACCACGATGAGTGGGACGTGGAAGTGTTCAACCGCGTATTCGGTCGAAGCCAGCATTCCTTGCTCGGCGACGTTGCCGGCGATGCGTAGTACAAACAAATCGCCCAGACCCTGATCGAAAAGCCATTCCGGAACGATACGCGAATCCGCGCACGACAAGATTACTGCGAAGGGATGTTGCCCGCGCGCAAGCTCGGTTCGGCGTTTATTGCCTATGTCCTTGGCGGCTTGCGTGTCCGCAGCAAAGCGAGCATTGCCGTCCTTTAGCCTTTCCAGAGCAACCGCAGGTGTTAGCCGCAGCTCCTGGGCCAACAGGCAAGGGCTGGCAACCAGCAGCAGGCACACACACGTCACCGCACGGTAGAGATGTCGCACCACAGGTATACCCTCCAACTTGGGATTCGCTAACGCGTCCGGAGTCGTAGCACGCATGCGTCATGATGGGACGCTGCCGACCGAAGTGCAATTGGATTCCACTAGAATGAGAAAACTGTCTCAGGGACGTGTCAATCCGTTTTCGAGATCCCAATGACTCCCGAAGAATTTCGTTCTCTCGGCCATCAATTGATTGATTGGATCGCGGATTACCGAACCCGCGTTTCCGAGCTGCCTGTCATGGCACGAACGACTCCGGGCGAGATCAAAGCCCAGTTGCCCGCTTCCCCCCCGCAGTCACCGGATGGACTCCAAGGCCTATTCCGCGACCTGGAGCAGATACTTCAGCCGGGTCTTTCCCACTGGCAGCACCCAAGGTTTTTCGGCTACTTTCCATCGAATGCCAACCTCGCGAGCGTCCTCGGGGACTATCTCAGCACCGGCCTCGGTGTCCTGGGACTTTCCTGGCAGTCCAGCCCAGCGCTAACCGAATTGGAAGAACTTGTTCTCGACTGGGTCCGGCAAATGGTGGACCTCTCGCCGGATTGGAGCGGAGTGATCCAGGATACAGCCTCCACGAGTACGCTCATCGCTCTCTTATGCGCTCGCGAGAAGACAACCCGTTATTCCCTTAGCCGCGGTGGCATGCAGGCCGAAGAGCAGCCGTTGATCGTCTACACATCAGACCAAAGTCACAGCTCTGTCGAAAAAGCTTCCCTCCTGGCCGGGTTCGGCCGTGCCAACGTGCGCGCCCTTGCTCATGACAAGGCCTACGCACTGCGCCCGGACGCACTCGAAGAGGCTGTACAACGAGACATCCACGAGGGCAAGAAGCCCTGCGCGATCGTCGCCACGACCGGCACGACGATTTCGACAGCGCTTGATCCCATAGAAGCGCTTGCCGGCGTGGCCCGCAAGCACGGCTTGTGGCTGCACGTGGACGCCGCAATGGCGGGATCGGCCATGATTTTGCCGGAGTGCCGCTGGATGTGGCAGGGGATTGAAGGCGCCGACTCGCTGGTGATCAACAGTCACAAGTGGCTTGGCGCGGTTTTCGATTGTTCCCTCTATTACGTGAAGGACCCCGAACACCTTGTCCGGGTGATGTCCACGAACCCTAGCTATTTACAATCGTCCGCAGATGGTCGCGTCCGAAACTTCCGCGACTGGGGTATTCCGCTGGGGCGACGCTTTCGCGCGCTGAAGCTTTGGTGTTTGCTTCGGGCAGAAGGGGTTGAGGGTTTGCAAGCGCGTTTGCGCCGCGACCTTGCCAATGCGCGCTGGCTTACCGAGCAATTGCAGGCAGCGCCCAACTGGCGCGTGCTGGCACCCGTGCCCTTGCAAACGCTTTGTGTACGCTACGAACCGCCGTCTCTCAAGGGCGATGCTTTGGACACGCACACGCTCGGCTGGGTGGAGCGTCTCAACCGCTCCGGGGATGTGTATCTCACACCGGCAATTCTGGACGGAAGGTGGATGGTGCGCATCTCGATCGGAGCCGAGCAGACGGAACGAGAACACGTCGAGGCCCTCTGGCAAGCGCTGCGCCGGGAAGCCGAACGATTGCATTGACGAAAGGAGCACACCGATGGCTCGAGTTCAGCCCGTGACGATGGAAAATGCCACGCCCGACGCCCGAAGACTGCTCGATGAGCAGATAGCCGCGCACGGCCGCACCACCAACATGAAACGCACGCTGGCACATTCGCCCAAGGCACTCGAAGCTTTCATGAAGTGGTACGACCTTCACGCGGAGGTAGTTGCTTTCCTCGGCCAGCGTTTGACAACGCTGTTCTCACACGCGATTTCCAGTCAGACCGATTGCTTGATTTGCTCCACGTTCTTCCGCCGCTGGCTCACCGAGACGGGCGAAAACCCGGACGATCTCCGGCTGGATGACCGCGACCGAGCGGTAGTCGAGTATGGCCGACAACTGGCACGTGATGCCAATCAGGTTTCGGACGCGCTTTACGCTGCGCTGGCCAAACACCTGGAACCGGAGCAGATCGTCGCGCTCACAGCCTTTGGCGGGTTGATGATCGCAACCAATGTATTCAACAATGCCCTGCGCGTGGACCTGGACGAGTATCTTTTTCCCTTCCGCAAAGGAGCGCCGCAATGAGCGAGTTGTCCGGCAGGGTAGCGCTCATCACCGGCGCGGCCGGCGGCCAAGGCCGGGCGTCCGCGCTGGCCCTGGCACGGGAAGGCGTTCACATTGCGGCTGTCGATGTGGCCAGGCCGTTGCCATACCCCGGATACGCACTGGGCACGCCACAAGGGCTCGCTTCTCTCGAGGAGGAGTGCCGACGCGTGGGCGTGACCTGCTTGTCGTTTGCGGCCGACGTGCGCGACGACCAGGCAGTGATTCAGGCAGTGGAAGAGACGGCGAGTCGACTTGGGCACATCGATATCCTCTTCAACAATGCCGGCATCTGTGCCTATGGTCTGGCCCACGAGCTGACCGAGGAAGCCTGGGACGCCATGCTCGACATCAACCTCAAGGGAGCGTGGATCGTGGCGCGGCGTGTGATTCCGCACATGATCGCTCGCAAGGCCGGCGTCATCATCAACAATTCATCAGTGGCCGGCTTGCGCGGCATGGCCCGGCTGAGCCATTATGCCGCGTCGAAGTGGGGCCTTGTTGGCTTGACAAAGTCATGGGCTCTGGAGCTGGCGCCGCACGGTATTCGCGTCGTGTCGATTCACCCAACGGGCGTCAACACACCCATGAACGTCGGTCTCGCGGCCCTGGAAGGACTCACACCCCAGCAGATTGCCGAGCGCTCGGCGGGCAATTTGTTACCTGTGCCGTGGATTGAACCGGAAGACGTGGCAGCCGCGGTTGTGTTTCTTGCCTCCGACCGGGCTCGGTACATCACTGGTTCGCAATTTGTGCTGGATGCCGGATTGCTCTGCCGTTAAGGCGCGGACACCAGGCTGCACCGAAGCAGTGGAAAGGATCAATGTCATGTTTTGTCATGTAAAAGGGGGGTATGCAGACTACTTGTCTGACAAGAAAGCCAATTCTGCAAGTGACTATTCTACAAAGGTTTACATCGCAACTCGAATCTTGAGCCCATGGCAGTTCGCCCTGACATATGTCATATGTACAGATGTACCCATTTCAGGGATTCTGAATCGATGTTCACACCCCAAAATCAAGGCTTGAACACGCATTAGGTGTTTTCCAGGCTAGCCGGCTCTGCGCTGGTTTTTTCGTGCCTGCGTGGGCAAATCTCGCACAGGTCCGGGCCAAGAATGCGATAGGCTCTTAGAACTGCGTACTGCGTGCTCATGCCTGTGCCACCTGTCTCGGGAATGATGTACTGCTCGCCAATCTCCGCATCGAGCCGGGTATTGTGGAGCGCCTTCGCCAGGTCTGCACGTACGCCGCACAGAATCAGCGTAACCTTGCGCGCTTGCAAGCGGCGCTGGAAGTCGGCTAGCAAGTTCAGGCAAACAGCATCTGGATTGCGCGCTCGCTTCAAAAAGAGCACAACTACCCGGATGTTTTCCTTCGCGCGCTGCTCGATGCTGGCCAGATGGGCTTCCAACTCCGGAGCCGCGCCGAAAGATAGCTCTCCCTCCAAATCGTAAAGCAGCATTCGCCCGCAACGCAGATCACTGGGGGCCCGTTCGCGTACCTGCCCGTCGCCGGTCAGGGTCAGCTCGGAGAGCTGTACCTGGGCTGCCCGCGGGACGTAGAGCACGAAAGATAAAAACACGCCGACCAGCACGCAAAACTCCACGGAGATGAATACGGCCGCCATTGCCGTGGCGATGACAATCAACGCGTCGAAGCGGGTGGCGCGTAAATGGAAAATAAGCTGGCGGTGATCGATCATGCGGTACGACGCCAGCATCAGCAGGCCCGCCAGCGACGCCCTCGGAATATGACCGGCGAACGAAGCAAGGAGCAGAATGGTGGCCGCAACCGCAACGGCGGAAAATACGCCCGACCACTGGCTGACGGCACCAGCTTGCTGGTTCACGGCTGAGCGTGTGAGCGAGCCGGAGCCGGGCATGCAATGAAAAAAGCTGCCCGTGACATTGGCCATACCTTCACTCAGACACTGCTGGTTGATATCGAGTTTTTGACCGGTGTTTACCGCAATCGCCTTTGCCATGGCGATCGCTTCCAGGAGCCCCAGTACGGCGACGCCGAAGGCATTGCCCATCAACAGTTGGACTTGCTCCCACTTCAGGTCGGGCAAGGCGAACCCAGGCAATGATGCTGGAATATCACCGACGATCTTGACACCGTTTTGATCGAGATGAAAGACCCACGCCACCGCTGCCATGATGGCGACGGCCAGCAGGTGCTGCGGAATCGGGAAACGTACTCCTATTTTCCGCAGCCAATTGTTGATCGACCTGCCCATGAGCACCAGGGCGATGGTGCCGACGCCAATGGCGACGGTCGGCCCGTGCCAGGGTTCCCCCGAAGTCATGGTCAGCCAGAAGCGCTTAAGGAAGTGATCGCCAGGGTCACCGCGGGAGGGGAGCCCGACAAAATTCTTCAGTTGATCCAGCACCAGGAGAGCCCCAGCACCAAGCGTGAAGCCGACAATCACGGCGTGCGAGACATAGCGGGTCAGGTCTCCCAGGCGCAGGAGCGTGATGCCCAATTGCACGAGGCCGACCAGCAGGGCAAACACCACCGCAACGGATGTCTTGTCTTCTCCCGGAATCACCGTCAGGGCACTGAGCAACGCGATCGAGATGGCATTGGTGGGGCCATTGATCAACTGGCGGGACGAATCGAACAAGGCTCCCACGGCGGTCATGACGACGGCTGTGTAAAGGCCGTACTGCGGCGGCAGGCCCGCGAGCATGGCGTACGCCATGGCCTGCGGCACCGCCACCGTGGCCACCGTCAATCCCGCGACCATGTCCGCACCAAGGGACCGTAAAGAGTAAGTGCGGAGAGAATCAACCGCGGGTACGTACCTACACAACCAGCCAAAAAGACCTCGGGGCGGTGGGAGAGGTAGCGTACCCGCCGCAGGCTCTAGTTCCCCGGTTCGTTTCAACGCTTGCAGTGTGCGCCTCATGTGCCTGCCAACACCGTCTTTGCTTGCGGTTGCCCAATCCGTGGGGTCCTGCCACACTTCCGCGAAGGCTGTGACGTCGGTGCCTCAGCCTGGCTACGGGGGACAATTATAGCTAGAGTGCGACTGTCTGGGGCGCGGGGCTTCGACCTTGAGGTACGTGGAAGGAGTGACTCCCTCACTTGTGAGAAGACTGTTCCGGATCGCGTTTCTTCAGACGCAGCTTCAGCTCCTTGTCCTCTTCATCCGGGGAGATATTGGTCTCGGGATGATCTGGATCAGGGTCGACGCGGAGCCATTGCGTTTGTTCCACGCCGTCCACGGTTAGGACCAGACGGTACATGCCGGGATTGACCTGCGAAGATCCTCCGCCCAGGAAGCCCAAGACCTCGGGAGCAGGCTCCTCCGCGGGCTCCGCTGGCGGCTCGGATTTCTTTTCCGCGCCGGCTGCCTTGCTTTCCGGAGCACCCGACTTCTTTTCCGGTGCGGACGCAGTTTTTTCGACCGGCTTGGTTGCGGGCTTTTGCCGGCGCGGAGGCTGCTTCATCAGATTCCACGTGACATCATGCAATCCCGGCTCCGGCTTTGGCTGCAGCTCGCTTACGGTCTCCCCCTTGTAATCAAGGATCTTCAGGGAGATCGAACCTGCTTTTTTGCCCAAGGAATAGAAAATCTGCGCGCCGGCAGGCGGGTTTTGGCCAACGAACCGGCGTACGCTTGCGCTAAACCAATCTTCGCGCCCGGGCTCACTGTGCCAGCGTATAACGCGGTTGGGCTCGTACAGGTGTGCGTTTGCCTTCAGGTTCTCGGCGGTCATCTGGCGAAGTGCGGTGACGTCCAACACCCACAAGCTGCGCCCGTGAGTGGCCACGACGATTTCACCGGCAGTCGGATGCTGTGCGAACTCGTGCACAGCCACCGTGGGCAGATTGCTGTTCAGCTTCGTCCACGATGCGCCACGGTTGGCCGAGACGTAGGCGGCAAACTCCGTACCGACATAGAGGATGTTCTGGTTCTGGATATCCTCGCGGCAAACCCGGCTGGAGCCGCGCGGTAAGTTGGAACGGATTGGCTTCCACGTTTGACCGAAGTCCTCGGTCACATAGACGTAGGGCTCATCGTCGTTCGAGCGATGAGTGTCGAAAGCCGCGTAGGCGCGCCCTTCGACGTAGCGCGACGGCTCGATGCTTGCCACCCAGCGTGGTCCCGGCAGACCGACTTTGTCGGCAAGGTTCGTCCAGTGGGCGCCGCCGTCGCGGGTGATCCACAATGCCCCGTCGTCCGTGCCGACATAGAGCACTTCCGGATTCCTTGGGGATTCCGCCAGCGCCGTTGCGCTCCCGTGCTTTGTGCGGGTGATCTCCGGCGAGATCACCCGTAAATTATCGCCGCGTTTCACCGAGCGCCAGACGTACTCGCCGGCAACATAGAAGATGTTCGAATCGTGGCTGGAGAGAATGTACGGCGTGTTCCAGTTGAAGCGGTGCTCTGGCTTGCCGGCGATGCGCAACGGGTGGATGGTGGTCTGATCCCCCTTTTTGAGGTGCTTGCGCTGGATACCGCCATGCTGGCTCTCCGAATAGATCAAGTCGGGATCATTGGGATCGATCCGGCACACGAAGCCGTCGCCGTCGCTGAGAAAGAGCCAGTCGTCGTTCACCGGTCCGGTGCCGCGCAGCGAGTGGGCAGGGCCAGCCCAGCTACCGTTGTCCTGCAGGCCACCGGCGGCGCGATACAAGGGCCGGGGGTCCACTGCGACGTGGTAGAACTGTCCCAAAGCTAGATGGTTCAAATGGTCCCAGTGCTCGGCCCGGTCGTACGTTTGGTAGAAACCGCCGTCGGTGCCGATCAGCATGTGCCGGCCGTCCTTGGGATCGATCCACATGGCGTGCTGGTCCGAGTGCACGCCGGCGTTACCGCTCGCCTGAAACGATTTGCCGCCGTCCTTTGACGCATACACCGCGAAGCCGATGACATAGACTCTCTCGTCGTCCGTGGGATCGACGCGAATCTGCGAGAAGTACATGGGCCGAGGATTGAAGCTGTTCACACGCTTCCACGTTTCGCCGCCGTCGGTCGACTTGTAGACACCGCCCGTTTGCACGCCGTCAGGACCTTGCTGATCCTGTACGTTTTCGCGTTGGCCGCCTAACCCGCCGCCGTTGGACCGCTTCAACCTGCCGGGCGAGGGCTTTTCCGCCATGGGGCCGAAGCCCGTGCGCTCCAGCGTGATCGCGATCTCCTTCTTTTCCGTGCCACGAGTGATTTGCAAGGTTACTTTGTCGCCGGCCTTGTGCTCGGTCGCTATCTTGCGCAGAGTAGGGAAGAATTTCTCCACGGGTTTGCCGTCGATGGCTGTCACCACATCGTCAAACTTCAGCCCTGCCTTGATCGCCGGACCGCCCTCGATCATCTCGCTCACTACAACGCCTCCCTCGGCGTCGTCGCCAAAGAAGCCGGGACTCACGAGTCGTGGTCCGCCCGGCCCTGAAGATCCAACCAGGCTCAGCTCGATCTCTTTCTTTTCGGCCCCGCGCTGGTAAGCGATCTTCACCTTATCGCCGACCTTGTGCGGGCGGAGAAGCTCGACGAGTGCGGTAGGGCTGCTCGCCGGCTTCCCATCGATAGACACAAGGACGTCATTTTCCTTCAGGCCCGCTTTGCCGGCCGCGCTCTCCGGTTTGACTTCGGCGAGCTTGACTCCGCCGGCTGCCTCCGCCCACTGTGCGCCCAGTGAAATCTCCAGGGGAGGAAGACCGGTGCCGCTCTTCTCCGTGTCGATAATTGCGTAAACAATGTTCGGGCTCTTGCGTGCGTAACTCAGGCCGATTCGGCCCATCGTCGCGGCAGGCAGGCCCTGCGTAAGCCGGTGGAACGTTTTGCCGCCGTCCGTGGTCTTGTAGATGCCCGCGCCTTTGCCGTACTTGCGTACCGGGTCATAGTGGTCGCTGCCTTCAGGCGGAGGATCTCCAAGAAAGTCGTCGAACTCATCCCGCTGACGGTCCCACATCGCGACCAGGAGTGTTTCCGGATCGGTCGGATGCATTTGCACGTCGATGACGCCAGTCTTGTCATCCACGTACAGGATCTTTTCCCAGGTCTCGCCGCCGTTGGCGCTCTTGAACAGCCCGCGTTCCTCGTTGGCGCCATAGAGCCGGCCGAGGGCGCCGATGTAGACCGTATTTGGGTTCTTGGGGTGCACAGCGATATGGCCGATTTGGAACGATTTTTTCAGACCCATGTTCTTCCAGGTCTTGCCGCCGTCGGCGGACTTGTAGACGCCGTCGCCGAAGGAAACGGAATTGCGCGGATTTGCTTCTCCCGTGCCGACCCAAACGATATTGCGATCCGAAGGCGCGACGCAGACGTCGCCAATGGAGACGGTGGCTTCGTGGTCGAATTGATGGTCGAACGTGATTCCGTTGTTTACAGTTTTCACCAGGCCGCCTGAGGCGGTTGCAACCCAGTAGGTGGAAGGATCCTGCTCGAAGACGGAAAGCGCAGTGATGCGGCCGCCCATGTTCGCCGGGCCGATGCACCGCCATTGGAGGGACTTGACCCAGTCCGCGGGTATCGTGCCAGCGATGCCCTCGGAAGCGGTCGAGGCACCGGCAGCACGCAGCTCGTCCAACTTGCGGTGCAGTGCTTGAATTTCTTTTTCAAGGTCATCCAGCCGCTGCTCCCGAGTCTTCTCCTGTCCGTAAACCCGGCCAGTGCCATGACTCGTGATAGTTCCTACGGCTAACGTAAGGACGACCGCCAATCCCCGAAACGCTGTGCGATGAAACAACATAAGTGACGTCATTCGTTGCAGATTCCTCGGTGCGGGTCCATGAGAAGGTGAAGGTACGGTTCCAATCAGTTTAATGGCCGTGAATATGTTTTCTATGCTAATTTGGGAAGCATTGGCGATCTTTAGCGAATATTCGGGTCTGTTGGTTGCTTGGTGAGGATTATCGCGCGCACGCGAGCTCGACCAGACATTGGGGTGTGTCGCTCGTCCCAGGGAGATTTGTTAAACTGCTCTCGATCGCTCAAACCACCCACCCAAGGAGTTGCCGTGCGAAGCACTTACCCGGTTCACTGCCTAGCGGCTGCCGTTTTCTGTTTGTTTGCTGCCGGGTTCGTTCGAGCTGACGCCCTGGAAAAACTTAAACCCGAGAAGCTGGAAGCTACGCACAAGGCTGTGCAGGCCTTGCGGGTCGAATGGCAAAAGATCCCGCGCTTGGGTCCATACGTCGATTATCGGGCAAACCTTCACGTCCACTCTGCCCTTTCGCACGATAGCCGCGGCACCATCGAAGAAATAGTTGCAGCGGCAAAGGCTGCCGGCACGCAGGTGTTGATGTTTACGGAACATCCCTCGGAGCGCTACGATTTTTATCGAGATGGACACCGCGGCATGAAGGATGGCGTGCTCCTCATCCCGGGTGCTGAAAACAAGGGATTCCTGATCTTCCCCACGCAGAGCCTGCGCGGCGTAGAGGCTTCGTCCAGCCAGGAGTATTCCGACCTGGTCCGCAGCCGCGGCGGGCTGGTCTTCCTTTCCCACCTCGAAGAACGCATGGACTGGGAAATCCGGGGTATGACCGGAACGGAAATCTATAACACTCACGCGGACTTCAAGGACGAAAAAAAACTGATTGCAGCGATGCGTAACCCGCTCTGGATTTTCAAAAGCGCCGAACTCTTCATGAAGTATCCGCAGGAATCGTTTTCGGCGCTGCAGGACTACCCGGCGGACTACCTGAAACGATGGGATGAACTTTGCACCAGGGCACCGCACACCGGCGTGGCGGCCAACGATTCTCATCAGAATGTCGGCCTGGTAGTCCGCCTGGTTCAAGGTGACAAAGCTCGACTGGAGGACGCCCTTGGTGAAAAGCTTTTCGAACTGGACGTGGGGGCTCTACCGATCCTGCAATCGATGGCCAAGGGCAAGCGCGTGGGCGACGTTCTCTTCCAAATTCGCCTCGACCCATACCCGATCAGCTTGCGCCACGTAGGCACTCACCTGCTACTGCCGGAACTGACTGAAAAGGCGGTGTGGGAGGCGCTCGAGGCCGGCAGGGCTTACGTGTCCTTCGACTGGCTGGCCGACGCGACGGGCTTCGACTTCGCGGCGGTGTCTGGTAAAGACCGCCACGAGATGGGTAGCCGGACGGCCTATGAAAATGGCTTACGCTTGCGTGCCCAGGCTCCACTCCCGGTGCGCTGGAAAGTCATTCGCAACGGCAAGGTAGTCTCCCAATCGAACGGCAGGGCGCTCGATAGCGCGGTCAGCGAACCTGGCAACTACCGCGTGGAGGCCTGGCTCAAAATTGCAGGCGAAGAAATGATTTGGGTGCTTTCCAACCCGATCTACATCCGGGCTGCAGCGCGCGGCTGATCCCCCATGGATGCAACGCCTGTCGGGCGTGACAGAACAGGAGCCCAAAGCGCGTTTAGCAGCGACGCCAGCCGAGAGGTATGCGGGCCAAAGGCCGAGGTGCGGCCTTTTGGCTCTGATAGCAACGCGGGCAAAGAGCGAGGCTTTTTTCGCCTTTCTGTACCCAGTAGAGCGTGTTGGTCGCCCGGGTACAGCCCTCGCAACGGAATGAGCAGACAGTGCGATCGATGGTTGCAGCCACTTCTCTTTCCTTTCCAATACCCAAAATCATGTAGCTCGCATGAAGGAACCGGCGGCCGTGCGAGAGCGGACGTGTGTCGTCGGTATGGGTAGGTAACTTACTTCTATACGGCGGGCTGGCAGTCTGGTCAAGCCAAGAAAGGGGGGCCCAGTTTAGCGAAACTGCCAGCCAGAACACATGACCGTAAGTATCGCGAAATTCGTTAAACTCGACTGGCCGCTCTTCGAGAGGCCGCCCAAAAATGCGACAAATCACTCATCTTAGGACCTGGGATCGTATTCCTCTCATGAAGAGCGAGAATGGCTGGAAGGAAGCGATGCCTTTCTTAGACTTCTTCGAATTTCGCACTGAAATGGCGCAGTACTTTGGGGGCTTCGACGATTCGCAGCCCACGGATTTGCCGGCGATCCTGAAAAACCTCGATCGTTGCTTCCACCACATAATCGATGTGGCTTTGCGTGTAGACACGGCGCGGAATGGCCAGGCGCACCAATTCCATGGGTGGAAAGACAGTCTCACCCGTGTCGGGATTGGTGTGGGCAAACATGACGCTGCCGATTTCTACGGCCCGAATTCCCGCAAAACGATAGAGCGCACAGACCAGAGCCTGGCCAGGGAACCGCGCCGCGGGAATGTGCGAACAAAAGGCGGCCGCGTCGATATAGATCGCATGGCCGCCGGGCGGCTCGACGATCTGAATACCCGCTGCTAACAAATGTTCGCCAAGGTATTCGACGCTGCGCAAGCGGTAGTGGAGATAATCTTCGTCCAGCACTTCGGTGAAGCCCTGGGCCATCGCCTCCAGGTCCCGCCCCGCCAGGCCGCCGTAGGTTACAAAGCCTTCCGTAAGGATGAGCAGGTTGTTGGCACGCTCCGCAAGTGCATCGTCGCGCATCGCCAGGACGCCGCCGATATTCACCAGGCCGTCTTTCTTGGCGCTTATGGTGGTCCCGTCGGCCAGATCGAACATCTCGCGGGCGATTTCGCGGGCGCTTCGTCGGCCCTGGCCCGGCTCGCGCTGCTTGATCAAGTAGGCGTTTTCAGCGAAACGGCAGGCATCGAGGAACACGGGAATGTGATGCCGGGAGCAAATGGCGCGGATTTCCCGAAGGTTTGCCAGGCTGACCGGCTGGCCCCCGCCGCTATTGTTTGTAACCGTCACCATGCAAACGGGAATGCGCTCGGCGCCGACCTGGGAGATCAATGCTTCCAATTTGTGCGGGTCCAGATTGCCCTTGAACGGATGCCGGCTGCGTGGCTGCGTACCTTCGTCGATGACGAGATCGACCGCCTGCGCACCGGAGTGTTCAATATTGGCTCTGGTCGTATCGAAGTGGTTATTGCTCGGAATGACCTTGCCTGGCCCACCGACCAGCTCGAAGAGCAGCCGCTCGCTTGCCCGCCCCTGGTGGGTTGGCAAAATATGCTGCATACCAAGCAAATCGTGGAGGACCTTTTCGAAACGGTACCAGCTGCGCCCGCCAGCGTAGGATTCATCTCCGCGCAACATGCTGGCCCATTGCTCGCTACTCATCGCCGAAGTGCCGCTATCTGTCAGCAGGTCGATGACGACGTCTTCGGCTGGGATTTGAAACGGGTTGAAATGCGCCTTTTTCAAGATGTTCTCGCGCTCCGCGCGCGTGGTGAGCTTGATCGGCTCGACCATCTTGATCTTGAAAGGCTCTATGATGGTTTTCATGGATCTGCCGTTAACGCGGACGACTACGTAACCAAGCCGTTCAGCGTGCAGGTGCTGCTCCAACGTATCAAGGCCTTGCAGCGGCGCGTGCAAGCTCGGCCGGATGCCAACGAAGTCGTCGAGCACCTGGGCGCGCGCATTGATCGGGTTCGGCGCCGGGCCCTGTTCGATAGGGCGGAGATGGATTTGACGCCCACCGAGTTTCGGTTGCTCGAATGAGCGCTGCGGCAGCCCGGCAGGGGGTCACATCGCCATCAGCTCATGGATGCGGCTGTCGGAGACGGCGCCATCGTGTTGGAACGAACGATCGTACACGTCAAGACATTCCGACGCAAGCTTGCTTCAGCCGACCTCATCAAAACGGTGCACGGTATCGGTTACCGCTTCCGTGAGAAAAGGGCCCGAGTGAATTCTGCGGTCGAGGCCGAACCAATCCCACATGATCCGTGGCCCGTTCTCGGATGTCTAATCGAGCACGAGATCGAACGTATTGTCGCCTTCACCGACCGTTCGTGTCAACGGCGTAGAACCTTGGGAGCGATATTTCTGAGGTATCCGTTTCGAATTGGCATTTTTTAACTCATTGTAATCAAGGGGCTCGATCCGCACCTTGTACTCTCCGGTGGGCGCTCCGCTCTTATCGTTATTGAATCCAATGACATAGTTGCCATGGGCATCCACGAGCCCGGCCGCTTCGTAGCGCCAGCCATGTGGGCCTTCTATCTCCAGAGGCGTAAAGTAGACGATGCCACCTTTCAATTCCGTCCCATCGGCGAATTTGATCTTGCCGTGCACGGTCTGAGGGTCGGCGGTTGGAGGGCCGGCCGGCTGCCCGCCCCCGCAACCCGTCAAGGTCATCACCAAAGCGAATCCGACCAGAAGTCCGCCAAGTCGCGCGCGCATCAAAGCCTCCCGAGAGCAAGCAAGGGCCGAGCGTCTTGATGACCGCCCGGCCCAGATGTTTGATGAAACAATCCACCGGGTTAGTAGGAGGACGCGTCGATGACTTCGCCGCCGGAACGGGAGACAAGAGAAGCCATCGTCACTGGATTGATGCCCTCCGCCACGAACGCCACGTGTCCGTCGGCAAACGAGATATTGGCGCCGCCGTTGTGGAAGCTGAAGATCTCGTCGTTGGATCCGCAGTTGTTGGTCAGCTTCCAGTTGCACGTGACTGGGCCATCCGTTCCCGGGGAAACGTTGTTGTTGTTGATGATCTTGAAGCCTGTGGAGACGACATTCAGCGGGCCGGTCGCGGTAGGAGTCGGATCGCCAGATACACCGAAACCACTGTCCTGCTCGGCCCACCGCCAGAATCGCCGCGTGGTGAAAGCCGTGCCCTCATCGATCGAAATACCCAGGACGGTCGCCGGATCGAGATAGTTCGGGTTCGTAATGTAGTTTTCGCGACGGGCGGCATCTTCGGCGATGAGAACCGTGTTGCTTGTGCCGTCACTGATGGCCGAAATCCGGTTCGACATGTTATCCAGCGCGCCGCGTTGACGGGCATGCGTCTTGTCGCGGGTGCCGACGGCCTGAGTGGAGCCACCTTGCCCGGCATAGACGACGATGTCCGTATAGACGGTCGCCCCGTAGCCGACGTAACCGTAACCGAGAGAATCGACGGATTCGAACGGGTAGGACGGGCAGAGGTACGTCTTGATGGTATGCTGAAATGCGGCGACGTGCGTGGGGACCGTCGCCGAAACGGCGTTGTAATACTGATTAGGATCGATTTGCGTGTAAATATTACCCTGTTCGATATAGGGCAGCAGGTAGGTGAAGAGCGAGTGGAACTGCGTCCCGGCAGGAGGAGCCGCGCCGCCGACGAGATCGTTGGCAAAGGCCGTGCCATTGACGGCGGCGTTGGAGCCTTCACCGGCGGTCGGCAACTTGCTATAGCTGGATTCGTAGTTTAGAACGGCCAGGGCCATCTGTTTCAAGTTGTTCTGGCACGACATGCGGGCGGCAGCCTCGCGAACTTTCTGAACCGCTGGCAGCAACAGTCCAACCAGGACTGCGATGATCGCGATGACCACCAGCAACTCGATCAATGTAAACCCCTGTCGATTCGGCTTCACGGTTGAACTCCTCACGTAAGTACCTCCATGCTTGAGACCAAGCAGACGCTTACTTCGATGCAGGCAACGATGCCCGCGCCAGACAACTCACTCAGAAGCAGCGCGTGTGACTAAAGAGACGTATGCTACGTGTCTTACAAGTGGATTGCGTGAAAGTTAAGGAAAGTATCCTTTAAGAGCGCCACAGCTGACCTCCAGCTGAGATCTGGCAGACGACGGATTGTCCATTTCGAGCCTTCACGGGCCCATTTGCCCACACGAGGACGCGCTCCACAGCTGCGGGCAATTCGTGATCGATTCACATCCGAGCTTTGTACGTGTATTGGCGGATCGGTCCGAACTTATCGGCTGTTTCGCCATCCGCGCATCAGCCGAGAGCTTGGCCGGTCAACAACGAATCGTGCATATCCACCAAAACTCTGGAAATGGCGAAATAAGTAGGCCGACGAGCGCTGTGACGAGGGCGCAAAGCACGAGTGCTTCCGGCACGCATTTGCATGGTGTCGAAACAGCAATCCGTCCATTCAACCCTACGCCCGGCGGAGCAATGGATTTGGCGCGGCGCAGTGAGATTCGATCCAGACGTGAGAAATTGAAAGGAAGCCAGGGGAGTATTACTTCCCTGGCCCCTGCAGCTGGCTACTGATCACTCGGCCTGTTCAGAATTCCGTGGCCTTTTTCGGAGATACTCCGCAGCTTCATCTTCAATACCGGACAGTACGGTGGCGGCCTCTTTTGCGAAGATTTGTTCAATCGTTAGGCGATGCTGGACGTGAACGCCAGACAAAAGAGTGCCAAGTCGATGGCCAAGCTGCTTCGCCTCCAATAATACGGTTTTGTTAATTGTCCCCTCAGCGAGAGGCGGAGGTCTGAATAGCGGTAAGAGGCCATTCAGATCAATTGCAATGCGAAGAATCTCCCTTTTAAGGATCTGCTGGATAAACATGACTTCTTAATCTCCTGTTCTCAAGACATGTCTTGAAAAAGGGGAGACAGGAGTCTAATCTTCCTTCGTCAGATTTCGAAGTAGCCGACTCCTGTGTCCCGACGACGCTCGAATCGGCGCAACTCACGGCCAGGCAAACTGTTTACCTCAGTTTCCTGGCCGTTCTCATTACACTGCCATGCAAATCCCACCACCTCCTTCATCTTGAAACAAGCAGACGCTCACTTCGATGCAGGCAACGATGCCCGCGCCCAACAACTCTTTCCGAAGCAACGTGCATGACTGAGGGAGAGATACTAGGAGCCTAAAAAGTGGATTGCGTGAAAGTTGGGGGAAGGAGGCTTTAAGATCGCTACAGCTGAAGGCCAGCTGACAACTGGCGCCGCGGATCGTCCATTTCGACGCTTCACCGGCCTATTTGCCCACCCGAGGACACGCTCTACAGCTCCGGGCAATTCCTGATCGGTCCGCATGCGAGCTTTGTGGGTGTATTGGCGGATCGGTCCGAAGTTATCGGCCGTTTCCGCATCCGCACATCAGCCGAGAGCCTCACCGTTCAGCAGCGAAATGTTACGAATTGCCCGAACGGACGCGAGCGTTTATCGACAAGGTGCTGACCCATCAAGGACATCCCATTGGGTGTACACAGCTTGCCCTGTTGGGAATTGGTGCGACGGCAGTATATTCGATCCAGGCCGCACGATGGCAGCGTTGCATTCTCCCTCCTGATCCGCATATAACAGGGAACGACGACTTACAACTGCGAGAAGCATTCGAGGGTCAGCAGTATGTTCGCTAGAAGTTGGTCTCGCCTCTTGGCACGCCGCCTCCTCTTGACATCAGCACTTGGGATCTGTCTCAATCATTGCGCCCTAGCTGCGCATGCAGCCCCCGAGATCGCCAGCCTTTCCCTCCGCGGGCTCCAATCCGGGGCGACGACCACTTTGACGATCGACGGCAGCGATCTGCTACCCGCGCCCCACATTGTCATGCCAGTGTCGATCTCCTCTCAGACCCTTCGACCGGGCGCGACGCCGAATCGCATCCAGATCGATGTCACGCTTCCTAAAACCATAGCGCCCGGAATGTATCAACTTCGTGTGGCCAACTCGAAAGGCATCTCCAATCCTGTCGTGATCGCCATTGACGAGCTAGCCCAGATACCATTTGCTTCACAGCTCTCTAAACTACCGGCGGCACTGCATGGTACGCTGGCCGGTAACGCGGTTCTGCAGACGGCCTTTACGGGGAAAAAGGGTGAACGCATCGTCGTGGACCTTGAGGCGCGCAGGCTAGGGGCCGCGCTGGATCCTGTGCTGGAGCTATCTGATGCCCGCCACGTCCAACTTGCCTGGTCATCGGGGCAAGCGGCCCTTTCCGGAGATGCCCGGCTCCAGGTCGTACTTCCCGCGGACGGTTCCTACACGGTCGATCTCCGTGATATGCTCTACCGTGCCGGCTACCCTAACCAGTTTCGTCTGAAAATCGGTACGTTGCAGGTGGCCGACCTCCTGTTCCCCATGGGCGCAAGACGCGGCACGGCGGCGTCGTTTGAATTGATTGGGCCGTTCCTCAGACAGAACCTGCGCGTAAACGTCAATCTGCGTGGTGCCGTGGGCGACCTTCCTGTTCCACTGCCCTCGTCGGCTGGTTTCACGGGCCCGGCGCCGCGCATCCTAGTAGGCGATTTCCCCGAAGTGCCCAAAATGGAATCGCCACAGGGCAAACTGCAAGAAGTCACGGCTCCCGCAGTTATCGAGGGCCGGCTCACCCGGTCTCAGGCGGAGGACCGCTACCGTTTGCTAGTCAAGCCGGGCATGCGCTTGCGTTTTGATGTCCAGGCCAATCGCTTTGGCTCCCCGCTCGACGGCGTACTGTCGGTACGCAACGAGGCGGGCGCCACACTGGCGGAGAGCGACGACCAGCCGGATACGATCGACCCTGCGCTCGATTTCACCGTGCCGGCAGGCGTCAACGCGCTGATCGTGGTACTACGGGACCTTCAGGGACGTGGCGGCCCCAACTTCGTCTATCGTTTGAGCGCCACACCCGTCGACCATCCTGACTTCACCCTGACTCTCTTCGCCGACCGTCACCTTGTGCCGCGAGCGGGGGCGGCGGTCGTGCGTGTGCGTGCAAACCGGCTGAATTACAATGGCCAAATCAAGCTCTCGCTGTCAGGTTTGCCGAAGGGGCTCGTGGTGTCGGGCGACAATATCCCCCAGGGCGCAACCGACACGCTGCTTTCGCTCTCAGCCCCCGCAGATGCACACCTGTCCCAATTCTTGACACAAATTGTGGGCGCGAGCACCGACGCCGGCGCGCGCATTCAGCGAACCGCATTATTCCCCGCGGTGACCGCCACTCAATCGGAACCCTGGCTGCGCAGTGAATTGGGGATCGCGGTGACCGACCCTCAGCCCATCCGCATTGCCTGGGACAACCAGGACGCGACCATCCCCATCGGCGCCTCCTACCCTGCCACGCTGGCGCTCACACGCGCCAAGGGGGTCACCGGCCCAGTCCGGCTCGTGCTCGAGACCAGCCAACCGATTCCCAAGACACCCGACGGCAAGCAAGATGACTTGAATCGCGCCCTGCGTCTCGAGGGCATGCCTGTGATTGCCGCCAACCAGTCCTCCGTTGTCGCATCTGTTCTCGTGCCGGCTGATCTGCCTGTCCTACCGTACGATCTGGCCATTCGTGCCGAGCTGCTCGGAGCTGATGGGAGAACCGTCCTTGCTTCAGCCGTCACCCCAAGCCGGCGCTTCATGGCAACTCAAGCGCTTGCCTTGAAATTGACCGGATCCACCACTGTCGAGGCGAAGAGCGGCTCCGGAACAACCGGCAAACTCATGGGAAAATTGGTACGCGCCGCGGGATTCAGCAAACCTGTAACCGTGAGCTTGGCCGGGCTTCCTGCCGAGCTGCCGGCACCGACTGTGACCGTGCCGGGCAATCGGAGCGATTTCGAGTTGCCTGTTGCATTTCCCTACGAGACGAAGCTCGGCCTTCTTCCCAACATCAAACTCGTGGCCGTTAGCCAGATTTCTCCTCAACAAGCGATCCGCTCGAATGAAGTACCAGTCACCGTCCAGGTTGTCCAAGGCGCGCCACCCCCGCCGCCAGCGGCTCTTTACCAGGTCTTCGAAGACGAACCCAATTTCCTGGCACTGCTCCACGAGGGCGATGGACAAGCTTCGCTCGAAACGGTCGATCGTTATGCAGGGTCGGCCGCCTTGAAAGTGAGCGCGGGCCAACGATTCCGCATGAAGATGCCAGGTTGGGGCTACAAGATCAAGGAGATGCCAGCTAAGGCGGAATTCCGCTACCTCCGCTTTGCGTGGAAAAAACAGGGAGGCAGCAACATCATGCTGCAGCTCAGTGCCAACGGCGGCTGGGGGCCATTGCGGGGCAGGTCGGGCCCCAGCTATCGCTATGAGGCGGGGCCTGCGGACAACCCGTTCCATGTCGCAGCGCTCAAGCTAGATTCTCGACTCCCCACAGACTGGGTCGTGGTCACCCGCGATCTATACGCTGATTTTGGCGAATTCGCGCTGACTGGAATCGGCTTCACCCCCGGCCCCGGAGAGTATGGGCTCTTCGATCACATCTATCTGGCCCGCACGCTGGAAGACCTTCATGGCTGTCCGTTGCCTATCCCTCCCATGCGACCCCGGCTTGTATTCGAGGACCAGGCGAACTTCGTGGCAAACCTCCTCGAGGGGGCAGGGACCGCGCGTCTCGATCCGACGGAGAGATTCTCGGGTAAGAGCAGCGTGCGCGTAACACCCGATCAGCGGTTCAACGAACGCATGCCCGGCCTGGGAATCCGCATCCGGCAGAACCCTGGTCGCGACGAGTACCGCTTTTTGCGCTTCGCATGGAAGAAGAAGGGAGGCCAAACCATCTGCCTGCAGCTGAATCATGATGGTCAATGGGGGCCATCCGAGGGAAATGCCGCCAAGTTTCGCTATCACGCGGGCACGGGGCCGGAGCCCTATGGCGCATCCATTGCGCTCGATGCCAAACTCCCCACGGACTGGGTCGTCGTCACCCGTGACCTTTACGCCGATTTCGGCGAGTTCACGTGGACTGGCATCGCGCTCAGTCCCGTTGATGGCGAGGCAGGCTGGTTCGATCACATATATCTTGGTAAGACGCCGCGTGACTTTGAATTGGCCAGGGGTAAGTAGGGTGGGCGACTTTTGACTGCCAGCAAGAGAGCGAGGTGCTTAGCCGACCTTTCTCGCGGCAGGTGAAACGGGCAGGCGGACGTGAAAGGTAGTGCCCTCGCCCTCTTTGCTCTCTACAGTAATGCTGCCAGCCATCAAATCCAAATAGCCCTTGACGATCGCCAGTCCCAGGCCGGCGTGGAGTCCGTCGGCATGGCGGGAGGGATCCGCTCGATAAAAGCGTTCGAACAGATGAGGGAACGCGCCAGGAGCAATGCCGATGCCGGTGTCCCGTACTTCCAGATCGAGTTCGCCGTTCTCCTGCTTCACCGAAACTTCAACTCGGCCCTGGGGCCGATTGTACTCGATTGCGTTGTGGAGCAGGTTCGTCACCACCTCACGTAGTTTGTTGGGGTCGGTCCTGCACAGAATCGAGCCGTTCCGTTTGACCTGAATTTCCAGGCCACGCGCGTCCGCCAGCGGCCGCACCAGCGAGGCGCACTGCTCGACCAAATGGGAAGCGTCGAGATTTTGTGGCCGGAGTGTATCGACGCCCGCATCCAGCCGGGCCAGCGCGAGCAATCGTTCCACCAACTGACTCATCTGCCGCCCAGCCGCGTGGCACTCAGCGAGCATTTCGCGATATTCCTCGGGGGAACGATTCTTGCGCAGGCCCACCTCAAGGGTCATGAGCAGCGCCGCCAAAGGCGTGCGCAGCTCATGGGAAATGTCAGCCGCGGCCTGCTTCTCGCGGTCGAAGGCCCGCTCCAGCAGCTTCAAGGTTTCGGTCAAGCGCTCAACGATGGGGCGTAATTCGCGGGGCAGACGTCTCTCATCCAGCGGCAATATGAAGTCCTTCGCCGAAACCTGACTCACGGCCTCAGAGAGCCGCCGCAGAGGGGATAGCCCGAAGCGCACGAGTCCAATGCCCCCAACGACTGTCGCCACGAAGGTCGCCAGGCTAATGAGCAGCAGCCTATTGCGCAGCTCACTTAGGTTTGCCGCCGAATTAACTTGCAGTTCGGCGAGATCCGTCTCTAACTTTTCATTCAAATCCGCAAGGATGGCCTCTCGATGTTTGATGTCCGCGGCGCATTGGATCAGGAGAGCGGGAGTGGTGCGAACGCCGGAGTCTCCATTCGCTTGTCGGTTCGAACCGGCCCCCTCAGGCGGCATCTGGCCTCGTGCAGGTCGGTTACCGGCGGCGTCCCCGTTGCCAAGTCTTCCGGCTGGCGGTTGGTCGCGCGGCGAGCCTGGTCGAAACTGCGAGCGCGGAAGGAACTTGACTTGCGATACAGGCACTTTCCATGTAACGCGCCGGGTTCGAATGCCAGGCTCTAACTCCAGATTGTCAAATTTTGCCTCTAACAGTGGGATACCGTCGAGGACCTCCTGGGAAACATCAAAGGTGTGGCTTCCCATCGATCGCGAGCGCCAGACGCTGCCCAGACTGGTATTGATCTGGAAATACTCCGTAACGCTTGGATCGGCGGCCAATCCCTGTTCGTCAAACCGAACCTGGCTACTCAAAATCCTGCGCAAGCGCCAGGCCAAAGGGATCGGGGGCCGTTCGCCGACGCCATACCAGAGCGGAGCAAGGAACGGGTACAGGCTTGGATTGAGGCCGGCGTTTAACATGCCCACCGAAGCCAGAACGTCGATTTGAGTCCGCGACTCCTTGTACTGAAATTCTGCGTGACCAGCTAGGTACTTGGCCTGGCCCTCAAGCAAATTGTCGATCTTCTTCAATTCACTTTCACGCGCCGCAGCGTGCTCCACCTGCAGCAGATTGCCGCGCGCCTTGACCAGTTCCTTCTGTAGTTGTTGCGTCCTCGCGTAAAAGGCTAGAGAGACTGCCCCGAGCCCCAGAGCCAGCAGTATGAGAAAATACACCATCAGCGACAGGCGAATCGATCTCATGTTTCATCACCCCGGAGCATGTACCCCTCTCCCCAGCGCGTCAAAATCAGCTTAGGCTCGAAATCTTTATCGATCTTGTTACGCAAGTAACGAATATAGACGTCGACGACGTTGGACGTGTTTTCGTCCTGCTCGTCGTAAAGATGTTCCCAGATCATGGACCGCGTGACAACCTTCCCGCGATGAAATGCCAGGAATTGCAGAAGGGCAAACTCGCGCGGGGTAAGGTGGATTACCTTGCCGGAACGCTTAACCGTGCGTGTGGTGGTATCGATTTCCAGATCGTAGATGCGCAAGACCGGGTCCTTGACCTGGTGGCCGCGCCGCACCAGGGCGCGCATGCGTGCGAGCAATTCCTTCAGTTCGAATGGCTTGGCCAGGTAATCGTCCGCGCCAAGATCTAAGCCGCGAACCTTGTCCTCAATGCCGCCTCGCGCCGTCAGGACCAGGACGTGGGTCATCATGCCCGCCCGCCGCCAGCGCTGCAACAGGGACAGGCCGTCTTCCTTGGGCAGCATCAGGTCGAGGATGATCACATCATACTTCGCCGTCTCCGCTTTGTAGGCCCCTTCCTCACCATCGAATGCAACATCTACCGCGAACTGCTCCTCCTCCAGCCCTTGTTTAAGGGCACGCACCAACGGCTTGTGGTCCTCGATGAGAAGTACGCGCACGAATCAATACCTCCCTTTATCCCACTTCTATTTTAACCAACTCTTGCGGACATGGTGGGCCCGTTTTGCAGATTGAAGAAGCTTGGTGCCCTTACGAGCGATAGCAACAACTACTAGTGCGGTGCGGGCGTGAGGCCATGCGTTCGGGCTCGGCAGCGCAACCCGACATTATCCGTGAAGATAACACATTAAAGATTAAGGAATTGTGAACGGTGTGAAGGGGGCGACTCGACAGGACGGCTCTGTTTTCAACTCGCATCCCCGGCCCAGGCATTACCTCCGCCGATGTCCATGCGTGCCTGTTTGCTCGACCTTCTCCTTGCGATAAGATAACACCTGAGATCGGAGTGAGCGGCCGTTACCCGGTGAGCGATCGATCGTAAGATGCGCGAGTTTCTCAAGGAATTGTTGGCGGCCCTGGAGCAAGGTCGAGAGTGCGCCTACTGCGCCGTGGTCGAGACGCGCGGCTCCACCCCTCAAAAAGCCGGCGCCGTGATGCTGGTCTTTCCGGACGGCAGCCAGCGCGGCACACTCGGCGGCGGTTGCGTGGAAGCCGAGGTGAAGCAGCGCGCCCTCGGCATGATGACGGCCGAGGGTCCCGAGGAAGTGCTCACCTTTTGTCTGGATGATAACTACGGCTGGGACGATGGCCTGATCTGCGGCGGACGAATGAGCATGCTTTTGGATCCGGTGCCGAGCGTGCACCACGACCAATCCGAGCGCCGCCAGCCCCTGAGCGAATACTATCGTCGCTTCCAGGACCTGATTGAAAAAGGCCAGGGCTGTACGGAAGCTGTCGTCATCCGCGAGGAGATCGGCGTGCCCGTCGGGCACCGCTTTCTCTTCAGTCCGGAAGGCCGGCTGGCAGCCCGCACTCGAAATGGGCCACTTCCCTCTGAGATCTTCCACAACCTCGCGCCGCTCTCGAATCGCCCTTGCCCAGCAAGCCATCATGGCATTGCTTATCTCCCGATCCTGCCGCGCATCACGCTGTTGATCGTGGGCGGTGGACACGTGGGACAAGCGGTGGCGCGCCTGGCAGCCGAGGTTGATTTTGACGTATGGGTGCTGGACGATCGCGAACGCTATGCGAGTCGAGAGCGATTCCCGACTGCAGAACGAATCCTTGTCGGCGACATTTCCACTCACTTGAGGGAACTTCTGCTGCGCGACATCAATTCCTCAACCTATTGCCTGGTCGTCACGCGTGGTCACGCGCATGACGAGGAGGCGCTCTATCATTTAGCCCCCACGGCAGCAGGCTACGTCGGCATGATCGGCAGCAAGAGGAAGATCAAGCTGATTTACGAGGACCTGATTGCCAAGGGCATTGCTCCGGAAGTTCTGGAAAAGGTTCACGCGCCGCTCGGTTTCGAGATTGGCTCGCAGACTGTTCCCGAAATTGCAATCAGCATCGTCGCCGAGTTGATCGCCTGCCGCAACCTCGGGACCACGCGTCTCCCCGGGCGTACGCCCGTCAAGGCGGGCAACGTGCGCACATGAACTTCGCGCTGATACCGGCCGGCGGTCAGAGCCTGCGCATGGGCAGACCGAAGCTTTCCTTGCCACTGGGCGACCGCACAGTCCTGGAACATGTCATCGGCGCGCTGAAGCAAGCTTCCGTTGATCGCGTCCTTGTTGTCGTCGGGGCACACGTTCCGGAATTGGTTCCCCTGGCGCAGGCCGCGGGCGCCTTCGCCCTGCTCCTGTCCGGGCAAACGCCGGACATGCGGGCGACCATTGAGGAGGGCTTGAACTGGCTGGAGAATCACCTCCATCCCAAGCCAGAGGATAACTGGCTGCTAGTACCTGCTGATCATCCGACGCTTGATGCGATCATCGTGCAGCAACTGCTCCGGGCTCAGGCCGCACAGCCAGAATCCCAGATCATCGTTCCCACTTATCGAGGGAGGCGAGGACATCCTGCGCTATTAAGCTGGGGAGCGGTGGCCGGTATTCGCGCGCTTCCCTCGCATCAGGGGATCAATGTTTACCTGCGACACCACGCTGTCGAGTTGCCCGTGGCATCGGAGAGCATTCTGGTCGATCTGGATACGCCCGAGGAATACGAAAAACTGCGGCTGGGATGGAATCGCTAATGGGCTGGTGGCGTTGCCACGCCGTGCGCGTCTCTCCGGCAAGATCTGTGATCGCTGCCTGTTTCAGCAACTGGCGAACTGGGGCAAGTGGCGGGATTTCCATGTTCAAGGACCTCCTGCGCGGGAACCCTCAAGTGCGGCGAGTTCGGTATTCTAAGTAAACCAGGCCAATTCTTCTCGCCCCGTTTGTTGCTGGCTTCGGCAAGTTGCGTCCGACAGTGAGGAGGTGGAGTTCGCCGGCCGAGGTATCAAAGCTCCATTCCGTCGCTTCCCTAAGCATTGGCTCCGAAAGCTCTTAGTGTTCCATCGCCCCCTTGCTCAGGGAAGAGGGATTGGCGATGAGAGAGTCGGTCGCACCAAAGAACGCCTCCCTCCCTGGCTCCAAGCTTCCCCCGTTAAGGGGAGAAGCGAAAAGGACTCGCCCCCTCCCACGTCGGCACTCCGCGGGCGGCTTCACCTCCGGTGGGAATCCACAATTGACCGTATTTACGCTTTGCCGTAGTATCCCGCCGCGCCGTAGGGCAAAAACGGCCAAACCTGAGGGGAGTCATGGTCTTGCGGAAATGGTTGGTCCGGAGCGTGGTATTCACGATCGCCGGGGCAATTGCCGCCGCCGCGCTCGCCTATCAGCACTGGACGAATCCAGCCAAAATTCGCCAGCTCGTCATCGACGGACTCTCTGAACACCTCTCCGGCAAGGTTGGTGCGACGGTCAGCCTTGAATCCGCTCAGTTGAACTTGCTGTGGGGCATCTCCTTCAAAGAACTTCGCCTGGCGCGGCGCGACGATCCCAACCACGTCGATTTCGCCTATGTCCCATCGGGCACGATCTATCACGATAAAGAACAGCTCGTCGCCGGAAAGCCCGTCATTCGCAAGATCGAGTGGTATCGGCCGACGCTGCGCGTCATTCGTCGGCGCGATGGCACCTGGAATCTCGGGAATATCCTCTCGACGCCGGATCTCAGCATGCATGTCCCGACCATTGAACTGCAAAATGCCACTTTCCTGGTAGAGGATGAGCGTGGCGGTCCAGAGTACCCGCCGCTGAAGGTCAAGGATGTCAACCTTACCATCATCAATAATCCTGCACCGATCTGGCTCCAGTTCAAGGGAACAGGCAAAACGGAATTGGCCGGGGAGATGGAGATCAGTGGGTCCTTGAGTCGCGAGACCGACGAAATAGAGTTTGCCATTCAAGTACCGAACTTTGCCGTCGAGGGAAACCTCCTTCAACGTCTAGCGGCCTACTATCCGGAAGGGGTCGCGCACGCGCGCCAGCTTACCGGCAACGGCGCTCTCGATGTGCGCTTTCGTCACGGCCCATCGGAAACGGATACCTGGAGCCACGACGTCTTGCTTCAATTGCATGAAGGGAAGTGGACGCATGCCCAACTGCCGATGCCGCTCGAGCATATCGAAGCAAGACTTCGGTGCCTGGACGATCAAATCCGCCTCGAGCAATTCAAGGCACAAGCCGGTACCGCTGAGGTGCAGCTGATCGGCAACGCGCTGAGCCTGAGCGGCGATGGCGATCTCGAGGGCAACCTGAAGATAAACCATCTTCACGTAAGCCCGAAGTTACTCTCCCGCTTACCTGCTAGTCTGCACGAGATCCTTGATTACGACCCGTGCGGCGACTTCAGCATGACGCTTGAAATGCGCCGGCACTCGGGACGCTGGTACCGGCACTGCATTATCCATCCCGAAGGCATGACGTGTGTATGTCAACGATTCCCCTATAAGCTCGAGAACGTTACCGGATTCATCGATCATGAGGATAATCCGTTCAGCACACGCAAAGTGATAGATCGCTATGCAATCAAGCTCGTAGGATACACTGGCAGCCGGCAGGTCTTTGTCGAAGGCACCATCGAGGGCGAGAGGCCGGCGGGCGTGCATATCAAGATCTGCGGGGACGACATCCCGCTCGACAAGAAGCTGTGCGACGCGCTGGAGCCGCGGTTTCAGGATATCGTTCGCTCCTTCAGCCCCACCGGATTTGCCGACATCGAGGCCCAGATCGATAGGGTCCAGGGCAGCAGCGAATTTGCCAACCGCTACATCGCACGATTTCACGACACGACGCTGCATTACAACATCTTTCCGTATCCCATCGAAGGCGTTACGGGCACCCTGGACATCGAGCCTGATCACTGGGAGTATCGCGACTTCCATGGTAGCCACAAGGGAGCCGAATTCTTCAGCTACGGACGCTCGGTGCCGGACGGGAAACACGGAGACCACCTGCACCTGGAAATCAACGGCAAGCGCATTCTGCTCGACTCCGAGTTAGAGGGCGCCCTCACCAAGCAGCCCACCTTGAAGCTCGCATGGAAGAAATTGGCGCCGTCGGGCCGCATGGATTTTTCCGCGCATGTAGACATTCCGCCTGGGGAGAGAGAGAAGCCGGACATCGGCGTCGATCTGACGCCCCTCGGCGCCACCATCCATCCGGAATTCTTCCCCTGCGACCTCACCGATTTGCGCGGAGCCATTGAGTACCGCAACCAAGAAGTCAAGCTGAAGAACCTGAGCACCCGGCACGGGCTGACCACGCTCACTCTGAAAGAAGGAAAGATTTGTCTGAACCGGAACGGGGACGTCTCGGTGGACCTCACCAGGCTGCTCGGCAATTACGTCGTGCTGGACACGGAGATGCGACAAGCCTTGCCGCCGACTCTGGGCAAGGCATGTGCGACCTTGCAATTGAAGGATCCAATCTGGCTGGCCACTGACATGACGATCAACATCCCTGCCGATCACAGCCCTCCGTACATCTATTGGGATGGGGGTTTACGCCTGCAAAATGCCACGATTCACGCCGGACTCAAGCTTGAACACGTCAATGGGCTGGTGTTCTGCCGCGGTCAGCACCAGGGGACCTTCGGCAAGGTTCTAGGCAACATTCAGCTCGATGATGCAACCATCTTGCATCAGCCATTCCAGGGAATCGAAAGCCAGATCATTGTCGGTGAAAAAGAGCCTGATTTGTTGCAGCTACCCAACTTGCGCGCGCGCCTGTTCGGCGGCGACGTGGGCGGGGCCGTACGCATGCAGTTCGGCACGACCCCGCGCTATGAAGTGTATCTCCAGGCCTCGCAGATCCGCCTTGAAGAGTTCGGCCGAAACAACCACCTGGGTGCCGACGCTAGATTGGAAGGCCAGGCCTCGGCTCGAGTTTACCTCCGCGGCCAGGGGACAGACCTGGACGGCCTGGATGGAGAGGGAAGCTTCGACGTGCCGAGCGGCAAAATGTATCGCCTGCCGTTGCTGCTGGACCTGATGAAGTTTCTGAACCTGCGCTTGCCTGACGGGACGGCTTTTGATGAAGCTCACGCCCGGTTTACCGTCCACGGACCGCGCGTCGAGATCACGCGCCTCGATCTGCTCGGCAGCGCGATCAGTTTTGGCGGCAAGGGGACGGTGAACCTCGAATCCAACGACATCAACATGGATTTGTACGCGGTCTGGGCAAGGGCTGTGCAAATATCGCCACGCATCATCAAGGAGTTCTGGCCCGAGCTCGGAAAGTTTTTGCTCAAGATCAAGATGAGCGGCCGCATCGGCGAAGCGCCGCGCTTCGAGAAAGAACCTGTGCCTGTCTTGGTGGAACCGATCAAAGTTCTGCTGCAACATATGTCCCGTCCTGGGCAAGGAGGTTAACCCTTGTTCGGCATCCTGCACCGGACCATCTTTTGGGAACTGGCGAAAGTGTTCGTGTTGTCATTGATTGGGATCACGGGCATCATCGTCATGGCGGCGATTGTGGTCGAGGCTTCACAGCGCGGACTGGGCCCGATGCAAATCCTGCAGGCCATACCGCTCCTCGTGCCCAGCATGATGCCCTTTATCATCCCGCCGACAACACTCTTCGCAAGCTGTGTCGTCTACGGCAGGTTGTCGCATGACAACGAGATCACCGCGATCAAGGCGGCAGGAATCAACGTTCTCCATGTCATATGGCCGGGTGTTTTTCTGGGCGCTGCAATGAGTGTCTCCACCCTGGGGCTCTATGTTCATTTGATTCCCTACACGCACCTCTTGCTCCGGACGGCTGTCACCAACGACTTGGAGGATTTCCTCTATGCCATGCTCAAGCGCGACCGGCAGATTCGCCGGCGTCCCGACTTCAAAATCAACTATGAAATGTGGGTCGAACAGGTGCAGGGCAGGCAGCTCAAGAACGCCATTTTCAAAAGGCGCGACGATTACGGCCGTTACGACGTGGTTGCCAGGGCTCGCGACGCCGACCTGCACGTCGACATGGCCAAACACTTGATCACCGTCAACATGCGCCATGGCGTTCTGCTTGACGAATCTGGAAATCGCGTTCATTTCGAGGGCAAAGAGTTTGAGATGCCCTTGCCGGTTCTCGAAAAACAGAAGCCCGGCCCGCGCGACATGACCTGGTGGGAGCTGGAGGCAGAACGCCGTGAATGCGTTTCCGAGCGCGATCGACTCGTCGTCAAGATTGCTCAGCTCCCGGACAAGTACAAGGGGACGGTACCTCCGGATCTGCGCGAAGCTCAGCAGAAAGTCCGTAGCGTTGAAACGGAACTAAACGTGCGGCCCGCATTGTCCTTTGGCTGCCTGTTCTTCGTGCTGGTCGGATGCCCCGTGGGGATCTGGTTTAGCCGCAGTGACTACTTGAGCGCATTCATCACTTGCTTTCTGCCGATTGTCTTCCTCTACTACCCGTTGCAGCTTTGCAGCACGAACCTGGCCAAGGACGGTAAATTGCAGCCCACGATTGCGCTGTGGCTGGCGAACGCCGCCATAGGTTTGATCGCCCTGGGGCTCTTCAGGCGCTTGCTCAAGAATTGAGTCGCCGTAAGAAATGCGGCGGCACCGGGTGTCGGATGGCATATCTTCGGGGCGCGGAAATGCGCGCCAAGTCCGGCGCCCATGGTCGGCTCAAGAAAGCCCGTCATCTTTCTGCGGTTCCGTCGAAGAACCGGACCGGTCGTAAAGGCCAAGTTTCTTGCGGACCGTGGCGCGATTCAGCCCCAGCCACTGCGCGGCGGCCCAGCGATTTCCTTGGACACGGCGCATCACTTCCTCCATGAGCGCCGGCTCCACGCAGCGCAACAACTCGGCGTAAAGATTTGCCGGGGGGGCAGGTCTGCATTCTTGTATCCTGTCGACGAGCCATTGCCTGATCATTTCCGCCAGCCGCTCAGCTTTTTGAACTGGCGATCCTCCGGTTGCAAAGCTGGGGAAGTGAGCCGGCAGCAGGGGGCCGCCGCGCGCCAGGATCGCTGCGTGCTCCAGCGCGTTGCGTAGCTCGCGCACGTTTCCCAGCCATGGGAGCGCGGTTAGAAGGTGGGCAGTTTCCTCCAGCAGCGGCAGGGCTCGCGGTTCGAATCGCCGCAGGAAGTGCTCCGCCAGAAGCAGGATGTCTTCGCGACGTTCGCGCAGCGGCGGCAGATGAACCTGGAACACGTTCAGACGGAAGAACAGGTCGTGTCGGAATCGATTCTCGGCGACAAGGTGCGGCAGATCCTGATGCGTGGCCGCCAGAATGCGAATGTTGAGCTGATCGGGCCGGTCGCCGCCCACCGGCAGAATCTCATTGTGCTCCAGCACGCGCAGCAGCTTGACCTGGACAGAAAGGGGAATATCGCCCAATTCATCCAGGAAAACGGTCCCTCCTTGAGCCAGGGCCAGCAGACCGGGCCTGGACTGCGCTGCCCCGGTGAATGCCCCTTTCACATGCCCGAACAGCTCGCTCTCCACCAAGCCGGGATTCAAGGCAGCCACGTGCACGGGTAGGAAAGTTCGATCGCGACGCTGGCTATGGCGGTGGATCGCCCGGGCGACCAACTCCTTGCCCGTGCCGCTCTCGCCGGTGATGAGCACGCAGGCATCGCGTGGGGCGACCAGGGCGATGCGTTTGAACACCAGTTGCATGGCAGGGCTGTGGCCGATAATCTCGTCCTGGCCGGCTGCAGATTCGGGAATCTCTGCGGGTGTCTGCTCCCGAGGCTCGCGCTGCTTGAGGGCCCGATCGACGGCGTCGAGCGCCTGCTCCAGGTCGAACGGTTTGGCCAAATAATCGAAGGCGCCGCCCTCGACGGCACGCACAGCGGTGCTCAGATTGCCAAAGGCGGTCACGACAATGATTGGGACGCCAGGCCGAAGTTCACGCAGCTGGTTGAGAGCTGTCAGGCCATCCATACCAGGCAGACGGACGTCGAGGATAATGGCATCCGGTCGCTGCTCGGCGGCCAGCGACAAGCCTTCCTCTGCGGAGGCAGCCACTTCGGCCTGAAGGCCAGCACGCGTAAGGGCGCGCTGGAGCGCCCAGCAAACAGCCTGTTCATCGTCGATGATGAGAATGCGTTTCATGGAGAAAAAGTCGAATGGTTCACGACCTGGTGCCTGGGGGCTCCGGCCAGGATAGATGCCTTGGTCTCGTGCGCTGGGACAGCAACCTCGGCTTGCGGGCAGAGCGGCAACTCGATTCGGAAGATCGTTTTGTTTGATTCACGCCGCCACTCGATCCGTCCTCCATGCGATTCTGCCACCTGGCGCGCGACCGCAAGACCGAGCCCCACGCCTCCCTGCTTGTTCGTGGCAAAGGGTTGAAATAGCCGGCTGGCGATCTCTGGCGCTGGTCCGTTACCGGAATCGGACACTTCGAGAATGCATTTCTCTTTACGCTGGAGGCTGATTTCAACCCAACCTCCTGGCCCGGCGGCTTCCACCGCATTGGTGATCATGTTCAGGACGAGATGCCCAAGCTGACCGCCATCGCCCTGTGCCAGGATGGTTTCAGCGGGAGATTTCCAACGCAATTCTGTCCGGGTGTGCCGGCATTGTGGGCTGAGCAGTGCAACAACGTCATTGACCAGGTTCGCCACCACGCATGGCTCGAAACGCCGGCTTTCCGTCTTGCCGAGATCCAGGAAGCGCTTGAGGTTCGATTCCAACAGAACAAGTTGCCGCAACGCCACGTCAAGTGCCTCCGGTTCGGCTCCGCAGGTGCATTCGCGCGCGTGCAACTGGACAGCGAGCATGGCTCCTGTCACGCCGTTGCGCAACTGATGCGCTAGACCTCCACTCACCTGGCCGAGGAGCCGCAGGCGTTCATTTTGCTGCACCGCCTCTTGGAGCTGAGCCAGCCGTTCTGCCATTTCGTTGACTGCCGTGCCTAGATCGTGCAGTTCGTCGTTGCACCCTGATAGGGGCATGGGTGTGAAATCACCCCTGGAAATACGGCGCGTGAGGCGGTCCAATGCCTGTAAACGCCGGCCCAGACCGCGCGTGGCGCCCAGTGTCAAGGCGACCGCCACCAGGCCGGCAAATCCGCCAAGGATCAGCGGGGGGCGGATTGCTTCCCAGAGAGCGTCGCGCCAGAGCGCTTCGGGATAAAGGATGTACAAATCCCCTGTTGTGTCGGAATGTTGCGAGTGAAGCTGCACGCCGCTGCAGAAATATGTACGGCTGTCAATCGTGACTTTCGGACCCAGGTGCAAACCTTGCCAATCCACCTGGGCAGGCGGCAGTTCAACCTCACCCTCCTGAAGCGTCGCGCTGCGCCGCCCGTCACTGCTTACTAGGAGGTATTCGGCCCCCGAGAGCCCCTTCACTATTTCCAGGACGTTCGCCTTGAGTGGATAATGCGCATCGCTTAACGTGCGCGCCACGCTGCGGACCTGCGTTTCGATTTTCCCTCGTGCCAGCCGGACGCCCGCGATTGCCGTCCACGTGCTAATCCCGACAATGCCGAGGAGCAGCAAGAAGAGAGGAATAAGCAATTGATACCGGATGCTCAAGCGCATGTGGACGTCCATAGAGACCTGTCGAGCGCATCACTCATGTCAGCGTAGCGGTGGCAGCGAAAACACGCAAGGACGCCGCTAGTCAGGCCAGCAGGCACTTACGCTGGGATTCAAAAAATCTTGTTCCAGCCAAACCGCGACCTATTCTGCTTATACCAGCATTTTGTGGAGCAAAAATATGCTACGGTTGGGATGTTTGCCCAGGATGTCGTCCAGCCTTCGCAGCAGAGAGGCAATGCCATGAGCCGCCAGAATGAAACACCCTTCCAATGGTTTCAAGAGGCCGCCCGCTGGTACGTGGAGAAACATCAAGGTTGCCCCTGGTGCGGGGGTGCCAACCGGGTCTATCGCTCAATTCGTCGACGTTTGGTCCAATATCACTGTGGTGCTTGCGATTTCCTAGTCTGTCACGAACAGGACTCGGACCGCTACTTCATGGGTCCCGGACACGACACGAGAGCCCCAGCGACCATGCACGCCCTTTAGCCAGGTTAGTGGATGATGCTGACCAGGTCTTGCAGGATTTCGTTGCTCACCGTGATCGTGCGGGCGTTGGCCTGGTAGCTTCTCTGGGCGATGATCATGTTCGTGAATTCTTGGGCTATATCGACGTTGGACGACTCCAGCGCGCCCTGCTGTACGGTGCCGTTCGCCCCGGAGAGCCCTGTCGAGATGAAGGGATCTCCGGAACTGGCACTTTGGGCATAGTAGTTATTGCCTTCGCGCGTCAAGCCATTGGCGTTGGCGAAGGAAGCGATCGCCATCTGGGCGATCGGCAGGATCTGGCCGTTGGAGAAGATGCCGTTGATCAAGCCGGTCGTGCTGATGGCGACACTCGATAAGGCGCCGGAGGCGTAGCCGTCCTGGCTCTGGGCGGTCGCGGCCGAGGGGGTGCCGAATTGGGTCAGTCCGGCGAAGCCGCCGGGAGATCCGAGATTGAAGGTGATGGTCTGGGGCGAGGTCATGCCGTTGATTTGCATGACCATTTGCTCGTTGCCAGGGCCGGCGCCGGTCACTTGCTGAAAAGAGCCGTTCTGATTGAACGTGATCCCCGTGATCGTGTTTTGGGTCACGGTGCCGTCGGCGGCAGGTATGGAGCCGGTCAGGCTCCAGGTGTTGTTGGCTGTCTTCTGGAAGGTCAGTGTCAGCGTGTGCGCGGTGCCCTGAAGGTCGTACACCTGAATGGCCGTGTTGTAGGTGTCGCCGTTGGTGCCCACGGCCGTGGTAGTCAAGGTGTGATTGAACCAATTGGTCGCTCCGGTATTGCCGGAGGCGTCCGTCAGCGAGACGCTCAGTGCGGAAGCGGGGCCGGTGGCGCTAGCCTTGACAACCAGGTTTCCGGAAGCATCCAGCGCGGCTGTCGAGCCGGGGAAATTGGCATTGATCGCACTGATCAGGTCCCCCAGGGTGGGGGCGGTGGCGCCAACGGTGAACTTGGCGTTGACCGCCGCGCCTGTCACGGTTTGCCCGGTGATGTCGATGGTGTCGCCCTGGACATAAGCCTTGGTGTTGTCATCCAACGAGTTCAGCGGGGTCGAGGCAGTGGCCGCGGCGCCGCCGGCGGTGAAGGGCTGGGCGGTTGTCACCGTCTGCGCCAGGGGGCCTTGAGCGTCAGCGCTGAGATTCCCTTGAATGGCAACGTTGGCGGTCTGCTTGCCGGGGATGCCTTGTCCCAGGAGTATCTGGATGCCGTCGTTGCCCGCGGTTTGAAACGCCGGGGAGGTGGCGCTGCCCTCGCCGACGGCGCCGGTGCGCTGCACACGCGCGCCGGTGCTGGCGTCAACGAGGTAGCCATTGGCATCGACGCTGAAGGAGCCAGCCCGCGTGTATAAATCCCCCGAACCGTTGTTGACGACGAAGAAGCCGTTGCCCTGCATAGCCACGTCGTATTGCCCGCCGGTGGTCTGGAGACTCCCCTGGGACATGTTCTGGCTGATCGAGGCGACCTTCACGCCGAAGCCGACCTGTTCGGGGTCGGTGCCGCCCAGGGCAGTGGGCACGCTGGGCGTGGCCGGCGTCAGGGTCTGATAAAGGAGGTCGGCAAAATTGGCCGACTGGGCCTTGTACCCGGTCGTATTGATGTTGGCGAGATTGTTGCCGACCACGTCCAGCATGTCTTGCGAGGCTTGCAGACCGCTGACACCCGAATAGATCGAACTGCTTGCCATGTGCAGGTCCCCAGCAATCTCTTGGTGCTCGTGCGTGGTGCTACGACTGGGACATATCCCCATGGATGATCGTCCACGGGCAGACTTGGCTGCATGCTAACTGCCCGTGGCGGTCGTGCTCGATGTCGACGAAGGTTGGATTCCGCTGACTTGACTGATGTTTACAGCCTTGCCGCCGATGATCAGTTGGAGCTGGCCATTCTGGATGGCGATCTGATCGACCGTTCCCTGGCTGGTGGACGTCGAGCCGGCAGGCTGATAGACGACCGTGTGGCCGATGAGACTGGCGCCCTGGGCCAGTTGCTGCACAGTGAGCAGGCTCGACAGATTGGTGTTCATCTGGTCGATCCCCTCCAGACTGGCAAATTGCGCGAGCTGGGCTGCAAAGTCCGCATCCGACATGGGATTCAGGGGGTCCTGGTTTTGCACTTGCGAGACCAGCAATTGCATGAACTGCGAGCTCGTTAATCCGGTTGCGGCTGCAATGGACGATTGCACAGCGTTGTTGGTGCTGCTCGACGTGGAGCTCGGTTGCGCCGCGAGCGGGCTGATCGCTGACATGGTTTGGTCTCCTCCATGAGAGTGCAAGGCGCCATCAGACGAGTACATTGATCAGCCCGGCCGTTCCCGAGGTCCCGCTGGAAACGAGCGCAGCCGCTTGGATCGGCCTCGGTGTGGGCACCGAGGGTGTAGATGTCTGAGATGGCTGTTGTTGCGGGCGCGAGTCCTTCGCGCCCGAGTCGCCACGCGACACGTTCAAGTTGCCCAGGCTTACACCAGAATCGACGAGCTTCTGGCGTAGGCTCTGCAGGTTTTGCTGGATCAACTGCCGCGCCGTGTCGTCGTGCACGACCAGGTGCGCGGAAATCCCGCTCGCCGTTGCGGACATGTGGACGTTGACCGTTCCCAATCCGGGAGGTTCCAGTTGCAGATGAAAATCGGTGCGCCCGGATGCCGTGGTAGTTTCTGCATGGCTGATCATGGCGGCAGCGACCTGATCGGCAGTTGTGGCGGGCCTGGCCGACGCGCCGGCTCCTGACAGTTGCGTGATCGTCGAAGCCTGCGCGTTTGCAGCCCCATACGCATTCTGGAGGCCGGCCCCGCTCGGAGAGCTTTGCGGACTCGAATCTCCCTGGGCAGAGGAGTCGGCTTTCTGGGTTTTCGCAGATGGGCTCGTCGCACGCGCGCCGGAGGCGCCCTGGTTCGTCGCCTGGGGCGCTGCGCCGGGTTCCGCGGCGGCAGCGGCGAGCGCTGCGCTCACAGGCCCGGTCGTCGGGGCATTCTCCTCCACATGGGCGTCCGCAGCAGCGCCGAAAACGGCGTTAGTACGCGCGGCTGCCGCTTTCGCCGCTGCCTGGAGAGTGGTTTTCGACGCGGCGTCGGCGGCATCTGCCGTGGCGTCCTGCACGGCTGGGGATGGAAGCGTCGCCTTGGGAGTCGTGTCCTGCGCGACAGCGACGCTGTCCTTCGGCACAACGTTGGACGCCGGGTTCGCGGCGGAGCCCGGCGCGGCCAAGGAGCGAGCGATGCTTTGAGCGGCGCCCGCATTCGCTTCATTCGCCTTGAGCGCGGCCGGCCCTGGCACGGCAGTCCCTGCCGCCGTCTGGGCCGTCGTTGTGGCCGGCCGTTGTCCGGTGGCCGGCGCTGGTAAGGGTGATTGCATCTGCACCGCACTGTTCAGGATTGCAAGGAAACCGGCGCCGGCGGCCCCGGCGCCCTTGGCGCGACTGCGTACCTGACCTTCTGCCCACGAGGCGTCGACAGGATTGGCCGAGTCATCGGTCTGAGCCGATCCGGCAATCGTGGGGGAACCGAGCGCGGCAAGTGCGATGGCGAGCGGCATGGTAGCGCATCTCTAGCGCGGAGTGAACATCCGTGTGCTCACCAACTATGCCACACCACGCGCCGCGGCGTTGCTCTCGACCATGCCCGACGGCAGTTTCTATCCAAGAGTTACACCGCGCTCTCGGCATCACCGCCAATTCCCATAGGCTCGTTGCATTTGCGAACGTCGGGCGATCGCCTCCAATTCGGGTTCAAGCTGGCTCTTGCGGCAGCGCGCGGCCTGTTCGGCCTCGTGGATGCCAGCCGCGAGTTGCTCGATCAGCTCCCGTACCTGCTTCAGCACGCTACGCAGACGAGGGCCTGGCTTGTGTCCCTCGCGTTGCCATGCTGCCTTGATGGTTTCCAGGCGCGCTTCGACGGTCCCGACCTGGTCCAGGCAATCCAAGATGTGCGGCAGCTTTCCTGAAGTATCTACGCCCTGCTGGAGGGCACGGACCAGGCTTGCAGTCGTTGCCAGCGCCTGGCTGTAAAAGACAGCTTCCTCTTCGTAGGCGGCGCACAAAACTGCCTCGGTAGCCAGGCCGTCGGCGCTCACGGCTTGATCTCCATGGCCTGCCTGCGCTGGCGCAGTTGTTCGAGTTGCGCTTCCAGGTCGTGCCGCCAGCGAAAGGCGCTGAGCTGCCACTGCGCGCAATCCGCCAGCGCTTCGTCTTCCTTGGCGTTAACGATTTCGCGATACAGCACCGCGGCCTCGTCCAGTTTGCCGAGTTTGCGCAGGCAGGTTGCCATCATGTACTGTGCCGCGGGGCGGTCGACTTTGCCCAGGCTCTTGAGGTCGAGGAGACGATAGGTGGCCAGCGCGCTTTCGTAGTCGCCCGTTTGGAAGAGCGCTTGCGCCAGCCCCATCGGGTCGAGCGGTTTCTCCAGGTCAGCCAGGGAAGGCTTGCCCAAATCCTTGGCAAACGGCGGTGCTTCCACCGGAAGGGGACGCGTGTTGACCGGTTTGGGATCGTTGTCGAGGGCAGGCGCTTGCCTCCTCGGTAGCTTGTTCATTTCCGTGGCGGCGCCGGCGGTTGGTTCCGTTGCAGAGTTGGTGCCGGGGACGTGCTCGGTTGCCGGCCTGGGCGGCAGCGGCGGCCGCGTGTTCGTGTCCTTGCGTTCTGTTCCTATGCGGGTGAGCAATGCCGCCAGCCGCAGCCGCATCTTGATGATGTCTTCCGAGCAATCGGTTCCCGCACGTGAAAAGTCCGGGCTCTGCTCGGAGCGCGCGGCGTTCAGCTTCTCACGCTGTGCTTTCAACTGGGCCGCTTGTTGGTCCAGAGCTTTCAGGTCGGGCTCAGGTACCGACAGCGCCGGTCCGGGTTGTGCCGGTCCCGGTTGCGCGGCGGGCGGATCGATCTTCCTGGGATTGAGGAGCAGCACCGCGTTGGCCGGAGGGTTCGCTTCGTCGGACTGCTGGGGCGCGCCCGTCGCCCAGGCGAACGAGGCGCTCGAGAACAGCCAGAGACAGGTCACGACTCGGTACATACTGGTTCCATTATCGACAATGGGCGCGGCATAGGATAAACTTTAAGGATTGAGACAGATATTTGGGCTTTCCGGCTTTTGCCTTTTTCCCCATTCTCCCCAGCGCCGGATGGCAAGGCTATCTCCGCCACGCTCCCCTCTCGACCCCACCCACCGCCTAAAGGACCATGGAAAACCGTCGCAGCGATTACCGAGTCGTTTTTACCTTGCAGGATGCCCTGCCGGTCAAGTTGGAATCCATGCCGCTACGGCAGGCTTTGCAGGGACAGGTGGTCGACCTGTCCGTGGGCGGAATGAGAGTGCGGTTCTGCGGACACCGGATGCAGCTTTCGCCGACCGGACTGTGGATCGCCCAACCGACGCTGCCGGGATTGCCCGGGAGTTTGGCCATGCGTTCGGCGATCGTCTACAGCCGGGCGCGGCAGTCAGGCAGTGAGTATGGCGTGCACTTTCTGCCGCTGGCGGATCGGGATTTGACCGAGGCGCGCGCCAAGCTGATCTGGCGGTTTCTCCTGGAAGAACAACGCAAGCGCATCGCGCTGGCGCGCAGCGGTGCAGCGTCGGCGGCATGGGTCTTGCGCATTTATCGGTCGGACGAGCCATAGGTTTTGGGAACTTTCAGCGCTCAGGGCTCCGGCAGCAGGCCGGCGAAGCAGCGCGCCGCCTGACGGTGGTTGCCGCGCAGTTCGAAGGCCCGTCCCATCAGCTTGAGGGTGGTCGCTTTCTGGGCGGGGTCTGGATTGAGCAGGAGTTCTTCGCAGATACTCAGGCAGGCATCGAGCTGCTTGTCGCGCAGGGCCATTTCCGCCAGGCGAATCTGAGCGCGGGGAGTCCATTTGGGATTGCCGACGGCGACGGCGTTTGTGAACATCTGGCGTGCCCGCTCGCGATTCTCCTGAGTCACATAATAGTCTCCCAGCGCGTAGGTCATCTGTGCGGCGAGAGGGCCGCGCACGCCTGGGAGGGCCTTCTCGTAGACCGCCGCCATCTGCTCCATCATGCCGAGCTGACTGTAGGCCTCGCCCACGAGCAGGCTGCCGACCGGTTCGAGGTACTGATTCTCGCGCACCAGCAAGAGAGCGGCGAGCAGCTCGCTGGCCTCGCGTTCGCCCAACCTGCGGTCGACGACGGCGCGATAGCGCGCCAGGGAGTCGAGGAAGGCAGCCATGGGCAGATAGGGCTCCTGGGTCACCTGGGAGCGGGCTTCGACGAGGGCCGCGTTGGCGGCACGGGGGTTATTGTTCAGGAGATAGGCAGCCGCCAACGTGAGGGCCGCAATCGGCCGCTCCGCGGAACCTGCCGAGGCGCCAAAGGCGCGCCGCAAGGGCCGCAGCGCCAACTCGACGGCGTCGTTCTCGAGATAGACGCGGCCGATGCGCAGGTAGGCGGCCGAGGCCAGCGCGTGGCCGGGAGCCTGGTCCGCTACCCAGTAGAAAGCCTTCTGGGCGGCCTCGACATTGGCCAGCTTCGAGTGTACCAGGCCCAGGTTGTAATGCGCCTCGAGGCGCGCGGGCGACTGGGGGAACTCGCGCAGGATCCGTTCGTACCAGGAGAGCGCCCCGGTCCAATTGCCGTCGGCGCCTTCGCTATTGCCCAGTTGCAGGTAGGCCGCCGCGGCCAGCGGATGATTCGGATGGGCCAGCACCGCCTCGCGCAGCCGGCGGCGCGCGACCAGGAGACGAGACTTGGCCAGTGCTGCGGGCGAACTCTCGTCCTCGGCAAAGAAGAACACTGTCCCTTTCTCCAGCCGCCAGCCCAGGCCGAAGCGTTCGACCAATGCTTGCACCAGGTCCGACAGGGGCAAGCGCTCCACGGCCAGGGTGACCGAACGGCTGGCGACCTGCTGACGGGCGCGCTCGCTCCAGTGCGTGTGCAGGTTGCTCTCCGTGGCGAGGCGTTCGACAAATTCCGCCAGCGCGGCTTGCCGAGTGGTCACGCTGACGAGGACATCCTCCGGCCGCCGGCCCAGGCGTTGCAACTCGAGTCGTTCGGGTGCGGCAGGCGGCAGTTTGGCATCGTTGGGAAGTGTCAACCACTCGAGGAAGCGCTCGATGGTCCAGTCTTCCGGCTGAAAGGAAGCCAGCTCGTCATACTCGGCAGGCCCTTTGCGGGAGGGCAGGGCGTCCTTGCTCAGGGCGAGGGCGAGCAAGTAATGCACGTCGTCGACGAACGGCTGGTCGCGCAAGGCGGGAGCGCTGGTTTTCAGGAGGAGGTCCCAGAGCAGTGCCTTGGCCTCCGGCGAACGCTGGAGACGCAGGTAGAGGCGTGCTTGCCCCAGTTGGGCCGCGGCAGCCGTCAGGGAGTCCGCGTTCTGACCGCCCAGGGATTGATAGGCGAACAGGCTTTGTTCCCAGTGCCCCAGTCCCTCCAGGCACAGGGCCGCACGGTAGCGGAGCGGAGCGGAGAGCTGATTTTCGGCGTTGCCCTTCGCTCCTTGATAGATGGCCAGGGCTTCCTCGTAGCGCGCCTGACGCAGCAAGGTTTCCGCGCGCGCCAGGTCATCGGCGCCGATGGCGCCCAGAGGACTCGGCGGCGCCTCCGCTCTTGGAGCGGCGCTGAGGCTCGCGGGAGTCGAGAGCGACTCGGCAGAGAGTTCGTTCGGGATTTCGGGGGCAGCGCCTCCATGCCACCAAATGGCCAGGAGACTGAAGATCACGCCGCATTGGAAAAGACAGAGGATGGGCCAGCGCAGCCTGTCGAATCTATGAAACAGAGAGGCCAGGGCTGCCGGAGGCAAGCCTGGTGCCTGCTCTTGGACCTGCTTGCTTGGGTTCTCGGCAAGGCCCCGGGTGTCACCGGGATTCGCCATTTTCCGCACATCCCTCAAAGTTTGCGCAATCGTTCATTCCTTAGGAGATTATCGTGTACCGTGAATTTGTTCTTGAGAAGCAAATAATTGAGCAAGTTTCTGGCAGAACATTCGATAACCCAGTCACAAGGGAGAATTTCAGACGGGGGGTACTCCTGCCATGCGTATCAATAATCCTCTCACCAATCAGCAGATCGCTCAGCCTGGCGCTACTCTCCAAGGCAGCGCCCGCCGGACCGACGGGACGGTAACCCCTGATTCTTCCCTGCGCACGCAGTCCCCGGAGTTGACGGATTTGCTGCGGGCCATGCGCGACGTTCCAGACCTCCGCCAGGAGGTCGTCCAGAATGTGGCGACTCGCCTGGCCAACGGAGAATTCTCGACTTCCAAGGCTGTCGATCAGACCGTCCAGGCCATGTTGGGAACCACGCCAACCGGAGCGTAAATCCCCGCCGCGCGCTTTCGAACAGACGAGTGCAATCCAGCCCGGCAGGGAAGTCGACGGGTCCTTGCTCCTATCTCGAACGCGAGTTGGCCCAAGGTTCGGGCCGCGGCCAACTTTCAGCGCTAGCGTCTCAAGCCGTCATCCTCCGCAAAAACCTCATCTTCGGAATCTCCGCATGCTAGCCGGCATCCGGCTTGCGCTTTTGCGGGCAAGTTTCTCCAGTCTGCCTCGATAAACCACGGTGGTTAGCAGGTGCGGCCGAGCGTGCCTGTTTTCACAGTTTCACAAAGATCTTAGAAAGGGGACCGGAGGATGGCACTTACGCTACTGAGCAACGTTTCCTCTCTGACAGCGCAGAATAGCCTGGCGCAATCGACGAATGCGTTGAACACGACCTTGCAACGGCTCTCGACAGGCTTGAAGATCAACTCCGGTGCGGACGACCCCGCCGGCCTGGTCAAGCTGGAAGAGCAACAGGCCCAAATCACCGGCCTGCAAACGGCGATCAATAACACGTCCGAAGCCACTTCGCTGGTGCAGACGGCGGAAGGGGCGCTCAGTGAAATCAACAACCTGCTCATTCAGATCCGTGGCCTGGCGCTGGATTCGGCGAACTCCGCCGTCCAGGACTCCAATGCTCAGGCAGCCAATCAGGCTCAGGTCGCCAATGCCCTGGACACGATCAATCGTATCGCGCAAAACACGCAATTCGGCACGAAGCAGATCCTCAACGGTGCTGCAGGCCTGTCCGGCACGTCGACGAGCCCTTATATTACGTTCCTCAATGCGAGCACCACAGCCAATGCCGGGACGTATGCGGTGGATGTCACCCAAGCTGCCGCGAAGGCGGTCATCGTGTCTGGATTTGCCCAGAATGGCAATACCCTGACTGCGGCCGAGTCGTTGACGATCAATGGCGTGACCGTGAATCTGGCCGCCGGCTTGACGCAAGCCGGTGTGGAACAGACCATCAACCAGGTTTCCAGTTCGACGGGGGTCACGGCCGACAGCCTGGTCACGCAGGTGCAAAGCTCGGCCAACTACACCACCGGCGGCGGCGCTGCCAACGCCACGTCCGCGACCGACCTGACGACCACCGACCAATTCTCGGGCATTAACGTCGGCGACCAGATCAACTACACCGGCACCGATAAGAATGGCAACACCGTCAACGGCACGTTCACCTACACCGGCGCTGCGGGTGGTCAGACGCTGGGCGACCTGGCGGCGGCCATCAACACTTCCTTCGGCACGGGCGGCACGGCGAGCGTGGTGGGCGGCAAGCTACAAGTTGACGCCGGCGGCGCCAACGGCACCGCCAGCGTGAGCCTGTCGCTGTCCAAGGGAACGACCTATACCGGCCCTACCTTCATCGCCGATCCGCTGACGGCGTCCAACTCCTACACGCGGCTCTCCTCGAACCAGTTCGGATCTGGCCAACAGATTACCGTGCAATCCAACATCAATGCCCCCTCGGCCAATTCGAGCGGTTTCAGCAACACCCAGACCACCGCCAACGGTCAGGACGTGACAGGCACCATCGGCGGCGTCGCGGCCAACGGCAACGGCAACGTGCTCACCGGTACCGGTGAGGCCGCGGGCATCACCGTGGCCGTGGGTAGCCTGTCCACCAACAGTGTTCAGACCGTCAACGACACGATTGCCAACGCCACCGGCGACGTGACGATTCAGAACAATTCGCTGGTCTTCCAGATCGGGGCGAACGCCAACCAGACGGCGACGATTGCCATCAATAACGTGGGCACCGTCGCACTCGGGCTGAACGTGGCCAACAATCCATTCGCCAACCTCAGCCAGATCAACATCGAGACCGAGAACGGCGCTCAAGCCGCCATCGCCATCATCGACGCCTCGAACAGTCAGATCAGCACCATCCGCGGCACGCTGGGCGCCTTCCAATCGCAGACGCTGCAAGCCACCGCCGCCAACCTGCAGTCGACGCTGACGAACACCACCTCCGCCGAATCGGTCATCGCCAATACGGATTACGCGGCGGAGACTTCCAACCTGGCGCGCGATCAGGTCCTGGTGCAGGCCGGCACCACGGTTCTGTCCACCGCCAACCAGCAGGCGCAGTTGGTTCTCGCCTTGTTGCAGGGCAAGTAACCAACCGGCACGCTGAGGATTAGCCCAGCCCAGGCGACGGAGCGCCGCCAAGAACACGGGGAGGAACGCTGCGGCTGCGGGGTGCCTTGAACGCTCCCAGCCGTGGCGAATGCAGGCGCGGAACCAGGACCTGCAGAGTCAGATCACCACGCAGAACCCATATATCCAGGCCACGCAGCAGAGCCTGGTGAATAAACTCTCAGCGATGGAGACGACCCTGAGCGCCCTCCAGACCGCAGCGCCTGAGCGTAGATCTCTTCTGTCCGTCTGCCAAGGCCGTCGAAGCCACGCAAAATAGGACGACGGCACTGTTCCCAGCGCCGCGGGGACAGCGGCAAGTTCATGGCTGGATAGGTTTGAGCGCTTGGGCAGACCTTGCGGGTTCTGCTTGCGGCGACACTTCTCATCATTCTGCTGAAAATTCGTTCTGTTAATCCTGGCGTTTTGCCGGACCCGATAAAGACAACAATCGGGCTAAAGGGCTCGCCGCG
>Ga0208044_1000183_pt1 | contig 58675 bp, 64 predicted proteins | sample Sb_taG_8_FD_187712 | JGI IMG/M metagenome (GOLD analysis project Ga0208044, IMG submission 187712) | Peat soil microbial communities from Weissenstadt, Germany - Sb_50d_c_BC metaG (SPAdes) (version 2) | ecosystem: Environmental > Terrestrial > Soil > Wetlands > Peat | place: Germany...
GACTCGAAGGCCTTGGCAGGCCCCACGCCGGGATCATCGGGCTCAATCCGCGAGCGCCCGCGCGATGTCTGCGAAGGTCACTGCCACGTCGAACGGCTGTACCGCAACGCCCAGCTGGCGGCCGATTTGGGTTGCCGAAATAATGCCGCGGATGCGGGTGACGCCGCTGGCGGCGTCCTGCTCGGCCACCAGGGCGTGCTGGCGGCCCCATGCCTTCAGCGACGCGACGATATGCCCGACCTCGGCATGCAGAACGTCCTTGATGTCGAGCACATCGATGTCCTCAGTGCGGATCATCAGGTCGCTCACGCGCAGATCGGCATGCTTGCCGCCACTGTCGTGCAGCCACTGGATCGGTCGCTCGCCCTGCGTATCGCGCGCTGTGATCAGCCCGACGACGGACTGGTCAGCAGCCACGACGAGCAAGAGGCGCACGTTGCGAGCCATCATCGTGCGCGTCGCATCGCTCAGCGTCACCTCAGCGCCGATGGTCGCCGCGGTGACCTGGCGCAGGTCCGTCATCACGGCAATCGCCGGCGAGCTGGCGGTGACGCTGGTGAACGTGCTGGGCTGCTGGTAGCCAAGCACCTTCGGGGCCTTGCGCGAGGCCAGCGGCTTGTAGTTCGTCCGTTCCATCCCCGGGCTCCCTTCCTGGCTGTTTCGATCGCCGCCGCCAGTCTCCAGGTGCCGATGAGCGTAACCGCTCTGGACTTCGCGCGCAGCACTCCCGCCCCCGCCACTCGAAGCTGCTGACAATCCGAGCGTATGACACAGCGCTCCTCTTCGCAAGCTCAGGCGCCCGGTCGATAGCCACCGACTTCGAAATCGGGGAATCTTCCCGGCTCTTCGCGCACCACCCGCAGTAATCGATCAGAGGCCGGCGTCTGGACCGCTCTCCTTCATGATCGGTGGACGGCTGCTGCGCGTGGTCGCATTGACCTCACCGAGCGAGACCTCCAACATGGTTTCATACGGCGACGTCAAAATGAGCGATTGAGCCTTGAGATCAACCGACTCCGCCAGTGAGGAAGCCCCATGGAAGACGAACTAAAGCAAGCGGCTCTCGATTACCACCGGCTACCGACGCCGGGCAAGATTAGCCTGACCCCCACCAAAGCGCTGGCCAACCAGCGCGACCTGTCACTTGCCTATTCGCCGGGCGTGGCCTACGCGAGTCTGGCCATCAAGGAGGATCCGCTGCAAGCGGCCACGCTCACTGCGCGGGCCAACCTGGTCGGCGTCATCACCAACGGCACGGCCGTCCTGGGGCTCGGCAACATCGGGCCGCTGGCAGCCAAACCAGTGATGGAAGGCAAGGGCTGCCTGTTCAAGAAATTCGCCGGCATCGATGTGTTTGACATCGAGGTAAGCGAGACTGACCCGGACAAATTGGTGGCCATCGTGGCGGCGCTGGAGCCGACCTTCGGCGGCATCAACCTGGAGGACATTAAGGCGCCAGAGTGCTTCTACATCGAACGGCAGCTGCGCGAGCGGATGAAGATCCCGGTGTTCCACGACGATCAGCACGGCACCGCCATCATCGTCACCGCCGCCGTGCTCAATGGCCTCAAAGTCGTTGGCAAGGACATTAGCCAGGTGAAGGTTGCAGCCTCCGGTGCCGGAGCGGCGGCGATCGCTTGCCTCGATTTGCTCGTCGCCGTAGGCCTGAAGCGTGAGAACGTGCTGATCGGTGACCGCGGTGGCGTCGTCTATCAGGGCCGCGCCGGCACAACAGATCCTGACAAGCTGCGCTACGCGCAGCGCACCACCGCGCGCACGCTCGGGGACATCACGACCGGTGCCGATATTTTTCTCGGTCTGTCAGGCCCCGGCGTGCTCAAGCCCGAGATGCTTATGCAGATGGCGGCGCGTCCGCTGATTCTGGCGCTGGCCAATCCGGAGCCGGAAATCCGCCCGGAGCTGGCCAAGGCCGCGCGGCCCGATTGCATCGTGTGCACCGGGCGCTCCGATTACGTCAATCAGGTCAACAATTCACTGTGCTTCCCGTTCATATTCCGCGGTGCACTCGACGTGGGTGCGACCGCGATCAACGAGCCGATGAAGCTCGCGACGGTCTATGCGCTGGCCGAGCTGGCGCAGGCCGAGCAATCGGACGTGGCCACCGCCGCCTACGGCTCCGCCAGCGAAGGCTTTGGACCGGAATTTCTCATTCCACGCGCGTTCGATCCGCGGCTGCTCGTGCGCATAGCCCCAGCGGTCGCCAAGGCCGCAATGGACAGCGGCGTGGCAACGCGGCCGATTGCCGACCTTGAGGCCTATCGCCGACGCCTGACCCAGTTTGTCTACCAGTCGGCCTCGGCGATGCAGCCGGTCTTTGCTGCCGCCAAGCACCGGCCCAAGAAAGTCATCTTCGCCGAGGGTGAAGACTATCGGGTCCTGCAGGCCGCGCAGGAGGTGGTCGATGAAGGCTTGGCCCGCCCGGTACTCGTCGGGCGCACAGAGCTGATCGGGGCGCGCATCGACAAGCTGGGTCTGCGCCTGAAGCTTGGCGAGAACGCCGATGCGGTCAACGTGCTGAGCGATCCACGGTACGGCGAGGTCTGGAAGGAGTACTACCAACTCGTCAAGCGCGAGGGCGTCTCTAGAGCCCAGGCCATGGAGGAGATGCGCACCCGCACGACGCTGATCGGCGCGATCATGGTTCGTCGCGGCGATGCGGACGCGATGCTGTGCGGCACGGTGGGCAATTACTTGGATCATCTGCGCTACGTCAAGCGCCTGATCGGCCTGCGTGCTGGGGCCCATACGCTTGCCACGATGCAAATGCTGATCCTGCCGAACCGGCAGCTGTTTATCTGCGACACACATGTCAACCATGATCCGGATGCGGGGCAGATTGCCGAAATGACACTGCTCGCCGCCGAGCAGGTGCGCCGGCTCGGCCTGACACCGAGCGTCGCCCTGGTCTCACATTCGAGCTTCGGCAGCTCGGATGCCCCGTCGGCGCAAAAGATGCGCGCGGCTCTGCAGCTGATCATTGCTCGGGCGCCGGACCTGGCCGTCGAGGGCGAGATGCGGGCCGATTCGGCGCTGTCGGCGGGCGTGCGCGGCAAGGAATTTCCGGACGCACGGCTCGCCTGCGACGCGAACCTGCTGATCATGCCCAACGTGGATGCCGCCAACATCACTTACAACGCATTGCGGATGGCGACTGGCGAAGGGGTGACGGTGGGTGGCTTCCTGCTCGGTCTAGCTCAGCCCGTACACATCCTGACGCCATCGTCCACGGTTCGGCGAATCGTCAACATGGCCGCCGTCGCGGTGGCCGATGCCGGATCACAGCGCGCTACCGGGCTCTGAGCCGCCCATGCAGGCGCGGCGCGTGCGGCGCCACGCAGGAGCGCTGATCGGCCTCGGCGTGCGTTCGATGTCAATCGTGCCGTCTTCGAAATTGGACCATTGATTTCTCGCGAATTTTCGCCGGCCAACCCCGATGTAGGTTCTGGTGCAACACGGGATATTTCGATCGAGATGAAGCCCGTTGTGCTCCGAACTTATTTCTATGCGAGTGCCATTGCCCATTCCGCCTTCCGCGACCAATCATGGCGCCGACGGCCGCGGCCAAACGAGAACTGCCCCTTGCGAATTCGATGCGCCAGTCCGATGCCAGCAATTGTGATGGCTGCGTTCGCGAACGATTTGAACCCAGCCATCGACGCACAGCGTCGCCTGATCGCCCGATGATCTTGCTCAACGATGTTGTTGAGATACTTGCAAGTCCGCACCTTCAAGTTCCGCCAACAGGGGTGCTCACGCCGCAGCAGCCACAACGCCCGACGAGTCGGGACGTCACCATCGAGCGTCACCTTCCGTGGGACGCGCGGAGCGTTCGAGGCAACGGCCTTACGAAAGAACGCTTCCGCGGCATCGATTCCACGGTCACAGCGCAGCAGAAAATCCACCGTCTTGCCGTGCTTGTCGACAGCTCGGTAAAGATAGTGCCACTTGGCTTTGATCGAGATGTACGTCTCATCGACCCTCCACGACGTGCCGACGAATCGCGAGAACCGGTTCCAACGCTTCTCGAACTCCGGGACGTACCGCGTCACCCATCGAAGTATCGTCGAGTGCGCGACCTGCACGCCGCGCTCGGCCATCATCTCCACGAGATCCCGATACGACAGCCGATACGTGATGTACCAGCGCACGCACAACTCGATGATGTCGGCGTCGAAGGCCCGCTTGCGGTAAATCGGGTCACGGGCTATCGGCTTCGTCATTCAGCACCTCGGCAAGGACAGCGCATCTTACTGGATGCCCCTGAATGCACCAGAACCGCTTGGAGTACCCATAAAATCCGTTCATTGAGCTCACTCATATACGGGGAGTAGGTAAATGTTAACTGCTTCTATTGTTCTACTTCTGTACGCTGCGCTCGGCGGGCTCGTCATGGCAGTCGGCATTTTCAGAGGTGCGACGCCTTGGGTGCCTCTTGCGCTGGGGCACGGAGTTCTCGCTGCAATGGCGCTCGTGCTGGCGCTGTTGGTAGCGATCGCGCCTGGCGTCGCTGCGATTGTGAAGTACGGTGTCGCCATCCTGGTTCTGGCCGCGCTGGGCGGGTTCTTCCTCCTCAGCTTTCATCTGCGTGGCAAACCTCAGCCCAGGGTGGTCGTAGTGCTGCACGCCTTGCTCGCCGTCGGTGGGATCGGCTGCCTCGCGTTCGCTCTGTTGTATTGATGCGTCGCGTGACGTTGAGCGGGGTGCCTGTGCACCCCGCTCTGGTTCACTTTCCGGTCGTGTTCTGGATACTCGTCCCGTTGTTGGATCTGGGCAATGGGCTGGATCGTGAGGGCCCGTACTGGCGGCTCCGCTGGTTTTTTTCCTTCGCGGGTGTCATTAGCGCCTTGCCAGCTATTGTTGCCGGCGCACTGGACGCTTGGGCGTGTCGAAATGTGGCCGCTGCGGAAAACACGCTGTGGCGTCACGCAGGCTTGATGCTGTCGGCCTGGACGCTGTTTGCCCTCGCGTGTCTGCTCTGCTCCCCGAGCGATCCGGACCAAGCAGGCCCGCTGGGGACATTCGTGCGAAATTCATTGGTACCGGGTCACGTGGTCAGCTCGGCAGAGCCATGGACGTCAGCGGTTCGGGGTTGAACTGGGTTGGGTAGTCACCGAAGCGCTTCAATTTGCTCGTAGCGAAAGGGCTGAGAAACGCCAGATCAGCGGTGGTGAACTCGGCGCCCTCGGCTTTCGGCTGGTGCAGGGCCCGAGTTTGGTCGACAACGTTCTGCAGCGCCACGGTTCTGGTGCATCTAGGGATTTCGGGCCTGCGAAGACTTCCTGGCGGATAGAAGACCCACAAGCCGCGAAACAGAAATGCCTTATTTCAAGCCGTTTCCCGTTGCTGACGGGAGTGCCCTTTAGCGCTTCGGCGGCGAAGCGCAGACTGTTGTCCGCAAATGCACCAGAACCGCTTTCCGGCGGAAATCGCCGAGGCAGTGCTGCCGATTTGTATTTGCCGAAGAAACAAGCGATATTTTCCAGATGGCAGTTGCAGCGATACCGTGAACATCAAAGCCATCATATTTGACGTGGACGGCACACTGGCCGATACCGAGGACGCGCACCGCATCGCCTTCAACAAGACATTCGCAGAAAATCATCTGAATTGGAATTGGGATGTAGCACTGTACGACAAACTACTCAAGGTGACAGGCGGCAAGGAGCGCATCAAGTATTTTGTCGAGAGCTTTCTGCCATCTTTTGCAAAACCCGCAGACTATGATGGTTTCGTCAAGCACCTGCATTCGGTTGCGGGCATTACACTGCCATGTTGGCCGACGGACACATTCCCCTGCGCCCCGGCATTAAGCAACTCATCGATGATGCGCGCGCGGGCAACATCCAACTCGCCATAGCCACTACCACCTCGCTGGAGAACATTGCTGCACTTCTCGAAGTGGGCCTGGGCAAGGATTGGCAAAGCTATTTTTCCAGCATCGGATGTGGCGACATCGTGCCGCACAAGAAACCCGCACCGGATATTTACCACTGGGTGCTGAATGACCTCGGCCTCGCCCCAGGTGATTGCATCGCGCTGGAAGACTCCAATAACGGCCTGCGCTCCAGCCTCGCCGCAGGCATCAAGACCTACATCACCATCGATCACTACACCCGCAATCAGGATTTCAGCGGAGCGGCAGCAGTGTTCGATGATCTTGGCGACCTGGAAGCGTTTTACAAGGCAACCGGCTTGCCACTTACCAAATAGGCCCGCAGGGAACATTCGTGTAAAAAGTGCTCATAGGGGGTCGCGTACCTTCTATGGCAAAACTGTCGTCCTGAGCGATGCGGCGCATCCACAGTGCTCGTAACTATCTGAAAGCCCACGATTTCTGCGGATGATCTGCCCTCTGGAAACCCCTTTCGCGGCGGCATTCGTAAGCCCATGATTTGTCGCCAGCCAAACGCTGCAAACGACAGTATTGGCAATAATAGTTCGTCTACCCCTAAATAGCTGATTCCTCAGCCGGAGACGCTCGCCTGGCGGCTAAGTGGTTTCCAGCAAGTTAGCTTGATGTAAGCCGCTGAATTTGGCGGACGGATTTGTAATAGGCGGTACTCTTCGCATAAAAGGTACGCCAACCTCTAGTTGACGAAGCAAGCGAACAGCAAGTGCTGGTTCTGCCCATCACACACACGCCTCCGGAGAATGAGGAAGACGCTGTCGAGATTCCCGCGACCACCAAGACTGATCTGGGCCTTGGCGGGGACGACGGCGAGCGATCTTGGATCGTGATTTCGGAAGCCTATGCATTCATCTGGTCCGGCCCGGATCTTCGGGACGTGCCTGGTCGCGATGAACCAAGCATCGTTTATGGTACGTTGCCACCAACCTTCTTCGCGCACGTCCGCGACAGATTCCTGGAACGCGATCGCAGCGAGAAATCGATGCGGCTAACGCGCACTGACTAGCGCCACAGGCCACTGGTCATGCTTGGCCTTCGTCGAGGATCCTCTGCTGCCTCGCCGCCGCAAAAGTCCTATCGACGCGCGTCCGGTCGGGCTCGTCCACTTCAAAACGCGTGCAGATGCCTGCAGTCATTTCCGATAGTGAATCGTGGACCTGCATCAGCCCAGTCTTCCCTAGAGCCAAGTCGTCCCCGTATATGGCCGGTGATTCTCAGCCGCGAGGAGGTGGGCCGTCTGATCGAGTCGACCAGGAACCTCCGGGGATTTTCAGTCTCAGTGCCGCCGCAGCGCTCTCGGCCTTGGCCTGCGCGTCTTGGCGCCCGGCACAGCATCCTCGACTTTGCCCGCCATATATGCAGCCTGCGCCTTGTCCCACAGCGCCGTTGCATCAGCAAGGCTGGACTTGGCCGCGGCAAGATCGACGCTCTTCGCTACCCGCTTTTGCTTGGAAAGTGCATCGACCCGAGTCTTCACGGAAGCGACAAGGGGCGGCAGGGATGCCTCGAGGCCAGTCCACTCATCTTTTAGCGACTTGATGATTTCAGCCTTCTTTGCGGCTGCAGCGCTGGCCAGGTCCTTGGCCTCGGCCAGGATCGCCGGCGCACCGGCCAGCACGGTCGCGTAGTCCTGCTTGTCGTAGGAGGCATCCAGATCAGTTAGCTTGCCTTGGACGCTAGCCACTTAGTCGGGAATGTACTTGGTCGCGTCCGGCGATGCCGCCGCCAAGGCCCTGTTGATGTCAACAAGCGCATGTTTGGCGGGTTCAATCTTGCTGGTGCAGGCGGAAACCAATAGCGCGGCGCAGCCGACTATCAGGAAGCTCGAGATGCTCTGGGTTGACTTCATGGGTCAAGACTCCGGGTTCTGATTATAGATACGCCACACTATGTCTCGAAACTAGCGCAAGGGTATGGCGAGGACGATAGGCCATCGTCCCAACATGAGCTGCAATGGCGATAACGAGGCTATTGCGGGCAACCCCGCAATACTTAGATCTGCCCCGGGGCAATGTTTCGCCGTCAACCCAAATCGGCGCCAATCTCATTGGCAAGCTTGCTGTAGTTTCTGTCGAAGTGATGCGCGCCACTTTTGCGCACAACTTTGTGAGATGCGGCAGCTGCCGTCGTACAAAGGCTCGCGTAAGCCTCGTGGCCGCAACTGGTCGTCGATAGTCCGATGCTCCTTGCCGCGCGACCTAACGTGTCCAAGCTCGCTGGCTTCGCCGTACAGATCTATAAGACGCTGCTGCTCCTACCACTCGCTGTCGACGACTTCAAAACCGACCGTCCAGCACCCGGATCGGACCGCTCTCCTCTTGAGGTGAGCCCATCTCTCAACTGCAGGCAGGGCGGCCGGAGGAATTCTCCCGACAGCGCCGTAGTAGTCCAGCGTCGCCACAATCCAGCGGCGTGGCGACCTATCGCGGCTGGACGCCTGTGCCGCTGCGCAACGCGGCCTTACGCTCGAAGCGTCGCGCATGCAGGATCACCTCGGTGTAGCCGTTCGGCTGCGCGCGGCCTTTGAACACCAGATCCCGGGCGGCGGCGAACGCAATGCTGTGATCGAAATCGGCGCTCATCGGCCGGTAGGCCGGATCCGTGGCGTTCTGCTGGTCCACAACCTTCGCCATTCGACGCAACGCCTGCTCCACCTGCTCCGGACTGCAGATGCCATGATGCAGCCAGTTGGCAACGTGTTGGCTCGAGATGCGTAACGTTGCTCGATCTTCCATTAGCGCGACGTTGTAATAGTCAGGCACCTTCGAACAGCCGATGCCGAACTCGATCCAGCGCACCACGTAGCCGAGAATGCTTTGAATGTTGTTGTTGATCTCCGCTTCAATATCAGCGTCGCTCCACGCGCCCGGCGTCGCCAACGGCGGCTGCAGGATGTCGTCCGGCGCGGCGAGTGGCCGTGTACGCAGATCGGCTTGTACCTGAAACACGTCTACCGCGTGGTAGTGCAGCACGTGCAACGTTGCAGCGGTCGGCGAGGGAACCCAGGCAGTCGTCGCGCCGGCTCGAGGATGCCCGATTTTGCTCTCGAGCATGGCGCCCATCTGATCGGGCATCGCCCACATACCCTTGCCGATCTGGGCTTTTCCAGGCAGCTGGCATTGCAGACCAATGTCGACATTCTGGCGTTCGTAGGCAGCGAGCCAGAGCGTCTGCTTGAGGTCATTCTTGCGCAGCACGGCGCCCGCCTCCATCGAGGTATGGATCTCATCGCCGGTGCGGTCCAGGAAACCGGTATTGATGAAAACCACTCTATGTCGCGCGGCGCGGATACACTGCCGGAGATTGATGCTGGTGCGTCGTTCCTCGTCCATGATGCCCATCTTGAGCGTGTGGCGTGGCAGGCCCAGCAGGTTCTCAACCTCGGCAAAGAGCTCGTCGGCAAACGCAACTTCCTCGGGGCCGTGCATCTTGGGTTTGACAATGTAAACCGAGCCGGTGCGCGAGTTTCGCAGCGGACCGACCCCGCGCAGATCGTGCAGCGCGATCAACGAGGTCACCACGGCATCGATGAAGGTTTCCGGGATGGCCGCACCGCGCAGGGTGATGGCGTCGCTCATCATGAAATGCCCGACGTTGCGCACCAGCATCAGGCTACGACCGGGCAGTACGAGCTCACCGCCGCCGATCGTACGGTAGCGGCGATTCGGATTGAGACTGCGGTGCGTGATCTTGCCACCCTTGTCGAAGCTCGCCTGCAGATTGCCGCGCATGAGACCGAGCCAGCTGCGGTAGACCCGTACCTTGTCCTCGGCATCGACCGCGGCCACCGAGTCCTCGCAGTCCTGAATGGTCGTGATAGCCGACTCGAGCAGCACGTCCGATACGCCGGCCGGATCGGTGCCGCCTATTGAATGCGAGCGGTCGATCTGAATTTCGACGTGCAATCCGTGGTGCCGCAGTAGCAGCGCGCTTGGTGCCGCGGCCTCGCCGCGATAGCCGACGAACCCGGAGGAGTCGCGCAACGCTGTGGAGCGCTCGCCCACGAGCATGGCCTGCAGACCGAATGAGTTCAGCGAGTAGGCGGTCACATCGCGATGGGAGCCCTCGAGTAGCGGAAAATGCTGGTCGAGAAATGCACGCACGAATTCGATGACCTTCGCGCCGCGCACGCGATTGTAGCCGCCGCCGCGCGCTGCGCCGTCGTCCTGCGGAATGGCATCGGTGCCGTACAGCGCGTCATACAAACTGCCCCAGCGAGCGTTGGCGGCATTGAGCGCGTAGCGGGCGTTGTCGACCGGTACCACGAGCTGTGGCCCGGCCATCTGAGCGATCTCGGCATCGACCTGCGCGGTGTCGATGGCAAACGCATCGCCAGCGGGGTTCAAGTAGCCAATCTCCTGCAGGAATTGCCGGTACTGCGTTCGATTGAAATTTGGGCCGGGGTGGGCGCAGTGCCAGGCATCGATCTGTGCCTGCAGCTGATCGCGACGCTGCAGTAGCTGCGCGTTGCGCGGGGCGAGCCGCTCAATCAAAGCCGCAAAACCGCGCCAGAAGCGCTCCGGCTCGATCGCCGTGCCCGGCAAGGCTTCCTGGTTGACGAATTCGTACAGGATTCGGACGATCTGCACCTCGCCTAGCGACACACGATCAGTCATAGGTGATATCAGACATGGGTAGTGATTCGTGAGGGGCCCTAGACGCTGATTACGCATCCACGCAAATGGTATCAAATGCCGGGACAGCGTCACCTGAGTAGTGACCTGACCAGCTTAGCAAGAACATGGGCAGCTCATCAGCGAAGCGATCGATCGCATGGCGGCGACCTGCGCCGATTGGACGCGCGTCTTTACGGCTCGCATGTCGGGCAGTGCGGGCAGGTGCCGAGAGAATTTGCAAGTTATCAGGGTCCTGATATCAGCACGCTGATACCGTGAACCGAACCTGCCTCGCAGGAGGTTGGGCCTGCCGCGTCTCTTCCAACGCATGCTCTGTCGCGACGGCCGCGCCATCGCGATGCATTAGCTGCAGCTCGAGCTCCGATTGCCCGCGGAGCAGGTTTACGACCTTGACGATGTAGTCCACGGGTTACCTTTTCGCTCTGTGTTTCAATTTTGGCCTTTGACTCGCTTACTTGGCCGTGCCCCGAAGTCTCGCGGCAGGTGCTTTCGGCCTTCGTCGGGCCATCTGCCATGGTTTGCGCTTAGCCAGCTCGCGATTCTTAGCCACGGCACGTGTAAGTGCCGTGGCGAGCTGCCGGCAGTAGTCCTCAACCTGCGCTTCCAGCGCGGCGATTCGCGACTCACGCGCCTTAAGCGTACCCCGATCCAGGCGGCAACTCTCTTGACGCTCCCCGCCGGAATAATCTGCACCCATGTCCCCGGAATAGACCAAGCCTGCGCGGGGCGGCGGGTTGGATTTGAACTGGAACTACGGAGAAACTCCGGGGCATTTCCGGGGGGGGCCATATGCACGGTCTGATCCAATTGTTCTGGCAGCCTGGGTCGCCCAGACGCTTCAAGGCTGGTTTGCCCACGACCGTTTCGATGTGAATTTTCGAATGTGCTCAATGCATGAGTCTAGGCGAGCGAGCCCGTCGGTTGGATGGGTATGGCTTCCTGGTAGTTCCGCGCCACGGATTGGTGCCCTATCTGCGGCGACCACGCTATGGATGCCAAAAAGAGACCTAATTGTGCTTGCCAGCTTGCTGAAGCGGGCCACATTATCCAAGGTTGTCAATGATGAACATAATTTAAGCGATGAAGCTATTCACCGGATTGAGAAAGATCAGGGAGTTTGAACGACAGCAACTACCTTTTCTTAAGTCCCTCTTGGATTTCGATATCGTCATCGAGATCGGATATGCGGAAGAGCAGGGGCAACCGTTAACGCTGAAACAGCTCTTTCTGCTGAACATGAGTTCGCGCACTACGGTACGCCGCAAATTGGCCATGCTTATCGAGCAAGAAATTGTGGTGCGGCGCAAGCATGCGAACGATCATCGTTCCAGCCTCCTGCTGATTTCCCCCTCCACTGTCAAACAGCTAAGCAAGTATGGCGGGACACTTACAGCCATTTCGGTATCGCATTTCAAATAGGCTGCAGACAATCAGTACACCGAGACGCCGAGGCGATACCACAAAGCGAGTACTTGCATTCAAAGCATACTTTATGGGTTCAGTCATGGTTGTTGTGCCGCATTGTCCACTTTCATCCAATAGGTAAGAAGTCCGCAACAGACAGAGGCAGCGCTATGCCTTTACCGCATTCCCCGAAGGAAAACCATCTTCTTGCTGCGCTGTCCGCGGAAGAGTACGCGCGCTTGCTGCCCAGTCTCGAACTCATTGCGATGCCGCTCGGTTGGGCGCTTTACGAGGCTGGCGATCATTTGAGCCACCTGTATTTCCCGATCACCAGCATCGTTTCGCTGCTCTACGTCATGGAGAACGGCGAATCGGCGGAAATCGCGATCACCGGAAACGAGGGTTTGGTCGGCCTCTCGCTGTTCATGGGCGGCGAGAGCACGCCGAGCCGGGCGGTGGTCCAAAGCGCAGGCGACGGCTATCGGCTCAAGGCGAGTATTCTAAAGAGGGAATTCGCGCTTGGCGGACAGTTTGCACGCTTGGCGCTGCGGTACACGCAGGCGTTGATTACGCAGATGTCGCTGACCGCAGTGTGTAATCGGTATCATTCGGTGGATCAGCAGCTATGCCGCTGGTTGTTGTTGAGTCTGGATCGCCTGCCAAACAATGAACTGAAGATGACGCAAGAGCTGATCGCGAATATGTTGGGTGTGCGTCGCGAGGGTGTAACCGAGGCGGCTGGCAAGTTGCAAGCGGCTGGATTAATTCATCACCAACGCGGCAAAATCACCGTACTGGATCGTCCAAAGCTGGAGCTACGCGTATGCGAGTGCTATGCGGTAGTAAAGAAAGAATTCGACCGCTTGCTGCCGTATAAACTCGCGTTCTGACGGCCCTTCAGGCGCGGGCCGGCACGATGGTGCTGAAATCGGAAACTGCCAAAGCAGAGTGCTCGCGATGACCCTGAACCTGAACCGTCACTGTGGGTTCGAAGTGCGGTCGACCCCGTCGTTCATGTCGCACCAGCAGCTTCGCGTTCCTGACAGCCGCAGTCGCAATCTAAGCCACCTTGCGGGCTCAGTCTGTTGGCCGAGGCACGAATGCGCCTACGGTACGCAATTGTTCCGAATGACAAAGACGCCGCCGATTGACGCTGCGGGTCGTCGGGCAGATCTACAACGCAATCGATCCGGCCAAGAAGCAGTAGTGACGCCTTCCGGCCCGCTGCGTGCTACGAATGCCGATGCGCTTATCCCGGCCTTGCCTGAGGGCCGAGGCATTGCGGAAGTGCCGGGGTTTATCGCCAACGAGTATCTGGCCAATGATCGCCTTCAAATACTTCTGCAGCATTGGACCGACTATTACGATTGTGTTGCGCTGCATAGAAAGGTCGCCACCAGCGCTCGACGCCGAATGCGATGATGACAATCTTTAATGTGCCCGAGGCGCTTCAAGTACTTGCGCACCGGAGCCGTATCAGTCAGTCGAAAATCGCTAACCTCCTCAATAGGGGGTTGCGTACCTTCGCTTCCGAAACTGGCGTTCTGAAGAATTCGTGCTTGCGGAATCAATGAGTTGCAGACGAGTGAATTCGCGCCGCGGATCGCGAAGACGCGCTGATTGCGTCGTCGCGGAAATCAACAGCTTAGAATCGTGATTGTCGCGACGCATCACTCAGAGCGCCAGTTTTGGTAAGAAAAGGACGTGCACTCCGAACAGCGGCGCCGGTCTTCCAGATCAGGGGCGGTTGATATGCAGGCCGCCGAAGAACCAGAGCAAGAGAAGAATGATCAGTACCAAGCCCAGAGCGCCGCCGAGCCCAGACCCACCATACCGGTTGTACCCGTAATAGCCACCGCCGCCACCGAGCAGCAGGATGACCAGGACAATGATCAAAATCGTGCCCATCTTCCACCTTCCTTGCCGACCCCGGACAGAGCGCTTGACAGTTCCGAACCATGAACCGACGCGTGGTGCCCATAGGTCGAACGAAATCACACCCCACGCACGTCTATTTAATAGGCATCAACCGTCAAACTTCCATTCGTTCAAACCGCGATATGCGCGGCACCGGACCCGCACCGGATGCATTGCAGCGCCGAATTGCAATGGGCCTCGCAGCCCATTCAGGTGTTGAGCGCCAGGTGCGTTGCTGGTATCGCTTCTTGCTTAGCTACCCTTACCTCGAGCAGCTCATCGAAGAGGGCGCGGTAAAGCACCACGGCCGTGCGTAGCTCCTCAGTGTCGGCGTCTCCGCGCGCATCGCGCACCACGATGGCCTGCGCCGCCCGGTAAGTTTCCACGATGGCAGGGTGGTCCACTGAGATGTCGCCCGCACGGCGCTCAAAATCACCCATGGGGTACCCGCGCTTTAGCATCAACTCACGAACCAACTGGTCAGCCTGCACGACAACCCCCTTGGGGTTATCGACAAAGCGAGCCTGCAAAGCGTTCCAAGCCTGACTGAACCTGACAGCTTCTGCCGGCGCCAAAGGTGTGATTGCGAAACGCTCGACGCGCTTTTCGCGCGCCTTGAGTTCCGATTCCGCTTTTGTTCGGCTTCCGAGTGCGGCGACGGTTCGGCCATACTCCCGACCGAAGTGTAGCTCGAGTCTATGGGATTGCTTTCGCTTTTGGACGAAGAACCATACCGCAAGCGCAAACACTGCGAGGACCGCAACGCCGGCAAGAATAATCCATTGTGTGGGTATCGTATCCATGGGTAGCTCCTAGCTGAGGTAGCGGGCGCGGTCCGATCAGGCCGACAACAACAGGCGCCAGAGTAAGGCGGGGCGATTGCGCCGTCTGCTCGCTAGCCCACAGAGGCTGCCATGTCTCACAAGCGCCTCCTCTGGCCGCTATCCTCGTTGTGCGAGGGGCTGGTGTTTTGCTCTGCACGTGTATAGACGTCCTGAACGGCATTGATGTTCTGGCTGATCTGGTCGCGCTCAGAGTCCAATGGCGTGTCCCGGGATCCGGATGTGAAGCCGCTGGAATTTCAGGTGTGAATCTCATCCTGGCATCTCACTTGATTCGGAAGCCTTGGCAGCACGGGTCCGCATCCGCATCGCGCTGATTTGCGCTCTGCGCTGTGGGCGCCAACCCGACTGGTAGGGCCTGTGTGCGACAGCAGACAGACTCGGCCGCAGCGCTGGCTTAGATTGCTGCCGAACCTGTGAGGACCACGAAGTCGCTAGTGCAAAATGAGCCGCTAGGTTCTCCGAACTACGGCTCAATGGTGAGCCGGCAAGGCTATCGCGGGTAATACGCATCGGCTCTTTCAGCTTTCCAGTATCGTGTGCCGGCCATTTTCCGGCGTTGTTTTCAGGAGCAAGTCATGGGCATGAACAAAGATCAAGTTAAAGGCCGCGTCGAAGAGGCAAAAGGAAGCATCAAAGAAGGTACCGGCAAGCTCGTAGGCGACGAGATGCTGGAAGCAAAAGGCAACATTCAAAAGAATCTCGGCAAGGTTCAAGCGAAGGTTGGTGATGTCAAACAAGACTTGAAGGACTCAAAGAAAGGTGCCTGACAGTTATCCATAGTGCTGCTGGAGAGAAGCGTCGCCGATCGACGGGCGTCTCTTGCTGCATATTGTCCATGCGCCTTTCGGAACCGGTTACCACGCTCGGCGGCGACGCCAAACGCGAGCGCAGGTAACCACCCATACATACTGAGGTAGAACATGCAAACGCAATCACGGGAAGCCGGCGCGGCAACGGGGATCGCTTCGAAGCGCGCGCAGACGGCACCGACGCTCCACTTCGCGCTCTCGCCTCTGCCGTACGCTGAGAATGCGCTCGAGCCGGTGATTTCGGCGAATACACTGCGGATCCACTACGGCAAGCACTACCAGGGATACGTCGACCAGCTGAACAAGTTCGTCGGCGGCACACCGTTGGCTGATCTGTCGCTGGAAGAGGTCGTTCTAGCCACGGCGGGGAAGCCCGAGCACACCGAAGTCTTCCACAATGCGGCACAGGCCTGGAACCACGCGTTCTATTGGCGCAGTCTGGGTCCCAGGGGTTCAGTTCCATCGGCCGCCCTGAAAGCGAGGATCGATGCGTCGTTTGGCGACGCCGAGGCGCTCAAGAAGGAACTGGCCACGGCGGCGACCACGCAGTTCGGGTCCGGCTGGGCGTGGCTGGTCCTTGAGGGTGCCAAGCTGAAGGTCGTGAAGACCGACAACGCGCAGACTCCTCTCACCGAGCATATGAAGCCATTGCTGACGATTGACGTATGGGAGCACGCCTACTACCTCGACTTCCAGAACAGGCGGGCGGACTACGTGAGCGGCGTGCTCGAGAAGCTCATCAACTGGCAATTTGCGTCCGAGAATTTCGGCGCGGAGTAATTCCCAGAGATCGTGGGTCGGCACGCTCGAAAGGAGGGGTCAGACGTGCGTAGCACCACCGGCGGCGCAACGCGGTCCGATGCGCTGGTGGTCTTTGGCGTGACCGGCGATTTAGCGCACAAGATGATTTTTCCGGCGCTTTACGCGATGGCGAAGCGGGGCGTTCTTGACGTCCCGATAATCGAAGTTGCCTCCTCGAAGTGGAGCCCGGTGCAGCTTTGCGAGCGGGTAACGGACAGCATCAGGAAATTCGCTAAAGTCGACGACCAGCGTGCCCTGCAGCAGCTACTGTCCCGATTCAGGTACGTCAGCGGTGACTACAACGATCCGGCTACCTTCCAAGCGCTCAAGACGGCGCTGGGCAATGCCCGGCACCCCTTGCACTACCTGGCTATTCCGCCCGCACTGTTCGCGACGGTCATTCGGGGGCTCGGCGCCGCCGGCTTGGCCGACCGGGCGCGCGTCGTGGTCGAAAAGCCATTCGGGCGCGACCTGAGCTCCGCGCGCCACCTTAACCGCATCGCGCGAGCCGTGTTTCCTGAAGACTCGATCTTTCGCATCGATCACTTCCTCGCGAGGGAGGCGATCATGAATATCCTGTACTTTCGCTTCGCCAATTCGTTTCTGGAGCCGATCTGGAACCGCAATTACGTGGCCAGCGTCCAGATCGACCTATCGGAGGATTTCGGTGTCGAGGGCCGGGGCGCGTTTTACGAGACCGCCGGCTGTCTGCGCGATGTCATCCAGAATCATCTCTTTCAGCCCGTTGCGTTGCCGGCCATGGAGCCGCCGACCTATAGGGGCTTTGGAGCCGTGCATGGCGAAACCGCCGATGTTTTTCAGGCCATGCGCCAGCTGGAGTCTGCCGACCTCGTGCGTGGCCAGTATGCGGGCTATCGCGAAGAGCCAGGGGTAGCGAGGCAATCCGACGTCGAGACCTTTTGCGCTCTGCGGCTTTTCATCGACTCGTGGCGCTGGCAAGGAGTGCCGTGGTACTTGCGCTCCGGCAAGTGTCTGGCCGAGACCGCAACGGAAGTGATCGTCCAGCTAAAGCCGACGCCGCGCGGCTATTCGGGGTTCATCGGGCGACCGTCACGCGGCTACTGCAGAAAAAGCGCGCTGCTTAACCCGGTTTTCTGTTCCATTGCTCCCGAAACCCCTATGTCGAACCGCAGGGCATGCTCGCAGAACTCCTAGACGACAATAAGATGCTAGCCGCGAGACTGCGGGAGACGCACAACGTGTGTGACGAGCACCGCGACATTGCCACCGCAAGCCTGATCGAGGTCTGGATCGATGAAGCCGAGCGGCGCGGCTGGTTCCTGTTTGAATTCGCTCGCAGAGGCAACGGCGGTGGCCATTGAGGTGTCTTCCCGCGCGCGTCCGTAACCAAGGGAGCTCGTCATGAAAGAGAGATTTCTCGTTCCGCATCTGAAGCGGTATGGTTTTCACTTTGGGTTATTCAAAAGACCAACCCGGCTTAGATATCCATTGCCGCATAGTGCAACTTTACCCAAATCACCCGATGTGGTGGTTTCGTGGTCGAGACGCATCTGCGGGCTCGGTGGTGGGTCCGTGGTCATTGGAGCGCTCCTGCTGACATTTGCCGCCTGCGCCGAGCGGGCCACCCTGCCGGTCGCGGCAGGCATGGGGCCGGACCCGATTCTGCCAGCGCCGCGGCGGGAAATCATTCCCACTGTGAACATCGCGCCTGCCAAAGGTTGGCCTGCCGGCGTAACACCGGTCCCGGGCTCTGGGATGCGGGTAACCGCCTTTGCGAGCGGATTAAACCACCCGCGCTGGCTCTATGTGTTGCCCAATGGCGATGTTCTGATCGCAGAGACCAATGGACCGCAGCGACCCGGCAACGCCAAGGGCGTTAAGGGCTGGATCATGAGCCTGGTGATGAAGAGGGCCGGCGCCAGTGCGCCAAGTGCCAACCGAATTACGCTTCTGCGGGACACGACCGGTAACGGAGTCGCTGGCCTGCAGACGATATTCCTCGAGGGGCTGCACTCGCCGCTCGGCATCTCGCTGGTCGGTGATCAGCTGTACATCGCGAATACTGACGCCGTGTTGCGATTTCCCTATGCCGCTGGTGACACGCAGATCACGACGCCGGGTCAAACAATCGTGGCGCTGCCCGCGGGAGCGATCAACCACCACTGGACCAAGAACCTTATTGCCAGCCTTGACGGCAAGAAGCTCTACGTGACCGTGGGCTCAAACAGCAATGTTGGCGAATCTGGCATGGTGGTCGAGGCGGAGCGAGCCGCCATTTGGGAGGTGAATCCGCAGACGGGCGCGCACCGCATATTCGCCTCCGGGTTGAGAAACCCGAATGGGCTTGCCTGGGAGCCGTCAAGCGGCGTGCTCTGGACGGTGGTGAACGAGCGCGATGAACTCGGGAGCGATCTGGTGCCCGACTATTTGACTTCGGTGCGCGACGGCGCCTTTTATGGTTGGCCCTACAGTTACTATGGTCAGCATATCGACGAACGGGTGACGCCGCGGCGCCCGGACTTGGTAGCCACGGCCATCGCTCCGGACTACGCATTGGGTCCGCATACTGCCTCTTTGGGCTTGGCTTGGTCTGCCGGCACGACCCTCCCTGCCTCTTTCGCGAGCGGCATGTTCATCGGCCAGCACGGTTCTTGGAATCGCCGGCCTCGTAGCGGCTACGAAGTCATCTTTGTTCCCTTCAAGGAAGGACAGCCCTCCGGGCTGCCCGTGGTTGTACTGACCGGGTTCGTAAGTAGCGATGGCTACGCCTTCGGTCGGCCGGTCGGCGTGGCGCTGGATAAGCGGGGCGCGTTGCTGGTGGCTGACGACGTCGGCAATGTCATCTGGCGTGTAACCCCCAGGCTCCTCGATTGATCCGCCATGAACCCATAAGCCGAATGCGCTTGTTCAATTGAATTGCCTCAATCTCGAGGCCTACTGCGCGCTGACGTGCTGCTGCCACTTGGCGCGTATCTGAGCCAACCGACGAGTTGGCCGCCACATCTTCGAACGTTCCATGCTTCCTGCAGTTCACTTCGCTGGAGAGCATTTAATCAGGATTGGGCAATGCCGCTAGGGCGCAGATTTTCGGACGCATACCAATGATCCGGGCGGCGTCGCGCTGAAGCTGCATATACCCCGCGAAAGGTTCGATACCCGTATGCTCTAAAGCGAAGAGATGGCCGCCGATTACTCAGAGAACTTCCACGGGAGCCGGATGGGGTTCGCGCTCTGGGAATCTGAGGCTCGCCCGCGCTGCGCCCTCGCGCCGCTCGAGGTAGCGGACCCCTCTATGTCGGCGAACGCGCTCCCCAAACCCCAGATCGTGTCATTCGCGGTTAATCCGTGGGCTCGGGCGGGACACGGAAAGAATAACGCAGGAACAAATGGCTATTGCCGCGCCGCACGTCGATCAAGGTCCCCCATCGTGCGTCGCGCGGTGCGAACGTCTTTCCCATGACCAGGCTCAGTCGTCCGTCGCCAGCGTCGCGGCCAGCAATCTGCGGCGCGAGAGTCAGAAACTGCTCGTCGACGAGGCGCTTCGCGTAAAAGTCACCCAGCAACCGCGGCCCTCCTTCGAGGAGGAACACCTTACCGGGGCTCACTTGACACACCTCTTCAAGGATGGCGTTCGCCGGAATCGTCCGCGCACTGCCACGAACCGCGCGAATCTCGACCGAATTGGGCACGCTTTGCTTGCGCAATCGCTTCGCACCGGCCGTCGTCGTGACAATCAGCGCCGGCACCGTGCCAGATGCGAACACCGGCAAGCGAAGATCGATCCCACCGCTGCCGCTGACGACCACATTCAGCGGCGTCCCGCGTTTGCCCATCGCTTCGCTCAGCCGCCGATAGTCATCCGCGAGTTCGGGGAAAATGTTTCCAGCCGTCCAGACGTGTTGACGGTCCGCGTTCAACGCACCAGAGCCGACGATTACCACATCGGCAATGGCGCGCAACAGGCCCATCACCATGCGATCCTGGGCATTGAAGCCGCTGATGTCCGCGCCGCTCGCGTGGCCCTTCGCCTGGAGCGAGACTATTCCGTCCAACGTGGTCACAAAATTGCTGAGAACCTGGGGATCTGAGCGCGGCAGCGGCATGCGCAGGCATCCGTACAGGCGCGCCAAGCTGGCGGGCAGTGGCAACACCTTGCCGCGCTTCGTTTCGAAAAGCGTCTTGAGAGACGCGAGAGTGGCAGGACCGCGCCGGGGCATAGTGTCAGTCGCGGTACGGTTTCGTTCCGTAATACGAGTGGGTTGGGTTCGCCCGAGTTGGGTCCGCCATTTCGGGCCACCGTTCTGAGTCGAATCCCGACGCGCGTCCCAGAAGTTGCCTTCCCACGTTTAACATTCTAAGCGTTTGTTGACTGCATTCAAGCTACTCACCTAGGCATGAAGGGCGCACCCATCATGGCACTCAGCGCGGTTACGAAAAGTGGCGCGTCGACTCCCCACAGACCCATCGCAAGAGGTAGGTCGTCGATCCTCCAGGTGCTGAATCCCAGCCGCTTGGAGGCATAAAATAGGCACGCATGACTTACGCCGCCAACGGTCGACCACGATGTCTTCAAAGCGCACGCATCTTCGGGCACTCCCTATCGGACGCGAAGACTAATGTGGAGCGCGAGTGCCTTTTGACGAACCGCACCTTCGGTGCGCTTCAGGGCCCGTGCGCTCGTTCGAGCAAACCTCTTGCCGGCGAGGGCTCGAAGAGTCTTTACGTCAGCGGGGATCCAGGGGTTCGGTGTTTCCCTCTTGTGGGTACGGGCCATCAACATTTCCTGATAGGTCCCGCGCATTCTAGCGTGTCAGCGATTCAACGAAGTTCGGCTTAGTCCTCCTTCTTGAGTAGCCTGGCGAGATCGGCGAACGGCGTATGGGTCGCGTGCGGGGCACTGTCGGGGTGCCCGGCGAGCGTGGCAGGCTGATCCAGGTAGCGCTGGTGTTCGTTGTCGTGGCAGTAGAGGCAGAGCAATTCCCAGTTGCTACCGTTGGGCGGATTGTTGTCGTGGTTGTGGTCCTTGTGGTGCACGGTCAACAGCTCAACGGTCGTGTGGTCGAATTCCCGCGCGCAGCGGCCGCAGATCCAGGGGAACAGTTTTAATGCCTGGCTCCGGTAGCCTTGTTCACGCTCCGCCCGGACGCGCCTCGCGTCGGCGACGATCCGATCGAGGCGCTCGGCGTCGGGGCCGTCCTTCTTCGTGGGCATGGGTGGATTCTGTCCTTTCTGCCTGACTGGCGGAAGGTGGCGCGCGCGGTTGACGTAGTTGGAGCCGCGGAGCGTTTGCGGCGTTGTCTAAAGCAATGCTTTGAGCGCGGTTGTAAATCGCCGGCTGGACCGGGAGAATCGCCCGGTAAGTTATGCGGTTGAGTTAATCAAGAGACTCAGAAGTTACCTGTTGAAAACTACGGGATTTCTCTATGCTGTTCACGCGCGGCTTTATGCTAGATACGTCCACGATCAATTGGATTCTTGATCAAAAGGTTAGTGCGGGCGACTGGACTCTCCGCGGACCGGTTTTCGTTACCGATGTCCAACTTCTGGAGCTCATGCAAACGCCTCTTCCGGAACGGCGCGAGTCGCTGAGGAGGGTGCTTTCTATTCTTCGGCCGTCTGTCATCCGTCCCGACGCTCTTGCGCCAATGGCCTATGACTTCGGGTTAGGCCTCGAGGAGGAAACCTACCAGCGGTCGTTAGGCAGACAGGCACCCCTTATGGCTGCCGCGCCGGGTGGTCGCTTTGAGCGTAACTTTCGCGACGCGTTGATTGCGGAGGCGGCGCTGGCGAACGCACCTGCACTTGTCACTGCGGACGCTGAGCTGGCAAGAATGGCTCGGTCGTTCGGCATCGGAGTTGAAGCCATTCACTAGGGCGTAGGTTAGCCGCACCGCGACCCGGCAGGTAGCAGTCAGGCTGCATAAACGTTATATAATTCATTCGCATAATAGGTAGTGAGTAAAACTGATGGGCCGTCATGCGTGAGTGACTGATGGACAAGACGGGTCGCACGGTATTCGTGTGGACCGGACGAAAAGTTGGTGGATTCAAAGGAGCATTTAATGAGTATCAAACCCCTGTTCACAGCAACCGCAACTTCCACAGGAGGTCGAAATGGTCACAGCGAAGCGCAAGATCATTCCGTCGCGGTCGATCTGTCGGTCCCGAAGGCGATGGGTGGCCCCGGTAAGCCGGGCACAACCACGCCGGAGCACCTGTTCGCTGCCGGCTATGCCGCCTGCTTCGGAGGTGCGCTCGACTACGTCGCCTCGCAGCAGAAGAAAAATGCGAAGGGCGCCACAGTGACATGCAGCGTCTCGATCGGCCCACGCGATGCTGGTGGCTTTGGACTTGCTGTCAAGCTCCATGTCAAGGATACAACCATTTCGCGCGCGGATCTTTCGGCGCTCGCCCAGGAAGCCCATGAAAAGATCTGTCCATATTCTCACGCCACTCGAGGCAACATAGTGGTCGAACTCACCGTCGAGGGTGCGTGATTTCCGCTTGCGCTTTAGGAGAGAGAGGCGCGCTGATGTAGGCGGATGTCCTGGAGTCACATGGAGCAGAATTTCGCCTCTGTGTTTGCCGAGTTCGGTGTGCTCGTTGTGGTCGCCAACGTGCTACTGGCTCAGATCGGTCTTCCGCTGCCCGCCATGCCAACTCTGATTCTCGCCGGCGCCATTGCCGCAAACAGCACCTTGTCGGCGATCGACTTATTTCTGAGCGCTGTCGCTGCATGCCTGATGGCCAACGCCGGATGGTATCTGGCGGGACGTTGGTACGGCAGTGCCGTAATGAAGCTATTGTGCCGTATATCGATCAATCCTGATTCGTGCGTGAGCGAGACGCAATTGCGCTTTGAGCGTTGGGGCTCGAGCGCGCTGGTCGCAGCCAATTTTATCCCGGGTCTGAGCGTTCTCGCCTCACCCCTGGCCGGCGCAACGGGTATGAACTGGATTCGATTTGCGCTCTACAGCGCATTGGGCGCAGCCGCTTGGGTCGGCACGAGCCTCGGCGCCGGGATATTGTTGAGACCACAGATAGAGGAATTGCTACCGCGTCTGCAGCGGCTGGGCTCGGCAACCGTGGCGCTGCTGGTGATATTGCTAATAGCCTACATTGCCTATAAATGGTATCGGCGGCGCCAGTTCTACGCCGCGTTGCGCATGGCACGAATCAGCGTCGCTGAGCTTTATCAACTCATCGAAGCCGGCGCTGCGCCGCTGATCGTCGATGTCCGGTCGGCCACTGCTCACGCGCTGGATCCGCGGACAATCCCTGGGGCGCTGCGCATTCCGCTGCCGGATGTTGATGAGCATCTCGGGCATTTGCCGCGGGACCGCGACATCGTGCTCTACTGCACGTGTCCAAACGAAGCGTCCGCGGCACAGGTCGCGAAGCTGCTGATGACTCACGGCTTCAAACGCGTGCGCCCACTGCACGGTGGGCTGGATGCGTGGATTGCTGCGGGGCATTCGGCCGAATTGCGCGCGGTGCCAAATCCAGACGGCCTCGTATCCGTGGTTGAAACCTCCGAGCGTGGATGAGGCGATGGACGATCAGCGAGCGCGTCGATAACCCGCGTAACAATGACGCTGAGTTGATCACGCCGTTCACACCGACGGCATGAGGCGCGAGAGGAGTTTCCTTCGGCGCCGATCGTGCTGAGCCGCACGGGTTGGGGGTGTCGACGACTTTCGGCCGATTGATACGGTATCGATCGGCAAGTGTTTGATTTTCCGCGATGTACAAATCGGCGCTGAGCGCTGATGTTGCAATTTTGGCAAGCATCTGATTCCGCGGCGATTTCACAAAGTTATTCACAGGCCGCCGTTACTTTTGCTCAAGAGTCGTAAACACCTCTAATATTCATTAGAGGCAGGATAGGACGTTTACAAAGATGCCAACCTGCCGGCCTTTGGCGCTTTCTCTGACTTTGGTATTAGCAATGAAATTGCTGGCTTCGGCTCACGCCGCATCGAACTCGCAGCCATCGGCGAGCTGGCTGGCCGGCAATCCTTTCGCGGCGCCGAGCACGTTGCCGTATCACCTTCCGGATTTCGCCCACATCAAGGATGCCGACTTTGCTCCGGCTCTCGAACAGGGCATGGCCGAACATATCAGCGAAGTGAATGCCATCGCGCACAATCGCGAGGCTCCGAGCTTTGAGAATACCATCGTGGCGCTGGAGCGCTCCGGCATGCTGCTGGACCGTACCGTGAGGGTGTTCTTCAATTTCACCTCGATGAAAAGCAATCCGGTTCTGGATAAAGTTCAGCAGGACATGGCCCCCAAGCTGGCGGCACACCAGGACGCCATTTATCTCGACCCCGTGCTGTTTGCGCGTATCGACACGCTGTATCAGCGTCGCGCGAGCCTGAATCTTGATCCCGAGTCTGGGCAACTACTGCAACGCTACTACAAGACCTTCGTGCACGCCGGCGCGCGGCTATCCGACGCCGACCGAGCGCGACTAAAGGATTACAACGCGCAGAGTGCGACACTGACGACTCAGTTTCGGCAAACGGTCCTCGAGGCCACTAAGGATGGCGCTGTAATTGTCAAGAACATCGCTGAGCTGGACGGGCTCTCGCCCGAGCAGATCGGGGCAGCCGCAGCGGCGGCCAAGGCGCGTGGACTCACAGGACAATGGGTTATTGCGCTTCAAAACACGACCATCCAACCGGTATTAGCAAATCTGAAGAACCGTGCGCTGCGCGAGCGCATTTTTCGCGCTTCGGTCGGTCGCGGTGATAGCGGAGCCGATGACAATACCGCGACGATCGCCAAGATCGTCAGCTTGCGCGCCAAACGGGCGCAGCTGCTTGGGTTTCCCTCGCACGCCGCCTATGTGCTCGAGGAAGAGGGTGCAGGTACGCCGGAGGCAGTCAACAAGATTCTTGCGCAGATTGCACCGCCGGCGCTGGCGGTGGCGCGGCGTGAAGCGGCGGAAATTCAACAATTGATCAACGCTCAGGCAGAGGCCAGCCACAGCAAGCCGTTTGAGTTGCAGCCCTGGGACTGGGCGTTCTATGCAGAACAGGTGCGAAGGTCCCGCTTCGATTTCGACCAAGCTCAGGTCAAACCGTACTTTGAGCTGGATCGGGTGCTGAAGGATGGCGTGTTTTACGCCGCTCATGAACTCTACGGCGTGACATTTACCGAGCGCACGGATCTGCCTGTTTATGATCCCACAGTAAGAACATTTGAAGTGAAGGATGCGGACGGTTCACCGCTGGCGCTATTTCTCACCGACTATTTTGCGCGCGACAACAAGCAGGGCGGCGCCTGGGAGAATGCATACGTGAGTCAGTCCAAACTGCTGGGATTGCACGCCGTGGTCGCCAACCAGCTCAATATCCCGAAGCCCGAAGCCGGCCAACCGGTGCTGCTGACCTTCGATGAAGTCACAACGATGTTTCACGAATTCGGCCATGCGTTGCACGACATCTTCTCCGCGGCGCAGTACCCGACCCTTGCTGGAACCAACGTGCCACCCGATTTTGGCGAATACCCCTCGCAGTTCAATGAAATGTGGGCGCGCGAACCCGAGGTGCTGGCGCATTTTGCGCGTCACTACCAAACGGGCGAAGCCATGCCGCAGGCGCTGTTCGACAAGGTGATCACCGCCCAAAAGTACGGCCAGGGATACGCGACCACTGAATATCTGGCCGCGGCAATGCTCGATCAGTCCTGGCACCAGATCAGCGCAGCGCAGGCGCCCGGGGCCGATCAGGTCAAGGCCTATGAAGCGCACGCGCTGGTGCAGGACGGAATCGACTATGCGCCGGTGCCACCGCGCTATCATTCGCCGTACTTCTCGCACATTTTTGCCGGCGACAACTATGCGGCAGGTTACTACGCCTACCTGTGGAGCGAAGTGCTGGCTCGCGATACAGGCCAATGGTTCCACAGCCATGGCGGCCTGACGCGTGCCAACGGCGAGGTCTTTCGCTCCAAGGTGCTATCGCGAGGACGAACGCAGGAGCCGGAAATTCTCTTTGGCGATTTCTACGGAAAGCCCGATATCGGACCGTTGCTGGAGTATCGTGGTCTCGCCGCCTTAGATTAACGCGCGTGTGCGCGATAGGATTCCTATATGGCAGCGCCTGATAGCGAAATACGTCGCTGCAGGGCTCCGGTGCACCTGCGGGCTTTCCCGTAAGATGCGGGCTCCAAAAAAGGGGCTCCGAATGACCAAACCGATTGCTCGTGACCCCATCTACCGCCGACGGGTGTTCGAGGCTCAAATCATCGAGCTGTGCGTTCGCTGGTACATCACTTACCAGGTGAGCTATCGCAACCTCGTTGGAATAATGGCCGAGCGCGGGGTCACGGTAGCCCGCAGCGCAATGCTGCGATGGGTAACCCGGTACGTGCCGGAATATGAGAAGCGCTGGAACCGATTCTGTCGACCCGTCGGTACTTCATGGCGCACCGCCGAGACGTACGTTTCCATACGAGGCAAATGGCATGACCTCTATCGAGCGGTCGACAAGCAGGGAAAGACGGTCGACTTTCTCCTTCGCCGTGACCGCGGCATTGCGGCGGCGGTACATGGCGTCACGAGCAATCGGCTTGGTCATTCGGCGCCCCCCTTCGAAAGAGGCCGAATTCTACGTGAACGGCCCGCAGATGCACCGGAACCCAAGAACACTGCCCATACGGTAAGGTACACGGAATTGGCGCCAGATAGATTCAAGGGGTTCTGGAATGACTAACCGAAACCCCAACTTGCGTGATGCAGCAGGATGAAGCCAATCGCTCGCGACCCCCATGGCGATGGAGTCCTTGTGTACATCCAATCCCACGAACGAAGTGATAATCTTATCCATGGTCTGCCTCCTCTGACTTTGCAGACAGCCGCCCTCGGGCGCTCTGCATGTGGCTCGGCGCACCCCAGTGCGCAACCCACGATAACGGAGGCAGACCTCTTCTCCCCAACCTTCCCAGCTACGCCTGACTGCCGATATCGGTCAGGCCATATTCATCTAGAAAAGACCGCCCGTAAGCGGTCGCTCGTGAGACGGTATCGACGCCCTATAATCTGCGCTTCCCGAGGATTTATGCGCTCACGAGGACGCCCATGAAAGTCGAAGGCAGTTGCCACTGCGGACAGATTACCTTTGAAGCCGAGATCGACCCGGGCGCTGTGCGGAATTGTCACTGCACTGATTGCCAGACGCTCACCGGTTCCGCCTATCGAGTCAATGTACAAACGTCCGGAGCCAGTTTCGTTCTGCGATCCGGAACTCCCAAGATCTACATCAAGACGGCCGAAAGCGGCAACAAGCGAGCCCACGCCTTCTGCCCCAACTGCGGCACACCAATATACGCGACCGATCCGCATGAACCACGAGCATACGGCATCCGCGTCGGTACCTTGAAGCAACGCGCCGAGTTACGGCCAACGCGGCAAATCTGGTATCGCTCCGCACTGCCCTGGGTCACCGACATTCGCAACGTCGCGCACACCGAGCGACAGTGAATGCGATCCGGTATTGAACCGATCTAAGCGCTACCAAGACAGAACTCATGGATGATGCCGTTAGCCGATAGTCCCTGGACGGCCAAAGGCGGGTACACGACAGACCAGAATAGTCGCTGCTAACCGGTCATTCGCCACGGATCCGCGGTAGACTGAGGTATGCAATGGAGGTTCTGCGAACGTTAGCAATAGGATGATGGCAGGTGCAATTTACGTCTGGTCATTAGCTATCAGTAGGGCCCATAGGCGCCTTTTATCGAGCGGTGAGAGGAAGGGAGGAGCAGTCGCGATATCCTTTATTGAGACTGCTGGAAGATCGAGAGTCAACGCTGTAGCGGTACTGGTTCGTCGGTGCAACGGAGGTTCACATGTCCCCACTCACTGTTTTCCTTGCGCGGTTTATGGGACTTTTCACAATCTTGGTTGTGGTCTCTTTTCTGGCGCGCGGCAGCGTGATTATCGGAGCCACGGTAGCTGACGGGCCAGTCATGCTTGTCTACGCCATAATTAGCCTCGCGATTGGTATCGCGATGATACTTGGACACAATATTTGGTCGGGCGGCGCGCTGCCAGTGGTCGTTACAATAGTTGGATGGCTGATTCTCGCAAAGGGTGTGCTGCTATTGTTCCTCAAGCCTGAAGCGCTTTCCGGGTCATTCGAGGGCATGCACTATGGTGAAAATTATTATCTATTTCTCGCGCCTGCCTTCTTGATCGGACTTTATCTAACCTGGGCTGGCTTCACTACATCGATATCTCGCGGGTCCTAGGGTCCTAAAGTCCAAGCTGCCATACCAGCCGCTACCGAGGAACAGCTCGTGACGCTCACTTAAAGCGGACTGCGAATACCAGACATTCACGACTGGCCGAAAAGGGGTCAACAAAAGCACTCGTCCGCTGTAGTTTGATGGCGAACTGCGAGAAGCGTAGGCCTAAGCTATACGGAATGGCCTCGTGTCATTAGAAGCGCTCGCCCAATGAGGCGCCGCCCTCGAGGAATGGAGCCCAGGGGCCATTCAGAATGTGCTCGACGCGGTAGCCACAGGCGAGGACACGACCTTGGGTAATGATGGTACAGCCGCTGCGGATGGCGATCTCTGCAACGGCCGTGTCGCCGCCCATTGATCTGACAGCGGCATTGATTGGCAAGGCAAAAGCGCTGACCTGGGTGCAACGTACAATTGGCAACGCGACGGGAACGGCAGCGTAGTGGAATTGGTCTGAGAAGGGCAGGGCTGCTCCTACGTGAACGACAATTTCAATGGATACCAACAAACGAGAACGACTATGACCGAAGACAAACAGCAGAAATTTACTTCGAAGGTACGCCGCGGACTGAACTGGGTGCACACCCAGGCCCACGCTGAGCTGGAACGCATCAAAGCGAGCGTTCCGGGCGCCAAGGTGCCGGGCTTCAGCTCGGCTGAGCTGGCTGATGTGGAAGCGGCGTTGCTTTGGATTGAGCAGAACAAAGAATCCCAGGCTGGCTGAGGCGCTTCAGGCAGAGCGTGGGCTGTCAGAGGGCCCACGCGACGTTGTGTGCTTGGGCGCACGCTACGGTGCACTAGGTCGCGGTTTGGAGACGTGCGAACGCTCGACGCCGGCCCTGCATGAAGTTGAGCCGGTTCAGAGGATACCGCATCGTTTCTTTTGGAAGGGTTCGCGATTGCAAGCAGACAGACTCGCATTCTTTCACTCGCGGACCTATTCAAGCCGCAATTGGGCGTTGCAGTAGCGGCCATTCGCAAGTGCCTGCAACGGATCGACCTGGACCAATCGACTGTACGGAAACCTCGGGATAATGGCTTTCAATCTTCAAAATGCACGCGCTTTTGCCCACTCGGCTGCCCGAAGACCCCATAAATGTATACTGCTATAATTCTCATACATAAGGCGGTGGTCAACGAATAGGCCCCATGTAGATGCGGCGGCATTCAGGAACTGTCTGAAAACCGGCGAGTTGCTGATTTTTACATGAGACTAAAGAGACTAAAGGAACATTTAAACTTGCAAAAGTTTTGAGGTCGAAAAATTTGCCAAAACCATGCCGGTTAATTGAGCTTAGAAACTGATTGAAGCGGAGGCAAAGTTGAAATGTCCTAAATGCCATTCGGACCTGATACCAACAATTCGGCACAAGATACAGGTCAACCAGTGTCCATCCTGTAAAGGGATGTGGCTGGAGAATCAGGAGCTCGAGCAACTGGAAGATGAGGTCTTTGACTTTGGCGAACATGCGAAGGGGACCCTGGTCTTCAGTTCTACGCCCACAACCGCTAAATGCCCCGAGTGTAACGCTCTCCTCAAGAGATTTAGGTACAGATTCTACGATCTAGAAATGGAGTTTTGCGAGAATCAACATGGGTACTGGTTGGATGATGACGAAGACACACGAGTCTTAGAACTGATGAAAAAGGAGGAGGCGCATCTCCAAAGAAAGCTGCTCGCAGAAGATAAGTGGGCTATAACCTTAAAGCATATGCGCTCTGGTTCGTTTCTCAGTAAAGTGCGGGAGCTGTTTCGCTAAGCGCGTCTCGGAACAAATCTTCGAATACCGTTGAAGTCTTACAACGGGCTGGTGAGAGGTCCTGACCGGTCCGCGTGCCTACTTGCGCGTTTGATACGCGGCTTCATTGCCGGATCATTGCTGCCCGTCCGACGCGCGCCCCTGGCGATCGATAAGCGATTCGTCGAGTACCTCGTCGAACTGACCGACGGCGTTACAGGTCGAATCATAGACGTGCTTCGACGCGCCGCGATGCAAGCCGTGGCTGACGGAATGGGAAAATTAGGGCTCGAGCAGCTTCAATTTGTTGGCGCGCGACTGCCGACAATTATTACTTCTGGTACAAAGTCGTAACCACCCCTTAGAAGGCCGCTGCACTAGAAGCTAGAAGCCGCCGCACTAGAGGCTAGAAGCGATAGCCGACGCCGACGCCGAACAGGAACGGGTTGACGCGCGCGGTCGAGACCCTGCCGACGCCGGCCAGATCGAGCTTCGAGCTGAGCAAGGCCCATTTGATATCGGCGTTCAGATACCACTGCGGGGCGATTTTATAGTCAAACCCGACCTGCGCCGCCGGCCCGACGCTCCAATTACTCATGTACAACTTGCCGACGGTTGGAACCACCAGATTGTCATCATAGATCAGGGTCACGTTGACGCCGACGCCGACGTACGGCTGAAAATCCTGACCGGGCAGGAAGTCGTACTTCGCGGTGATAAAGGGCGGCAGGTGCTTGAATGTGCCGATGCCGGTCGGCCCACCCAGTGCGCTTTTCTCGACGGTGACGGTCTGCGTCTGCGGATAGGTCAGGATCAGCTCAGCGGACCAATTGGGCGTAAAGAAATACTCGAAATCCACATCGGGCAGCACCCTGCTGTTGACATGGATCGCATCCGCGGGCACCGCCAACGCCGGAACCGCATCCGATCTGTTGGCCGGATACAAATACACGCCTCGCAGGCGCACTTCCCATGGATCATCATCGGCCCGCGCCGCAGTGACTGCGAGGGTCGCGCTCAGTGCCGCGAGGGCTAGCGGGGCAAACAAACGCATTCTCATCGGACTCTCCCTGTTTTTCGAATTAGGGACTAATAAAAAAAGTCTGAATACTTTTACTGTTTGAGGGCATCCGTATAAACCGCAGGCTGCTTTATCGCTTCTACATGGTTTCGGTCATCAGGCAATATGGCCGGGCGCCGAATAGCGGGTTTTGCCGACTTTTTGGTGAAGAATAATGATATCTTGTTGCTAACTTTTTTGAAACCGGTGTGGAATCAGTCGCTTACAGCAGCCCAGGTATTTGTCCTGGGCGATGATTCTGAACCCTCATTTAATTTAATCAAGTATTAACAGATCGAAAATTCGGACCAATGATCCGTGATGAGGCGAAGATTGATGACGCCGGCCACCAGCGAGGCGAGCCCGGCCGCACCTTGATGCGTAGCAATATAATAGAGTCGCTTGTCCCTCAGATCGCGGATGCGCGGCGCAAAGAGAACGCCCAGCAGCCGGCACATGGCAAAGAGCATGATGCGAGAAGCTGCCGGTATTGGTTTAGCGTCCGTTAACGACGAGGCTGCTCCGGTGATAGAGTAATCGGGGGAGGCCATGGGGCACCGCGTTGGCCGTCGCGGCGATCACCTCGGTATGCAAGGGCGAAAACTGCTCGGAAAAATGCGTGTAGAACTTCACGCGCGGCTCCTGACCGTAGTGCAGGTTTATGAGGCCTCGACTTCACCGCGCCCCCGCGGCAGACAACGGCGCTGATGCCCGACTCCCCAGGCCTCCGCGGACTTGCCCCGGGCCGGTGTGTGTTTTCGGGCATTCCGGGGTATGCTGGACGGTGGTGGTCGAGAGGCGCAGCTGCCGGGGAAGGGCCATTTTCTGCCCACTTTTCAGGTTCTAGGGATCAGGGTAAAGCATGAACACTGTCATTCCGGACGTTGCCCTCATCGACAACAGCGAGGAGCGCGCGCCGCTGGTGCTGGTGCTGGATTGCTCTGGCAGCATGCAGGAAGAGAACAAGATCCAGCTGCTGAACGACGGACTCAAGGCGCTGGCAGCAGATCTCAAGGCTGACCCGATCGCCGCCCGCTGCGGCCGGGTACTGATCATATCCTTCGGCGGCGACGGCAACGTGGAGATCATGGGCGACTGGACCGACGCCATGGACTTCACGCCCCCGAAACTACTGGCCGGCGGACTCACGCCGCTCGGCGCCGCCATGCGTTGCGCCCTGGATGAAGTCGAGTCGCAGAAGAGCCAGATGCGCGCGGCGGGCGTGTCGTATAAGCGCCCCATCATCATGCTGCTCTCGGATGGGGAACCCACCGACGACTGGCGCCAGGTCGCCGCCGAGTGCAAGAACGCCGAGACCGCGCACAAGGTCAACATCATGGCCATCGGAATTGGCGACCAGGCCAACAAGGACACCCTTGGGCACTTCAGCAACAAGGGCGCACTCAGCCTGAGCGGGCTCAAGTTCAAGGAACTGTTCATCTGGCTGAGCCGCAGCATTCGCGCGGTCTCCGGCGCGCCTTCGGGCGGGACGGTGCAGTTGAACCCGGTGGACAGCTGGGCGCAATTGTCCACCTGAAGATCTCGCGCGCCTGCCCGCGCGGTGCTCGACAACGAGCTTCAGATCCGCCTCGCACAGGGGCTCAAGATTTATGTGGAGAGTGTTCTCTGCCTCGGCTACCGGCAAACGCAACCTGGAACAGGGCGCGGCCGGACAGGATGCCAGCCATTGCATCGTGACGGACGATGTACTGGTGGCCACCGTATGCGATGGCGCCGGGTCGGTCCGGGAAGGTCGGACGGGTTCGGACTTCATTGCGCGCGCCCTGGCTGAACAACTATCGAGCATTCTGCACGCCGACCGGAACCTGCCCGAGGTCCAGGCGGATCGCAGCGCCCGCCTCGAGGCGACTATCCACTCCGCCATCGAGGCCGTCCGTACCCGCCTCGCAGACCTCGCTGCCTCGCGCCAGCTCGCGCTCCACGACTTTTCATGCACACTGGTGGGATGCGTGGCCTCACCCGGCGGGGACTGCTTCTTCCATATCGGCGACGGCTTCGCCATTCAGCAGGGCGCGGCCGGGGACTCCGTGCTCTCCCGTCCCGAAAACGGCGAGTATGCCGATGAAACCTATTTCGTGACCGATGAGAACTGGAAGGATCATCTTCGGCTCACGCCGCTTCCCGCACCCGAGCGCGGATGCGTGATCGGGCTGATGTCCGACGGCACCGCGCCCTTCGCCGTCAACCGCGCGCGCAGCGGATTTTTCCGGCCCTTCATCGACCCGATCGCCGCCTTTCTCCGCGAGGCCACGGCGCCGAACGGCAACGAAGCCCTCCGCAATCTGCTGGAGAGCCCGCGGGCCTGCGAAATCTCGCCCGACGACAAGACCCTGCTACTCGCCTTTGTCCTCTGACCCGTGATCCAGCGTCCGGATCGATCCCGTGCCCTGCGTCGAACGCAAGCCTGAAAACATCGTCCAGCTCATCTGGCCCGGACGCCGCTCGGAGCAGGTGACGCTGCATGCCACCGGCAAGTCGGGCGGCGCCGGCGAGATCTTCTCCATCGACAGCAAGCCGGGATTTGTCGCCAAGATCTACCACGCCACCACCTCGCAAGCGCGCTTGGCCCAGTACCGGCGCAAGATCCAGTGGATGGTCGACTACAAGCCCGCGCTGCCGCAGGTCCCGGCCGAGTATCAGGACATCGTGCAGCTCGCCTGGCCCGAAGCGTTGATCCTGCGCCAGTCGCGCTTCGTCGGCTTCGCCATGCAGAAGATCGCCTTCGACCGCACCCTCGAACTCGACTATCTGCTGAACCGTCGGCAGGCCGCCCAGGAAGGCTTTGATGCCGACTACGGCAAGCTGGTGACGGTCGCATTCAATCTCGCCTCCATCATCAACTGCCTGCATGACGAGCGCATTGCCATCGTCGACCTCAAACCCATGAACGTGAAGGTCTACAAGGCCGCGCTGTATGTATCGATCCTCGACTGCGACGGTTTCCACATCGCCACCGACGAGTTCCGCTCCCACGCCCCGCAGGTCACGCCCGAATACCTGGCACCGGAATTCCAGGACAAGGCCGTGGCGCACCCCGAGGCCCAGGACAGCTTCGCACTCGCCACTATCATCTTCCGCCTGTTGAACTACGGCATCCACCCCTTTACCGGCGTGGCCTCGGACCATAACAACTATCCGCCCGAGTTGGCGGGCCGCATCAAGCATGGGCTGTACCCGTACGGCAAGCTCGCTCACAAGAGCGTGCGCAAGGTGCCGGCCAGCGTGCACGAGGCCTTCCCCGACCACCTGCGGGAACTGTTCGACCGCGCCTTTGCATCTACTGGTTATAGCAGGCCGAGCGCCCACGAATGGGTCGCTGCCCTGGGGATCTACGCCAGCAAGCACAGCGGACAGATGTCACCGTGCAGCAAGGGGCATCTGCGATTCTCCAGCAGACCCTGCCCAACCTGCATGCGCGATGAGCTGATCCACGGCGCCGAAGTGCGCCGTCGCAGCTTCCTCGCGCGCGTGCAGACCGCGCCCGCCCGCACCCTGAAGTATGTGAAGAAGACCCTGCGGCAAACCCATAGCTCGCCATTCCAGGCCGCATTGGCGCAGGCGCAGCTCACACTGGTGCAGCTGGCACCGCCGGCCCCAATCTCCACCCGCAACGCCATTGCCCTGGAAATTCTCTGGATCAGCGGCCTGCTGATTACCTACTGGTGGACGAGATGAGCCCGGTGACCGGCACCGCCCTGTGGGTCGTGGCGCTCCTCATCGCCTGGCTCTGGCGACCGCGTCAGGCACCGGGTCCCAGCGCTTGGATCCTGCTCATCGCCTTTGGCGCACTCGGCGCTTGGGCACTCTGGTTCGGACTCTACGCCCATCCCGGCGAACCTGCGGGCTTTGCCTTCTGGAAGCCCACGGTCCTGTATTGGACCCTCGCCGCCATTATGATCATCGCCCCGCTGCTCGGCTGGGGCTACCCCGTGAAGATCATCTTCGGCAGTTACTTCGCGCTCTCGAACCGTGAATGGCGCTGGACCAACGTCGGCTGCGCCACCGTGTACACCATCCTTGGCGGCGTCAACCTGTTGGTGGCCTCTGAGGCCTCCTACAATGAATGGGTCGGTTTCAAGTTCAGCTGCATGATCACCCTGCTCTTCATCGTCCTGTTCCGCCTGAACTTCGTCTGGCTACCCATCCTCGCGGATGTGTCCATCTACGTGTATCGCCGCGCCACTGCGGCCCACCGGTATCTGTCGAGCTTGTTCTGAACGACTGCAGCAACGGCCGGTGCGAGGGTGCCCGAATAGCGCAAGAAATATTATTAAAGCGTCTGCTGGCCTTCCCGTGCATTCTGTGCAAAAAGTCCGGTGTTCAACAATAGAGCGCTCATGGTGTTGGATTTTCTTCCGGCCCATTTCTCCCGATCCGGGCAAAACGTCCTTTGAATAGATTCGCAGGTATTGGACGCGTTTTGACGCTCGCGATGCACAGCATTGTAAATATTGTAAATGCCAATACTTATCATTGCCTCTTGTGGTTGGTAATCTTGGGGCGTACTTTTTCAGCGTCTGGTTCAGCTTTGCGCTTTGGATTTCCAGGCCTTCGAGCTATTTGGGGCGTTGCACTGAATCCCTAAAACCCTTTGCGGAGGAGAAGCCAATGAAGACCGGAATCAAAGCCGCTTTCAAGTGCGTCGTCGTACTCGCGAGCGTTTTTGCACCCTTTCTTGTGGTGCTGGCTGCGCTGCTCGTACTCCCGAGTGGAGTTCAAACACTGAGGAGCGCAGATGCTCTGGATTGGATGTGGCTCATGTTATTGGGCGCGATCATGCTCGGGGTCTACTACTTTCTCATGGTGTACTTGACTGACCAGGAGGAGATTGCAGCGGAGTTCCACCAACTCGATCGCGACCACGATGGTTTCATCACTGTGGAAGACTGCAAAACTTGGCCGGAGCTGCGCCATTCATTCCCGCGCTTCGATGCAGACCATGATGGTCGCCTGTCGCGCTTGGATTTCGCCGCGTTCGAACAGGCAACGCCCGCTCGCTAGCAGAGTTTGTTGCTAGACGTTTCGCGTCAGGGGTGGACGTATGCTCGCCCAGGACGGGATTGGATCGCTCCTCGTTGTCTGCGCCGCTTCGTTCCCGCGTAGTTCGCGATGCTGCCCATTCCCAAGAACCCAGCGGTAATCGACCGGCGGTTCATCGAATCTGCGCAAGGTATCGCTGTGGGTCGGCCATGCGCAGATGCAACCCACGGAAATCTATCTGCGTATGGATCCTACGGAGAAATTCGACGCCATCGAAAAGCTGACGCCGCCATCGCTCAAGCGGGGACGGTTCACGGTACCGGACAAGCTCATTGTGGCGTTACAAGGAACGACACTACGGTGAAGGTCACAGGTCAATCGGGGCGTGGCCGCGTTATGGGAAGCACAATCAGCGCATGGATCCTGAGAAACGCCTGCCTGCTGCACCCGCGGCCACTACTCCGCATCAGCTTGCTTCCCGTAATCATGGGCTGCCCCTAAGCAGGGAAGACCGCCGTAAGGCGCAGTGGTACAAAAATCCCATCGTCATCGTGGGGGTTGAGCGCCCTCATCTTTGCAGGTGCACGCCCCAACGCATCGATATCGGTTTATGCTGCGTCGCAGCATCCACCTTCGTGAAAATCATCACTTCCAATTCATGACTCGCGCGGCAACAGCCGGCTAAACGTAGCTGAGCTCGGCGAGTGAAATCGCGCAAAATTGTAAGCACGCTTGCTATTTTTCCGCGGCGGACACGAGGGCGTCGCCATATCGCAGCGGACGCCGTGAGCCGCGCGGCCTTCAGCGTGGCTGCATGCGTATGGCCCCGTCCAGACGAATGGTCTCGCCATTGAGCATTTCGTTTTCGAGGATCTGAGCCACCAGCGACGCATATTCATCCGGCCGGCCGAGGCGCGAGGGAAACGGTACTTGCTTGCCGAGCGATTGCTGCACCTCGGGCGGCAATGAGGCGACCATCGGGGTCAGGAACACCCCCGGCGCGATCGTGACGACGCGGATGCCGGACGATGCCAGCTCGCGCGACATCGGCAAGGTCATCGCGACGATTCCGCCTTTCGCGGCCGCGTAGGCCACCTGCCCGATCTGACCGTCGAAGGCCGCGACCGAAGCGGTCATGACGATGACGCCGCGCTCGCCATCGGCCCCCGGCGGGTTGTGCTGCATGGCGACCGCGGCGCTCTTGCAGACCAACGCGGTGCCAACCAGGTTCACTTCGATCAATCTGCGGAAAACCTCCGCCGGCATGGCGCCTTGCTTGCCGACGAAGCGAGCCGCGGTGCCGATGCCGGCGCAATTGACGGCGGCGCTGATGATTCCCATCTTGGCGCGCGCCTGCTCAATGGCCGCGTCAACCTCGCTTTCGCGGGTCACATCGGCGGCGACGAACGAGGCCCGCGCGCCCAATGCCGCAACCGCGGCCGCCCCTTGTGCCTGATTGATGTCGAGCAGTACCACCTGTCCGCCGGCCGCCACGATTCGGGACGCGGCCGCCAACCCCAGACCCGATACGCCACCGCTGACTATCGCGCGTGCGTCACCGAGTCTCATGGCATCAGCCTGCCGTCCGCGTCAGCGGCCATGGCGTGCATAGCGCTCCGCCGCGGCAATTGTCAGAAGCGTCCATAGTGAGCCAGTATATGTAAGGAATGCCGTGGCGCCCATTTGCACTTTTTACCACTGCTTCGCTGTCCCAACCTGGAGATAAATCGAGATGCATATCAGTCTAAGCATTGGTCCGGTGATGTCGTTGATCGCCGGCATACTCATTTTGCTTGTGCCGCGTTTGCTGAACTACATCGTCGCCTTCTATCTGATTCTGACCGGACTTGTGGGCCTGCTCGGCAGCGGAAACTTTCACGTCCATTAACCTGCCGATGTGTCAGGGGCCGTGGAATCATGCGGATTGAGGCGTGAAGGAGTGATATCGCCCATTTGGCAAGGACTCGATTATGAATGCCACACGGCAGTTGCATGATCTCGGTCAGAGCCTTTGGCTCGACAATATCACGCGCGAATTGCTGACCAGCGGCACGCTGGCCCGCTACATCGCGGAGTACTCGGTGACCGGCCTGACCTCCAACCCCACCATTTCGATAAGGCGATCAAAGACTGGCGCTTCTATGACGACGCCATCCATGAGAAAGCCGCCGCGGGCAAGTCGGGCGAGGCCTCGTTCTTCGAACTGGCGCTGGAGGATCTGACACGGGCCGCGGATCTCTTTCGACCGATCCACGACGCCAGCGGCGGCATCGACGGTTGGGTATCGCTCGAGGGGTCGCCGTTGCTGGCGGACGACACCGCCGGCACCATCGCCGGCGCCGCGGGACTTCATCGACGCGCAGCGTCCCAATCTTTTCATCAAGATTCCGGGCACCGGCGCGGGCATTCGCGCCATCGAGGACACGATCTTCGCCGGCGTGCCGGTGAACGTCACGCTGCTGTTCTCGTGCGAGCAGTACCTCGCCGCCGAAGCGCATATGCGCGGCATGGAACGGCGCATCGGGGCGGGGCTCGACGCGAAAGTGCAGTCCGTGGCTTCGATATTTGTCAGCCGCTGGGACGCGGCGGTGCAGGACAAGGTTCCGACGCCAATGCGCAATCGGCTCGGCACTGCGGTCGCGAAGCGCACCTACCGCGCCTATCGCGAGCTCCTCGCATCGCCGCGCTGGCGCAAGCTCGCCGATGTTGGAGCCCGCCCGCAGCGAGTGCTCTGGGCCAGCACCGGCACCAAGGATCCGCAGGCCTCGGACACGCTCCACATCGAGGCGCTCGCGGCGCCGGACACGATCAACACCATGCCCGAGGCGACACTGCTCGCCTAGGCCGATCATGGAAAAGTGAGCGGCGAACTGCCAGCTACTGGCGGTGAGGCCGAAGCGGTGCTGGCTGAATTTCGGCGCTCAGGGGTGGAGCAGGGGGCGCTCGCCGCTGGACTGCAGCGCGAGGGTACCCGATCATTCGCCAAGTCCTGGCACGAACTGCTGGATTGCCTCGACTCGAAGAGCGCGCTGCTCACCCGGCTCGATCCGGCCGCGGCGCGTCAACGATGAGCGCAAGATCCACCGGCCGGACGCCGCGGCGGGTGAAAGTTTCGACGGCGGCGGCCAGGCCCGCTGCGCGCCGATCCGCGAAGGCCTTGCGTGTCCTCGGTATCGACATCGGCGGCTCTCACCTGAAGGCGGCCGTGCTTGACGCGCATGGCCGGATGCTGACCGAAAAACTCAAGGTGAAGACGCGCGATCCATGTCCGCCGATGGTCATGGTCCGTGCGCTGGTGCAGCTGGTCAAACCGCTTCCGCCTTACAACCATATTGCCATCGGCTTTCCCGGCGTGGTGCGCGACGGCCGGGTGGTGACAGCGCCGCACTGGGGCACCAAGGCGTGGGCGAACTTCGCGCTGGCGAGGATCTTGTCGCGGCGGCTGGGCGACGCTCCCGCGCGGCTCATCAATGATGCGGAGATGCAGGGCCTGGCCGTGCTCCGGGGCGAGGGACTTGAACTGCTCCTGACGCTCGGCACCGGCGCAGGCGCGGCCTTGTTCCGCGATGGCGAAATCAGGCCGCATCTCGAGCTGGCCCATCACGCGATCCACAAGGGCTCGAGCTATAACGAGTATATCGGCGATGCGGCGCTCAAAAAGATCGGCAAGAAACAGTGGAGCAAGCGCGTCGTGCGCACCATCGACATTCTCCACTCGCTGCTCGATTACGATCATCTGTTCATCGGCGGCGGCAACGCCTCGAAAATTACGATCCGCTTGCCGGCCAATGCGACCGTGGTTTCCAACGACGCCGGTATCGAAGGCGGCGCCGCGTTGTGGCGGGCCGGCCTTCCTGCGCCGCTCTAATCGGTTGCTTCGACAGCCAGGGACGCTCGATCCGGCAGCGAGTGCCGCGACAGGTCGATGGTGAAGATGCAGCCCGTGCCGGGCAGATCGCGCACGCGCAGGATCCCGTTATTGGCCTCGACGCTGCGCCGGCAGATCGATAGCCCGAGTCCGAGTCCGGATCGGTCCGAACTTCCCTGCGTGAAACGGCTCAAACATTTTTCCGAAATTGCTGGGCGGCAGGCCGCCGCGGCTATCCTCAACCTCGATCAGGATGCGATCGGCGGCCGCATAGGCATTCAGTGAGACTTCGCTGCGCGCGCGCGTGAACTTGAACGCGTTCTGCAGCAGGTTTCCAACCGCCGGGATCAGCGACTCCCGGTCGGCATCCCGGCGCTCAGGCGTACGTCGGCGAGCGAGTGATCGATGAGAGTGCGCAGTCCTATCAGGCTTGCGGTCGAGTACTGCGCCGGTCGCCCCGCTTAAGCCCACCTGGCCTGCTTTGATCGCGGTCAGGGCCAGCGAGGCGGTATGTATCAGGCTGCGCAATTCGTGGGCGAGGGAGCCGAGCCGCTCGTTCAAGGCGCGCACTCCTTTTTCCGCAAGCAACACATCGTGCCGATAGGCATATTCCGTGACGGCCTGGTCAATCGTGAAGCTGTGCTGCAGTAACTTGCGTCCATGCTGCGGTGCCGTGCCGCCGATCTCGGACAACACCGGCTGTCCGCCGCCTGCCGGGCCCGAAATTTCGCGACTGCGCATCGGCTCAGGGGTCTGCTCCACGCGCAGCGTCTTGCTGAGCTGATCGATGCACAGCGGTATGCCATGTTCCAGCTCGGCGTCGGGCGCCTGGGGTGCACGCCGGTTAGCGCGCTCCAATCGGCATCGCTCGATCGGATCAGCGCGCTGGGCTGCAAGGAATTCATGCAGCATTTCGCAAGAACACTTTCAATCGCGGTGGCTGAAGCCATGATTGCTGTGACGCGCTCGCGAAGCTTATGTGTCCGTGCATCCCGACGCGTCGCGACAGCGCAGCCAATCCACATAAAGCGGTTTGCAGGTTCGATAGCGCACAGACCGATCGATGACATCGGCGTCAGACTGATTAATTCGTATCTGCAATGGAAGCTGATCGCCGCCTTCGGAGGGTATTCGCCGTGAAGCAATTGACCGCGCCCGCGGCGCTTCTGTCGCTGCTGATCGCATCGACTCTCGCACACCCCGACGAGGTCGCGGGGAAGGCTCTTATGGTCTTCAATTTCGAACTCTCGTCGAGCCGGGAAGCCGCCTATGCCGAGTTCGGCCGTCCCGGCGACACGTCGAGAGTGTCCGGCTCCAACGATATCTATCGCGCGAAGATCCGCGATATCGCCGTTGCCACCAGCGGCGCGACACCTCGTGATCCGATCGAGGTGTTCGGCAAATCGGGCTACTATCTATACGATCTCGCTGCGTGGACGATGGTGTCGCGCGGTCCGATCATTGGGCCCTATCCCAACCGATCGTATTCGCAGTATGGATCCGGCTTCGATAATGCGGCGCTGAACCCGTTGACGATGCGCTCGGAATACCTGCGCCGCAACGCGAGCAGCGCCAGTGCTCCGCCCGATTCCTGGTGGTATACGCGGTGGCGGTGGTAATTCTAGTTTGCGCGATTGGTTTCGAGGCGCTCGCCGCGCCATCAACGACCGGCGATCAGCAAGCTGTAGATTCAATGGCTTATGGCTACTGGGCGGGCGGATGCGGCGACCATTGCGCACTGGAAGCACGAAGGCAATCGGGCCTCTTCGGAGCTTGTTAGAATAATCCGACCTTTGTCACGATGAGAAATGGCGATTCATGAGCGCGTCGTTACGCGATCAGCTGCTGCAGGCCGGGCTGGTCAATCAAAAGCAAGCCAAGGAGGCGGAACGGCAACAGCAGCAGCAACAGCAGGGGCGGCAGCGCTTACCCAAGCAGCAACGTGGATTAGCCTCCGAACAGGAGCTCGCCGCCCGGCAGGCGCAGCAGGCCAAAGCGGCCCGCGACCAGGAGCTGAACCGCCAACAACAGCAGAAGGCCGACAAAAAAGCACGCCTGGGACAGATCAGGCAATTGGTCGAGCAGAGTCGCCTGCCGAAAGTGGACGGTGACGAGTTCTACAATTTTGTCGACGACAACATAATCCGACGTATCGCCGCCGATGCCTCGATGCGCGAGCGGCTTCGTCGCGGTGAGGTCGCTATCGTGCGCTGCGATGGCGGATACGAATGGGTACCGGCGGCTGTGGCCGCGCGTATTCGTGAACGCGATGAGAACGCAGTGATAGCGCACGGCACCGCCGCAGAAAGTGCGCCCACCGACGATGCCTACCAGGCCTTTGCCGTTCCAGACGATTTGATGTGGTGACGCCTCGCAGGTTGGCCTGCCGACTGATTGCCGCGGGCTGGCTGCTGTTCGGTGCGTCCTTGGGCGCGCGCGCCGACGCAGCGCATCACATCTTGTGGGAGGTCAAGGGCAAGCACAATACCATTTACCTGCTTGGCTCGGTGCACATGCTCAAGGTTGCGGACAGTGCGCTGCCGGCCGCAGCCTTGCACGCCTACGCGATGTCCAAATTCCTGGTGATGGAACTCGATCTCAACGGGGTCGGCGCCGAGTCGCTGCTCGAGTCCGGCGCCGAGCTGGAAACCCTGCCCGAGGGACAATCGCTGGCTGACGCCGCGGGACCGCAGCTGTACGCGAAGCTTCTGGTGCGCGCGCAGCCGCTCGGACTCGAACCGGAAATCCTGAGCCACTTTCAGCCCTGGTTCGCAGCGCTCATGCTGCAGCAGTTCGAGCTCGCGAAATCCGGCTTCGATCCCGCCGCTGGCGTGGACGAGCAATTCGCGGTGCTCGCGCAGGCCGATCACAAACCGATTATCGGCCTGGAGACGATCGACGAGCAGCTCGGCTTCTTCGCGCACCTCTCGCTCGAGCAGCAGCGCGAATTTCTGCGCTCCACATTGCAGGATTCCGCGACCGCCGAGAGCGAGGCCGATGCCGTCGTGCAGGCCTGGCAGCGCGGCGATACGGTCAAACTCGAGCAGCTGCTGCGCGAAGAGACCAACGAATCCCCCGAGCTGTATCGCCTGCTCACCACGGAGCGCAATCGCAGGTGGCTGCCGAAGATCACTCAGCTGCTGAACGGCGATGATAACTATCTGGTCATCGTCGGCGCGCTGCATCTGATCGGCCACGACGGCGTCATCGAGTTGCTGCAACGCCAGGGTTACACAGCCGTGCAAGATTGAGGGCGGCTCGGCGGCAGGGGGGTCGGGATGGATCGTCGCCAACTATTGCAATCCACGCTGGTGCTGACCGGCAGCGCGCTGGTTGCGCGCACGCCCGGGAAGATCAAGAACGGTGACAACGGCGATGTCGCTTGCGACAGCGATCACCGCTTTAGCGACGACATTGCGCTGCAGCGCCAGCTCAATCTCAAATCCTGCCGCTACTCGATCGCCTGGCCGCGCATCCAGCCCATTGGACGCGGACCGGCAAACGCCGAGGGTCTGGACTACTACAAGCGACTGACGTCTGCGTTGCCAATTGGGTCAGTCGGTCGGACACTGATCAGCGCTGATATAAGCGGCATCGGCGTGATAAAGAGGCATGAGCTTTCTCATCACGCCATTGGTCCAGCCAAAACCGTCCTGCAGCAGGTATTCACCGCCACCGCCCGCGCGGCTCATACCTCCCAACCAGGATCCCCCCACAAGGCGGCCGCGAGGGCACCTGTGCCGAAGAGCATTGCTGACGATCGCCAGGTTTTTGTGCCGGCAGCGCTCAGGCGCGTCCAGCTTGGGCAACCAGTAGCGGCAACCGGGCGGTCGCCCCCATGCTGATCGGACCGGCCGTGCCCTGGATTGCGAAGTCAGGCTGCGCGGTATCGCGGGCGGTGGGCTTGAGTTCGGACAGCTGAGCACTCAACAGCGAGTAGACGCGTGGGGTGTTCTGCGGTCCGCCGCGAGTGGCGACGACGGCGCTCTCGCCGTTGGCCAATTCGACGAATGTGCCCGGAGGGTATAGACCCACGGCCTGGACCATGCGGTCGATGCTCTCGCGTGCTTTGCCGGAATTCATCTGATAGAGCTCATGAATCGCAGTGTCGGGCGCCAGTGCGGCGCGGTAGCGACGCCGGCTCATCTTGGCGCAGTATCGATCCGACAGGCTCAGCGCCACCGCCATCGGCACGGGCACGGTCGTACCGGTCGGATAGCCCGTGCCATCGGCAGATTCATGGTGCTCCACGATCACGCGCAGCCACAGGCCATCGCGCAATCCCAGGCTCTCAAGAAGATCACGGCCGCGCACCGGGTGACTGCGGATCGCCTCGCGCTGTTGCGATGTCGGCGGCTCCCGCTGCTGGTGCAATTGCCGCTGCAGATCGAGCATCGCGATGTTCATGGTCAGTCCGGCGCCGATCGCGGACAGTCTCTCCTGGCTGTTCCAATTCAGCGGCATGCCGTAGACATCGCAGATTACCGCCGACTGCAGCGAATGGCTGACGCCGTAGTCGCTCTGATCGAACTGCATGACGGCGAATAGGGCGCCATCGGTATCCTGGTCGATCCGTCGGATAATCTCGGCGGACAGGAGCTCCATCTTGGGCAAAAACCGTGCGCCACGTATCGGGTCGTGCAGCATCGCGGCGAGCTGGCGACGGATCTCGTTCCAGGGCGAGAGGGCACTGAAGACGCTGTGCATGCGGATGCTCCAAATTTCCCGAGTACGGCGGTCGCAGCCACATCCGCTGCGGGTCGTCGCGTTTTGACGTCAATAACATACGCTAGCGGCGCGTACCGATAGCTCAAGATTCAAACCGACCTGCTGCCGACGGGGCGGTGCACTTGCCTTGAGTGAATGCATCGGCTATCGAGGAGTCAGTCCCTCGAGCATTACGCCCACGAGCCTTGCGATCAGACTATGGACCGGCAGCTCCGATCCGCCGAAGTTATCGATCACCAGCATCGTGAGTCCGTGGACGGCCGACCAGACCAGTAGCGACGTCACGGCCAGCTCATTCCTGCGTTCGGCTGCGATCGCAAAGGCGCCTGAGCGGGCGCCTCGAAGGAGGATCTCCTGCAGTACGGTTTTTGCCCGGGCGCCGGCCTCTCGGGCGACCGCCGGCCGGCGGCTGGCGACGGTCGCGAGGGCGGGGCCGAACATCAGGCGGTAGAGCGCGGGGTCTTCGACCCCGCTGCCTACATAAGCCCGGGCGCCCGCCGCCAGTGCCGCAGGGGCGCTGTCGATGTCGGCAATGGCCGCGAGCATGCGCTCGCGCAGCCTTTCGAAGCCTGCCGCAGCGACGGCCCCCAGCAGTTCGCCCCTGTCGGTGAAGTGGTTGTAGGGCGCGTTATGACTGACCCCCGCGCGACGCGCGACTTCCCGCAGCGAGAAGGTCCAGTCCTGCTTTTCCGCGACGAGCGCCAGTGCCGCGTCGATCAGGCCGCGGCGTAGATCGCCATGGTGGTACGGGCGAGGGGCACGGGTGGCGGATCGGGCCTTCGGCATGGCGACTCCAGTTATGTTGACAACGCCCATATTGCGCGTATAGCCCATATTGACGCTGTCAACACTAGCGCGCTGCAGGCCCATAGTCCAGGAGTTCTCCCATGATTGCTTTCCGCATGACGACGGTGCTCGCAAAAATTCCGGCGACTGCTGCGCTCGCCGTTCGGCCGGATGGCGCACGTTGTTCTGGCGTAGCTGTTGCGCCGACGTCCAGCCTGATTCGTGCGATTGATAAATTTTATAAATCAACCTCGCAGTGCTTGCCAAACCCAATTCCAGTCCGTCCGCGGCATATTTACGGCACAGTCAAGGTGGCTGGGGCGCAATACTTGTCGACCGCGCCGGCAGAACTTCTTTGGTGCGCGAATGACCATGTTCGGCGATTCAACCAGAGAGGCCAGCTATCGGCTGTGTTCGGCGAACTGCGGCCGTACAGAAGGCTAAATTGCCTTCCTCATAGTGGCCTCCCGGCTCGCAGTGGAACGCGATCCGACCCGGTTGACTGTTGTGCGAATGGTGGGGTGCGAATCCGGAAATACCAAAGTACGCATGTGGCCGCCGCGCAATGATGTGTCTACCGTCGCGTGCTAGCATTCTGCGTGATGCGCAATCAAATGCTCACCGGTCTCGTCGCGGCGTGCTTTTCCATTGCCGCCTGCACGTCCCTGAGCACCAGATCCGTCCCCGTCGAGTCGCGCCTTTCTGCTCAGAACGCGCTCTTCGAGGAGCAATACCAATCCGACCTCAAGGCACACCCCGAGCGCGCCACGGCTTACGGCGATTATCGCTATAACGACCAGCTGGACGAGTATTCCCTTGTGTTAGCGGCTAGGTAGAAGCGCAGGATTTTGGTGGTGAGGCGCGGATTTGGTCAACAGCCCGGCTTGTAGCGTGGATGCCTGCGGTGCGGGGCGCAGTGGCGGGTTGAGATTCAGAACGGACGCTCGTCGGGGTTGTCCTGGGGATCGGGCGTGGCTTCGGGTTCATAGCGGTGGGCGTATCGCAGGAGCTGCCCGGCGTAGTGACGCTCGAGGGCTTCAGTGAGCTCGCGGAGGAAGTCGATCAGTTTGGCTGCACCGTCGTCGGAGAGATCCATCGGCAAGCACACGATGGGCAGATCATTGGGTTGCATTGCTCGAGCTCCCGCGGCGAGTCTTCTTGGCAGCGGCTCGGCGCGAGGCGCGCTGCGCGGCGCGTTCTTGCGCTTCCTTGAGGCGGTAGCTGTCGCCGGCGAGAGTGAGGATCTCGGATCGATGCACCAGCCGATCCACGAGCGCGACGACGCAGGTGGCGTTGGGGAAGACCTGGTTCCATTCGCCAAAAGATTTGTTGGTGGTCAAGATCACGCAGCGGTGCTGCTGATAGCGGCGCGTGATGACCTCGAAGAGCAGATCGGCGTAGCGCGTGTCATAGGAGAGGTAGCCGACCTCGTCGACGCACAACAAGGCCGGCGTGATGTAGCGGCGTAGCCGGCGGGCGAGCTGCGTGGAGCTGTCCTGGGCGGCCAGATCGTGCAGCATGTCGGAGGCTGCGGTGAAGCGCGCGCTGTGCCCGCGCAGGATCGCCTGCTGCAGCAGATTCTTGGCGATCATCGTTTTCCCTAAGCCATTGGGGCCAACGATCACGATGTTGGCGGCCTGCTCGAGGAAGCTGAAGGTGAACAGTTCCTCCAGTAGTGCGCGATCGAGCTCTTTGGGCCAGCTGTAGTCGAAGTCAGCCAGCGGCTTGAAGGCACCTAAGCGCGCATTGCCCAGGCGGCGCTCGAGGCTGCGCTGCTGTCGCTCGCTCTCCTCGATCTTGAGCACGCGCTCGATCCACGGCTCGGTAAGGATCTGCTCGGCGTGGGCCAGGAGCCCGAAGAGGTTGAGCCGTCGCAGGCGTGATTTAAGCGAGTCAAGTGACAGGCTCGTCGTTGCCGTCGTGGCCGCGCTCGAGGGCGTCGTCGTCACAGGCATCATCTGAGCGTTCATCGGTACTCTCCCGGGCCAGTTGTTCGTAGTCGGTGAGCTTGTGCGGCCGCACAGTCAGTGCGCGCACGCGCGGATCCTCCGGCAGCGTGACCGCGACGGGCGGACGCGCCGCGCGCTGGGCGCGCTGCAGATCGATGAAGTGACGCACGGCGCCCAGGTGCGCGGCATCCTCGGCGAGCGCGGCAGTCAAGGCGGCCTCGAGCCCCGCGGCCCCATGGGTGTCGAGCAGATCGATGAGCCCACGAGTGAGGCTCCCCAGATGCACGCCGCGCTCGGCGGCGAGCTTGAAGAAGCGCGCTGCACTCGGGGCGGCGTGATGCAGCCGATCGATGGCCCGATGGGCGCGGCCGGCGCGCTTGTGATCAACCAGGGCCTGGATATGCGCCGCATCTTCGATCTGCGCACCGCGATCGAAGCTGCGCGCGTGCACGGCAATGACGTCGGCGCCATCAACGATGCGCACGGTGTCGAGGGTCGCGAGCAGCTCCAGGCTGCGGCGCACGTGCGTGTGTGGGATGGAGTAGTCGTTCAAGTCAAAGCGCACGTACGGGGTCTTACCTGCACGCACCATCACGTGTTCCTGACACGGGAAGGGCTCGCTCGGCAGCGCGAGCAGCCGTGGTTGCTCTTCCTGGAAGCACGCGCGCACGCTGCGCGTGCGATCCTCGGGGCAGGGCCGTTCGGCCGCCTCGCCCGCGCACCAGGCGAGCGCCTGGGCATTGAGATCGGCCATGTCGGCAAAGCGGCGGGCGGCAAAGAAGCGCTCGCGAACAAAGCGGATCGAGCGCTCGACGCGTCCCTTCTCGTTGCCGCGCGCCACGGCCACGGGGCGCGGCTGGAAGTGATACCAGGCGGCGAGCTCGAGCAGCGTCGGATGGAAGCGGATTGCATCATGCACGCGCTCGAGCACGGCGCTGCGCAGGTTGTCATAGAGCAAGGTTCTGGGTACGGCATTGAAGTAGGTAAAGGCCTGGACGTGACCATCCAGGAAGCTGGCCATCGTGGCGCTCAAGTAGAAGCGCACGAACAGATGACGCGAGTAGCTCAAGACCATCACGAAGGCCATCAGCGGCCGGCGCGCACGGCCCACGACGAACTTGCCAAAGTGCGCCCAATCGATCTGCCCCTGTTCGCCTGCGAGTGTGCGTAAGCGCAGATATGCCTCGGCGGCGAGGCGCGGCCGATAGCGGGCCATGAGATGGCGGAAGTGATCCGGACCGCCGGCGTAACCGCGCTCGCGCACCATGCGATACAGGCGGCTGGCGCGTAGCGTCGGATAGCGCGTGAAGGTGTCCTGGATGAAGGGGACATACGCATCGAGCTTCGAGGGGCGGGTTCGCTGGGGCGCGAGCACGATACCGGCCTGAGTCAGCACGCGACGCACGGCGCTGTAATGCACCTGCAGCTGACGGGCGATCGTGCCGACGCGCCAGCCCTCGGCGTGATGCAGCCGCAGGATCTCGGCCTCCAGCTCGCGCGAGATCACCGGCATACCCTCGGTGCACTCTGTACCGGCCTATCCGCTCCAAGGCCACAGGCGCAGCCGCGTCCATGCCGGCAACAGCGCGCCACAGAACGCGCAGCGAGCTGGCACTTGGCCCCTGGAACGGCTCGCCACAACGGGCGCGGCGCGCGGCGCATCGGTGATGTCCTGTGTGCTGATCGGATGGTCCGATACATTCCGGCAAAGCTCGCCGCTTGGCGATCCCTGATGCGTCACCGCTTGGCGTCGCGCGCGCCAAGCGCGTTGTCGGGCGGCGTGGCATAACGCCCCGCGGCGCGTGCGCTGATAGCGTGCGCCGGCCCGGCGCACGCACTCGCGGCGGCGAATGCGCGCACACTCCCCGCCGCAGTAAATCTGACCGTGATCGCATCGTTGGCAGATGCGTGTTTGCACGCTGCAGCGCTGGCAGTTGTAGAGCCGGTAGGTCGGTGGCTGAAGCGGCCCCAATGCCCCTCCCCAAGCACTGGACAGCGCCGGGCAAGGCAGGCATAAAGGAGCTGCAAACACGCCTGCCAAGGCGCTGCGCACCGAGGGCCCGGGGTTCGACGCCAATCAAACGTCCCGGGCCTTCGTCTATTTGCTTACTTGCCCTGCAGCATAGCGGAAGGCTCGAAATAGTTGCCTTGCCGTAGCACGCCCATGACCACCGCACTCGCCCCAAAACCAATCTGCCGCCTGACGGCGGCAGACTGGGCTTCGGCTTTGCCGATGTAACGAACAACAAGAAGGGACCGGACGGTCCTCTGATAGGGATCAATCAGCGGCGGTTGACTTAAAGCGTTGAGGGGACAATCCGCACCTCATCGCCAGATTTACACGGTTACTGACCGCCATCTACAGCGACCACCTGCTGAGGTCCGCGCCAGGCTCGAAGAGCGTATTACCAGCGCCGATGCGCTCTTGGCGCAGAGCCCCAGTGGGCCGGCCGAGTTGCAGGCGTTCAAGGAACGGCACCGCGAATGGAGTGACTACAACGAAGCCCTGCTCGCTGCGCACATCAGATCCGAGGCGATCGCGCACGAATATAAGAGCGCGGCCTATCCCAATTCCGGCGTCTTTTTTGCTCAGCCCTCTTTCCAGCAGCTGCTTCAAAGGGAGCAGACGAGGATCCGGTCCGAAATTGCATGCCTCAGGTCGATATCTGGCCGGTTAGATCTCTATCCCGTTGCTGGCGCGTCGGTCGCGAACGGCGTGGAGGCCGAGGGCGAGCAGCGAGACCTTTCTCGCGCTTTCATTGTACACGGCCATGACGAGGCCGCTCGGGAGGCCGTGGCGCGCGTTCTCGAGGGTTTAGGAATTGAGCCCGTTATCCTTCACGAGCAGGCCAATCGCGGCATGACCGTGATTGAGAAGCTCGAGCGCTACGGCAATGTCGGCTTTGCCGTGGTCCTTCTGACTCCGGATGACGAGGGTCGCGAGCCTGGCGTCGCTGACGAGCCGTTGCGTCCTCGTGCGCGACAAAACGTTGTGCTCGAGCTTGGTTACTTTGTGGGTCTCTTAAAACGCGAGCGTGTGTGCGCCCTGTATAAGCCACCTATCGAGCTTCCAAGCGATTACGCCGGGGTCGTGTACGTACCGATGGATGACCTCGGAGCGTGGAAGCTGCCGTTGGCCCGCGAATTGAGGGCCGCTGGCTATACCATCGATATGAACAGATTGGCGTAACCGCCATCAGTTTACCCAACATGGATCTCGAGGGCGCAAAAACACTGATAGCCGAAAGCGGTAATAGCTTTCAGTGCAGAGTAGCCACATTCTTTCGAGACCGTAAATGGGCTGTACTAATTAGCCCGTACTATGTCGATTCTTCGACGGATAAAACCCGTGAACTCGATCTCATAGCTGAGGCCGTATACTCTGTGAAACGAGTTTGGATAGGCCCCCCCGATAAACATACGCGTGCGCCTGTTCATTGAGTGCAAGTACATTACTCAAGGAGTTGTATTTTGGTTCGATTCGATCGATGAAGTACGTGCTCGCGAATGGATTTACTCAAGAACCCCCTTCGCTCGCGACAACGTCTTTTCCAAAGAACATCACTATCTGACAAGGGGCGATGAGGCAGCAAAGCTATTCGCGAGTGCGAAGCAAAAAGGTGACGAGAATGACCCGATTTTCCGCGCCGTTAACCAATGCCTCAATGGTTTTCTACATAGCCGCGACCGCGCATCTTTGATTCCGTATGCGGACGGTGAAGATTCGATCGAATTGAAATATCCCGTAATTGTCTGTTCAGAGTTTGGCGATTTTTTTCGGACAAGTGTTCGGGACACAACAGATCCGGTCGCGATCAAGGAGAACTTTCTCCTAGAGGTAGACTACGCGTACGTCGCTCGGGAAGGTGGTACGACAGAGTTTTCCTTATTGGATTTCGTAGAATTCGGGCAGCTCAAGACTTTTATCGAATGCCTCGAACGTGAAGTAGAAGCACTGAGCAAGTTGGTTGGCGATAACTGATCGTCAGAAATGTTCGAGTGATAGCCGTGGGATCACCTCGCGCACAGAAGGCAAGTGCTTTGACTCCCGCAAGAATTAGCTCTTTCGGGGCGCACCACTAATGACCATCACCGACCAGGTGCAGCAAATCATCAAGAAGGCGGCGCGGCGTGATCGCTCTCCCCGCATGATAAGGCGATTGCTCAGTGTCAAGCTATTGGAGGAGCGCGGCGGCCTTCCCCAAGGGCCGGGCGAATCGCCGCGTCCTATTTGGGCGCAGGTGCGTGAGCTGGCCGTGCAGCTGGAACGTCTGGCCGAAATGATCGAACGGGATCGCCCTTTGGATGACTCTGTGCTCACCGGCCGCACACTCATTCACAAGGCGATCATGATTAACCTGAGCGAGCGGGGCTATTGCGAATGCGAGTTCGGCGCCCTGCGGTACCAGGGAGACGTGTGGGTTCAGCAGCGAATTGACGCCGTGGAGGACGTGAGGCGCTAGCGCGGGACCGTGGCGCGGAATCACAGCAACCGATAGGAACCCAATGAGTGACAGAGCAGCAACAATACTAGCCGCGGCTATCGTCATAGCTGGGCTACTCTATTTCGCCGTGCACCTGCACAACAGCACTCTCGGTGCGAACTCCGCCATCTACAACACTGTGGCCGGGCAGTGATCGACATCCAGATGCCGAGACGCGCCGGCAACAGGCAGAGAGCGGCAATGCAGCGGCTAGTGGCGCTGGCTCTGCTGAGCCTGGCATTCACCGCGTGCCAGCCAAAAATGCCGACCGAAAAGGAACTATTCGAGCTGCGCTCGCAATGCGCGGCTTTGGCTGACAAATGGGAAAAGGCCCGAGAGGCTGCGCACGCCTACTTTGTCGTTCGCTCCCACTATGACCTCGCGGGAACTCGTTGCTTGCTGAGGGCGGAGCGGAGTACCGACCGGGGAAGCGAGCCTCTGCTATTGGACGCACAAACCCTCGTTCTCTTGGCGGGATGTAACCCTACGTTCAAGGATCGCTGCGAAATTGAAGGCGAATACGATGTCACACACCAACAGGTGCTCGACTACATAGATAGCAGAATGGGCGACGACTGATAGACATCTAATTGCCTGGATGGTCAGGAGGCGCCGCTTTGCCGCCGCAGACAATAAGGGATTGGTGGGCCGTGTAGGGATCGAACCTACGACCAAGAGATTGAGAGGCGCGCCGGTGACCTGCCGGCTCTCCTCGGACCGAATCTGGCTTAGGAAATGGCTCCTTTGACTGGCCTGATCCCGGACAACGCGCCATTGCACAGCGCGGCGACGATCGCGTCGTCAGGCCGAACCTACCACCAAGAGCTTAGGGGGTTGATCCAACCATGCCGGGGCGTAACCGGGCAAGAATAAGCGCGAGAGGAATCGGGAATATTATGAGTGTTTCGGTCTTGTTCGCTTAGCCCTGTTCTAAGCGGGACGTGAGGGAGCCGTTAGTTGGCGCTCGGGCCATCCAGGGGTGCCCACCAGACAGGCAGCGGTCCCATCGACGCTTGGTTGACGACAGGTGGCATGAAACAGGGGACAATCGGCGGGTCTTCCGGGCACAGAGCAGTTGCTCGCACTTTCGTCGCCAGCCGGGAGCGTCAGCCGACTGCGAGTGCTGTCCTTGCAGGGTGCATCCGGCGCGGGATCGCGCTGGATGGTCGGATGGCAGCTGATGCCGAGTATCCGCATGGTATCGGTTCGGGGTGAACCATGGTCTTGACGCGCCGCTCCGTGCTCGGCTCACTCAGCGCGTTCGCAGCTGAAACTGTTCTCAGCGGCTGTGACGGGGCCTCCTCGACCAGATCCTCGCTTTGGAATCCACAGCCCCCGCCCGAGGGTCCGCTCACGTCGGCAGCGATCAGTGTCTCGAGCCAACACGTGGGACAGATGGGGCCAGCGTTTGCGGGGCTGAGCTACGACAAGACTGCCATGTACCTGCCGCTATTCCGGCCCGAGAACTCCACACTGATCGAGTTGTTTCGCAACCTCGGACCCAGCATGCTCCGGATCGGCGGCTACTCCGTGGATCTGATTCATTGGGCGGCGGGTGGACCAGGTCTTACGAGTGGACAGGTTGCGCCCACCGATATCGATGCGCTGGCGCAGTTTATCCAGCAGACGGGCTGGACGGTCCTCTACTCGGTGAATCTTGCTTTCTCGACACCGGCCGACGCTGCCGCTGAAGTGGCGTATGCGTCGGGTGCCCTGGGCAAGAGTCTCTATGGCGTAGAGCTTGGAAATGAACCCAACATCTATGGCGCGTACCACTACTTCCCGACCTGGACGCCGCAGGATTTCGAACAGCGCTGGCAGCAGTTTCGCGACGCGATCGTGCAGGCGACGCCTGATGTGGTAATGACCGGACCGTCATGCGTCGCTGCTACAACGGGCTGGACGCTGCCGTTTGCCCGTGATCTTGGCAACGAGATCGGCCTGCTGACGCAGCACTATTATCGCGGTAGCGGTCTGGATCCCTCATCCACCATCGCCGAAATGCTCAGTCAGGATTCGGCGCTGACTGATGACCTCGCACTATTAAAGGCTGCCACGGACTCGATCGGCATTCCGTTCCGCCTCGATGAGACGAACTCGTTCTGGGCCGGTGGCGCAATCGGGGTCAGCGACAGCTACGCCTCGGCACTATGGGTGATCGACCATCTGTTCAATATCGCGCTCGGAGGCGGCGCCGGCGCCAACATGACGGGTGGCGGGAACACCGGCGGCTACACGCCCATCGCTGATGACAATGGAGTAGTCGTCGAAGCACGTCCAGAATATTACGGCTTGCTTCTATTCTCCCTCGCGGGGCAGGGCGATCTGCTCGCCGCCTCGATCTCCGCGCCAGCGGGACTTAACCTCACGGCTTACGCGGTGGCGTCTTCTCAGGGCTGCCGCAATATTGTTGTCGTCAACAAGGATGCAACAACGAACTTGAGCCTCACCATCGCCCCCAGCGGGTTGGCAAGCCGTGCGGAGCTCTGGCTGCTCACTGGGCCAGCGTTGGATGCAACGAGCGGTACGATGATCCAAGGAAGTTCGGTGGCCCAAGACGGAACCTTTTGTCCCGGCTCTGCCTACTCGCTACCAGTCCTCGACGGGACAATCCGCTGCTATCTTGGCGCAGCGAGCGCGGCGCTGATCCGCATTTCCTAGGAAGCGACGCAGCAGGCCCTGTCGGGCACGCTCGCGATGCACCACCATGCGGCCATCGCATTCGATAATGCCGGACCAGTTGGCCGACAGGTACACGCGCGTCGTGCGGCCGTCAGATATCACGCTCACCGAGCCACTGGTGCCCACTACCTGCAAGCCGGTCACTCCGCGTTGATCGGCCAAGGCCAGCCGGGTGCAAACGTGGACCAGCTGACAAGCGCCAATTGCTGAGCACAGGTCAGAGTCGGTCCGAGCCGGGTCATATTGGCCGGGTCGTAGTGCTCTCGTGGCATCGAGATCACGGCGCCAGCACTTCGGCCGGTCGGCGAGATCGCATCCAAGCGCTTGTTTTTAAGGATTTAGTTGGTGGGCCGTGTAGGGATCGAACCTACGACCAAGAGATTAAGAGTCTCCTGCTCTACCAGCTGAGCTAACGGCCCAAAGAATGGGGTGGACGACGGGACTCGAACCCGCGACAGCCGGAATCACAATCCGGGACTCTACCAACTGAGCTACGTCCACCGTCGATCGTGGCGCGCCCGGCAGGACTCGAACCTGCGACCACCGGCTTAGAAGGCCGGTGCTCTATCCAGCTGAGCTACGGGCGCACAGCAGTTTGAGCTGGTCGGGGCAGAGGGATTTGAACCCCCGACCCTCTGCTCCCAAAGCAGATGCGCTACCAGACTGCGCCATGCCCCGCTCTCAACCTTCCGAGGCGCCCTCCGTGTCCACCGCACGGGGGCGCGCATCATACGGAGTCCCTCTTGGCAGCGTCAATTTACTTCCGCTGCGGCTGCCAAATGCGACACTATCCTATATGAGCACGACACCCCCGCCACGCGCTCGTCTGATCGACGGCAAAGCCATCGCCAAGAGTCTCAAACATGAGGTTCGCGGTGCCATCGAGGCTATGGTCGCCTCGGGTGCTCGCCGGCCCGGTTTGGCCGTGGTGCTGGTCGGAAACAACCCCGCCTCTGAGGTCTACGTACGCAATAAGCGCCGCTCCTGCGAGGAGGTAGGCCTGGTCTCGGTCGCTTACGATCTGCCGGCGACCGCCAGCGAGGCCGAGCTGCTGTCGCTGCTGCGCGAACTCAACGACGAGCCGTCGATCGACGGCATCCTGGTGCAGCTGCCGCTGCCGCCACACATCCGCGGCCGCGCCGTGATCGAGGCCATCGATCCGGCGAAGGACGTGGATGGCCTGCATCCCTACAACCTCGGCCGGTTGGCGCAACGTGAGCCTTTGTTACGCGCCTGCACGCCCTACGGCGTCATCAAGATGCTGCAGCACATCGGTATCTCGCCGCGAGGCATGGAAGCCGTGGTGGTCGGCGCCTCGAGTATCGTCGGACGGCCGATGGCGCTGGAGCTGCTGCTGGCCGGCGCGACCACTACCGTCTGCCACACGCAGACGCGAAACCTCGAAGCTCAAGTGGGGCGCGCCGAGCTACTCGTGGTGGCAATCGGGCGGCCGCAAATGGTGCTTGGCGCATGGATCCGTCCCGGCGCGGTCGTGATCGACATCGGCATTCACCGCCTGCCCGGGGGCAAACTGGTAGGAGACATTGAATTCGCCGCGGCGGCGGCACGCGCTGCCTGGATCACGCCGGTGCCCGGCGGCGTCGGCCCGATGACGATCGCAACGCTGCTGAATAACACGCTCGAGGCGAGCACGCGCCGTCAGGCACTCAAAAGCGCCGGCTGAGGTACAGCGTAGCCGCCTGCATCGTGTACCACTCGACCGGATCGCCATTCTGCGGATCCGTCGGCAGCTTGTTGCGTTGCACGTGGTCGAAAACGCGCGCATCCAGCGACAGATCCCAGTGTGGCCACAAGTCGCGCCATTGCAGCCCGGCGCCCTCGTAATAGCCCAGCGCCGGGGTCGGACCGGCGTAACGCGCGAAGCCAAAGAATGCCCCGATCGCGAAGTGCCGGTCCAGGCGGTAGCGGTAATCGAGTATGCGCAGCGCCACCATCGGGGCGTGAAAATCGTCGAATTCGGCGCGTACGCCCAGATCCCCATTCGTGGTGACGGCCCGGCGCACCCCGACACCGAGATGCGGCGAGATTACGCTGCGGTATTGCACGGCTGTCGCCGCCTCCTGCGCGGCGGAAAACCCCCCGAGATCGAGCCCGAGGCGACCGCCGCTCGCGCCGACATCGACGAAGCGCTCGAGCCTCGCGGCTTGCGCCGCGTCCGCGATGTCCTGGGCGTCACCGGCTTGCTGCGCGTCGTCGTTGTCGACATTCGCCGCGGCACCTTCCTGATTGCCGCCGTCGAGGCGCACGAACGCCGCGAGGCGCGCGAAGCTCTTGCCATAGACGTCGCGGCCAAGATCCAGCGACAGGCCGCGGGTATAGCCGTCGCGCGGCTGCGCGTACTCGGCCGTGAGCATGCTGGCGCGGCGGTAGTCGACCGCGGGAAACCCCAGGAACGCGGAATAACCCTGATAACCCTGATTCTGCAGTGTGCGATAGCGCAGATTGATCTCATCCCCGGATTGCAGCGCCCAGCCGAGCTGCGCCATCTCCGTCTGCGCACCGACGGCGTCGCCGAAGGTACGCCAGTCGGCTCCCCAGTCGCCGGTGACGTAACCGTTCACCGTCATGCCTTCCAGCCATACGTAGTCGGTGTACCAGGAGTCCTGCCACTCCGCGGCTTCGACGGTCAGATCGAAGCGCTTAAAGAACTGCGGAAAATGCACCCCGCCAGACAGCGCCGCATCGCGGAAGCGAAAGCGATTGCCGTGCAGCGTGTCGCGCGCCGCATACTCAACATAGGCCACGAACGGTTGCGGCGCGGGAAAAGTGTAGGCGCTGGTGATCGACACCTGACGGTTGGCAAATCTGCTGTCGGCATTGGGCGCGCCCGTGCTGGTGGGCAGCGCGGTCCTGTTGAAGAGTGATTTGAACAACTCTCCCAACGAGCCCGGACGCGCGCCGCCGCCGAACTGCCAGGTGCCGTTGCCCGAAATCGCCCAACCGTCCACCGGCTGGATACCCAGATGCATGCCAAAGAGCCGCGGATAGCCTGCCGTGAGTGCATTCCGCCAGACGATCTGGTTGGTATAGCTCATGCGCGCGAGAAAGAATTCGTACTCCAGCCCCAACCCCCCGATCGGCCGCTGGTTGGACAGGGTGACCGAGGGCAGCGTGGGCGCCTCGGTACTCAGCAGCATGCTGCTGTCGCTCAGCGGTGAGAGCCAATGATCGCGATAGCCCGCATCGAGCTGCACATATTCATCGCCGAGGCTCGCCATGGTGCCGGCCGGATTGAAGCGGCTGTCGGTGCCGCCGTAGCCGACGCCGCCCGCGGTCAGCAGCAGGTAATCGCCGGGTCGATAGAAAGCCGCGGCCGAGGCGTCCCAGGGCGAATCCGCACGCTCGCCACGTTCGTTCGGCAGCGTCGTGGTCGAGTGCTTTGCCGCCGCGACTTCGGCGCTCGCGTGCGTGATACCCGCGCTCCTGAAGTAGCGGTCGAGATAGCGCTCGACCTCGGCGCACAGCGCCCGATCCAGCCTGCGGGCTTTGGGCAGCGCCAGCATGACCTTGTCCACCGGGACCGGCCGTGTCAGTACGGGTTGCCCGCCGAGAATCAGCACGCGCTCGATCTTGCGCTCGATCCCGGGCGACAGGTTGAGCGGCAGATAGGGACTCGCGCCGCTGGCGCGCGCAGTGCAGCTGGCGCCGAGGCCCGCCGCCAGCAGCAGCGTCGCGGCCCAGGCGCCGCAGCGGCCTCGGCTCACGCCGGCTTCTCTTCAGATCGCTCGGGCGACGAACAGCACGATGCATTTGTGCAAACCGCAACCAGCCCGACGGG